>Ga0164242_10005531_pt1 | contig 14049 bp, 12 predicted proteins | sample OricomgcompostMG_FD_108783 | JGI IMG/M metagenome (GOLD analysis project Ga0164242, IMG submission 108783) | Miracle-Growth compost microbial communities from Emeryville, California, USA - Original compost - Miracle growth compost (MG) ...
AGGCCGACTTGATCCAAGTGCTAGGGATATTAGGCTTTTTGTGGGGTGTGTCGCCGATGCCGTATAAAGCAGCATTATCAACACTGTCGACAGTAAGGTCAAGAGAAGACATGGTGTCGGGTAAGAAAGAAAAAGGTCTGGAGGGTGGTTGCGCGAGGATTGAGGAGCCTGAAGCTTGGAGAATGGATATCTCCTGGTAAGCTTGCTCCTTTTGACTCCCTTGAGTGCTGCTGGTTCTCGTCGGAACACGTGATTTATCTTCCGTTTCTTTAGGAGCATCGGCGGTAACAGGGAGTTGCAGGTGCTATCAGCTCTCCTGGCCTTCTTGATCGCAGTTTTTCACCTGGCGCGTCTTATTGTAGTTTGCGTCTGGCGGTTCTGTTGTGAGATGGCTGACGGAATTTGCCTTTCTAGTTAAAGGGTATCGGGGCATTCTCAATACGTATGTTTGAGAGGCTTCCTGAGCGGGTTTATTATTAAATAGATATCTTAAATCGCCAGGGTCACTGGGAAAATGATCTGGATTTCTTCTGTAGCTCCAATTATTCAACTGTTCTTTGTCCTCTAGTTTGCTACGTTTTCAGGTCGTCTCTGAACGATTATTGAGTTGGGACAAAAAACACACTAGACCTAGAAGCCTGGGATAGGTATAGAATCACACTAATCGGATAGGAATTGCTTGCATTCTGGTCCCTAACCTGAACTGGCTTGTGGTATATGCGATACGCTATGTAAAAAATCTGCGCGCGCCCCCTTCTCAGCAGGTTCCAAAAGACGACCGCCTCCCCATGCCTTGAGCTAAAAATTAACTGGGCAATGGCCACCACAGTGCTTGTGCCATGTTGTAGCGACTCATACTACTACTTGTTTAAACGCAGAACGGCTGCCCGTTTACCGTTGTGCAGGAACACTCCGCAAGTTGCTGATTTACTAGGTTACTAATTTTCTCTTTTCATAAATAATATTTTCAACAGAAGTACTTACGACCCATTGGCCATTAACACACTGTTCGATATAATGGGCCATGACGCAAGCGTAGGCTCCATGGTCCCAGTCGGTTCGAGATCCACATGTATTGCAGAAGCAAGTTGCACGGGCATCAATCTCGGCGGAAGACTCTGTGACAGGGGCGGCGGCGGCCAATACAGCCAAGATAGAGGCGGCGACGAAGAACTTCATATTGAAGAGTTGGAGTTTCGGTGTGGGTGTTGATAAGTAGAGGTCGAGGTTGATGTCTGCGTAATGGGTAAAGAACAAACAGTCGTACATTGAGGGTTCTACAGACTTATATACATCTTACACGTCCCATTTTGAACACGGCTGCGATATTTTTTTAAAAGTCCCTCATCGAGTTATTATGGTATAGTCGATGCCTAAAGTAGACTCTTTCGGCCGAGAGAGTGGACTTGATCCTACAAACCTACGGTACGCTACTCAATGCAATTTATTGCTTCCTGTTATCCTACCTTAAGTTACATTGTAGGATCATGAGCATATCTTGGCTTCATCTGACTAAGCTGGCTTAAATCCTACAGGATCAAAATATTACCCTGTATTGGATGAATGTCTCTCCTTCCACCACAAGACATCTAATTAATTGGCGGATACAGAAGATAATTGGCGAATACAGAAGAGAGATGCAGGTCGAACCAAGAGTAGTGGAGTCATATTTTGTGCAGGGTGAAGTTTAATGGACATCACAAAGGCGGGCTCAGCGGAGTACCGGGCAGCGGATTACGCAGTAGTTCCGGTCCATGATTTAGCTAGGATCTGGGCCTGGATCTTGCATGAGGGATGCCGTTCCGCTGTGGGGTTTAGCTGGGATGCGTTCCCACAGGAAGAGGTTTCGCAGGGATTCAGTGGGCTGGCAGATTGTCGGCGCGGCGCAGGTACCCGTAGTCTTATGTCAATGAAGGAGAATGACTACTGCCACCAGACCGACGATATGAAGGTGCATCTATTTTGCGCTTCCTCTTCTAGTGGCTAACCTATCTACAGAGACGTTCGGTACTCCCCCACGAAAGCCAAAAGTGCGGTCGGATCCGTCGGCATGTAAGTGCGCGTGCTCCGGAGCCTGCGCGACGACGAGTCCAGAGACGCCGCTCCGTGCCGTCGAGCCCGGCCACTTCGCCTAGATCGTACTAGACGGCGGGGGCAGCCTGCCTTGTGATAAGCGTCTCTACTGCGGGCACCGATGCCTGGGCCGCAGCCACTCCGACCTGCTTCACAGCGTATGCATGTTGAAGTCGAAGAGGATGGGTCAGACAAACAGGGTCAGACAAAGAGTGACTTTGCATTTGTCGGGGTATTATTATTATAAGGACATTATTGACCTGATATCTTGTGCTACCACCTTGCACTTCTTGTAGTTAGACTCTTTGGGAAACTCCACGAGGCCTTGCAGACCCTTGAGATCGTATAGAGCCAGCGCCGGCACGCTTTGGTCTTGCTTTAGGTGAATCTTGAGGTAGATCCGTAGAATAGATATTGTCCCGGCCGTTACCAACAGCTCCAAGGCGGGGATCAGGCGTCATAAAGAGCCGCCAGCCCGCAAGTGACTGTGCTGAAGCGCACCGTCTACAGAGACTAGTAGTAACCTGGGCTCTAATATACCAATAACGACAAAGCCGTAATAAATCCTCAGCAGATACATTAACAGCACTCCCCACCAAAACCACCGACACGGAAATGATGGTAAGTAATGAAATATTTGTTGGTTTGGTACATAACTAATGCCAAATAGGATATTGTGTCGGGATCGACTTCCCTCACAGATCGCGGTAAAACTCTGGAAAGACAGGAAATTGTCCGCTTCTGCAACACTGATTCCGATATCGAGAATATGCCCCGACATCACTCGATACATCACCTCCTGGGTAGACGTACAGGAGCTTGTCAAAGACATATCGTCTCTCCCTCATCGCCAACCTGGCATGCGCGACTTGCTGCTTGCATTTGGGCTTGGGAATGATAGCCAAACAATTTTGTCTATCTATGCCAAGCACTCTGCTGGGGCCGACGTGCTACGCATACTGGTCCTGCTTGCCAATCTGCTCGCGTTTCCACAAGACACAACCTTGCAGGTTAACCAAGTTTCTCTTCGCAAATTTTCTAGGTCAAGAGCGGCATAGCGGCATATGGCAAACAGAATATTATTCACGTCTATCTAGTACCGAGAGACGTTTTTCCCCTTCCTGGCAAGGGCCTCGATGAGCGGAAGTCCGCCCATATTGACAGCATAGAAAGTATTCAGCTCGTTTGCCGAGCATAAACCTATAGCGGTTGGAATTCAAAGGAGAAAATACCTTGGCTGGATTTGCCTTCCGAGCTTTGACGGGCTTGAGCGATTCGTGGAGAGCGCAAATAACAACGAGGCAGAAGATGGGCGGGTTTGGGAGGTTGTCTCGGAGTTCGACGCGTCAACTAACCCTCTCCGAACAGCTGCTGACCTTTGTGCATTCCGAGACGCCGAGTTAAATACCAGAGCCGACAGCAAGAAAGAGCTTAGGAAGCAAAGGCAGGTAAAACATAACTTGGAGGAGGGTTTGCTGGATTTCTCAGACGATGGCCCTAGTGTTTGCTTAGATGCTATGATTTTAGCAACGGTAAACAAACCTTGATGGGTGAATAAACTAATAGGTCAAATCCCAAAGTCTGCCGTCCTGACTTTATCATACTTGTCTAACACTCGTCCACCCTGCTGCTCGACCAGGCTCACCTAGGACGAAATAACCTTCCTAGCCCGGAAATTAGCTATCGACGCCAACCTTGTAAAATATCTCAGCATACGAAGGTGTTCTTAGTGGTGATAAGTTGTTGGAGAAGATTGTCCCACCAGCACCGGCCTAACCTTGCTCTACCCAAGAAGCTGACGCCTCCAAAGGAGAAATATGTAACCTTTACCCATATGTCTAAGGCCCCCCTTACCTAAATACATATTTTCTGGTATTGTCTAATACGCAAATGTCCTGGTGGTTGATGTTATGTAACCCCCTATTTTTAGAAAAAGCCTTAAATAATTATTGTCTTGTCTCTAAAAACCTGGTACTTGTGGTGGTTACAAGCCCAAACCTATCAATACAGACTACACGCATTGGTCAAGCAATAAAACCCATCCACCACAGTCACCACCCTTGACATCCCGTGGTGGTTGGTGATGGGCATAGCCACAGAGTTGCAACACATTGGTACATATAAATCGAAGGAGCTTTGATATGAAGCGGCGTTGTAATTACTACTTTTCTTTAATGGATCGAGCCTGATCTATTCGGGACCCTCGATGCAAAAGAGGAGCGACCTTTTACGGTCGAATCTGGCATCTTCGCATTGAATGATACCGAGAGCTAAGGAAATCGAACAGTGTTTGAGCTGATCATCCTGTGGTCACAATGTTAAAGGAGCCTTGGGGTAGGGATACAAGGATTCATGACTCGAGAAAGGAGAGTCGAAACCTGGAGAAAGGCTAGTCCGGTCGTTAACCACCTAGTGTCCAATCTAAAAGCAGCGATGTAACTCCAAGAAACCCTTATCGGTCTTGGCAGCGACGTCAAGAGGGGGCGCGATCTTCACCTGCCCTGTGGACAACCTCACTCTGGGGAAAACATCGACTATCTCTCTATCCCTCCTCCAATCCCTCCCTCCAACGAATTATCACGGCCTTATCCTTCATTGATATCAGTCTTTATATACCAGGACTAATTCTACTTTCAACCAAAATAGATTATTTATGCGAACTCAGCCGGGTTCGGTAATCGGAGCTTCACCACTCGCTCCTCGCACGTGACGGGGGATTTGGAGATCAAGCAAGCGGCATCCCCGACTGCAACACGGATTACCGACGGGGTGAACTAGCAAGACCCGAGCGTCCCCACGGAGCTCAACCGACAGACGTGCAATAGACGGCCGCTATCCGCAGGTAGGCCCTCGACGATTGATCGCGACGGCGAGGACCACAGACGCATTCGCAACCCCGATGACACAAGCGACGTGTGGCGGGGTGGCATCCATCGAACCCTCCATCCACCGACACTCGCGCGCCTAGAACCGCAGCGAGTAGAGCGATACCGAACGAGGAAGGAGCGTATATCGCAATAACTGGTGCGTAGAGTGACATCACGCCTCTGCGAGCTGCGGCCACGATGCCGCCGGACATCGAGATGAACATCCTGAACGGCAAGGAGGATTCCTTGACTCAGGGAAGCACATGGAGCACGCGGGAGCCCAGCCGTGGCTCCCGGGGCCAGCGGCACAGCGCGACGGCGCCATTCGGTCGCTGGGTTGAGGGTTTCCGGAGGGACCCCAACCGCCGCTTCACGCCCAAGGGGGCAATCCACCAGCTCGGCGAGGGCGCCATGGGTGGGATGGACGACATGGACGAGCTTAGCAACGTTGCCACAAGAGAGCGACGCGGCGCGCACTACTTCGACTTGCATGCCGCCAATGTAGGCACCGCAAATACCAATCTGGCGAGGGAGTTGAAGGGAAGACATCTACAGATGATTGCCATCGGAGGCTCAATTGGTGGGTCCCCCCCCGGTCTTCTTCACCTCGTGTCTCGATTGTCTCGGGGAAACTCGAATATACCCCCCGCGTCATCCCGGTGGGATCGAGGTTCTGGCTCATATGTGGCGTACCGCCACCATGCGCCGATCTGTTGGATCAAAATCACCTCCTCTTTGTTCCTGTATGCTAACCCCGCCTCGACTTGACCAGGTACTGGCCTGTTCGTTGCCTCTGGCAAGGCGCTTTACCTTGGGGGACCGGCGTCGGTCCTGATAGCGTACACCTTCATTGGTGTGATGCTGTATTGCACCGTCCAGGCTCTTGGCGAGCTGGCGGTCGTATTCCCTGTTGCTGGGTCCTTCTCCGCCTACTCGACTAGGTTCCTGGATCCGGCATGGGGGTTTGCCATGGGATGGAAGTGAGTCTTCATGTTCACCCTCGCGACGAGATTCATTTGTTGCACCCTCGCAGAAAATAACGGAGGCTAACAATATAAAGCTATGCGCTGCAATGGCTGGTCGTATTACCCTTGGAAATCATGGCGGCTGCCATAACTATCAGTTACTGGGATCGCCAAGTTAATAAGGCCATATTCGTCACGATATTCCTCGTCATCACCATCACCATCAACCTCTTTGGTGTCAAGGGGTACGGTGAGGCCGAGTTCGTCTTCGCCCTCATCAAAGTTACTGCCGTAGTCGGCTTCATGTAAGTCTGACACCTACCTCCCGCCCTTCGCACGGAGCATCACATGTCAAATAACTAACTCATGTCTGGCCATAGCCTCCTCGGCATAGTTATCAATATTGGCGGCACCCAAAACGAGGGATACATCGGCGGGAAGTACTGGCACGACCCGGGCGCCTTCCACAATGGTATAAAAGGCCTTTGCTCCGTCTTCGTGACGTCAGCCTTCGCGTTCGCCGGTACCGAGCTGGTCGGCCTCGCGGCCGCGGAGACGGCGAACCCGAGAAAGTCGCTGCCGACCGCCATTAAGCAGGTCTTCTGGCGCATATCCCTATTCTACATCGTCTCCCTGACACTCATCGGCCTCCTGGTTCCGTACACGGAGCCGCGCCTCCTGGGCGCCAAGAGCATCGTGGACGCCGCGGCCTCGCCGTTCGTGATCGCCATCGAGAGCGCCGGCATCAGCGTCCTGCCGAGCGTGATGAACAGCGTCATCCTCATCGCCGTCATGTCCGTGGGCAACAGCGCCGTCTTCGGTAGCTCCCGCACACTCGCGGCGCTTGCAGAGCAGGGCCAGGCTCCTAAGATCCTGGCCTACGTCGACCGCCGCGGTCGACCCCTCGTGGCCATCCTAGTCGCATCCAGCCTCGGCTTCCTCGCCTACCTTACCGATATTAATGAGCAGACCGACGTACTCAACTGGCTGCTCGCGGTCTCGGGCCTCTCGTCCATCTTCACCTGGGGCAGCATCTGCCTCGCGCACATCCGGTTCCGCAGGGCCTGGGCATTGCGGGGCCGCTCTCTAAACGACCTGGCCTTCCGCGCGCAAGGTGGCATTCTAGGATCGTGGATCGGCTTCCTCTTCAACGTCCTAGTACTAGTATCGCAATTCTGGATCGCCGCCTTCCCGCTGATGACCGGCACGGACGACGACCCAAGGACACCGCGCGAGCGGATCAAGAACTTTTTCCTCGAGTATATGGCCGTGCCGATCGTGCTGGTCTTCTACGTAGCGCACAAGCTCTGGTTCAATACCGGCATCATTCGGGTCCAGGACATGGACATTGATACCGGGCGGAGAGACTTCAACTTGCCCATCCTGCTGGCCCAGGAGCTGGAGGAGAAGCACTACTGGCCGAAGTGGAAGAAGTTGTATAAGTACATGTGCTGAGTGCCTGAGATGCAGGCCTCATTCTGGCATTGTCGGCTTTGTACGATTATCTGGGTTTCCTGGGAGCTGGGCACGGATATCATAGAGCAATTGGAGGCTTTGTGACCACGGCATTAGGCGGCGTCTCGGTTCGTGGCTGCATTTTAGGGTTTGCTTGGGAATAGGAAGATTACTACCCCCTAGCGGAGGCCATTTAAGGATCTATTTGGTAATTACCTACCTAGACATAATGATTGGAGAGGCGGGTTAAGGCTCCGCACATATGTCGCGTCGCGTCTGGCATTTAAGGCGGGCGAATAATATTCACGATTTGGGAACTTTGGCACAGACACGATATCATGACAATAGCAAATGGATTGTGATTACCTTGGGTATCTTCATCACCGCCGGTATCCTTCCTGTATCCTCCCGGATTTGCAAATACGCCTGAAGTAACCGTGACCAATTTTCCCTCCCTGGGAACTCCAGCCCGAACCCCCTGAGTCGTATTCGGCCGTAGAATAACCAACGCCCCATAAAAAAAGCAAAGAAGCAGCCTGAACTCCGTCATAAGCATCACGCATGGCCCTCGGTGGGCTTCTCGCGGCTCTTGCCCCTTAGAGCCAGCTCAGGCCATCCTTCCTAGGAGGCGGCCGCACAGCGGGTCGTGGAGGCGGTAGGAGCGAGTTGTGCTGCCCCTGCGGCAGAAGCTGCTGCTGCTGCTGCTGCTGCTGTTGCTGACGGCTGTAGAGCTGTGGCGGCTCCTCGCGGTGGCAGTGCTCGCCCATGGCCTCGACAACGCGAATCTTGGCCTTGAGCACCTCGCGCCTGCGCACCTCCCGGCTCTTGAGGCCCGCGGCCGCAGCCTGGCGCGCAAACTCGCTAGTCCGAGCCGCGAAAGCCGAGATCCGCCGTCCGCCCCTGGCCGAAAGCTCCATGAGCGAGCGGCGCGTCGAGCCGGTGGATGTGGAGGTGGTGGCGGAAGTGGTGGCGGAAGCGGAGGTGGAAGCGGTGGTGCTGGACTTCTTGTCGCCTGCCTCGCTGCCGCTGGTCGGCGGGCGGGAGGAGGTGCCGGACGCGTCTGCTCCTGCTGCTGCGGGTTCGCCGGTGGATGCGGACGAGGGTCTGGAGGAGCGCCGGAAGAGGGAACCGCCAGCCTCGGGCCTCTTGAAGACTTTGGCGATGGTGGAGGCGTGTCGGGCGACGCGCGACACCTCGACGCGGTTGCTGCGGCGGTTGTCATCGTCGCTTTCGTCATCGCTTTCATCGAACGCGCTGCGCATCGGAGGGTAAGGAGTCAGGGGCGGCTGGTAGCTAGGGCGCGCTCTTGGGCCCGGGATGGTATGGTTCAAGTCGTCCTGGAAGTAGAGATGGGATGGTGGCGCTCGCATCTTCGGGATGGCGAGGGTGGAAGGCGTCCTCTGGTGACGCTGGTAGCTTTTGTGTGATACGCTTGCCATTTTTCGAGGTAGAACTGAGCTCGACTCGAAGCCGAGATGGCCCGGGTCGTTAGCCATAGTTTCTTTGATCATACCAGGACTGGAGTTTCGGCGAGGCGGAGTCACGGAAGAAAAGGTACCCTGGGCCTTTGTTGTGGTGGCGAGAGAAAGTTCGCGTTGAGAAATGGGCCCGCTGCGAAGGTGGTGGGAGTCGAATGAATGGTTGTTTGGGGGGTGCTGCGGAAGGTCGAATTCACTGACTTCCTTTGTGACGCAGAAGTCATGTTTGTCGCTGGGCCGTGTCAGATTCAACGCAAAGGGGACATCCATGGCAGACTGCAATTCCCAAGGGTCCCAGCTCGTTGTATCTGATCCAATATGGGTCGTGCGTGTGCCCGAAGTGCGAGCCCCTGACGAAGTGTCCCCGTGCAGTTTGATATATAGATCGGTATCATGTTCCGAGGTGCCGGCCTCGAGGTCCTCGCTATACATGCTGCTGCTTGTGATACTCCTGGGTGAGAGCGGAGTGATCTCCATCACATTACAGATCGTGGAATCATCAGGACTAACATCAACGCCCATCAGCTGCTTGATCTTGTATGCAGAGTTGTGTCCCGACGGTAGTGAAGATAGGGGCGCCGTCGTAGGGATGGTCAAGTAGGGGCGGTAGGGTTTGCTCTGGACTAACAGTTTTGGATGTAGGGACAAGACCTCGTCTGCCGGCGTTCCCGGGATGCTCTTCACCTCGATCTCCGTCTCTTGCTTCATCTTCTCGGCCTGATACTCGCCCAGTATGACATCGATATTACGGGATTCCTCGTTGTTCGAGTTGAGATTGGTTTCATAATAGCCTATGCCATCCTTGGGGGTCGGGAAGGCTTTGTTCACTTCGTTGCTGAACCTCGAGTCCCCATATCTCTGCACCGACACTGGCGGGAGAGGCAGTGGCTTCGATTCGTAAGTCGCCACTCCTTCCGGCGGATGAACACTTCGTCCAGGTGGCAACCCAATCTCCATTCCCCTGAGAGAGGAGTTGGAAGGCTTGTTGGCCAGCCACGGCCGTGGGTTTGGAATCTTCAGGTTCGAATTTTTATCCATGCTGTGAGGCAGGCTCCAAAGGAAGTGAACGACGGATTTTGCTTGAGACAGAGACATGATATAAACCTGGGGTATTTCCTAATCCTTCACGGGTAACGACAACAGACAAAGAAAGCGACAGAAAAGGTCTCTTCCATTCCATCGAGATTCTTTCAAAGGGCAGATGGTCACAGGGCATTTCGGCCGCCACAGCGGAGTTCTTTGTTGGGGATGCTCTAGGGCGCAAAAGAAGAGACTGACTCGACTGGGCCGAACACTAGAAAACCGAAGGCAAACAACCTTACCGAGTCAGTCGCTAGCTCAAACGTTCGAACGGCTAGATCTTCGACTCCCGTCCCACCTTTCCAGTTTGAGAGTTCTAGCAGAGTCGCCAACTAAGCTAAGGCTGGCAGTCGCCGGGGAGACGAGCATCGTTTCCGTCATTGAATCGCCATGGTTGGATATCATTGTCTGGGATAATGTGTGGCATGCCCATATATTGGATCTGTGACACCTCAGAGTTGCGAGAATGGCTGCACTTGCAAAAGCCGCGTCCGAGTCATGCCGAACCTTCTTCACCCGACACTAGAACAATGCAGGCAGTTCTCCCGAATCCACCTTCGGCCGCGGGAATAAATGTCAAAATAAATGTCAAAAGTGGATCCGTGGAGAAACTAAGGCTTCCCTCGCAAGCTTCGCAACCCAGTCGAGGATGGGTTTAGCGTCAGATCCATGACAGACATTGTGGCGCTGGGAGTTAAAACGACGTTTTGTGGGGGTGGCAAGTTCGCCATGGGATAAGTATCACAGCGCCCGGTGATCGAAATCCAAGGAATCGGCCAGTTCTCCAATGGATCATCCAAGTCTCAAGGGATCGAGACCTCCAAGGGATGAAGTCTCCCGGTCTCCAAAGGGATGAAGAAATTGCGACATGGAACCAACCAACTGCACCAAATAACGAATTCCGTTAGTATTACCAAGTCTATAGAAGGTTCCCCCCTTCGATGGGCTCTCCGATGTTCCCGACTCCCACTTTCCGTGAAAATGCGCACTCACATGGCCGTAGTCTATACATTGATCGTCCCCGCGTAACTGTCTGTTGTACACCTCTCCACACGACTTGGCGTGCCGAGGGAAATTAATCTTCCTCGTCCTCGTACTTCGCGTAATCTCCCATGAGGATATCGTCGAATCCTAATCCAGTCGTCGCATTCCGGAGCCATTCCGCCTCGACTCTGAAGAAAACCCATACCCATCGCCGGAACACTTCCAGGAACTGGGTGATGAATATCGAGCTTTCGAAATCAGCAATGTGGTCCTGGCTCGAGCTCAGCTTCATAACCCAGGTGCATCTCAAGGCTAGATCAAGCACAATCACTCCGTAGTAAACAGCCGGCTTGTGAATCATGAGCCCTTTGCGCAAACCAAACGGATGCTCGGGAGAGTTGCGTTTCTCCTCGCTGGAGAACAAGGTCAGGTCCCAGTCCTTGGCGACGTCCCAGTAGAACGAATATAGCGAATTGAGCAGTAGCGCCGCGACCCATGCCCGATATAGGCCGGTCGAGGTGCCGCTCTTGTCGTCAGTCGACAAGCTGCGCTGCATGGCGCTAAGGATGATGACGGGGAACGCCGTCGCGTACTTGGCCGCGTTGGCAAGGTGCTGCCCACCCCAGCCGGCCGATTCGGTGAAGGGGCCACGGCGGACGCGGCCGTATTCGATCAGGCACTGGCGCAAGCGGATGGCGCTAGGCACGGCCATGATCAGCGGCACGATGACGGAGCCGCCGCAACCACGGTCCGGTCGGTCGGTGGCGCTGCCGCCGCGCGAGAGGAACATACACACGCACACGAATAGGTCCCCTAGCACCTTGGCGTAGCTGGTGAGCACATCGGCTAGGAGGATGTCGCCGAACTTGCCGTCCTGCGCCTCCGCTATCCCACCGATGCTGACGCGCTTCAGCGCCCACAGAAGCCGGCTGCGGCCCATGTGCGAGACGGATAGGCTCCGGAGGGGCAGGACGAATAGGCCCGCCAGGACGAGAAGGTAGGTCATCGGTAGCCAGTCATAGTAGATCACGAGTTCTGGGTCGCGGCGGGAGAAGAGCCAGAAGACGACGAGAAAGCAGGCGAAGGTGGTCGATAGCAGGCTCGCTAGACGGTAGGTTGATTGGTGATGGGATAGTTGGGACGTGCCGGATCGTTGTGGGTAGCGGATCAACGCGGGTACGTCGATTTTAAGGAGGTAGAGGTAGTGGAGGTTGAGGCCCCATCCCCAGACAGCTAGACGTTCAGAGGAGTTAGGTCAAGGTCTCGGGACTAAGAGCGTCGTGCTCTACGGCGTTACTTGGGGGCTAACCTAGGATGATTATGGCGGAGACTCGGTATGGCAGCGGAAACGTCAAACTGAACGAGTCGAGCCGAGACTCGACTGCCGGATCACCGTCCATTGTCACTGGGGTTTCTGGCCGTCTTCACAACCATCGGGTTGTTGTCGAGTTGTAGCGGTGCCGAGGGCGCGTTGCGGTGTAATTGCAGAGCCGGGAGAAGTGGGCAAACTGGAATACGGTGACGTTGGAATTGAACAGTTTCCTCCTGACGACGATCGACAGTTAAATGGCAAGAGTGGATACTACGAAATGCAACAAATTATGATTAATCGCAGTGACGACGTCAGCCATTCGGCATTAGAGTGGTCCACCGCAGCCCCCTGCCAAGGCAGGCAATATTAGTGGTCAGCCTCGCAACCTCGTCAATGGATATCCCCCTGCCATGTGCCCAAGCTTCATCCGAGGCTCATCGCTTGCCGTCTACCGAAAGCCACCAAGCTCGGCGCTTTGCGCTGCCATGACCCTCCAAACCTAAACATCCAACGACAAAACATTCAACTTACCTACCGAACAATAATAACACACGAAACCCTTCAATTCCAGCCACAGATACAAACCCACCACGACATCCCACCCTCCTCCTCCATCGCCAAAATGGCGTTGGCGGCGGCCAAACCACCCCCGCCGCTAACAAGTTCGCCATACCCCTTCGCCGCCGCCCCCGACATCATCCGCGCGCACCAAAAAGACGCCTACTTCCAAGGCGTGCTGACGAACCAGCTCTCCGACCTCCACCGCCGCCTCCGCGGCGCCCGTTCCGCCCACGCCTGGGCCGCCGAGGCCCGCACCGCCGCCGACCTCCTCTACCTGTGCTTGACCACCCTGCCCGGCAACCGGACGCTGGGCGAGGAGTACTGCGACCTCGTGCAGGTCGAGGCGCCGCCGCTGGCCCGCAGGCAAAACAAGACCACCACCACCACCACGACGATCACCCAACCTGACGCCAGCGGCGCCCCCGTCCTCCCCACCATCGGCCGCCGCGCCGCGCTCGTCGCAACCAGTGTGCTAGCGCCCTACATAGCCGGCCTGGTCCTCCCGCGCATCCGTGCCGCCCTGCGCACGCGCCTACGGTCGCGGCTCGCGGCACTAGCCCAGCGCGACAAGGCCGACGGCGACAGCGACGGCCACAAGCTAGGCCGGTCATACCGCGTCCAGCGGTACCTGCTCGCGCACCTCGGCGACCTCACCTCGGGCGCGCACCTGCAGGCCGCCGCGCTGGCGGTGTTCTACTTCACGGGCGCGTACTACAGCCTGCCGAAGCGCCTGCTCGGGCTGCGGTACGTGTTCACGCGGCAGGTCTCGGGCGGCGGCGGCGGTGCGTCGGGAGAAGGTGGGGGGTCGGACCGCGTGGGATATGAGGTTCTAGGCGTGCTGCTGGTTGTGCAGATGCTGGTGCGCGGCTACCTGCACGCGCGGGCGACGCTGCTGCAGGGCGGCGGCGCCGCCGAGGCGGAGGAGGAGGCGAACATCCGCGAGAGGGCGGGCCTCAGCCGCGGCGGTGGTGGCGGGCTGGACGTGTCGTTGGACGAGCACGCGTACAGCAGCAACAACGAGCTGCTGGTCGGCGTGGCGGCCGCGACGGCGAGCGGGCGGCGCGGCCCCGCCGAGATCGCGGCGTCGACGCACACGCCGCCGCCAGCCCGCGGTGGCGGACCGAGGTACGATCTGCGGGCCGAGGGGCCGATGGGGTGGATCAAGGGGGGTCAGCAGCGGAAGTGTACGCTGTGCTTGGACGGGATGAGAGATCCGGCTGCGACGCAGTGCGGGCATGTGTTTTGCTGGGATTGTATAGGGGATTGGGTGAGGG
>Ga0164242_10005532_pt1 | contig 14048 bp, 10 predicted proteins | sample OricomgcompostMG_FD_108783 | JGI IMG/M metagenome (GOLD analysis project Ga0164242, IMG submission 108783) | Miracle-Growth compost microbial communities from Emeryville, California, USA - Original compost - Miracle growth compost (MG) ...
CAGGGATTGACGGCATGCGACCCTGAATGACGGGAGGGGTTGCGACGGTCGCGCCACTCGTGGTCCGAGTAGTCATGGGGAAGGCCGCCGCGATGCTCTGTCCGCACGGCCACGAGGTTCCTGATGGCGTCGCGTTTGTCCCGAGTGCGGCACTCGGGCGGCGGCGGTCGCTCATCCGGCGGCGGGCTGGTTCGTCGACCCGACGCAGGCGGACACGCTTCGCTACTGGAACGGAGCGTCCTGGACCGACCGGACCAGGCCCGCACCGTCGACCGCGCCACCCGCAACCTAGTCAGGGGTGGCCGACGCCCGGTCTGCGCCAAGCCGATCGGGCGGCCTCCAACCCTCAACCGCTGCTGCTCGCCGGCCTCGGCGGCGCATTAGCAGTCGCGGTCGCGACTGGTGCCTTCGCGCTGGGGCTGGCACGGCACGACGATGGCCGCCCACCGAGCGCCGCGTCACCCACACAGGCCACGCCGATCCCAGCCGCTACCGCCGCAGCACCGCAACCCGCGACGGCATCCGCGAGTACGTCGCCGGCGACCCCGCAGGGAACACCGGACTTCACCGACGACCTGTGGAAGCTGGACTGCTCCGGCTTCCCGCCCGGCGACAGCTCCTACACGCCTGGGAGAGTCGTCGTCGATCAGCTCATCAAGACTATGCCGCCCGGGAACACCGTGCCGACATGGATCGTCAGCGCCAGCTTGGACGGCGACAGTTCCGAGGAAGTCGGCTGGTTCATCACCGAGGGGGCCGGCGGCGCGATCGGTGACCGGGGCATCCTGAGCTATCCGCCAAGCGACGGCTCGACGCTCCGCATCCTGGGTTTCACCGCGAAAGCCGACTCCGAGGTCGTCGCGAACGGCACGTCCACCGGCACAAACGGCACGACGCAGACATTCATCGACGTGTACGGCGAGGGCGCGTCCGGGTGGGGCCTGGTGAGCCACCTGACGGCCGCTCCGGGGCCGGAGACCCGTCGAACAACTCCTCATCTGCTCCCTATGCCGATAAACGGATCGGCTACGGGCCGGTCAAGCTTGGGATGACGGCCAACGAGCTCCGAGCCTCCGGGGGCGTCACCAGTGCGTCCTGGGATTCGCTCTCCTCCACCTCCCCGGACGTCGGCTGCTGGGTCCTTCCACTGGCAGGCACCGACGGCCAGGTCCTCTTCAATCCGGCCGACGGGAGGGGGGACGCGATCCAGTTCGGTCCGAAGATGTCCACCTCGCACGGCATCCGCGTGGGGTCCTCCGTCGCCGACCTAGAGAACGCCTACCCAGGCCAGCTCGACACGTCCTTCGCGCTAAGCGACTCCTGGATCGTGAGTGTGAGCACCACGACTCGGTACTACGTGAGTGCCGACGCCGGGAAGGTCATCGGTCTCGTTCTGGGTGCTGTCAACCAAGGGTGCTTCGGATAGCCCGGCGTCCAGCACGACGCGACGAAGTGGCGGCCCACGAGCAGCGTTGGTGCCTCGGGTGCGGAACCTCGCATGCTGCGAGTGGCGGTGGAGCGACTCAGTTCGCGAGGCTCCAACGCTTGAAGCCGTCGAAGCGGGCGCCGACAACCTTTCGACCCCGCCAGATCACGGCGTACTCGACGATCGCGGCATGTCCCCTGTCGCAGGACTGGTACGAAAGGTCGTACCCACCGCCACCACCCCAGATCTGCCACGACTTGTGGTCACCGAAGATGCGCTCGACGCGCTTGCGGCGCATGCCTTTGTGGATGCGCTTGAACTCTCGGTGGGTGACGCATCCGGCCTTCGGCTCGGCGCTGACGGCGTGGGTGGGGTCGGGCTCAGGACAACCGTCGCTGACGGGGCAGCAACGAGGGCAAACGCGGCGGTGGCTGTCATCAGGCGATGCATCAGGCCTCCATTGAATGGGTCAGTCCCAAGCGTAAGGACCGCCTCACCGGTGCGTAGCGGAGTCCTTGTACTTGTTACTGTCTCGCCGTCGTGGTTCCCGAGCATGTACGGGGGCGGGTCAGCTAGCGGATGTGCTCGACATCCGCGACGGACCCCACCGATCGGGCCCCTCGCGACGTCGCCGATGAGGCCCACTCTCACGCGAAGCCTGATGTCGCGACCTCGCTCTAACGACGACTGAACGACTTAGCTCGTGCCGCTCCGCGAGAGTCGGAGCCCGCCGACAGGTGGCGGAGCGGGTAACGGCGTCACGGAGCTTCCTTGCATCGGCAATGCGCTTAGCTCGACGGCTGTGGCGGAGGACGTCTCCCTGCTCATCCATCTCATCCCCAGAGAGTAGGCGGAGGAGGTATGGAGGCTGATGCCGGCGCGGTAGGCCACCGAGGCCGAGGTGTCTCGAGGGGGCGTCGAGTGCGGCGTCCAGGGCGATGTCGAGCCGCGCCTAGGCGAGGCGCAAATCGGCCGCTGAGCCGCCGGTGGGCATGACCCAGCCGACGCCTTCGAAGTGGCAAGGCCAACGGGTCGGCGGTGTAGCCACCGGGCATCAGCTTTTCCTGATCCGAGTGATGCGCACGGGTTCAACTGCTTGACTGCTCGAACCGCCCATCGACGGCAGGGTTCGCTTGGAAGACGCCGTGCCCAACCAAGGAGCCGGCCCCAGAAGGTGATCGTAGAAGCGCCCAGTGTGTCTGTGAGTGCCATGCCGGCGAAGACGCGGTGGAAGGTCGTGACGGGCGGTGCCGACGAGCGCCGTTTGCCCTAGAGCTAGTGCCACCAGTAGCTGGGCTGGCACGAGGTCGTACCGGCCGTTCCGTCAGCGACCGCCCTTGAGTCGCTTCTGCAGGGATAGTCCGGTTCCGGGGAGACGGAGCCGCAATCTGGGTCCGGAGCCGCCGCCAACGGTGAGACGGAGAAACCGTCCCCCGAGGCTCTCGCTGACGCCTTTGCGTGAGATGGTGGTGCGGCTCCGGCCGAGGGCGAATGTCTTGCGGATCAATGCCACGGCAAGAACGGTATGAGGCGCGACCCCGCTTGCGCACAAGAACTCACGAATCGGCCGCACGTGAACGGAAGGGCGCAACTTGTTGCGGATTCACGTCCACCGGCACTTCAGCGCTCTCCAAGCCAACGCCGACGGGACCGACAGGCGGGGGCGACACCGAAACAATGGGGCAGAGCGGCTGCCCGCTCAAGACGGCGTCCGCGACCTCGTGGCGGCGGCATCGCTACATCGAACCGCTTCCCCACGGACCTGCTGCCATGCTTCCTCCTGGCTGATGCCTTCGGCTTCGGCGTGGCAGTCATCCTCTGCTGAGCCAGACGCTGTGTCGCATTCCGCAGTAAGCGTCGTGGGCTCCTCCTAGGCTTACGTCCATGGAGGGAACAGAGTCCGCACTGGTTGAGGTCGCTCCGGGGGAGTTCGCCGTGTTCGGCGGCCTGAACCTAGCCGGCATCGACATCGTTCCGGCACCGCTCCTGCCGCCCTCGTCGTCAGGGATCCTGAAGGACGGGACTGCCCGCCTAATCGGCCTGGGCAACGCCGGCCTCCAAGGCGCGCAAGCTCTGGGTGCGTTCCAGGGCCTGGTGCGATTGAGCCCTCAGACCATCGAGATGTTGAAGGCCGGGGCGACACCGATGTCTAATGGCGCATTCAATCTCGGCTCGCTCACCGACGCGAGTGGACACATCGTCCACACCGTCCAATGGACGGCCGCTGGGGCCGTTGGGCTCGCGTCGGCGGCAGCGACGCTTGGGCCGGCTTTGGCCTTGGTCGCCATCCAGTGGCAGTTGGCCAAGATCACCGAGCTTGTCGGGGAGAACCTTCGCCTCACTGATGCCCTGCTGGCTGAACTGCGTACAGAGCGGTGGGCAACAGTGGAGGGCCACCAGCAGGGTTTGCTCAAGATGTTGGCCGAAGCCCGTCAGATCGGTGCGGTCAACGCCCACATCTGGCAGAACGTCCACGGCAGCGAAATGGAGCTGCGGTCCATCCGTGCCGGCTTCAAAATGGCCGTTGAGGCTCACCTCGCAGGCCTACATCGGGCGAGCACGCCGGCGGCACGCAGGGAGTTCGTCGACCATCACGGGGACGCTGTGCTGCGAGACGTACAGGGTCTCCTGCAGGCACAGTCGGCGTGGTTCACCTATCAGGCCATCCGCGCCGGCCACATCGCCTACACCATCGACGAAGACCCGACGGCTCCAGCGCACCTCGAGGTGGTCACCGCCGAGGCCCGTGAGGAACACGCTCAAGATCTCCGCAACGCTGCCGAACTCATTGACGCTTTGGTTCGTCGGGCCTCCGCGATGGTGGACGCCAAAGGCGCTGGGACGCTCCCGTTCGGAAGGAAGCGCCGTGCGGCTCGCGACGTCGCGGAGGCGGGCAAGGTTCTGCGTAAGCAGTTGCGGAAACTGCATGCGGGTTGGAACCTGTCTGACCCGCCGGTGCAGACGCCGCTGATTGCTGCCTTCAAGGACGGCGTCGCGCCAGAAGCCGTGCTCCGAATTCTGCGGTGGCATCTCGACCCCGGCGAGCGGCTGCTCGCGTTGGCGGCCGCCCAGGACCAGTCCGGAAGCTGGGCCGCCTGGGACTGGCGGCTCCAAGACGCCGACGTGTACGTGGCCGTGACCGACTCCAGAATCGTCGTCGCCAAGAAGAGCAAGCTGGCCGAGGCCGGCACCATCGAGGGAACGATGCCGGTGGAGGACATTCGCTACGTGCGGTATCTCCCGTCCGCAACCGAGCCGAAGGCCACCAAGGCGCACGTGAGGGTCATCGGAAAGGACCGTGACCTCGTTCTTCGTTTCCCGGAATGGGCCGGGAAGCCTGAGGCGAAGCCGCACGTCGACGACTTCGTTCAACTATTGCAGAGCCAGATGGTGCTCCCGGCTGCCGAGGTCGTCGCCCGCCCGGCCAAGCTCGAAGCAGCACCCGCTGAGCTGGGACTTGCCGTTACGGATGAAGGCGACTGAAGCGCTGCAGAGTGCACTGGTCCTGCGTCGACTCAGGTACATGCGGTCCGGGCTGTGCGCGTCCGCGCGAGGAGCGGGGCGAAGTACGGCGGATCCTGACTGGCCGGACGGCGGTAGTCTGACCGTGACGGGGTGGCAGATGCCACCGCACGACCGAACTTCACGCTCAGAAGGCTTCCAGCGAGACGCGAGCCCCGCATCCGCGGCCACTGCCCCCGCTACCAATCAGGCCCGGGATTCAGTGCGAATCCCGGGCCTGAAAGCATTGGAGACCTGGACATCCCTCCACAAACGCTCCGGTTTGGCCATCTCGTAGGTGTCGTAGGTGTCGTAGGTGGCCTGAGCGCTGCTCGCGGGCGTCCGCCCTGCTCGGCGCCAAGATCGGGCTGCTCGCCCCCTCTTCGCGACCTTCCGGGTGTTCCGGAACATCGACCTGATGGACCCCGAGCGCGACCGTGCCACGTTGGCCGGCCCGGGGCCGTTCAGGTCCTTCTGACCCGGATCGGCGCGCGGCGATGCTACGAGCGTGGGCGCAGGCGCAGGTCCTGCATGCCGCCGTCGACGGCGATGGCTGTGCCGGTCGTGGAGCCCGCGGTGGGGCTGGCGAGGTACGCGACCGCCTCGGCGACCTCCTCGGCGCTGACGAGCCGGCCGTGCGGCTGGCGCGCCTCGAGGGCGGTCCGCTCGGCCGCGGGGTCGTCCGCCTTCGCGAGCAGCCGGCCGATCCATGGGGTGTCCGCGGTGCCCGGGTTGACGCAGTTGACCCTGATGCCCTCGTGCAGGTGGTCGGCGGCCATCGCGCGGGTGAGCGCCAGGACGGCGCCCTTGCTTGCGCTGTAGAGCGCCCGCTGCTGCAGGCCGGCGGTGGCGGCGATGGACGCGGTGTTGACGATCGCTGCCGCCTTGGACTCGCGCAGATGTGGGAGCGCGGCCCGGCTGGCGCGGACCGCGCCGACCAGGTTCACGTCGAGCACCCGGTGCCACTCGGTGTCGTCGTTGTCGGCCACGGTGCCCTGGGCGCCGATACCGGCGTTGTTGACCAGGATGTCCAGGCCGCCGAGCTCGTTGACGACCGTCTCGATGGCCGCCTGTACCGAGGCGTCGTCGGTGACGTCCGCACGTACGCTGAGCGTGCCCTCGGGGGCTCCGGAGGGGTCGAGGTCGAGCACCGCCACCCGCGCGCCGCGCCGCTGCAGCGCCTCGGCGATCGCCTTGCCGATGCCGGAGCCACCTCCGGTCACCGCCGCCACCAGACCGTCGAACTCACTCATCGAGACACCTCCACGTCGTCGTACGCGACCATGCGCTGACGCTGCTTGCCGAGCCCGTCGATCTCGAGCTCGACCACGTCACCGGGCCGCAGGTAGGGGAACCGGCCGGAGAGCGCCACGCCCTCCGGAGTGCCGGTGAGGATCAGGTCGCCGGGCTCGAGCACGAGGTACTGCGACAGCTCGTAGACCAACTGCTCGACCCCGAACACCATGTCCGCGGTCGAGGAATCCTGCCGTGGGTCGCCGTTGACCCAGCTCCGCAGCCCGAGGGCGCCGTGGTCGAGCTCGTCCGCCGTCACCAGCCACGGCCCGACCGGGCTGAAGCCCGCCGCCGACTTGCCCTTGCTCCACTGGCCGCCGGAGACCTCCAGCTGCCAGGCGCGCTCGGAGAGGTCGTTGCCGACCACGAAGCCGGCGACGTGCGCCATCGAGTCCGACGGCGAGGAGAGGTACGACGCCCTTCGTCCGACCACGACGCCGAGCTCGACCTCCCAGTCGGTCTTCTCGCTGCCCCGCGGGACCGTGACGTCGTCGTACGGGCCGACGACGGTGTTCGGCGTCTTCAGGAACAGGATCGGCACCTCGGGCGGTTGGCTCCCGGACTCGGCCGCATGCGCGGCGTAGTTCATCCCGATGCAGATCACCGCGCCGGGCCGCGCGATGGGCGCGCCGACGCGAAGCGACTCCGCGTCGCCGAGCTCGGGCAGGGTGCCGTCGGCCAGTGCCGCGCGGACGCGGCCGGGTCCCTCGGCCCAGAAGGCACCGTCGATGTCCGCGGTGACCCCGGTGAGATCGTAGTAGTGGTCCTCATGCAGGAGGACCGGCCGTTCGGCGCCGGCGGGTCCCAAGCGGGCGAGCTTCATCGGCAACTCCTTCTCCGCGGCGACCATCGCCGCCGGCGACAAGATATCCGATCTCTTCACGGTCGTTGCGCGGGGCCCAGGATTCTCGTGCCCTTCGGAGGAAGAAAACATCGGATGTATATGGTCGCTCTCGCCGATCCGACAGTGCATCGAATGCCGTGTCCCGGGTTCCCGACGTCAAGACGGTGGGTGTGCGCTTCGCGACCTCCGGACGCCATGAACCTGGACCGGGCTACTCCGCCGTCTACGTCGTCGGCGCCGTCGCGGGCGACGGACACCAGGGCCACAGCGGCGCGTTCACGGTCCGTCGCGGCGTCCACCCGGTCCGGATTCAGGCCACGGCTGAGCCCGGCGCGTGCACGAGCGCCGACTCGGCACTCATCGGGCGTGCACGAGCGCCGACTCGTGGGTCAGGCCGGGGCGGCCCGGGCGAGCCAGCGCTCGATGCCGCTGATGTGGACGGTCACCAGCGAGCGGGCAAGGTCGGCGTCGCCGGCGGCCATGGCGTCCGCGATGGCGCCATGCTCAGCCAGGGTGCGCTCGGCGGCGTTCTCCTGGGTGAGGCCGCGCCAGATCCGGGCGCGCAAGGTGCTGCCGGAGAGGTTGTCCAGGATGCTGCTCAGGTAGGCGTTGCCGGAGAGCTCGCCGATCAGCTCGTGGAACTCCAGGTCGTGGGCGACCAGCTTCTCCACCGATGTCCCCGGATCCACCTCGTCCACCATCCGCCGGAGCCGGGCGATGCCGTCCTGGTCGGAGCTGCGGATCGCCAGGGCGGCCGCGGCTGGCTCCAGGATCCGGCGGACCTCGAACAGCTCGAGCACGCTCGAGTCTGAGTGCAGGTCGACCACGAACCCGATCGCCTCGAGCAGTAGCCGCGGCTCCAGGCTCGTCACGTACGTGCCGTCGCCGCGGCGTACGTCGAGGATGTTGATCAGCTCCAGGGCCTTGACCGCCTCGCGGAGCGAGTTGCGGGACAGGCCGAGCTTCTCGCTCAGCTCCTTCTCGGGCGGCAGCCGGTCGCCTGGGCGGAGCTCGCCGGCGATCAGCATCTCCTTGATCCGGAGGATCGCCTCGTCGGTGACGGCCACCTGCCGAGTCTAAGGGGCGGATGTGGTCAGTCGATGAGCGCCACGGGCAGCGTGCGGGGCCCTTGGACGCCCTCGACGTGGTCGAACTCGATGTGGCTGGTGGGCGACGGGCTGCTGATCCAGGTGAGCGGACGGCCCACGGAGACCGCCGCGGTCAGTCGCGCGACAGCCTCCGGGACGACGCCCTGATCCTCGCGGATGACGCAGACATGGAGGTCGGGTACGAGGCAGAGCGCGCGACGAGCTCATCCGGATCCTCCGGGAGCCGCCGAGGCGGGTGGCAACCGCCTCATGGCCGACCTGACCGTTGCGATCCGGGACTCGACGAGACGCCCCAACTGCGCGCCCGGAGGACCTCGGTGGCGGATGGCCGCGGGTGTGCGCGACGCTGCGCGACGAGCACCATCTGCTCTTCGACGCCGCTCGCGGCACCGCTCGCTGGGTGCTGGTCGACTGACTGATGCCACCGGCGGCTCCGTCCGTTGGGACGCTCAAACGTTTGACAGAATGATGTGACGTGGCTTACATCGTCGTAAGCAATCGATTGATCAGACGTGGCCGGCGGTCGCCGGGGACCAGGAGCGGATCAGTGTCGAAGAGATGGATAGCGGTGGTGGCCGTGGCCGCCGCGACGGTCGCCCTCTCGGGCGTGCCCGCACAGGCAGGGGTGGCCGGAGCCGGCCGGTCGGACCACCCGGCCGGTGGAACCAGCGGTCACCCGGCCGGCCAACCGAGCGGGAACGAGCCGGCGACCACGGCGTGGCGCGGCGGATCGCTCCATGTCGACACGGCGGGGGTGCTGTCCCGCTCGGACCTCGTCCTGCAGCAGCCCGCGTGGCGCGAGGAGCAGAGCATGCCCCTCGGCAACGGCCGGCTGGGCGCCGCCGTCTGGGACCGGGACGGGTTCACGGCGCAGCTCAACCGCAACGACACATTCCCCGACCTGAAGACCGCCGGGCGGCTCGTCGTCCCCGGCCTGATGGGGCTCGCGAGTGCGCGCGACTACCGCGGCCGACTTGACCTGTACGACGCCCAGCTGCGCCAGCAGGGCGGCGGGATGACCGCCCGGGCGTATGTCCGGGCCGACACCGACCAGCTCGTGCTGCAGGTGACCGGCGCGCCGGTCGGGGTCCAGCAGTCGGCGGAGCTCACCCTCCCCGCCAACCGGACCCCCACCACGTACGCCGGCGCCGGGGTCGCCTCCCTCGCAGAGACGTTCACCGACGCCTCGGCCGGAACGACCACCGGCGCCGTCGCCGCGCTGACCGCCGACGCGCGTGACGTCAACGCCGAGGTGGTCGACGCGCACACAGTCCGGCTGAGGTTCACGCCGCAGCGGGACGGCAGCTTCCGCCTGGTCGTCGGGGTGCCGTCGTACACCGGTGGTGACGTCGCCACCGCCAGCCGCGCCGCCGTGGCCGGCGCGACCAGGCCCGACATCGACAAGGCGCACCTGGCGTGGTGGCACCGGTTCTGGTCCCAGCAGGCGGACCCGATCCGGATCAGCTCGCCGGACGGCACGGGGGAGTACATGGCGGCGCTCCGCGCGCAGCAGCTCTACACGATGGCCTCGACCCAGCGCAACGAGCTGCCGACCGGCCAGGCCGGCGCGGCCAACATGCTCTACCCGTGGCCGGACTCCGCCGTGTCGCCGTCGACCTGGTTCCACTTCAACCTGCGGCAGCAGGTGTTCGCCAACTACGGCGCCGGCACCGCGTCCTTCAACGCCGCGTACCTGCGTCTCTACACCGAGCACCTGAAGCAGCTGGAGGCCTGGACCCAGGCGCACTGGCCGGGCGCCGAGGGCGCGTGCGTCCCCGAGCTCATCGACTTCGACGGCACTCCCCAGGGCTGTGACAGCAGCGCCGCGCCGACCTGGACGAACCGCATCCTGTCCGGCGGCCTGGAGGTGTCGCACGACGTGTGGGAGACCTACCGCTACACCGGCGACGCGTCGTACCTGCGCCAGGGCTACCCGCTGATGAGCGCAGTCGCGAAGTTCTACCTCTCCCAGTTGAAGTCCGGTGACGACGGGCGGCTGCACCTGACCCACGTCAACTCCTTCGAGACCCAGTGGGACACCGCCGACCCGATGCCCGACGTCGCCGGCATGAAGGTGATGTTCCCGATCATCGCCAGGCTGGCCGCGCAGCGCGGCGACAGCGATCTCGCCGCCCGGCTCGACGCCGCCATCCCGAAGCTCCCCAACCTGCCCACGACCACCCGTCAGGGCACCCGCGTCCTCGCCTGGTCGGCGACGAACGAGCCGGCGAAGAACACCCAGAACACCGACATGGAGGCGCTCTACCCCTGGGGGCTGCTCGGCGCCGACTCGACGCTGATGCAGAACACGTTCGACAAGCGGGTCTTCCCGCTCACCCGCGAGTGGGACGACGACCCGATCTGGGCCGCGCGCCTGCACCGGCCCGACCAGATGGAGCAGTTGCTGGTCCAGGGCACCGAGGACCTGCAGAAGTACCCGAACGGCTTCACCGTCCACGGCAAGAACGACGACCCGGAGGCGAGCCACAACCTCTACTCCTCCTGGAGCGCCGTCGTCGCCGGCGCGCTCCAGGACGCTCTGGTCCAGTCGTACGACGGCACGATCCGGGTCGCCGCAGCCATCCCGCGGGACTGGGACGTCGACGGCTCGGTCCAGCTCGCGGGCGAACATCGGGTGAGCACCCAGGTGCGGTCCGGCGTGCCCGAGTACGTCGGCATCCAGGCCGGCTCCGACGACACGCTCTCGGTCGCCAACCCATGGCCCGGCCAGTCGGTCCGCGTGACCAGCGGCGGGAAGACGGTCGTGGCGCCGACCCGGGCCGGCGTGATCCGGCTGAGCGTCACCCGTGGCCGGTCCTACACCGTCGAGCGCGTGGCGCAGCCGGTGTCGTCGTACGTGTTCTCGCAGGTGAGCGGCTCGGCCGACACGACGGCCAAGCACCTCGGCGACCGGACGCTGGGGGTCGCCGACAGCACCCGGCAGATCCAGAGCGACCTCGTCTCCCGGGTCACACCCGAGAAGCTGCACGCGCTGGTGCGTGCCCACGAGGGCAACCCGCTCTACGTAGACCGCAGTGACACGATCGCCGGACTCCCGCACGAGCTCGACGGCGCCGTGCAGATCGAGGGGGCCCAGGCCGACGCCACGGCGACCGCGCCGAGCGACTACCTCTCTTTCGACCTCTCCCGGCCGGCGACGGTGTACACCGCCTTCGACACTCGCGGCCAGGGCACCTGGTGGCCGGCGTGGCTGCAGCAGCAGGGGTTCGAGCGGACCGGCGCGACAATCGCCACCCACTCATACGTGCAGCCGTTCCAGATCCAGGACGGTCACCTGCGGGCGTCCGGGGGAGGCGCCACGTTGTCGAAGGCGGGGGCCGACTGGGGGGACCAGGTCGTCAACGTCACGGTGAAGCAGATCCAGGTCGGTGCGAGCGTGATGTTCCGCGCGCCGGACAGCAAGAACGGCTACATCTGGGACATCGGCGGCCCGCTGGGCAGTGACGGCGGCCTCGGCCAGCTCCGGATGAGCACGATGGTCGACGGGCACACGACGCTGATCGGCCAGGTCAACCCGATCGACCCGGCGCCCGGCAACACCTACCACCTGCGCATCGAGGCGATCGGCGACCACATCCGGACCTTCATCGACGGCAAGCTCGTCGATGACCGGAGGGACGACACGTTCTCGCACGGGCACGTGGGCTTCTACCTGGGCGGCAGCGACGTCGGCGAGTACGACGACCTGAGCGTGTCCACCCCGGACGGGAATCCGCTGTTCCGGGAGAACTTCTCCGGTGACCTGTCGGCCTGGGACCTGCCGCCGAATCGTCAGGACGTCCCGTTGGTCGTGTTCGCCAAGCACCTCCCGGCCGGTCGGGTGACCCTCGGTCCCAACTCGGGCACCGGCCAAGGCGACGCCAGCTACGTCACCTTCGTCAAGGGGGACTGACCTGTTGTGATGCTGAGGGTGAGTTGTCACTCACCCTCAGCATCACAGGCGGTCAATCAGACACGTTTGCCCCCGACGGCCGCGCGCCATATCGTGTGCGCAAACGATTGAGCGCTGTCAGAGAGGTGGTAGCCGTGCGGCGCGAGGATCTCCCGTTGGCGGGCACGGTGGTGCTCGACTTCAGCCAGTTCCTGGCGGGGCCGGTCGCGGCCCTCCGGCTCGCGGACCTCGGGGCCCGGGTCATCAAAGTCGAGCGGCCGCTGACCGGCGAGATCGGCCGAACGCTCGCCTTCGCCGGGCGCCGGGCCGACGGCGACACCTTGTCCTTCCACGCGATGAACCGCAACAAGGAGGCGGTCGTCGCCGACCTCAAGGACCCCGACGACCTGGCCAGGGTCCGCGCGCTGGTCGCTCGCGCGGACGTCCTGGTGCAGAACTTCCGGCCGGGCGTGATGGAGCGGATCGGGCTGGACTACGAGTCGGTCCGCGGGCTCAACCCCGGGCTCGTCTACGCCAGCGCGTCGGGTTACGGCGCTGATGGGCCGTGGGCCGGTCGACCGGGCCAGGACCTTCTCGCCCAGTCGATCTCGGCCCTGCCATGGACGAACGGCATGGATCGACCGATCCCGGTAGGTCTGTCCCTCGCCGACCACCTGCTGAGCTGCCACCTGGCGGAGGGCATCACGGCACTCCTGGTCCGCAAGGCTCGCACGGGCCGCGGGGGCCTGGTCGAGACGAGCCTGCTGGAGGGGATGTTGGACCTGCAGCTCGAGGTGCTGACCGCGCGCCTCAACGCCCGCGATGCCGAGCCGCACTCGGCCGAGGGACACCGGCCCGCGCCGTACGGCGTCTACCCGACCGCGGACGGATACCTCGCGATCGCGATGGCGCCGGTCGACCGGCTAGGCCGACTCCTCCGGAGCGAGGAGCTGGCGGCGTACGACGACCCCGCGGCGTGGTGGACCGAGCGCGCGCACCTCGAGGAGCTGATCGCGAAGGCCCTCGCTGGCGACACCACCGCGGGCTGGCTCGCAGTCCTCGACGCCGACGACGTTTGGGCCGCACCGGTCCTCACCCTCGAGGAGCTGCTCGAGCACCCCGCCTTCGACGCCGTCGAGATGACGCAGGTCATTGAGCGTGCGCCGGCGCAGGAGGGCGGCGAACCCGTCCGTCTCACCACGACGCGCAGCCCGATCCGCATCGACGGCGAGGTGCTGCGCTCGGGCCGGGGAGCGCCGCGGCTCGGGGAGCAGGGCCACCTGCGCGACGGCATCGACGCGCTCGCCACAGCCCCTACCGGGCAGTATGAGGTGGCCGATGCGCACCGGACCTGAGGCAGGCGGCCCGTCCCCGAAGCGGGCCCCGGACGGCACTCGCGACAGTAGGCTGCGCACCATGGCCACCCTGGGAGACGTCGCGGCCCGTGCCGGCGTGTCGATCTCCGCGGTCTCCCGGGTGCTGAGCAACGCTCCGTCGGCCCGGGTGAGCGACGCCACTCGCCAGCGCATCCTCGACGCCGCCCAGGAGCTGCGCTATCGGCCCAACTTCGCCGGCCGGGCGCTGAAGTCGGCGCGTACGCAGGTGATCGGCCTGGTCGTCCCCGACCTCACCAACGCGCTGTTCACGGAGCTGATGCACGGCGCCGAGGATGAGGCGGCGGACCACGGCTACACCGTCCTGCTCGGCCGCTCCGACGATGTCCGGCCCGGCGGCGAGGTCATCGCCCGGCTCATCGGCGAGGGCCGCGTCGACGGGATGGCGTTCCAGGTCGGGGACGGCGTGTTGCCCACGGAGCTCGAGGACCTGCTCGACTCGCCCGCCCCCATCGTGCTGATCAACTCCGCCCACCCGGGCCACGCGAGCTCGGTATCGCTCGATGACGAGGCCGGGGCGCGGATCGCGACCGAGCATCTCCTCGAGCTGGGGCACGAGCGGGTCGCGTTCGTCAACGGGCTGCCGCGG
>Ga0164242_10005533_pt1 | contig 14047 bp, 15 predicted proteins | sample OricomgcompostMG_FD_108783 | JGI IMG/M metagenome (GOLD analysis project Ga0164242, IMG submission 108783) | Miracle-Growth compost microbial communities from Emeryville, California, USA - Original compost - Miracle growth compost (MG) ...
CGGCGCTGCTGCTGGGCGCGCTCCTCACGATCGTCGCGACGACCGTCGCGGGCCGCCTCGCGGCGCGGCGGCGGGGAGAGAATGCGGATGCCCCGCAGGGCGACCCTGCGGGGCATCCGGCCGCCGCCGACTGACTCGGCGGCCGCGGTTCTGCTCTAGTTGTCGAGATCGACCTGCTGGACCGGGATGCTCGCGGTCGGGACGCACAGCGCCCAGACCTTCAGCGTGTCGGTGTGAGCGCTCGAGCCGAGGACGATCCACCCGTCGAGGCGAGGCGTGCCGTCCGCCTTCAGCTTGGGCTGGTTCGTGTTCCAGTCGATGCGGCCGGGGAAGGAGCTCGTCACCTTGAAGCCCGTGGTGGCCTGGCTGTCGATGGTCGAGCCCTGGATGCCGCCGGCGATGGCCGTGTACTGCTGGCTGGTCGCGTCGTCGTCGGCGCAGGCCACGGTCGCCGAGCCGCCGCCGCCGTTGACGTAGTTCTCGATGCGGTAGACCGCGCCGCTCAGGCCCGAAGCGCCCTGCGGGCCCGTCGCGCCCGCGGCGCCCGGGGTGCCCTGCGGCCCCTGCGGTCCGGCGGGGCCCTGGGGGCCCGTCGCGCCGGTCGCGCCGGTCGCACCTGTGGCGCCGTCCTTGCCGTCCTTGCCGTTCAGTCCGTCCTTGCCGTTCGCACCGGCAGCGCCGTCCTTGCCCGCCGCGCCGGCGGCTCCGGTCGCGCCCTTCGCACCGGCGGCGCCGGCAGCGCCTGTCGCGCCCTTCGCACCGGCGGCGCCGTCCTTGCCGTTGGCGCCGTTCTTCCCGTCGGCCCCGTTCTTGCCGTCGACGGGCTTCGGCAGGTCGCCGACCTTCTTGTCGACGACCTTGTTGACGCCGTCGGTCGAGGTGAGGTCGTCGTGCCAGACCGACTTCCCGAAGCTGAGGATCTCGACGTGCGCGTAGGCGACGCCGTTGGCATCCGTCCGCACGCTGTTCTTGATCTGGAACGGCAGCGCCGTCGAGGCGTTGGCCGGCAGGGCGAAGCAGGCCGCTCCGATGGCGGCGATGGCGCTGCCGGCGACGATGCCGGCGATCAGGCCGCGCTTGTTGCTGAACTTCATTTCGGTGTCCTCCAGAGACCCGGTGATGAATGGTGGGGAGGCGCGCGGACTCGCGTCGCACGCCCACGGCCGAAGCTAACGAACAAAGCTCATCCCCTCTGGTCCCAGTCGGAGTGCCCCCGAAAGTGAGGACACCTCGATGGGCAGCACCACCATGGGGCGCACCACGACAGGGCACACGTGCTGCTCCGCGCCCCTGATCAGCGGCGGTATCGGGGGCCCGGTCAGCGCGGCGACAGCGGCAGCAGCAACGGCACGAGCGCCACGCTGACGATCAGCACGACCCCCGCGAAGGGCGCGCCGATCTTCGCGAAGTCGGCGAACCGGTAGCGCCCGGGGTCGAGCACGAGCATGTTGACCGGCGACGAGACCGGCGTGATGAATGCGGCGGATGCCGCGATCGCCACGATCATCGCGAACGGCAGCGGCGAGGCGCCGAGATGCTGCGCGGTGCTGATCGCGATCGGCGCCATGAGCACGGCGGTCGCCGTGTTGTTGACGAACAGCCCGATCAGGGTCGTGACGGCGAACAGCGCGGCGAGCACGACGAAGGGCGCGGCGCGGCCGAGCGAGCCGGCGAGCGCGGAGGCCACGAGATCGACTCCCCCCGTCTTCTCCAGGGCGAGCGAGAAGGGCAGCATGCCGACGATGAGCAGCAGCGTCGGCCACTGGATGGCGCGGTACGCCGAAGCCAGGTCGATGCACCCGAACACGCCGAGCAGCAGGCACGCGATGAGGGCCGCGATCGCATTCGGCACGATGCCCGTGACCATCAGGAACACCATCACGGCGAGGCTCAGCAGCGCGAACGGCGCGCGACTCGCGGCGGGCACGCGCTCCTCGACCTCGACGGGCAGCTCGAGCCCGATGAAGTCCCCGCCGGGTGCGGCCAGCCGGCGGATCGCCGTCCAGGTGCCGGTCACGAGCAGGGTGTCGCCGAGGCGCAGCCGCTCGCGCGAGAGCGGGCCGGAGGTCGCCTCGCTGCCGTGGCGGATGCCGATGACATCCACGTCGTAGCGGTCCGGCATCCGCAGCCCCGCGACCCGCCGCCCGAGCGCCGCCGAGTCGGGCGTCGGCATCAGCTCGGCGAGCCCCATCTCGCGCGAGGCGTCGATCAGGAAGCCGTCGCCCAGCTCGAGCTCGCTCGCGCCGAGCCGCCTGGCGAGCTCGACCCGGTCGGTCGCGGGGTCGATCACATCGACGAGCAGCACGTCGCCCGACTTCACGGTCACGCCTCCCGGCGCCGTCGGCACGATCAGGCGCCTCTGCCGGAACCGCACGCGCTCGACCGCGACGACGACCACGCCGAAGTCGCGCCGCACGGCGCGCGGCTCGAGCAGCCGCCCCACGAGCGGCGAGCGGCGGCCGACGCGCAGGCGCCGTTCGCGCCCCGCGAGCCCGTACTTCTCGATGAGCCCCTCGAAGGTCGGCCGCCCGGGCCGCTCGGCCTCGGGACCGCCGCCGCCGAGGAAGCGCTGCGCGAACAGCATGTACACGACCCCGAGCACGAGGACCGCGAGGCCGAACGGCGTGATCGAGAAGAAGCCGAAGCCCTGGTGCCCCATGCGCCGCAGCTCGGCGTCGATCACCAGGTTCGGCGAGGTCGCGATGAGGGTGAGCATGCCGCTGATGAGCGCCGCGAAGCTGAGCGGCATCATGAGCAGGCGCGGAGACATCCGCAGCCGCTTCGAGAGGCTGAGCACCACGGGGATGAACATCGCGACGACGCCCGTCGAGCTCATCACCGAGCCGAGCAGCGCGACGCACAGCATGAGCATCACGAGCAGGCGCGCGCGGCTCGTCCCGGCGGTGCGCGACAGCCAGTCGCCGAGCCGGTAGGTGACGCCGGTGCGCGACAGCGACTCCCCCACGACGAACAGGGCGCCGATCAGCACGACGTTGGGGTCGGCGAAGCCGCTCAGCGTCTCGGGCACCGTGAGGATCCCCGTGAGCGGCAGCGCGACGAGCATCACGATCGCGACGACGTCGAGCCGCGGGCGGCCCGCGGCGAACATCGCGATCGCCGCGGCGAGCAGGCCGAGCACGATCAGCAGCTGCGCATTCACGCGATCAGTCTGGCGTGCGGATGCCGGATGTCGGAGTCCCCCGGTTGAATAGCCGCATGACGCGCAAGATCATCATCGACTGCGACCCCGGCCACGACGACGCGGTCGCGCTGCTGCTGGCGTCGGCGCACCCCGGGCTCGAGATCCTCGCGGTCACGACCGTGGCCGGCAACTCCTCGCTCGAGAACGTGACGCGCAACGCGCTCGGGCTCGCCGAGCTGCTCGCCATCGCCGCACCTGTCGCGGCCGGGTCCGCGCGCCCCCTCGTGGCGGCGTCCGAAGACGACGGCTTCCACGGCGAGACCGGCCTCAGCGGGGTGACGCTGCCCGAGGCATCCGCATCGTCGCCCGCCCTCGACCCCCGGCACGCGGTCGACCTCATCATCGAGCTCGTGATGTCGCACGAGCCCGGCGAGGTCACTCTCGTGCCGACCGGCCCGTTCACGAACATCGCGCTCGCGGCGCGGCGCGAGCCGCGGATCATCGAGCGCGTGCGCGAGGTCGTGCTGATGGGCGGCGGCGCGGAAGGCGGCAACATGACCGCGACCGCCGAGTTCAACGTGTGGTTCGACCCCGAGGCCGCCGACATCCTGTTCTCGGCCGGGTGGCCGGTGCGGATGGTCGGGCTCGACGTCACCATGCAGGCGCTCGCGACGCCCGAGGTCCGCGCGCGCGCCCGGGCGCTCGGGACCGTGCGCGGCCGCCTGCTCAGCGAGATGCTCGAGGCGTCGGCGCCCGGCTACGAGAAGGACGGCTTCCCCGGGCCCGCCATGCACGACGTGGTCGCCGTCGCGGCAGTCGTCGCGCCCGGGCTGCTCGAGTTCGAGCGCGCGCCGATCTCGGTCGAGCTGGCCGGCACCCGCACCCGCGGCATGACGGTCGTCGACCGCCGCCGGTGGATCCCGCGCGAGGTGCCGACGCAGTACGCGCGGGCGCTCGACGTCGAGGGCTTCTGGGGCCTGCTGCTCGCGGCGGCCGCCGAGTAACGACGGGCCATGGCCATCATCCACGACGCGACGCTCACCCCGACCAAGACGCAGCTGCTCGCGAGCTGGCTGCCGCGGCAGCCGTGGCTCCCGTCCGGGGTCGCGCCGGCCGAGCCGGTGCGCATCGGCGCGTTCCGCTTCGACGACCCGGCCGGCGAGGTAGGCGTCGAGACCCTGATCGTGTCGCTGCCTGCGGCGCCGCTCCTACAGGTGCCGCTCACTTATCGCGACGCGCCTCTCGAGGGCGCGGATGCCTGGCTCATCGGCACCATGGAGCACTCCGTCCTCGGCACCCGCTGGGTGTACGACGCGGTCGGCGACCCGGTCTACCTCGCCGAGCTCGCGCGCACGGTCCTCACCGGCGGCCGCGAGGTCGAGCAGTTCGTCGAAACACCCGATGGCCCCGTCACGCGCCCGTCGACGGCGCAGGTCCGCGGCTCGGGCGTGCCCGGCACGGCTGTCCCCGACCTCGACGGGCTCGAGATCGAGGTGTTCCGCGTGATCGACAGCAGGGCCGAGGCGGCGCCCGACGCGGCCATTCTCACGGGCACCTGGCTGGGCCGAGCATCCGCAGCCCTGCTCGCGACGGTCGCGGCGCTCTAGCCACGCGGTGAGGCGCGTCGACAGTCATCGCGCCGTCACCTCTGGCTCCAAGACCGTGAGTTGCCAGCCAGAAGTGACGGCGCAACTCGGGCACGTCGCGTTCGCCCGCGTTTGCTAGGTTCCGCGGCATCGACACTTCAGCTCCCACCCCGATCCGCGCCGTCGCGTTCGACCTCGACGGCACGATCCTCGAGCCCGGGGACGTCATCGCCGGCGGCGTCGTCGCGGCGGTCGAGCGGCTGGCCGCGCGCGGCATCCGCACCGCCACCGCCACGGGCCGCCCGCTCGAGTTCCAGCTCGAGCTGATCGCGCGGCACGGCCTCGACGGCGCCGACGGCTTCGCGGCCCTCATCGCCGACGAGCGCGAGATCTTCACCCGCGATGCGGCGGCCGGCGGGTACGGGCCCGACCGGCACTGGAACGACGCGATCCGCACCCGCTGGGCCGCACGGCTCGACGAGGTGCTGGCGTGGGGCGCGCGTGCGCTGGCGGAGGCCGAGCGGCGCGGCATCCCTGCGACCCTCGACCCGGTGGACGGCCGCTACGGCATCGCCCACCGCGGCCTCGCGACGCTGCGCTTCGGGGGCGACGTGTCGGCGGCGACCGCGGCGGCGGTCGAGATCGATGCCTGGCTCGGCGCCGGGCTCGGCGCCGCCGGGTCCGATCTCGTGTGCAACCGCAACCGCCACATCGTGCAGATCGCCGACGCCGCGGCAGGCAAAGCCAACACGCTCGACCGGCTCGCGGGGCTCTGGGGGCTGCAGCCGGGCCAGATCCTCGCCCTCGGCGATTCGATCAACGATGTGGGGATGCTGGGCGGCGCGCACGGCTTCCGCTCGGCGACCGTGGCGAACGCCGCGCCCGAGGTCCGCGCGGCGGTGCGGCGCAACGGCGGCTTCCAGGCCTCGGCCGGCACCGGAGCAGGCGTCCTCGAGGCGCTCGCCGCACTCGTCCCCGAGCTCTCGCCCGAGCTCTCGCACACGACGGAAGGACCCTGACCATGCGCATCGGACATCTCAGCGACAGCCACCTGCGGCGCAGCATCCCCGGCACGTCCGAGATCGCGATCCGGCTCTGCCGCGAGGCGCCGCGCCTGCTCGAAGCGGCGCTCGCCGCGCTGCGCGCCGAGGGCGCGGACATCGTGGTCGTCACGGGCGACCTGCTCGATCTGCCCGGCTACCAGCTCGACGGCGACTCCTCCGCCGAGCTGCGCGCGGCCGTCCGCGAGGACTACGAGCTCGTCCGCGAGCTGCTCGACGCGAGCGGGCTGCCCTACCTCGTGGTGCCCGGCAACCACGACGACGCAGCCATCATGGGCGAGGTCTTCGCCGAGCGCGGCCAGCCCGGCACCGGGGTGCTCGAGTTCGGCGGCGTCCGCTTCGCCGCGTTCTGGGACGCCGCGGACCCGGCGACACACGAGCCGCTGCGAGTGGGAGCCGAGCTCGACCTCTTCACCGAGCTGGCTGCGGATGCCGCGCTACAAGTGCACCTGCAGCACTACCTGCTCACCGAGCCGCCGAAGCTCGACTGGCCGTACTCCTACGCGACGCGCGCCGAGCTGGTCGGGGCGCTGACCGCCTCGGGCGCCCTGCGCCTCGTGCTCTCGGGCCACTACCACCCCGGCCGGCCGCTCACCCGCGAGGGCGGCGTGTTCTTTTCGACCGACGAGGCGCTGTGCGAGTTCCCGCACCGGTATCGCAGCTACGACATCGACCTCGCGGCGGGCACCGTGGCGATGACGGCCCACGCCCTCGAATCCTGAGCGGCACCCGAGCGCGTGCCGCCACACCGCGGCGCTCCCAGGCGGGCGGCACCGCCCGCACGTATCGTCGAGGGGTGACCTCCCTGCGCCCCCGCCTGATCGCCGCCCTCCTCACGCTGCCGCTGGCCGCCGTGACGCTCGCGGGCTGCACGAGCGCCGGCGGCGATGCGGATGCCGCAGCCAAGGCATCCGCACCCCACAGCTCCGCGCCGGCCGCCGCAGGCTCCGCGCCCTCGGCGCCCGTGACGCCGTCGCACGCCCCGACGCCGACGGCCCCGGCATCCGCACCGCTCAGCGCCGCCCAGCAGCGCCAGGTGACCTACGCGCTCACGTACTGGAACAACTACAACTCGGGCGTCTACGGGAACGACAACCCGAACGGCGGCGACTGCGCGAACTTCGTGAGCCAGACGCTGATCCAGCGCGGCTGGAAGATGGACGCCGCCTGGTACAACCACGGGCAGAACGCGATGAGCGGCGCCTGGGCCTACGTCCCGTCGATGCGCAACTACTTCATCGCCAACAAGGCCCGCCTCGGCCTCGAGCAGCTCGGCGACGCCGACCGCGCGAAGTTCGCCGCCGGCGACGTCGTGATCTTCTGGTGGCAGAACGCCGACGGCAGCTACAGCGCCGGCCCGGACCACGTCCAGGTCATCGACCGCCTCACCACCGGCGCCGACGGCAAGGTCAAGGTCGAGATGGCGAGCCACAACAACGACGCCCAGTACCGCGACCTCGACAACGAGATCACCGTCGAGCACCCGGGCGCCAAGTACGAGGTCTGGCACCTGACGAAGGACACCAACTCCTAGGAGTGGAAGTACGGCACGATCAGGTAGATGCCGTACAGCACGACGAGCGCGGCGAGCCCGAACAGCACGTAGGCGCCGATGCGCGCGAGCAGCTTGACGCCCGGCGAGTACGGGTTGCGCTCCGAGGCCTTCCTGGCGCGCTTCGTCTCCTTCCTGACCTGCTTCGGCGTCAGCACGGTGATCGCCTCGTCGAACTCGACGGGCGGCACGAAGGGCACGTTGCCCGAGACGGCGAGCAGCCGCAGGCCGAGCGCGTAGAGGCCGACGACGACGCTCGCGCCGAGCCACGCGGCGACGAGCACCTCGAGGAACGAGAACCAGTCGATCACGGGCGCGCCTCCCTGTCGGCGGCACCGGCGGAGCCCGCCGGGCTCGCGACCGCCGCCGCCTCGTCGCCGGGCCGAGTGAACTCGAGCGCGACGGTCGCGTCGGCGACCTCGGCCTCGGCGTGCGGCGTCATGTGGGCCGATGTCACGCGGCGGCGCGCGTTGATGCGGAAGACGATCACGATGACGACGACCGCGATGACGAGGTCGATGATCAGGCCGGCGGTGCCGAGCCGGGCGATGGATGCCGTCGCCCCGCCGACGATCGCGGCGACCGGCAGCGTGAGCAGCCAGCCGAGGGCGATGCGCCCCGCGGTGCCCCACTTGACGTGCCCGTCGCTGCGGCCGAGGCCCGAGCCGATGACCGAGCCGGAGGCGACCTGCGTCGTCGAGAGCGCGAAGCCGAGGTGCGACGACGCGAGGATCGTCGCGGCGGTGCTGGTCTCGGCGGCGAAGCCCTGTGCGGGCTTCACCTCGGTGAGGCCCTTGCCGAGCGTGCGGATGATGCGCCACCCGCCCGTGTAGGTGCCGGTCGCGATGGCCAGCGCGCAGGCGAGGATGACCCACCACTGCGGCCCCGCCTCGCCGGCCGGCTGCAGGCCGGCGGAGATCAGCAGCAGGGTGATGACGCCCATCGTCTTCTGCGCGTCGTTCGTGCCGTGCGAGAGCGCGACGAGCGAGGACGAGAAGATCTGGCCGTAGCGGAACCCGCTGCGCCCGTCGGCGCGGCCGTCGCGGCGGCGGGTCGCGAAGTACGCGAGCTTGGTCGAGCTGTATGCCACGAGCCCGGCGACCACGGGCGAGAGCAGCGCGGGGATCACGATCTTGCCGAGCAGCACGTGGTAGTCGATCGAGCCGGCATCCCACGTGCCGACGATCGTCGCGCCGATCAGGCCGCCGAACAGCGCGTGGCTCGACGACGACGGGACGCCCCACAGCCAGGTGAGCAGGTTCCAGGTGATCGCGCCGACGAGGCCGGCCAGCACGAGCGGCGGCGTGATCGAGACGTGATCGCCTTCGCCGCGGATCAGCCCGCCCGAGATGGTCTGCGCCACCGCTGTCGACAGGAACGCGCCGACGAGGTTCAGCGCTGCGGCGAGGGCGACGGCTGGGCGAGGCTTGAGCGCCCCGGTCGCGATCGGCGTCGCCATGGCGTTCGCGGTGTCGTGGAAGCCGTTCGTGAAATCGAAGAACAGGGCCAGCACGACCACGAGGACGACGATCAGCGTGAGGCTCACCCAGTTGCTCCGATCAGCACCCCAGCAGGTTATCGCAGGGTGAACGGGAGGTGTCCCGTGCGGGCACGGCCGAGGCAGAGACCCGCTATGCGAACTCCGCAAGCAAAGACTCCACCTAGGCACGCAGAGCCGGCACACGCATCGATGCAGCCTGCCAGACGACCTCGTCCACGACGACGGCATACCCATGGGCGAGTACGTTTCGCATTCCGATGATCCGCGCCAGATCAGGAATCCGGTCGGCGGTCGCCGGACCGATGCGCCTCAAGTTCGTCAGCGCTTCCCCGATGATCATCAGCTGACGCTCGACAGCGGACTTCCGCAGCAGATCGGACGCGTAGGAATTCGCGTTCAGGCCTCCGATGAAGGAGGAGATCCCGAGAGCGGCCTTGTGCACGTCCGCGAGGAGAGTCGCCTACTCAGACTGCATAGACGTCTTCAGCCGATGCGAACGCCGCCTTGGCGAAGTAGGGGTTCGTCACCGCATCAGCCATCACAAGATCCACCGGCCGGCTGAGCATCTCTTCGAGATCTTCCTTCAAGCCGAAGTACGCATCGAACAGATCAGCCACGTCGGGCGCGAACTCCACGAGGAAGTCGACATCGCTGCGATCGGGATCGAATCGATCGGTGAGGGCCGATCCGAACAGTCTCAGGCGGGAAACCCCACGAGCGCGGCACGCAGCCGCGATCGCAGTACGGTCAAGCGCGAGCGCCGAGGTCATGCGATGAGTTTACCGAGGAGAGTTCATGGCGCTCCGAGAGGCTGAACGGATGACGAAAATGAAAAAGGCCCGGAATCTCGCGATTCCGGGCCGGTGGTGCACCCCCAGGGACTTGAACCCTGAACCCACTGATTAAGAGTCAGTTGCTCTGCCGATTGAGCTAGAGGTGCGTTGCGCGGCTACCGTTTCCGGCGAACCGCACAGGAGAAGACTTTATCAGCAGCCCCGCGCGGTTCCAAATCGACGGCGCGGATGCCGTTGCATCACGCATCCGCAGCAACACGGCGACGCACGGCGCCCGCCGCTCCCCCGCGCCGATACGCTGATCACGTGACCGCCGACCTCGACCTCGCACACCGTCTGGCCGACGCCGCCGACGCCATCTCGACCGCCCGCTTCCGCGCGAACGACCTGCGCATCGCGACGAAGTCCGACCGGACGCATGTCACCGACGCCGACCAGGCCGTCGAGCGCGCGATCCGCGAGCTCATCCTGGCCGAGCGGCCCGGCGACGCGATCTTCGGCGAGGAATACGGCACCGAGGGCGACTCGAACCGCCAGTGGATCATCGACCCGATCGACGGCACCGCCAACTACCTGCGCGGCGTCCCGCTCTGGGGCACGCTCATCGCCCTCGCCGTCGACGGCGAGATCGTCGCGGGCGTCGCGAGCATGCCCGCGCTCGGCGGCCAGCGCTGGTGGGCGGAGAAGGGCGCGGGCGCGTTCAAGCGCAGCGCCGCGGGCGCCGAGCCCGAGCGCCTGCACGTCTCGCAGACGACGCGCCTCGACGAGGCATCCCTCAGCTTCCAGTCCATCGCCCAGTGGGACGAGGCGGGCTACCTCGACAGGCTCGTCGCCCTCACGCGCGAGGTGTGGCGCGACCGCGCCTACGGCGACGTGTGGACGTACACGCTGCTCGCCGAGGGCCTCATCGACGCGGCGGGCGAGTTCGGCGTGAAGGCGTACGACATCGCGCCGCTGAGCCTGATCGTCGAGGAGGCCGGCGGCCGCTTCACGTCGATCGCCGGCGAGCACGGGCCGTGGCACGGCAGCGCGCTCGCGAGCAACGGCATCCTGCACGACGAGCTGCTCGGCCGCCTGAAGTAGGCGGCCGCGCGCTAGAAGCTGCTCTTGCGGTTCAGCGCGCCGTTGAGCAGGGCCAGCAGCGCGCCGGCCACGAAGATGATCGTGCCGAAGCACAGCACCTGCGGCGGCATGCCCGTCTTCGCGCCGTAGACGAACAGCGGGAACGTCGTCGACGAGCCGGCGACGAACGACGTGATCACGTAGTCGTCGATCGACATCGTGAGCGCGAGCATGAACGCCGCGACGATGCCCGGCATCAGCAGCGGCACCGTGATCGTGAAGAACGCGTTGAGCGGCCGCGCGCCGAGGTCGCCCGCCGCCTCCTCGAGCACGGTGCCCATGCCCGACAGGCGGGCGCGCAGGGTCACGACGACGTAGGCGATGTTGAAGGCGACGTGCACGAGCAGGATCGACAGGAAGCCCGTGTGCAGGTTCACCGTGAGGAAGAACGACAGCGACGCGGCGCCGACGACGATCGACGGCGCCGAGATGTCGACGAACACGATGCCCCAGACCAGGCTGCGGCCCCGGAAACGGTAGCGGTCGAGCGCGAGGGCCAGCGGCAGGCCGACGACCACGGAGATGAGCGCCGACAGCACCGCGATCGTGACGGACACGACGAAGGCCTGCCACAGGCCCGACAGGTCCGTCAGGTGGCGGTAGTAGTCGAGCGTGAAGCCGTGCCACACGAACGTGATGCGGTGGTTCGGCGCGACGTTGAAGCTGTACGCGATCATCGCGACGATCGGCACGAGGGTGACCGCGATGACGGCCCAGTAGACGGCCGGCAGCACGAAGCCCGGGCGGCGGCCGATGCGGGCGCGGCGCGCGTCGAGCGTCATGCGAGGTCCTCGATGTTGTCGGTGCCGATGAAGCGGGCGTAGGCGAGCAGGATCACGCCGAGGGCGAGCATGAGCACCGTCGAGAGCGCGGCCGCCACGTTGTACTGCTGCTGCGAGAGGTACGCGTCCTGGATGGCCTGGCCGATCATGTAGGTCGTCTTGCCGCCGAGCAGCTGCGAGTTCACGGGGTCGCCGACGCTGTCGATGAACACGAGCAGGATGCCGGAGAAGATCCCCGCGCGCGACAGCGGCAGCGTCGTGCGGAAGAACCCGACGCGCGGGCTCGCATAGAGATCTGCGGATGCCTCGAACATGCTGCGGTCGATGCGCTCGAGCACCGCGTAGATCGGCAGGACCATGTACGGGAAGCTGTTGTAGGCGAGGCCGCCGATCACGGCGCCGGCCGTGCCGAGGATGTGGAAGTCGGGGCCGGCCAGGTGCAGCTCGCGCAGCCAGGTCAGGATCGGGCCGTGGCCGCCGAGGATGAAGCCCCACATGTACGTGCGGATGATGAACGACACGAGCAGCGACATCACGACGAGCGACAGCAGTGGCGTCTTCCAGCGCTGCGGAGCGCGGAACGCGAGGAAGTAGGCGACCGGGTAGCCGACGAGGATCGTGATGATCGTCGCGATTGACCCGAACAGCAGCGCGCGGCCGAGGAACAGCGCGTACGGCACGGCGGCGCCGGGCCCGAACAGCTCGGCGTAGATGCCGAAGTTCCAGGTCAGGTTGAAGCCCGTCTCGGGGTCGCCCGTCATGAGCGACACCGACAGCTGCGAGATCAGCGGGATGAGGAACAGCACGATCATCCACGCGGCGCCCAGAAGTGCGAGGGCGTACGGGACGGACATCCGCCTCAGTCGGGCGAGCCTCACGACTGCACGATCGGGTTGAAGATGTCGTTCCAGTTCGTGAAGTCCGCGTAGTCCTTGAAGACGTAGTAGTCGTAGGTCTTCGCGAGCATCTCGGGGGTCGGGAACACGAGCGGGCTGTTCGCCACGTCCGGGTCGCCGAGGTCGTTCAGGATGACGTCCTTCGCGGCGGGCACCGGCGAGACGTAGTTGACGTAGTCGGCGATGAGCGCCGCGATCTCGGGCCGGTAGACGAAGTCGATCATCTTGAGGGCGTCGACGGGGTGCTCGGCCGTGATCGGGATCGCCATGTTGTCGTGCCAGACGACCTGGCCCTCCTTCGGCGTCACGTACTTGATCTCGGGGTGGCCGCCCGCGTTCAGCTGGAAGATGTCACCCGAGTACGCCTGGCAGATCCAGATGTCGCCGTTCTGCAGCGCGTCGGTGTAGCCCTGGTCGTAGTACTTCGTGACGCTCGGCTGGAGCTTCTCGAGCCACGAGACGGCCTTCTTCCAGTCGGCGGGGGTCGACTTCGTCGGCTCGACGCCGATCGCGAGCAGCGCCGCGCTGCCGTACTCGATGTTGTCGTCGAGCATGCCGATCTTGCCCTTGAAGCGCGGGTCGAGCAGGTCCTCGAAGGACGTGATCGGGCCGCCGGTGAGCTCTTCGTTGTAGGCGAGGCCCGTGAAGCCCGACTGCCAGACGGCGCTGTGCAGCGAGCCCGGGTCGAACGCGGGGAACAGGGTCTCGCGGCCGGCGTTCGCGACGAAGTTCGGCAGCTGGCTGTGGTCGAGCTGCGCCAGCCAGCCGTTGTCGATCATCTCGGTGAACTGCCACCCGTTGGTGAGCACGACCAGGTCGTAGCCGGTGGACTCGCCAGCGCGCAGCTGCGGCGCGACCTTCGCGTAGAAGGTCTGGACGTCTTCGATGACCTCTTTGTAGTTGACCTTGATGCCCGTCGCGGCGGTGAACCGCTTGAGCGACTCGCTGTTGCCGTTGTCGTCCTGGTCGATGTAGAGCGGCCAGTTCGCGAAGTTCAGCGTGCCCTGCTTCGACTGCTTGGCCCACCACTGCGTCCAGTTGATGCGGGTGTCGGCCGTGCCGGTCTGGTTGGTGCCGGGGATGCTGCAGGCCGCGAGCAGGGCGGAGACGGCCGCTGCGCCGCCGAGGGCGCCGATGCCGCGCAGAGCGCCGCGCCGCGAGAGCCGCGCCTGGGTGAGGCCGCGGAACAGGCCAGGGTCGATGTGCCCGCGGGCGATGTCGCTGTCGCTCACGCGGCGACCTCCGTCTCGTTCTCGTCGATGCCGGTGCGCACCTCGCCCGGCGGCAGGTAGAAGCACTGCGAGGAGTGCCAGGAGATCCGGACCCGGTCGCCGCGCTGGACGGCGCGCTGGGTGCCGGTGTTCTGGAAGTAGGCCTGGACGACGCTGCCCCACGGGGTGGAGAGCACGACATCCGTGCTGGCGCCGAGGTAGGCGATCTCGGTGACGGTCGCCGTCGTCGCATTGACGGCGGCGGGTGCGGATGCCGCGCCGTCGCCGTCGAGCGGGTCGAGGTGCAGCTTCTCGGGGCGGATGCCGATCTTCCAGCCCGGGGCCGTCGGGGCGCTCCGGCCGTCGACCGCGACGACGCTGCCGTCGGGGAGGTGCGCGC
>Ga0164242_10005534_pt1 | contig 14046 bp, 22 predicted proteins | sample OricomgcompostMG_FD_108783 | JGI IMG/M metagenome (GOLD analysis project Ga0164242, IMG submission 108783) | Miracle-Growth compost microbial communities from Emeryville, California, USA - Original compost - Miracle growth compost (MG) ...
ATGGGAGAGAGAATGAAAAACAAAAAAGAAGGAAGAGAGACTCTGGAAACAGGAAAAGATTCAGAGTGTCTTGAAGAGAACGAAACGCCGGGGTCCCCTCCGACGAGGGGAAAAAAGAGAGAAAAAGAAAAAAGAGAAAAAAGAATAGGGCATTCGCTCCGTGTCTTTTCGAAGGGGGGAAGAGGGCATCTGTGGGCTTTCGCCGTGTCTTGGGAGAAAAGGAAAAAAGAGGATCGTGTGTAGGGATACGGGGAAAAAATGAATGAACGGGCGAAAGCCCAGGTAAGTTGAAAAAAGAATCTCGCGTGTCTATAGGGCTTTCGAGGGGGTGGTGGAAAGAACCTCCTCAACGACAGGGGTTCATCGATGCGAATTTGGTGAAGTGGTAATCACCGTAGCCTTCCAAGCTACTGTCATGGGTTCGAGTCCCATAATTCGCAGGAGGAGGAGAAAAGAACAAGAAGGTTTTCAGTGGATTCCTCCAGCATTCGAGAGAAGAACATGGCGTTGGACACTGCGATAAGCTGAGCAAGGAACCCTTCGAAAGGAAACGAACGAGGGTGTGTTCAGATCCCATGGAGGGGAAACCCTCTGAGAAAAGAGAAGGAAGCATGCGAATTGAAACATCTTAGTAGCATGTGAGACGAATCAAGAGAGAATCCGTGTGTAGTGGCGAACGACAACGGATACCGGGAACGACTGAACCCTGGACGAGAAGGAAACCAAAGAGGGTGAGAGTCCCGTATCGAAAGGGGGGTCGAACAGAGAGTACGTCCGTGAAGGGCGGAAGAGAGCAGGACCTCCTGCTAACCACGGTAACTCTCGAATGACTGATAGTGAAGAGTACCGCGAGGGAACGGCATGAAACTGAACAATCGATATCCATTAGGAACACGAGGCGTGTGACTGAGTACTTCTGGTATAATGGATCAACGACTTTGAAGGATGGGGCCTGGCTTAAGCGAGAGAAGCGAAGGCAGAGTGAAAGCGAAGAGACTGAGAAGGTCGTCTGGTCCCATTCTCAAGACCCGAAACCCAGTGAGCTACCCATGGCCAGGTTGAAGTGGGAGTAACATCCGATGGAGGACCGAACCGGTGGCTGTTGCAGAAGCCTCGGAAGAGCTGTGGGTAGGGGTGATAGGCTAATCAAACTGGGTGATAGCTGGTTCTCTACGAAACCTGTTGAAGCAGGGCCCATGGAGGGGAAAGGTCGGGTAGAGCGCTGTTGGTCGAAGGGCTTGTCAAAGGGTACCGACGGCCGGACAAACTGCGAATAGGCCTTGTGAACACCCATGGAGTCCGACGGCGATAGCTAAGTATCGTCAGTCGAGAGGGAAACAGCCCAGACCAACCGGTAAGGTCACCAAGTGGACTCTAAGTGAACAAAGGCGGAGCCTCGCGTAGACACCTAGGCGGTAGGCTTGGAAGTAGCCATCCGGTAATAAACGTGTAAGAACGTACTAGCCGAGTGAGGAGCTGCCGAAGATACAGGTGGCTGAAGAGTCCCACCGACACGGTGGTGCGGATCGAAGAGATCGGCAAGTAGTAGAGCGCAATGTACCCCGATTCGGATCGGAAACGATGTCCGAAGGAAGCCTGGTCGGTGAGATCAGGTGAACAGGATCATTGGTGAGCATGTTGATATGAGTAGCGAAAAGACCCGGGTGCGGGAAGGACGCATGGGAGAACGGGTCGGCCGAAAGTCTAAAGGTTCTGGCGCAGAGGGTAAACCGAGCCAGGTAAAGCGGGTCCTAATCAGTGAGCTGAAAGGCGTATGAAATGGAAGGAGGCGTGTCGGGTGACGGTGCGTGAGGGGGGCTCCTACGGAAGCCCTCCCCGATCGAAGAACCCGGAAGGGGGAGCGAGGACGCATCCCGGAAAACCCCGACACCACACGGACCGTACAGGAAACCAACAAAGGTAGACAGATGCGAAAGGCATCCAGGCCGCGAGAGAACTCGTGCCAAGGAACTCGGCAAATTGACCTCGTAACTTCGGGAGAAGAGGGGCTCCTCTGGAGAGGGGAGCCGCAGAGAATCGGTCAAAGCGACTGTTTAACACAAACACAACTCCCTGCCAAACCGAGAGGTGACGTATAGGGGGTGATAGCTGCCCAATGCCTTAAGGCGAAACGGTGCGGTGGAAGCCGTGCCGGTCAGCCCAGGTCAATGGCGGCAGTAACACTGACTGTCCGAAGGTAGCGATATTCTTTGTCCACTAATTATGGTCGTGATCGAGTGCTATAACGACTTTGACGCTGTCTCGGCACGAGACTCAGTGAAATTGGAGTAGCCGTGAAGATACGGTTAACCGTAAGCTAGACGAAAAGACCCTATATACCTTGACTGAACGGTGGCGTGGTTCGTGGTCTGGTAGGAGGTGTAGAGTAGGTGGGAGCGAGGCCTGGCAACAGGAGGCGCGACGATGAAAGACCACTCCTTCGCCAGCCCGAGCTGACCCGAAAGGGGACAGTGCCATCTTGTTAGTTTGGCTGGGGCGGTAGTCTTCGAAAGAGTAGCGAAGATGCACAGAAGGCAGGTTCATCGGGAGAGACAACCCGAGAAGAGCGCAAAGGCAGATGCCTGCTTGACTGTGAGAGAGACATCTCAAACAGGGATGGAACCCTGGAACCGACGTGAAGGGTTCTGTCGGTCTTAGTGAACTGGTGGTTGTCGAGAGGGAGAGCCATCACTCATCGGATCAAAGGTACATTAGGGATAACAGGCTGATTGCCCTTTAGAGTTCCCATCGATGGGGCAGTTTGGCACCTCGATGTCGATTCAGCTCATCCTGGGGGTGAAGTCGCTCCCAAGGGTTCAACTGTTCGTTGATTGAAGAGCTACGCGAATTGGGTTCAAACCGTCGTGAGGCAGGTTGGTCTCTATCTACTTACGGAGGAGAGGGGGCGAGAAGGTCACGGTTAGTACGCAAGGATTGCCGGGATGCAACCACTGGTGGATCGGCTGTTTGACGAGAAGCAGGCCGAATAGCTACGTTGCAAGGGGATAAGCACTGAAGGCATCTCAAGTGCGAAGCTCGTTCTCAGAAGCCCGTCGAAAGGGCGTGGTCGATCACCACGAAGATAGGTACGAAGTGGACCCACCGTGAGGTGAGCAGCTGACGTATCCTAAACCCGTATGCGCTCATGGTGAAACGGTAGACACAGCGGTCTCAAGAGCCGTATCTTGTTGGTTCAAGTCCAACTGAGCGTAGGGGAGCAGAAGGGAGAGGATGGTCCAGAGACGAAGTACGAGGGAGGTCAGGGACAACACGGGGGTCCGTTCCGTGAAGTGCATTCAGGTGAAGCATGGAAAGAGGGGACGGGGGGCCGTGGGGGACAGGATTGTGGTGGCGGTGAAGAAGGTACGTGTGGGAACGACCTGGAAACGAGGAGACGTCGTGAAGGGGATCATTGTGGCCACGGCGAAGGAGGTTCGTAAGAATGGAAGGTGGGTGCGGTTTGGGAAGAACGCAAGGATTCTGGTGAATGCAAAACGAGAGCCGAGAGGAAGTCGAATTGTGGGACCGGTGTCGGTACGGTTGCGGGAAAAGGGGTATGCGAAGAGGGTGACGATGGCAGAGGAGGTCTTTTGATCGGGGAGAGACCGGGGAGTCGGGAGGCGGAGGGGGACAGGGAGAGGTGGAATCGGGGAGGAGACACGGTGAAAGCGTGGGTAGTCGAAGGGTGTACGTTCAGGTATCAGGATCCGTTCTAGTATATCAAACGCCTAAGGCGGGTAAGAAATCGCAACAGGGAGAGGTCAGGGAGGACAGAGAACCGCAGTAGGCGGGGGAGGAAGGGGTGAGAGAGCGGGGGATGGGAGACCGAGAGGCCGAGAGACCGAACCGGGGAGACGGGTGGCTGAAGAGGACAGAGAGAGGAAGGAGAGGGGAGTGTGGAGGGTAGATGGAGAAAGCCGAGAGGGCGGGGGGTGGGGGTCCGATGGGGTCGGGGATACGATAGGAGGTAGATACGTAGAAGCGCAGAAGGAGGAACGTGAGGAATCGGGAGAGGGACAGGGGACGTGGAGAGAGAGGAAGGATCAGGGAGCGAAGCGAACAGGGAAAGAACCAAGAGGAAATCAGAGTCGGGGCTGGGTGCAAGAAAGAGTATTGGAAGCGAAGCGTAGGAGACAAAGGAACGATGGAATCTCGGGGGCTGGGGCAAACAGAGAAGATAGGATAGAGGAGAGAACGGTGAGAAGAGAAAAGAATCTCGGGGGTGGTTGTGCATGATAGAGTGTTGGAAGGGAAACAAAGCAAAGGAGAAAGACAGAGGGAAGGAAAGAGAACAGAGAGAAAATCACGGGGGGAGGGGGGGGCATAGATAGAACACATTCGAGAGAGAGGAAAGAGAAGAGTATGGAGGGGAGAGTCAAGAGAGGGTCTCCCTCTCTTGGTAATAACCAAGAGAAGAAAGAGAGTAGACACGTGAAAGCCTAGATGCGAAGAGACGACGGACGGGCGAGCGTACGCTCGCCCGTCAGGGAAAAGAGAGATAAGCGCTTGGAAGGGTCCAAGGAGAAACAGGTACCACGGGGTGAGCACGGAGGGGGGTGGTGTACGTATCTTCGGAGAAGAGTACCGTAGGGATCGTGAGGGAATCCGGGAGGAGAGAAAGGAACGAACGAAAGCCTATAAAGAGAAGACATCGGTGATGTGGATGGGCTTTGGTGTCAGGAGAAGGGAGCGAGGTGGGGTTTCGGGGTTGGATGGGGGAGATTCGAAGGAACGTGAAAGGAGTACACGTGTTGGAGGGTAACGAGGGAGAGTGATCTACGCGAGGGGTCCCCCCAACGGGGGAAAAAAGAAGAAAAAGGGAGAGAAAAAAGAAGTGGACAAATGTGGAAGCTATGGGAGGGAGACGGAAAAAGAGAAAACAGGAGGAAGAGAGGAGATCTGAAAGTGTGGAGGGATATGGAGTGTATGGAAGAGAACAGGACGCAGGGGTCCCCTCCAAGGGAGGGGAAAAAAGAGAAAAAAGAAAATGTGAAAAAACAATACGGCTTTCGCTCCGTGTCTTTTCGAAGGGGGGAAGAGGGTATCTATGGGCTTTCATCGTGCCCCTGGGGAAAAGGAAAAAAGGGGATCGTGTGTAGGGTAAGGGGAAAAAAAGAGTGAACGGGCGAAAGCCCAGGAAAATCGAAAAGTCAGTCTCACGTGTCTCATAGGCTTTCGGACCCTCGAAACAAAAGAAGAAAAAGAGGGAGAGAAAAAAGAGGACAAATGTGGAAGCTATGGGAGAGAGAATGAAAAACAGAAAAAGATTCCGAGTGTCTTGAAGAGAACGGAACGCCAGGGTCCCCTCCGACGAGGGGAAAAAAGAGAGAAAAACAAAAAAGAGAAAAAAAAGAATAGGGCATTCGCTCCGTGTCTTTTCGAAGGGGGGAAGAGGGTATCTGTGGGCTTTCGTCGTGTCTTGGGGGAAAAGGAAAAAAGAGGATCGTGTGTAGGGATACGGGGAAAAAATGGATGAACGGGTGAAAGCCCAGGTAAATCAGAAAAAAGATCGTACGTGTCTCCTAGGCTTTCGGATCCTCGAAAAAAAGAAGGAAAAAGAGAGAGAACAAGAAGTGGACAAATGTGGAAGCTATGGGAGAGAGATTCAAAAACAGAAGGTGGTGAGAAAACGAACCCACGAAAAGCCCCTGGAGACAGGGAAGTTCTCGGTAGCTCAGGGGTCAGAGCATTCGCCTGTTAAGCGAAGGGTCGCAAGTTCAAGCCTTGTCCGAGAAGAGAACCGAGGGAGAGAAGGATGGTGAATAGAAAAGTGAACGGATTTGAGGTACAAGTTCCAGGAGGAACGACGGTGTTGCAAGCATGTGAAGAAGTGGGGATCCATTTGCCCCGATTCTGTTACCATGAACGTTTGTTGATTGCAGGGAATTGTCGAATGTGTTTGGTGGAATTGGCGAAATCCCCGAAGCCCGTGGCGGCATGCGCGAGACCGGTGGCGAAGGATATGGAAGTGTATACGGATTCTCCGAGGGTGAAGAAGGCACGAGAGGGCGTAAGAGAGAGGAGGTTGAGGAACCATCCCTTGGATTGTCCCATCTGTGATCAGGGAGGGGAGTGTGATCTCCAAGATCAGGCGAGGAGTTACGGAGGGGATCGAAGCCGAAGCAGGGAAAGGAAGCGAGGGGTCGAAGACAAGGAGAGAGGACCCTTGGTAAAAACGGTGATGACCCGATGTATCCAATGTACGCGGTGCATTCGATTTGCCTCTGAAGTGGCAGGTGTGGGGGTGAGAGGCACGGCGGGGCGGGGGAATCAAACGGAAGTCGGAACCTACGTAGAGAACGTGTTGAAAACAGAAAGAGCTGGGAATTTGGTGGATTTGTGTCCGGTCGGAGCGTTGACGTCGAAACCCTACGCATTTCGAGCCCGACCTTGGGAACTGAGGACGATCGATACGGTCGATACGAGAGAGGGAAGGGGACAGCGCGTGCGTAGACAAAGGCGAGGGGAGGAGGTGAGACGGAGAAGACCGAGAGAAGGGGAATGGAGAGGGGATAAAACCCGGTACAGTGTGGATGGAAGGGGAAGACAACGGGTTCGTCGAGCCTATCGAAGAGGGAAAGCGGTTTCGACCCAGGAGGGCCAAGAGGCAAGAGCCCGAGATGTGGATCGATCGAAGACGAGAGAGATCAGGGTGGGTGGTCACGTGGACAACGAGACGAGAAAGGCCAGAGTGGATAGAAAACACCGACGAGGAGCGGAGAGAACGAGGACGTCGAGGGCGAGGGGAGAGAGAGGACAGGGGGACAGACGGAGGCACGGGGGAGAAACGACGAGAGAGGTGCATACGAGAACCCAAAGGGAAGGAGCGGTGAGAAGAAGGGGAAGAGACAGACGGAAGGAGTTGCCCGTGGTGAACGTGAACAGACGGGAAGCATACAGACGACACCCGGAAAGAGGAGTGTGGACGAGGGGACCCACGGTGGACCTGAGCTATCCAAGCAAAAGTGCGGGGAGAACGAGAGGAGAGAGAAGAGAAAGGGTGGAGGGAAGGAGTGAGGTGGCGAGAGCAAGAGAAGCCGGGGTGCGACCGGGACGGAGAAGGGTGGGACAGGCGAGGTGGTCGGAAAGGGCGAGAAAGGCCAGGCGAAGCAGAGGGCCGAGAGGAGAGCGGGTGAGAAGAGTCCAAGGGGAGGCGAATACCCAGGGAAGAAGAGCAAGAGGAAGAACCGGAGGGCGAGGGAAGGCAGGGGAAGGCCGAGGAGAGAGAGAGAGAAGGGTGGGTGTGGACGGAGGAGAAAGGAGAGAACGGGGAAGGGTGTCTCCGAAGGACAGGGCGGGAGCTCGATGGAGGGTGGTGAGTCATGGAGACGAAAGAGCGGAGGGGGCGAGGGGAGTGAGACCGAGGGCGAGGGGGCCGAGGGAGGGACAATCGCGAAGAACGAGGGAGGGTCGAAGAGCGGAAACCCCGGGAGCTCCTCGACGGTTGAAAGAAAGGAGTGAGGGACGGACGACCTGCGTGAAGGGAACGAGGGGAGGGGAGAGCAGGGAGGCCGGATGGGCGACGAGAAGGGAGCCTCGAAGGTATGACTATTATCGAGAGGGACATCCTGTGAGTCGGGCGTCGGGGGTGATGGCCCGATGTTCGAGGGAGAGAGGGTGGGACAATCTGGAGGAAGGAAGCAGAAGGTAAGTGGAAGGCCAGATGTGGGTGAGAAGACAGGTAAGAAAGGCGTTGGTGATGAGGGTGGCCAGGTTGTTGGGGGTGGCCTACCTGACCTTGGCGGAACGAAAGGTGAGAGGATCCATTCAACGGCGACGGGGTCCGAACGTGATTGGGAGGTATGGATTGACGAATCCCTTGGCGGATGGATTGAAACTCTTGTTGAAAGAGACGATTGTGCCGACGGCTGCCAATCCGAGGTTGTTTAGAGTGGCTCCGAGGGTGACCTTTGTCCTGGCGATGATGGGCTGGGCGGTGATGCCCAGAGGAAGGGGAAGGGTCTACGCGGACAGACCGATGGGAAGGAGATACAGATTGGCGAGGTCTTCGCTTGCGGTCTATGGGATTGTGGTGGCCGGGTGGGCTTCGAATTCGAAGTACGCTTTTTTGGGAGGACTTCGTTCGACGGCCCAGATGGTTTCGTACGAGGTCTCGATTGGGTTCGTGGTGGTGACCGTGGTGAGGTGTGCGGGAACGGTGAATCTGACGGGGATTGTGAGGGCACAGACCGCGGTGTGGTACGCGGTGCCCTTGTTTCCGATGAGAAGAAGGTTTTACGTGTCGATTCTGGCAGAAACGAATCGACATCCGTTTGATCTCCCCGAAGCGGAGGCGGAACTGGTATCGGGGTACAACGTGGAATATTCGGCCATGGGGTTTGCTCTCTTCTTTTTGGGAGAGTATGGGAACATGATTTTGATGTCGAGTGTGACGACGGTGAGGTTCAGAGGGGGATGGAGACCGAGGTATGGAAGGGCATGGAGGGGAAGACCGGGCGTGAGGTGGTTTGGAGGGAAGGTGACGAGGAGGTTGAGGGGGTTCGTCTGGGCACGTGCAGCCTATCCACGATACCGATACGATCAATTGATGCGAAGGGGATGGAAGGTCTATCTCCCGAGATCGAGGGGCTGGGTCGGATTGACCTCGGGGGTGTTGAGGGGAAGGAACGGGAGGAGCTAAGAGAGGAGGGAACGGAAGGACGGAGATGACAAGGGAAGCCTACGTGAGGGTCTCGAGAAGGTTGTTTGGAACGGGGGTGAGAGGGAGGGTGAGAAATCGGCGGAGTGTGTTGATCGTTCTCATGTGTGTGGAATTGAGGTTGTTGGCGGTGAACAGACAGAGAGTGGCCCAATCGGCGGCAAGAGACGATCTGCGTGGACAGGTGTGGGCGAGAAGGGTCTTGACCGTAGCGGCCGGAGAATCGGCGGTGGGATTGGCGGTTTTGGTGGTCTACTACCGGGTGCATGGAACGATCGCGATGCGAACGATGAACAGGTTGTCGGGGTAACACGGAGGGACCGAGGAAAGGAGGGAACACACGGGGGATGGATGGCTGAGAGGCTGATAGCGACGGCTTGCTAAGCCGTTATCTTGCAAGGGATCGTGGGTTCGAATCCCACTTCATCCGTGTGAGAAGGGGGAGCCCCCGGGAAGGGGCAGAAGGGCAAAGGGAGAAGAACGATGACCGAGGCGAGAGGGAGGAGAAGTTCGAGAAGAAGACTGGGATCGGCGGCCAGGGTGATCAGGTCGGCGAATGCGGTACATTCCGTGTTGTATCTGGTCGTGTGTTTCGTGAATGCGACGGTGAGGTGGTTGTTGGTGGAGGTGGAGTTCATGGCCAGGAGGAGATTGAGGGTGTATGTGGGGGCAATTGCGGTGCTCTTTAGGTTTGTGGTGATGATGTTGAATCTGAGTGGCCAGGAGGAGGAAAAGGGCAGAGAGGGGACGAGAAGACGGGGTGGGAGAAGAAGGGGGAGAAGGGGTGGAAGGAGAGGGGGAAGGGGCAGGGGAGAGGGATCGAGGGTTCATCCAACTCCGGTTTCCTACCTTCGATGGGTGGACAGAAGGGACGGAAGGACGAACAGGACGACGAGGGGAGAGATCTTGTACACGGAGAGTGCCAGGTACGTGAGGAGAGCGGGAAGGGTGTTGTTGGTGGCGAGGATCGGGGCGATTGTGCTCACCCTGAAAGTACGAATCCAATCGAGGGCGAAACGGCAACAGGCGCATCAACAGAGGGCGCGGGATGCGGATCGAGCGATCAGGAGGGTGCGAGGGACCCCGAGGGGAGAGGGAGAAGGACGGGGAGACAGGAGGGCATGACCAGACGACAGTTGAGAACGAAGGGACGGAGACCTCGACGGGAGAATCCGTCCGATCATGGGGTGTTGGCAGGAGGGCCCCAGGTGCGAGGGGTGTGTTTGAAGGTCTATCACAAGGCGCCGAAGAAACCGAATTCTGCCCAACGATGGGTCACGTCGTTGCGAAGATCGACGGGGAAGAAGGTGTTGGCGTACATTCCGGGAGAGGGGGCGCATGGGTTGCATGAACATTCGACGGTGCTCATTCGAGGGGGGCGGGTGCGAGATTTGCCGGGGATCCACCACAAGGTGATTCGAGGGGCCTTGGATGCGGTTGGGGTGGCCCAACGACTCTCGTCTCGATCGAAGTACGGAGCCGTGCGAAAAGAGAAAGGAAGGAAATGAGGAAAAGGGAGGGAAAGCTGATCAAGGGAGGGGAGAAGGCGACGGCGCGGGGGGTGAGAACGGAGGTGGTTCGAATCTTGAACAGGGTGTATCCGGGACAGGGTCGGGAGGTGAGGGAGGAAGCCTTGAAGGGGGTTCAGCCCGTTGTGGAAACCCGTAGAGTGAAACGAGCGGGACGGGGATATCCGGTCCCACACGTGGTAAAAGCCTCTCGGGGGAGGACGAGGGCGGCGACCTGGGTGAGAGAGGCCGCGAAGGGAAGGGGGAAGAAGCATCGAAGACGAAGGGCGGATGCGAGGGTGAGGGAGAGAAGAACCGTGTATGAGGAACGAAAGAGGGTGAGAGGGGGAGAGGAGAAGGGCGGAGGCGGGAGGTCGGAGGCCTTGGCCCAGCGCAATCGAAGACACAAGGAGGCGAGGGCGAACCGTGTGTATACCCAGATGCGTTGGTATTGAGGGAGAGGGGGGTCTGAGTAGCTCAGTGGGTAGAGCGATAGATTGAAGCTCTACAGGTCAGCAGTTCAAGTCTGCTCTCAGACAGGGGAGATGTAGCTCAGTGGGTTAGAGCATCCGTCTGTCTAACGGAAGGACGTGGGTTCGAACCCCATCATCTTCGCGGGGAAAGGGAAGAGAGGAGAACGAAGGGACAGGGAATGACGAGGTTGTACAGTGAATACGGTCTGGTGAGAGTGTACAGGGGTGTGGCCGTGAGATTGGCCAGGGTGGTGAGGGGAAGATCGAGAAGGGTGTCTACGCATGCCGGGGATGCTGAGAAGTTGTCGGCCTATGAATGTGGGTTCAATCCCTTTGACGACGCGCGGAATCGATTTGACATTCGGTTCTATTTGGTGGCGATGAGGTTTATTGTCTTCGATCTGGAAGCTTCGTACAGGTTCCCATGGGCGGTGACGTTGGGAGAACAGACGGCGACGGGATACAGAACGATGGTCGACTTCGTGAGGGAATTGGTGGTGGGATACGTGTATGCGTGGCGAATGGGTGCGTTGGAGTGGGAATAAGGAGGGTGAGTCGTCGTGGGGGGATCACATACGAAAGAAATCGTTCAGAACGTGGAGTGAACAGAGAGGTGGGAGCGAGGAGGGGAGAAAGAAAAAGAGAGAGAAAAAGGAGTGGACAAATGTGGAAGCTATGGGAGAGAGAATGAAAAACGAAAAACGGAGGGAAGGAACCTCGATGTGTCTTGAGAGAGAACAAAACGCCGGGGTCCCCTCCGACGAGGGGAAAAAAGAGAGAAAAACAAAAAAGAGAAAAAAGAATAGGGCATTCGCTCCGTGTCTTTTCGAAGGGGGGAAGAGGGTACTTATGGGCTTTCGTCGTGTCTTGGGGGAAAAGGAAAAAAGAGAATCGTGTGTAGGGATACGGGGAAAAAAAGAGTGAACGGGTGAAAGCCCAGGAAAGTTGAAAAATCAGTCTCACGTGTCTCCTAGGCTTTCGGACCCTCGAAACAAAGAAGAAAAAAGGAGAGAAAAAGAAGTGGACAAATGTGGAAGCTATGGGAGAGAGAATGAAAAACAAAAAAAGAAAGAGAAACTCTGGAAACAGGGAAACCTGTGGAGAGAACGAGACGCCGGGGTCCCCTCCGAAGAGGGGTGTCGACCGACAAGAAGGGAACGACGGGGGAGGGAGAACGGGCGAGGTCAGAGGGCAGAGAGGCGATGCGACCGACTGCAGATCGGTACGAGATGGGTTCGATTCCCATTCTGACTTGAACAGAAGAGAGGAGGGACGCGAATGAATCGAAAGGCGCGAGAAGCGGTGATCCAAGAAACGGATCTGAACCAGGTGGGATGGGTACACAACGGGAAGGAATATGTGGAGGTGAAGTGTGGAAACCCGAGAAGAAGGGGTAGAAAATGGAAGGACAGAGTGAAGACTCGAAAGCCTTGTAGAACGGGTGCGGACAAGTCGAAGAAGGGAAAGGGGAATGGGAGAGGAAAGGGAAGGGGGAAGAAATAAGAGAGGAAGATGGGACAAAAGGTGAGTGCCGTGGCAAGGCGAAGGGAACCGCAGGGAGGATGGAGAACCCAGAGCAGAGTGCTCGGAAAGGGTCGATATGGAGAAGAGGTGAGCTATAGAGAGAAGAGACGAGCCCACAGAAGAGAGGGGGTGCGTCAAGAGGGCTACGTGACGAATGAAAGGAGGATCGGTGGAAGGGAAGGGCGTTATCGTGTGAAAAGGGAGAGAAGGGATGCAAGGGCTGGGCGGCGGGAGGGAGAGGGAGAAGGGGGGGCACGGAAACGTCGAAGAAGAGCGGGGAGACAGCGGGTGGGAAGGAGATATGGAACCCATGGGAAGGAGGTAGACAGGGAGATCGTGGACAGAACCCGGGAGAGGGAGAAGCGAGAGAGACGGGGAAGGAGAGAGGAGAGGAGAAGGGTGAAAACGAAGCACGTGTGGCCGAAGACAAGAACGGCGCAGGCAAGATGCGAAGCGGTCGTCTGGAGATACGAGGGAACGATGCGAGAGGGGAGGGGAGAGAGAAGGGCGCTGGCGAGAAGTGAGGGAAGGAAACACAAGGAGGTGAGGGGCTACAGAGACAGAAGGAGGTCGAAAGCCTGGGAAAGAAGACCGGAGCCTCGACGAAGAAGGGGGTATCGTGTGGAGGTGAAGGGAACCCTGAACGGGAGCAGACGATCGAGAACCCAGGTCAGGCAACGAGGGAAGGTTCCCAGAAGTGAAAGAGAGGCGCAGAGGGGAGGGGGACGACTCGATGTGAAATCGAAGGTAGGAACGAGAGGAGTTCGAAGAGTGTGTTCGTACGCACGAGGAGTGGAGGGAAGCAGGAGAAGACGGAGCGATGAGAAGGAAACCGAAACGAACCACGTATCGAAAGCGGTTTAAGGGGCCGACGGTAGGGCGAGGACAGGCACGCCCGCGGTTGAATCAGGGAGAAAGGGGGTTGCGTGCAAGGGAGTATGGACGGGTGACGGCACGACAGTTGGAAGCGATGCGTCGTGTCATCCGGCATCATAGGAACCGAGTGGGGCAGGTGTGGAGGCGAGTCTTCCCGGACCAACCGGTGACAAAGAAACCGAGGGAGGTGCGAATGGGAGGAGGAAAGGGATCCGTGGAATATTGGGCGGTGCAGGTGCGACCCGGTAGAAGAATCTGTGAGGTGGAAGCGAGAGACGAAGCGGGTCGACGGAAAGCGGTGAGGGCCTTGCGAGCGGCGGCGAAGAAGAGACCGATTCGAACGAACAGAAGGCAGGGGGAGAGGCGGTGAGAAGGGGAAAGGAGGACGAGAAGAACGAGGAATGCAGGCAAGGGGTGGTGAGATGCGAAGGTTTCGGGGGAGGGTGAGACAGGAGGGAATTCCCTTGGCGCGAAGGGGGACGGGATACAGGATCAGGGAGAGGGGGACCCGTACCTGGGGATCGGATCGAAGAAGTCGACGTGCGCGAAGATCGGAACGAGCGACGAGGACGAACAGAAGGGCAGAACCGGAGAGGAAGGGAACCCTGTGGGGAAGAAGAAGAGAGGACGTGAGACCGAAACGGAGGAGAGAGGAGCGGGGAGCCCCGACGAGAAGGGGGAAGGAAAGGTGGGTGGCCGAGAAACGGGTGAAACGGAGACGAAGGGTGACGCATAGACAGAGACCCAGAGAGAGAAGGGATCGAGAGGTGAAGGAGCGAAGGGGGAGAGAGGGAGGCGAAGCTCGAAGAAGGGAGGATGGGGAGAACGGAGAGGCAAAGGCGTAGGGGTTACAGAGGAAGGTGGGGCAGGGGAGGGAGAAGAAGGGAAGCGAGGAGTGGTACGGAAAGAGGAAGAGGGAGGAGAAGGAGCAGGGGAAGGCTGAGGAGACCGGGGAGGAGGAAGCACGATCATCGGAAGGGGAGGCGAAGAAGAAGGGGAGGGGGGA
>Ga0164242_10005535_pt1 | contig 14043 bp, 9 predicted proteins | sample OricomgcompostMG_FD_108783 | JGI IMG/M metagenome (GOLD analysis project Ga0164242, IMG submission 108783) | Miracle-Growth compost microbial communities from Emeryville, California, USA - Original compost - Miracle growth compost (MG) ...
AGGAGAGCGGCCTGTTCTCCAGCAACGGCGCCCGCGGGCGTGGCGCTGCCGCCGAGGAGGAGGCCGAGGGCGCGGCTGCCGCGAACGATCGGCGCAGCTACCTGCCGCCGGCACAGGCACGCGGCGGCAAGGACGACAAGCGCACGGGCCGGGCCCGCCCCGACTGGCTGGTCGACGACGACGTCTTCGGCGCCGAGCCTGCGCCGTCGGGCGTCCTGGGCGAGTAGGGCTACAGCAGGAGCGGGAGGAGAGATCGCATGTCGATGGAGTACAACACCGACGACCTGCGCACCGGCGGCAAGCACGCGGACGCCGCGTCGCGCTCGGCCGACCAGGCCGCTACCACGCTGTCCGGAAGCGGCGGCGGCTCGCCGTACGGCGATGTCAACGGTGCGGCGGCGCTGCACGGGGCGGTCGGCACGGCCCAGCAGCATCATGCGGTCAACGCGCGGACGTCGTCGGAGAACCTGAGTACCGCGGCCGTCCGCGCGCGCGGTACCGCTGACCTGGGTGACGACAACACCACCGAAACCACGCAGCTCGCACCCCGCAGCGCAGCGGCGGGTCAGGTCGCCGATCGAATGTGACCCGCCGCCGCGGGTGCTGAGGAGGGAGTGTGCATGGGGATCCTGGACCCCGCCGAACTGGCCCAGCGTGCCGGCGTCAACCCCTGGGACCTGCACGCCAAGATCGCGGTCGGTGACCCCGCGCAGGTCGAGACGCTGGCTGCCGCGTTCTACAAGGCCGGCGGCAACATGAGCCAGGCCAAGGCGGACCAGCAGACGTCGGCCACCTACCGCAAGCAGGGCTACACCAACGCCGGCACCTCGCCGATCAACGCCGACGCCGAGGCGAAGTCGGTGGCCAGCGCGCCGGAGGATCTGCAGCAGATCGGCAAGGTGCTCGACGGTGTCGCCAGCGATCTGTCCGAGGCGATGCAGACGGCGAACACGCAGGTGGCGGCGCTCAAGACCGAGTTCGCCACGATCGAGAGCGAGTGGACGTCGTTCATGCAGGGCATGGGCCACCACCTGCCGCCGGCGGACCAGGAGGACGTCCGCGACGCCTACGTCAAGGATGCCGTCACCAAGGTGAAGACCCGCGGCACCACCATCGACACCGCGATCAAGAAGTACGAGGAGACGATCTACGGCGCGCAGAAGTCGATGTCCGACCTCGGCTACACCCCGCCACCCACGCTGGACGACCTCTACGGCGACGGCGCGGAGTACGTCAAGGAGCTGCAGAAGCGGGCACGGGCCGAGGCCGACAAGCTCAAGAACAACAACGAGATCGACGGCAACTGGGCCAAGGACGCGCACCAGGTGGCGGGCGCCGCCGCGCCGTTCATGAACGACCCCTACTACGCCGCCGCGTTCTACGGTGAGCTCGGCCCGCAGCTGACCCAGCTGCTGCCGGACCTGCTCTACGAGTCGGGCAGCAGCACCGCGGCCGGCGACCTGCGGACGTTCAGCCACATGTTCGGCACGGCGGTCAGCAACCAGCAGGACGACCCGAACATGAGCGCCGTGGCCAACTCCTTCCTCAACACGCCGAAGCTGGTCTCCCAGGCGTGGGACCGCGGGGCGATGACGTCCAACGGCACCTTCCCGCCGGACTGGCTGGCGAAGGCCGCGCGCTACAACGTCCTCGACAACTTCGCCGGGAACGCCGGCCAGGACTTCCGCGGCTCGATGAACGGCGTGATGGCCCACAACCTCGGGCTGTCCAACGACACCGTGGCCCTGTGGACGAAGGACCTCGGGCAGAGCCCGCAGGCGGCCCGGGAAGCGCTCGCCACGATGGGCAACGGCAGCCCCGACGACCTCACCATGCCCGCTGATCCCACGGGCGCCTACCAGCACAACATCCACAAGCTGATCGAGTACGGCAAGTCGTCCCTGGACTCCGGCGGGGTGTCCGACGCCTACGGCTCGGCCTTCGCCGCCGCGTCCGGCGCCAACGACGAGGTCGACGGTGCGCACAGCCCGCTCGCGATCGAGTTCACCAAGGCGCTCATGAACGACATGCACGGCGACGGCGGCGACGTGCAGCGCGGCGCCGCGCAGTACCTGGCCAAGATCGGCGCGTCGTACGTGCAGGAGATGGCGGCGGGCAGCGACCGGACCGGCACCAGCGTCACCGGGGTCGACGCGAACGGCACGATCGCCGGCGACAACGCCGCGTTCGGCATCCCGCCGGGCCTGGCGAAGGAGTTCATGAAGACCTTCGTCGCCGACCCGGAGGCCACGAAGGTCTTCGACTCGGCCGCCGGGCAGGCGGCGCACCACGCCATGCTCGCCGGCGCCCAGCAGGACGTCACACTGCTGCACGACGGCAAGTCGGCCTACGGCCTCAACGACGCTGCCGGCGCGTACGGCTCGGTGGCCGGGTCGGAGAACGGCGCGGCGATCCAGGTCGTCGGCAAGGAGGTCGAGGACCAGGAGCACGCGGCCGAGACGATGAAGGGCATCCTCTCGCTCGGCGTCGACATGATCCCCGCCGGCAAGCTCGCCGAGGACGCCGGCGGCCTGGCCGCCAAGCTGTCGGACTCGGTGTGGGACGCGATGAAACACGGCGCGAACATGGGCCTGGAGAGCGTGTACGGCGCCGAGCCCGGCTCGCAGGAGCAGCTCGATCACCTCAAGGACGCGAACTACGAGACGGCGATGGTCGGCGACTACGAGCGCACGTCGATCCTGCGCGAGGCCGGCTACCCCGGCACGGGCGACATCCCGAAGGAGCTGCTCGCCTCGAACGGGCAGATGATCAACGTCGCGACGGTGATGAACGACCACCACCTGCGGCAGGTGTACTACAACTTCATGCACAACGCCGCCAACGCACCGCAGGGCAGCCTGGGCCACGGCGCGTCGGTCTACGAGGTCACCAAGAACGCCGCCGGCCGCTACGACGCCGCCTACACCGAGGCCCGCGGCGGGTGATCGCGCGGCGGGTGAGTGCGCGGCCGGCAGTGCTGGCAGCGTGTGCGGTGGCGGTGTGCGTCGTGGCAGGGTGTTCGTCGTCGAGTTCGCCGCGCGACGACCGTGCGCGGGTGCGCTCGATGATCGCGGCGTACGCGGCCGACCTGCAGCGGGTCGGCCTGATCGCGACGAAGCCGTCTCCGACGATCACCGCGTGCGGTGACGGTCATTCGGCCAACCTGCAGTGGGCCGCGCCGGTGACTCCGGCCCACGACATCGCTGCCGCGAAGGCGCAGTACGAAACCGAGCAGAACGCGCTGGGCCAGGCGGTCACCGCGTTCAAGCTCGGTGACACGCGTTCGCTGTCGACCGGCGGCGACTCGGAGGTGGCGCAGCTGTTCCGCACCAAGGACGGCTCGACGACGCTGATGCTGACCGTGCCGCACGGGCAGTACGTGCGGATCGACGGCTCCGTGTCGTGCTGAGCGCGCGCCGTCAGTCGGCCGGGTTGTCGCTGCGCAGCAGCTGGATCGGCACCGCGCCGTAACGCCGGTTCACCAGCGTGCCGCGCCCGGGGGGCAGCTGCCCCGGCCGCACGCCGAACAGCGTGCCCTCGTCGCGCGGGGCGCTGAGCACCACGGCGGCCTGGCCCAGCTCGCGCAGCCGTCCGACCACCGGGTCCATGAGCGCCCGGCTCGCGCCGCCGGCCCGCCGGGCGATGACGAGATGCAGCCCGATGTCGCGGGCCTGCGGCAGGAACTCGACCAGGGGGGTCAGCGGGTTGGCGCCGCTGGTGACCAGGTCGTAGTCGTCGACCAGGATGTACACCTCCGGTCCCGTCCACCAGGAGAGGCTGCGCAGCTGCTCGGGCGTGACATCGCTGCCCGGCAGGCGTTTGGTGAAGCCGTCGACCAACCCGGCCACGGTGTCCACCGCCTGCTGCGCGGTCGCCGCGTAGGACAGCACGCCGTCGCCGCTGAACTCGCCGAGCAGCGTGCGGCGGTAGTCGAACAGGACGATCTTGGCCTGCTCCGGCGCCCAGTGTGTCGTGACCTGCTGCGCGATCGACCGGATCAGTGACGTCTTGCCGCTCTCGGCGTCGCCCAGCACGACGAGGCCTTGATCCTGCTGCGGGTCGAGCGCGACCGGCCGCAGCCGCAGCCCCTCCATGCCGAGCACGACCTGCCCGTCGACCTCCTCGGCGGGCAGCTCATCGAGGGTGAGGCTGCGCGGCAGCAGCCGCACCGGCGGCGCCGACGGGCCGCTCCAGTTCCGGCTGACGGTGTCGACGAGGTTCGCCACGCCCACGACGAGGTCGTCGGCGCTCTGCGCGGAGTCGATCCGCGGCAGCGCGGCCAGGTACTGCAGCCGCTGCGGCGTGATGCCCCGCCCGGGCCGCCCGCTCGGCACGCTCTGCTGCGCCCGCCGGTCGATCTCGGAGTCGAGTGCGTCGCCGAGCTTGAGCTCCAGGCGCCCGCCGACGAGATCGCGCAGACCCAGCCGCAGGTCCAGCCACCGGTTGCCGGTGAGGACGATGTGTACGCCGTAGGTCAGCGCGCGGCCGACCAGCGCCATGATCGCGGTCTCGAGGTCCTCGTAGTCCTGCCGCAGCACCGCCCAGCCGTCGACGAGCAGGAAGACGTCGCCGAACGGATCGTCGACCCGGCCGTCGAGGCGCGCCTTCTGGTACTCGGCCATCGAGTCCACGCCCAGCTCGCGGAACCGCGCCTCGCGCTGCTCGACGAGCGTGCCGACCTCGGCGACGATGCGCCGCGCGACGTCGCCGTCCTGCCGCCCGGCCACCCCGCCCACGTGCGGCAGCCCGGCGAACGCGAACAGCGCGCCGCCGGAGAAGTCGAGGCAGTAGAACTGCACCTCCTGCGGCGTGTGCCGCAGGGCGAGCGCGGCCAGGATCGTGCGGAGCAGCGTGGACTTGCCCGACCGCGGCCCGCCGACGATCGCCACGTTGCCGCCCGAACCGCCGAGATCGACGACGAACGGGTCGCGGCGCTGCTGGAAGGGCATGTCGACGACGCCGACCGGGACGGACAGCGGCGGGCGGGACGGGTCGGTGCCGTACCCGCGCTCCGGCCGCACCTGCAGGTCGCCGAGCAGGCGGTCGAGGCTCTCCGGCTCGTCCAGCGGCGGCAGCCAGACCTGGTGTGCCGGCGTGCGCTGACCGATCAGCTCGCCGACCAGCACGCTGAGCATCGACGTGTCGTCCGCGCCCGGCTCGTCGCTGTCCGGAGGCGTCCCGGCGCCCGCCGGCAGCCCCGTCGGGGTGAGCACGGGCTGGTAGGACGCGGTGAACGGCCGCACCTCGCTGCCGGGCAGCAGGTCGATCGACTCCTCCGACACGGCCCGGCGGTACGGCCCGGACACGTACGCCGCACGGAACCGGCGCAGCTCGGAGGTGTCGGCCTTCAGATAGCCGTGGCCGGGCGAGCTCGGCAGCGTGTACGCGTCCGGGACGCCGAGCACGGCCCGCGACTCCGACTCGGAGAACGTCCGCAGCCCGATGCGGTAGGACAGGTGCGACTCCAGCCCGCGCAGCCGCCCCTCGTCGATGCGCTGGGAGGCCAGCAGCAGGTGCACGCCGAGCGAGCGGCCGAGGCGGCCGATCTGGACGAACAGCTCGCTGAAGTCCGGCTTCTGCGCGAGCAGCTCGCTGAACTCGTCGACCACGACCCACAGCGACGGCAGCGGCGCCAGGTTCGCCCCCTGGGCACGGGCGCGGTCGTAGTCGCGGATGGAGACGAGGTTGCCGGCGGCGCGCAGCACCTCCTGCCGGCGGTTGAGCTCGCCGGACAGCGCCTCCCGCATGCGGTCGACCATCGTCAGGTCGTCCTCGAGGTTGGTGATGACCGCGGCGACGTGCGGCAGGTCGGCCATGCCGGCGAACGTCGCACCCCCCTTGAAGTCGACCAGCACGAGGTTGAGCACCTCGCTGCCGTGCGTGGTGGCCATGCCGAGCACCAGCGTGCGCAGCAACTCGGACTTGCCCGACCCGGTGGCGCCGATGATCAGGCCGTGCGGGCCCATGCCGTCCTGCGCGGCCTCCTTGATGTCGAGCTCGAGCACCGTGCCGTCGGCCGACGGGCCGATGGGGGTGCGCAGCCGGTCGCGCACCGGCCGGGGCCGCCAGAGCCGTTCGAGGTCGAGGACGCCGGGGTCGGCGATGCCCAGCAGCCCGGGCAGCGTGTTGTCGGCGCTGCTGAGGTCCTCGCCCTGCGCGGCGACCGTGTCGAGCCGGACGCCGGCGAGCTGACGGGCGAGCGTCTCGGCCAGCAGCGGGTCGACGGCGTCGGCCTCGCCGAGCCAGACCAGCTCGTCGCCGACCCGCTGGGCCAGGTGCCTGTCGTCGACGACCAGCCGCATGCCGTGGGCGAGGGCGAGCTCCTCGGCGACGCCGTCGACGTCGAGCAGGGTGACGGCCTGCAGGCCGTCCGGGTCGAGCAGCAGCTCGGCGCCGTCGACCCGCCCGCCGTCCAGGACGATCAGCAGCTGCGGCACGTCCGGGTCGGGGGTGGCCGTGCGGTTGAAGCGCGGCCGGCTGGTGAGCTCGGAGCCGAGCAGCTCCTCCAGGCCGGCCAGCGACGGCGTGATCAACCGGGTGGGGCCGACGTTGTCGGTCTCGTCGGGCAGCTGCGCGTGCGGCAGCCACTTCGCCCACGACCACTGCTCGGCGTCGGGGTCGCGGGTGCAGATCGCGATGCGCAGGTCGTCCGGGGCGTGGAAGGCGGCCGCCTGCACGAGCATCGCCCGGCACAGGTCGCGGGCCTCGTCGCGGCCACCGCCCAGCCGCACTGCCGCCAGCCGCCGGGCGGCCAGCACCATCGGCGTGTCCGGCAGCACGCCGTGGGTGACGACGAACCGGCGCAGCGCGGTGGAGCTGAGCGGGTCGAGCTCGTCGACCGGGCCGGTCTCGCCGGTGACGAGCGGGGTCACCAGGCTCTGCGGGCCGCGCCCGACCCGGACGAGGCCGAAGTCGGGGTCGCCGGCGCGCCGCTCCCACAGCCGCGGGCCGGTGCTGATGCTCCACAGCTGGTCCGGTGCCGGCCCCCGCCACAGCGCGAGCTCGCGCTGCGCGGCCGCGACCTGGCGCACCTCGCTGCGCATGCGGCGCAGGTAGCGCAGGTAGTCGGCGCGGGACTGGTTGGCGCTGCCCTTGTTCGACGTCCGGTTGCGCAGGACGCTGCCGCCGACCATCGCCAGCGAGGAGAACAGGAACATCGACCCGGCGACGTAGGTGATCGGGTTGGCCGGGCCGGCGAACATGTACGCCACCGAGCCGAGCCCGGACAGCGCGGGCAGGGCGGTGAGCCAGGTGTTGCCGCCGTCCGGACGGGGGAGCTCCGGCGGCGGCTGCAGGACGAGGTCGCCGCCGGGCACCGTCGGCGGAGCGAGCCGGGGCGGTCGGCGGAAGACCGTCGTGGTCACTCGTCCTCCGGGGTGCGTGGTGGATGCTCCCGCGCCGATTCGCGCTCAATAGGACAGAATGCCCTATTAGCTGCCCTGCCGGGGCAGGTGCTCGTGGCACGTCGGTCGGTGGCCCGCATCGGGGCCGGGAAGGAGCGCGGTGGTCGCCCCGTCGCCGCTGTCCGGGTTCTCCCGGATCACCCTGTCGGCGCCGCACACCCGCGCGGACGTCGCGGTGCCGAACTCGGTGCCGGTGGCCGCGTTCATGCCGGGCCTGCTGCAGCAGATCGGGCAGGACACGCAGACCGGGGTGCCCGGCCACGGCGGCTGGCGGCTGTGCCACCTCGACGGGCGCCGGCTGGACCTGAGCCGCAGCATGGACGCCAACGAGGTCCGCGACGGCGACGTGCTGGTGCTGGAGGTCGCGGCCAACGTCGTCGAGGAGCCACTGTTCGACGACGTCGTGGAGATCGTCGGCCGCGACGCCGTCGGCGAGCGGTGGACGCCCCGTGAACGGCGGGGCGCGGCGGCCGTCGTCGGCGGGCTGGCCGCGTTGTTCGCGCTGGCCGCGGTGGCCCGCATGCCGCGCCACGGCGTGCTCGAGGCCGGCGTGTGCGTCGCGGTCGCGGTCGTGCTGCTGCTCGGCGGGCTGGCCGTGTCGCGCGCGGCCGGCGACCTTGCCGGCGGCGGCTTCGTCGCGACGCTCGCCGGGCCGTACGCCGCGGTCGGGGCGGCGCTGTTCCTGCACAGCGACTGGAACCGCGACCGCCTGCTGCTCGGCTGCGCCGCGCTGCTGCTGGTCGCCGCGGTGCTGCCGGCGCTGGTCGGCGGGTACGAGGCGGTGGCCGGCGGCTACGCGCTGCTGGCCGTGTTCGGCCTGCTCGGCGGGCTGATCGCCGCCGTCGACCACCACGGCGCGACCCGCCCGGCGGCGATCATCGCGCCGCTCGCGCTGGCCGCCACCACCGTGCTGCCGCCGCTCGCGCTGCGGCTGGCGCGGCTGCCCCGCCCGGAGCTGGCGCTCACCGCGCCGGAGCTCGCCGAGGTGTCCGGCGAGGTCGACCAGGCCGCGACGCGCGAGCGCATCCTCACCGCGCGCGGCCTGCTCGTCGGCTTCACCTGCGCCGCCCTCGTCGCGGCCGCGATCGGCTGCATCGTCCTGGCCGCCGACGACAGCGCGTGGTCGCGGGCGCTGGCCGGGGTGCTCGTGGCGCTGATCTTCCTGCGGGGCCGGCTGTTCGCTGCCCGCCAGCCGGTGCTGATCGCGGCCGCCACGGCCACGGTGGCGCTGGCCGGCATGGGCGTGCTCGGCGTCGTCAGCACCACGATGCGCATCCTCGGCGTCGTCACCGGCGTGGCGGCGGTGGTCGCGATCAGCGCGCTGGTCATCGGCGCCACGGCCGGGCGGTGGGAGGCCTCGCCGCGGATGCGCCGGCTCGTCGACCTCGTCGAGGCGCTGCTGCTGGTGGCGGCGGCGCCGCTGGTGCTGGGCGTGTGGGACGTCTACTCGAAGGTGTTCCACCTCGGTGACTGACAGCGCGCCCGGAACCTCCGCTGCCCTGCTGCGGCGCGGTCCGATGACGCCCGGACTGCGAAGCCGGCGCGGCGGCCGGCCGACGCCCGGACCGCGAAGCCGGCGTCGGCTCGCGGCCGTGATGGCGTGCGGGTCGATGCTGTCGGGGGTCGCCGCGTTCGGGGCGATGACGGTCGTCCCGGCCGCCGCGGCGGTGGCCGCCTCGCCGTGCCAGCAGGCGCCGTCGCCGGGGGTGCCCATCCCGCCGCTCGCCCCGCGCGACCCGCTGATCAGCCAGCTGGGCCTCGACCAGGCCTGGACGCAGGCCACCGGCGCGGGCGTGGTCGTCGGCGTCGTCGACACCGGGGTGGACCCGTCGAGCCCGAAGCTGGCCGGCGCCGTCGCGGCCGGGCGCAGCTACCACGTCGTCGACACGTCGGCCGTCTACGCGTCCGCGGCCGGTGGGCAGATCGACTGCGACGGGCACGGCACCCAGGTGGCCGGCATCATCGCCGGCCGGACGGCGGCCGGCGACGACCGGGTGTCCGGCATCGCCCCGGCGGCGACCGTCTACCCGGTGGCCATCCAGAGCGAGATCGCCCAGGCACCGTCGGCGCTGATCGCCGCGGCCATCAAGGACGCCGCCGACCACGCGTCGGTCGTGAACCTCTCCTTCGCGCAGAGCACCGACAGCCCGGACATCCGGCACGCGATCGAGTACGCCGAGCACAAGAACGTCGTCGTCGTGGCGTCGGCGGCGAACGAGACCGGGCAGACGGCGAGCGGCCCGTCCTACCCGGCGGCCTATCCGGGCGTGCTGGCCGTGTCGTCGATCGGCGGCGCGGTGACCGGCAACTGGATCGACCTCGCGGCCCCCGGCACGTCGCTGACCACGGTCACCCGCGGCGGCAAGGGCTACGTCACGGTCAGCGGCACCAGCTTCGCCACGGCCATCGTGTCCGGCGTGGCCGCGCTGGTCCGTCAGCGCTTCCCCGACCTGACCGCGCCGCAGGTGATCGCCCGGTTGGAGGCCACGGCGCTGCCGCCCGGCGACGGCAGCCGCGACGACGCCGAGGGCTACGGCGTCGTCGACCCGTTCGCCGCGCTCACCGCGCTGAGCACACCGGCCGCTGGTGGGGCCTCCGCGCCGGCAGGCCGCGTGCCGGTGCCTGCGCTGCACGGCGCACGGCACCACGGCAGCAACCACACCGTGCTCGGCGTGACCGCGGCGCTGGGCGCGCTGGCCGTGCTGGTCGCGCTCGGCACGCTCAGCGTGCGCGCGGGGCGCCGGCGCGGCTGGTATCCCGGGTACCGGCCGCCGGCCGCGGTGGACGAGCGGGTGGCCGAGCCGCAGCCGGCCGAGCTGGGGTAGGTGGCGTTGCCGTGGGCTGCTGGCCGCGGGCGGTGGGCGCGGGCCCGGCCCCAGGTGATCTTGTTGCGCTGGACGCCCTATGGAGTCAGGGCTGCAACAAGATCCAGTGGACCGGGCGATCTTGTTGCGCCGGGTGCTCTGTGAGGCTGCGGCCGCAACAAGATTCAGTGGGCCGGGCGATCTTGTTGCGCCGGGTGCCCTATGGGACTGCGGCCGCAACAAGATCCGGTTGGGCGTATCACGATCCGCTGGTGGCGGCCGACGACGGAGTCGCGGTGGCCACCGGCGCCTGCGCCGCACCCGCGTACTCGGCGGCCGCGGCGGTCGGGTCGAGCCCGGGGCCGGCGGGCAGCAGGCTGAGGAACGGCTTCGGCACGATGACCGCCGCGCCGGTGGTGTAGCCGAGGCGGCCGACGGCGTCGGCGCTGCTGATCGAGTACCGGATGCCGGTGTCGGTGACGAGCGTGTACGTGGTGTCGACGCCGCCGGTGGCCGACGCCCGGGCGAGCACGCCGCTGCCGGACGGTACGGCGACGCCGGTGGCCACCGTGGGCAGGCTGCCCGAGGCGGGCGCCACCGCCGAGGCGTGGGTGGCCAGTGGGACCTTCGCCGGCTCGCTGATCGTCACCGGCCAGGCGGCGGCCGTGGTGTTCGGGCGTCCGGGCGTGTAGGTGACACACAGCGGCTCGTTGGCCGCCGGCCGGGCGATCAGTCGGGTGAGCGCCTGCTGCGGCCACAACACCGGAATCTGCGGGCGGGTCTTGGAGGCCCCGCCGACGACCGCGCTGGCCGGCTGGCTGAGCGTCGCCTTCGCGCCGCCGGCCAGCAGGGCGAAGGTGAAGGCGTTGACGGGGGCGAGACCGTCGCGCAGCACCACGTAACGCTGATCCGTGGACGGCACCCGCACGAGATCGCCGACGACCGCGTCGAAGGCGAGGTGCACCGAGGGCTGCTCGCCGTTGCCGGGGATCGTCGGGATCGCCAGCGGCGTTCCGGCGGGCACGAGGTCGAGCACCTCCGAGCGCACCGGCACCGGCGCGACCCGCTCCAGGCCGAGCAGGGTCGAGACGTCGCTGTCGACCTGGTAGCGCATGCCGTCGACCAGCAGCCACGTCGTGCCGTCCTCGGCCTGGGCGACTACCCCGGCACCACCCGGCACCGACGCGGGCCGGGTGGTGCCGATCGAGACGACGACCTGCGGCCGCGCCGCCGACGCCTGCGGCGCGATGTCGCACACCGACCACGAGCTGCGGGTGAGCTGGCTGCGCTGCGGCACGGAGTCGGGCGCGTCGGGGATGCCGACCGGCAGCCCGCGGGGCAGGGAGCGCAGCGCGCTGGACGCGACGGTGGTGGTCTGGTGGCCGGCGATCAGCTTCGCCGAGGCGAGGTTCAGCGCCGGGTGCAGCACATGATCGATGAGGACGTACGCCCCGCCGGTGCTCGAGTCGATGATCACGCCCTCGGTGGGGACCGTCGTCGACGAGCCGCCCTTGAGGAAGCCGGCCACGCCGACTGCCGCGAGCGCGACCACGCCGACCAGCAGGCCGGCGATCACGGAGCGATTGAGGCGCCGCCGGGGATCGACGGTGACGAGCTCCTCCCCGTGCAGCAGCGCGAGGACCTGCCGCCGCGCGGCGAAGCTGTACGCCTCGACCTGATCACGCGTGCTTGCCATGGGCGTCCCTGCTGTCGACGGGTAGCGGCGGCGTTGCGAGTATAAAGTGCCTAGATCGGGGCGATTCGACCAGTGTGACAAGGAGTCGGCGACCAGCTCATGACACTGGTGTCCAGTTCTGCCGCCGGCCGGCATCGCCTCTCCCGGCGGGTGGTGGCCGTGATCGTCACGGCTGAGGCGGTGCTCGCCGGCGTGGTCGGCGGCGTCGCGATCCGCGGCGCCGTGGGGTACACGATCGCCGGCGTCGCGGTGCTCGCCGCGGTGCTGATCGCGGCGGGGGCGCGCGGCTCGTGGCTCAGCGAGGCGGGGTCCGCGGACATCGCGCCCGACCAGCTGCTGGCGCGGTTGCGGGTCGTCGGTGAGGTCAGCCGCTCGACCGGCGAGGTCGGCGTCATCGGTGACGGCCAGGGCTACGCAGCGGGCCTCGACATCGACGCGGCCGACGGCGCGGTGCTCGGGCTTGACGGGCTGGCCGACCTCGTCTGTGCCGACCCGTCCCGCCCGTCCGTCCTGCAGGTGCGGGTCACGAGCTACTCGCCACCCGCGTCACGGGTCAGCGCGGCGCGGGCGGCGAACCTCGCCGGCGTCGCCGTGCACCGTCGGGTACACGTGCTGCTGCGGCTCGACCCCGTCTGGGTCTCGGATGTGGTGGCGCGGCACGGCGGCGGCGCGCAGGGGGCGCGCTCGGCGCTGGTGGCGGCCGTCGAGCGGCTGTCGGTGCGGCTGCGTCGCAGCGGGGTGGCCAACCGCGTCATGGACGCCGGCATGCTCGGCGCGCTACTCGCCGAGGACACCGCGGCCGACCTGCCGGTGCGCCGCTACGTCGCCGAGCCGGGCTCGAGCGGTGACCTACGGCGGCTGCTGAACCTGCTGCAGCGCACCGGGCCGGAGAGAGCAGTGCTCTCGGTCTGTGTGGACCTCGCGGGCAACGACCAGCGCCTGAGCCGCACCGCACTGCTGGTGGGCTGTCGCGACGCCGAGCAGGCGGGCGTGGTGCAGGCGGCGCTGCTGGCCGACCCGGCGGTCACCGGCGGCGCCCCGCCGGAGCTGACGGCGGTGATCCTCCCGCTCGGGGGCGGACCGGGCCGGCTCACCCCGGCGCTGAGCCTGGCGCGCTCCGGATGACCCCGACCGACAACCCGAGGCACCGCGGGGCCACCGGTCGGGTGCGCCGCTGGACCCCGCTGGATGAGACGGTGCGCCTCGAGCTGCCACCGGAGGGGCTGCCGCTCGGCGTCGACGGCAACGGCACCCCGGTGACCTTCCCGCTGCTCGTCCCCACTCACGCCACCCGGGTGGGCGTGGTCGGCGAGGTCGGGCTGGCGCGGCTGCTCGCGCTGCGGCTGCTCGGCCAGGCGTGCGACCTCGTCGTCGTCACCAACCGGACCGACGACTGGCAGCGCCTGGCGGCGTCGGTGCCGGAGTCGCCGTTCGCCGTGTCGCAGCAGCTGCGCCGCTGGCCGCTGGAGGGCACGCCGGCGCCGTGGGCGTTGATCATCGACATGGACGAGCCGCCGCCCACCGGCTTCAGTCGCACGCCCTGGAGCACCGTCGTGCACCTCTCGCCCCACGTGCCGGCGGGCAGCGGGTGGTGGCAGTCGGCGCAGCTCGTGCTCACCACCGCCGCCAACGCGCGGGAGGTGGCGACGCTGCGCCCCCGGGTGGACGTCTCGGCCGCGCAGCGGATGGCGTTCGACAGCGTGCTCGCGATCGAGCAGACGCGGGTGCGGGTGTTCCAGCCGTCGTTGAGCCACCACGAGTACTCGCTGCTGACGACCTACCCGCAGCGCTGAGGCCCGCGACGCGATCTTGTTGCGCGTGTTGTGTTCCGGCGTGCGACGCGCAACAAGATCGGCAGTCCGCGATCGCCTGCCCGCCGCCTGCCCGCGACCGGTCAGCCGGCGTCGGCGGCGCGGGCGGCGAGCGCGCGCTGTACGTCCGCGCGGCCCTCGCTGACCAGCCGGCGAAGCGCGGTCGGTACGTCGTCCTGCGCGAGGAACGCGTCGGCGGCGTCGACCGTAGCCTGGGTGATCGTCGAGGACCACGTCGGGAACAGCCCGACGACGACGTTCTGCGCGAGCTCGCTCGTGCGCCGCGCCCACACGTCCAGCAGGCTGGCGAAGTAGGTGGAGACGTACGG
>Ga0164242_10005536_pt1 | contig 14042 bp, 23 predicted proteins | sample OricomgcompostMG_FD_108783 | JGI IMG/M metagenome (GOLD analysis project Ga0164242, IMG submission 108783) | Miracle-Growth compost microbial communities from Emeryville, California, USA - Original compost - Miracle growth compost (MG) ...
AAGGCACCAAAGCCGAGTGTGAAGCCTACATTGAAAAAGCAAAAAATCGCGTCAAGCGTGTGAAAATCATTTGACACTCTCGACAATATCCGTACTATCACATCAGGCAATAACGCCTCAAACGAAAGGAACCTGAAATGCCCAAGATTGCGAATGCCCCTGCCCCTACCGAGGCTGAGAAGGCCGCCCGTAAAGAAGCTAAAGCCGCCAAGTTCAAGGAGATTGGCGCGAAGCGTACGAATGTCGCGCTGGAAAAGATTGGCCTCTTGTCCAATCTTGCTAATAAGAATTCGTATGAGTTTACCGCCGAGGAAGTCGAGAAGATGGTCGGCGCTCTAAAGAATGCCGTCAAGAATGTTGAGGCGGCGTTTGAAACGGCGCTTGTTGGTGGTAAGGCAAAGACCGGCGGTTTCGAGTTTTAATCTACGTGAGGCGGTTTAATAGCCGCCTCTAGCGGATTAAAAACGGAGAATGAAAATGTCTGATGCTGCCGCGAATGATCGTGCGAAGAATGCTGCTATGGCTGCTTATATGAAACAGCATCCGAATGATTTTCCTGACAGCGTGATGAAAGAGCCTCACATTGTTCGGTCTTTCAATGGTGTGGCACCGGCTAAAAGTGGTTCGACATGGGAACGCGGAATGCTTGGAGGCGTTCTTGCAAAGAACCTTGGTTATGGTTCTTACGGCACGATTTAATCAGTCAGTGTTTCACCTTATGTGCCCTACCCCGGATTTTTACGGGGTAGGGCTTTTTGCTGGCACCTTTATGCAAGTGCATATGGATGAAAGCCTGCGCTCGATCATATGCGCCCTTCGATTTGAAGTTTCGTGTCTTAGCCATTACATCCTCTAGAATGGCGGTGGTAGAATATCCAGCCAAAGCCACTTGCGCGTTGCTGGAACAAGCCAGCCGATAACGATCATTGCGGCCGCAACGAGGATGACGGTCGCGATGAAAGGTTTAAGCTCCATCACGGCCGTCCTAGAAGATCGTTTGTCAATCCGTCCACACGTCCGTTGAGAACCTGCAAATCTGATTGCGTGTCCAACACTTGTTGTTTGATACTTGACACACTGTTTTGGATTGTTGCGACGCTTGCCTGAACGTTGGCGATGTCGCTTTTGAGATTAGCGACAGCGCCAGTGCCAGTTATAAGCAACGCTGCAACTTGCACAATCAGTCGTACAAGCGGCGATGGACTGGTCAATTCTGATTCTTAACGACGCTATCGGTTGGGAGAATGATACCAGCGCCTTCGGTTGCAGGGCCGGCCGCACCTTCGATCAGGCGAATGAGGCCGTCGAACAAGGTTTTCAGCCCTTCCACAGCGCCAGAAGCGGCGGGATCGACATCATTGGTAACAGCTTCTGCTGTGGTCAGAAACCCGTCCACGGCCTGCGCGAGGATAGGTGCGTTCTGTTTGATATAGACTTCGGCGGCGGTAAGTTCCGCTTCCGCTTTGGCTTCAATGCGTTCAACTTCTGCAACAGCATCATTAAGCCAAGGGCCGATATTGCTAAAAATGCTCATAGTGTTCTCCTAGTTTTCAGTGAGAGTTTTGGGAGGCGTAGTTGGAAGGATAGGTTTGGGTTTTTGTGAAACCCATACAGCATATACATGTTCTGCGATGCCCCAAAGTGTAAAACCCAAACCGATGAATGTCGTAATCTCTGTAGCAAGATTAGGATCGTGCAAGATCGAAGCCGCTTCGGAATGTCCGGTGAGGCCGATAATCCACGTGAGGGCCGCAAGCAACTGCGCGATAGTACCGCGTGAAATGCTAGGTGACATGATGATATTCCTTGGATTTTTCTTCGAGTTCAGCAAGTGTCATGCCGGTTTCTTGTCGAATGATAGCACTGGCGAGAGGTTGCATCTGTGTTTCATCGTCGGGATCGAGGATTACGCCAATAGGCAAGCCGGCAATTTGTGCAACTTCTTTCGGCCAGTTAGGATCGGTTGCATATAGAGCGCCAATTTTACGAATAGTATTGCACCCTTTCATTATGTATTCTTTCAAGCGCCAAAGGAAAGCCTGATAGCCAATTTCCATAGTTGGAAATTTACCATATCCCGGTTGACCTTTAATGCCAATGGCATATCCAACGCCAGTCCAACCTTTGATAGGCAAGGACACATCTCCCGGATTATTGAAACGAATGGCAGCAATGGTCATTTTGCATCCTCTCAAAGGGCAGGGGCCGGTGTCCAAGTACCGGGCGATCCCGCTGCGGTGTTAACCCAATAGGGAATACCCGTTGCACTCGGAGCACCATTATAGAACCATTGACCAAGTTTCCAAGTACCATTTGCGGGGGGCGCAGAACCTGTACAAATCTGTCTACCTTTGCGAGTAGTGATCAGAGTAGCAGCATTATCAATGGAAATATCTGAGAAGTTGTAGTTTGTCATTCCATCGAATGTGTTATCGTCACAGTCAAATTCGCCGATCGTTCCACTTAAAAGAATGCCCCAATCGAATGTTACACTCGTTCCCGCCCTATATGTATTGTTTCTGCATCGTATACTTCCCAAAACGCTAGTGCCCGCTTGCGAATATACAGACCCGAAAGCAATTCCTGTGCTTAAGGCATTTATTAAATTGGTATAAATGTTTCCCTCTTCAACTATTTGGTCAAGCGTGCCATCGCCATTGTTAACACGAGCATAGAAACCATATCCCGTGCCGGTTACTTTGTTATTTTTCCAGAAAAATCTGGTTATAGAACAATTGGCTGGCGCTGTAATCTGTCCACCATAGACGGGACCGGCATAACCACTTGTTGCCAAGGCGAAGATATTATTGTCACTGCAATAAATATCTCTCATGCCGCCCGGATTGCCTTGAAATTCGACAAAAATTCCAACCGGACCGGCAACAGCCAATCCGGGTTTTAACCCAATATTATTATTGTAACAGAAAACGTCATATAGAGCGCTAACTGTGCCACTCCCTCCAACAAAGAAATTCGGTCCATTGTAATAAGTTGTTATGTTATTATGATAAATATGGATATCATGAACACCCTCGGATTGATTCCAGTTTGTCGCAGTGTTAGTTAATTTCACATAATTATATGCCGTATTATTGTAGCAATATTGATGCGGTCCGTGGTTTTCCCAGCAAACCCAATTGAAACCTATAGGTGAAAGGGCATCGTCTTGTGTAAAAGTGTTGTTATATACCCAACAATTGCTTGCCCACAGATATATGGAAGCATGATCGGCTACCTGTTGACCATTATTATGTAATGAGTTACCCCAAATATTTATGTTATTGGATAGGACGGTATCAATCGTTTGTTGAGCACAGACAATAACGCTCTCTCCGGGACCGTCATTAAACTCACATTGGGTAATCCACAATCCATTGATAGTTCCAGAATTGCCAGTAATCTGATAAGCTGCCCAAGCTTGTGTTGCCCCCGCTCCAAGCACGTTGTTTGTAGAGTTTAGATTAAATATAATTCTTGAAAGCCCATTGTTGTTGAATACGACATTGCCAGTAAATATGTTACAATCTTTCGGCGCAGCATTAGTAGATTGACCATCGGCAATGCGAAACGTTGTCTGTCCAACAACGCCAATAATGTCCATGTTATTACGCGGATGAAGTGCGTAATATCTTGTCGCGCCAAACTCTGTAAGAGAATTTATACATTCAAGATCGTAGATTTTTCCATCTACGAAAAGAGGAACCTGCAATGCAGAACTGAGAGTAATAGCGCTGTCGAGTTGTCCTTCAGCGGTAAGGCCGGAGCCATGCACTGGCGCATTCCACCACGCGAATAACACAGCTCCATAGAGAGTGCGCACCCATGCGCCATTAGCGCCTGTAGGATCGCTATCAGGCGCTACAAATAGAATTTTATATGGGTCATCGGTAACCCAGGAGGAATAATCGCCTGTTGTCGCGACAAATTCTGCGCCATTAACACAAGCAATTCCTGAGAGTGGTAGAGCCGCTAATGTGGCGGTATCAGGAACGACAATAATGCTACCCCCGCCACTGGTAATCACATTACCATTATAAGTTGCTGTAGAAACGCCATTGACAAAACCATATTGCCACGTTGCAGGTTTTGGCGATGGAACAGGAGGGAAACTCATTTAGAAACGCTCCATTCGTAATGAATAGTCAGCGGCTTACCTGTATAAACAAACTTTGCTGCATCGCCCGCCAATGTAACATTGTTACCAGAGGTCGATTGCGTTATAGGGCCAAACGCATCGTCGCCAGCAATAAAAAGAGCTGGTGGCGTCGAGGGGAATGTGAGAACAATCGACCACGATGCATTTGCGTTTGCACCGATCCATACATTCACATTCCCAAAGCCGCCACTATCAGTTGTTTGAACCGCCGCCGATCCGCCAGTTCCAAGTCCTGAGACGCTCGAAACGGCGGGCGTATTTTCAGCCGCTAACCAGGGCGGAACTTCGCCGTATTGACGCATATTCAAGCCTCGGAATTGTATGGGGGAATATCAACGCCATGCAATTTTTTGGCAACGGATCGAATGATTTCAGCGATGGATAGATTGTGCTTACGCAAATGGTCTTCAATATGGGACCATTCAGACATAGTTGTATCAATACCTGACTTACACATTGCGGCCGCAAGCTTCTCTTTCCGTTCATTGCTATTACGAATAGCAGTCGCATAATCATTCATCTTACTCTCCTATTGCAAGAATTGACTTCCCGACTTCTTTCGGTCCCGGCACCGCACCGGTCGAAGAAAGAAGCATCCACAGTGCCACGAATATAATAACCGCGCCAATAACTATTAGCGAAATTTGTGCGAATGTTCCTTCGATTGACGGTATCCACGTAGATGGGTTTGCGATGTTGAAAGTATTGTTTGCGCTCGTAGTATTTTGGGAACCCGATTGCGAACCTGATGAATTGTTTGCCGCAGTTTGTGCGGCTTGTGCAGTTGTATTCGTCGTTACATCAGCGCCAATATCGGCAGCTAAGCCTTGCGGCGCGGCAGCATTTCCACTCACACTCGGCCATACCGATTTGAGCGCGGATTGAATTGATGAATAATCGCCGCTCTGCAATTGACTGTATAGATCAGGATCGGTTTGCTGTGCTAGATACCATGCACCTTCGGCTTGATCGGATGGATTTTCAAAATTCAGATTGTATTGTGAAGCAATGCTATCCCAAGTTGACGGTTCAAACTGCCATGTTCCCGCCGCATGAGAATTTCCCTGCCCCTGCCAAAGTGGAAATCCATATCTATCGACCGCACCCGAATTGATGAATGACGATAAATCAGTCCCGCCAACCCCAAGCGTTGCGCTGTTAGATGCGCCGCCGCTTTCTCCTAGCGCAAGTGCTCCGAGAAAAGCTTGTTCTAGCGGATCGTCGGGGTTATAGACTTGATCCATTAGTTTCCAACATGAAATTGCGTATTAGCAATCTGTTCTAGCTCGGCTTCTGCCGCTGCCTGTTGAGAATTGGCAATAAAGCTTTGATGTTGCGTGCTGCTTTCGCTTTGCGATGCTGACGGGCCACTCCCAAACAGCCCCCACAGGAACGATGAACCGCCACTACTGGATGCCGATCCCGAGCTTGTAGAATTTGTTAGGATCGTTCCAAGATTATTTGCCACGGAACCAATCTGTGAAATGAGATTGTTTTGTGTAGAAGTTGTATTGTTGCTTTCAGTTGTTGCAAGATCGGAGGCCGCCCACGTGTTGTTGACGTCAATCTGTTCAGCCGCTGCAATGCTTGCAGCTTGTACGCCTGCCGCATTAGTCGATTGTGTTGCTTGCAAAGCATCGCTGTATTCTGACTGTGCGGTTTCTGCCTGTAAATATGCAGACAGATTTGCATCCGGTCCAGCACTAGACGAAGAGCCACTTCCACGCATAATAAACAAAAAGAAAATCAGTCCAATGAGTGCAGCACCGCCAGCTTCCCATGGATGCGATTTAATCCAATCAATAACCTTATTCATCATCGCACCTGCTAACCGGTTGTTCTGACAACCGCCTGAATTTGAATATTATCAAGCAACGCCGCCAATTCATCCGGACTTGTCAATCCATTGAGATTGACACTTGTTGGAATAGTCTGCGAAGCCCACCAAATTGCACCATCAGCATATTGTCCTGAAGGACCATAAGACGCTTGCGGACGATATGGTGCATAGATACCGGCGCCGATTGGATTATAAAGCACGTATCCAGTAATCGGGACATACGCTTCCGCGCCTCGACTATATTCTGGCGTGTAGTTATACCCTACACCACCGAATATAGGTGGTTTATTTGGCATTGATCCTTTCGGTCGCCGCTGAAAAAATGCAAGCGGCGAAGGAAAGCCGCGCTGTCCTGACGCTGGCGTTTCGGGGTTTTGCCAAGAGCGATAACCTTTAGTCGGCCGAGTTGGACCGCCCGTATCTCGCGGCGGATTTGCCACGCCGGGCAATGCGCCTGTTGCCTGCGCACCAGAACCCGGTGCCGGAAAGCCCGATTGCGACGACGCAGGATTTTTGAAAGTATTAGCGAGTTTGAACATAAGGACTTCGTCCTTAACCTAAATTAGTAAAAGGTTAGTCCAGACGAAGTCTGGTTAACTGCCAAATCCCATGCCGAGACTATTCGGGTAGCTCAAATTCGGCGTTACGTTGATCCCTGTTACAGGGCTCTGCGCAACGGCAATATCGTTCCCAAGACCACTCGCCGCGCTTTGGATAATGCTTCCAGTTCTTGCATTTTTTGAAACGAGAGTGGCAACGACGGCAAGACCTACAATAGAAAGGACAATCGTCACAGTCGCTTCTGTAAACGTGTTCCACATGATTATTTTCCCATGCTCGAAAAAGTGTTTAGACCAAGATTGCCATTAGTTGATGCCGTATTCACAGGATTAACCGCTGCCGCAACAATATTTGAAATGAAAGAACCGCCGGCTTGAATGGCTTCTGGCGCTCGACTATTCTTGCCGACGATAACCGCAATGATTGCGAGAGTGATGATACCACCAAAAATTGCGAATACAATCTTTTCCACACTATCCATAATCAATGTCCAATCGAAGCAGTTGAAAATGCCGAACCGGGCGTCATTTCATCAAGTGTTAGATAATCTGGAACATACGATTGATTTTGTGGCGTAACTTGTGTTGTATTAGACGTAGAAGTTGTTGCCGCGGGAGCTTTGGAAACCGCGCCAAATCCTTTAAGAATGTCGGAATAGTTCTGAAAAACTATAACTAACAATACAAGCGCCATTAGGCCGCGCGAAATGGGTTTCAATCCGGGGACGAAACCAATCGCGCCGAGAGCAAGAATTGCCGCTGCCCACGTAATGAATTTTGGTACATCTTGCCCGAGATCGCTGAAAAGCGCTCCATACGTATTACGTAGAGCCGCTACTAGAAGAATTGTGCCGATGAATAGAACAATGAGGATCACAGGCCGAACCATCCTAGAATGGTGCTGGTAATCGCAGTTCCTCCCGCCGATCCCGTTAACCAATTACCGATTTGACCAAGTTGCGTAAGTGCAAAACTTGGCGTGCCGATACCTTTCAAATCTGGAGGATTAACAACAGTCGGCGCGGCACCTGCTGTCATGTTCCCAGGTGCCGCGCCCTTTTCGCCAGTCGTCGGGGAGGTTGATGCTGGCGAACCCCACAATACCGCCGCGTATTCAGACAGGCGATTATTGGCTGCGAGAAACAGCACAAACCCCGCCAATAGAAACGCGGCGATATATGAAGATTGGTTCATAAGGACTTCGTCCTTAACCTAAACTATTTACAGTCCGACTTTCGACGCCAAGCCGGATTTACAAACGACGTATCCGGCGATGAAAGCGATTGCAATGAGAAGCCATTTGCCCATGATTTATACTTCTTCCGCGATAGTTGAAATTCCCGCTTCCATATACCGCAAAATAATCATCCATGCGCAAATGGAAACGATGACAAGTCCTACAATGAGAAACAGATGAAAAGGATCAAGCTTCTCATTGAGTGGAGCAGTAAGGATAGACTTGATATTACTGAAAATTTCCATGCAATAAACTCCGTTCCGAAATATTCCTCCCTACGTCGAAACGTAGGGAGGTTAGTCCAGACGAAGTCTGGTCAGGCCCCCATGGGCAGAGAACCGCCCTGATTAACGAGGCCAATGATACCGTAAGCCTCCCAACCATAAAGGAAAACCGCACCAGAACCGCCAACGCTCGAAGGATTGATAACCAACTGCATATTACCGTACTGATTAGTATCAATCGGACGATGGCGGAAATCGAGGTAATACATGCCGGCCGGCGGGTCGCCACGGAAAACATTGCGCTGCATAAGCCCAATCATTCGTCCATCAAGATTAAGAATGTTGGTAAAGTTGGCGCTCTGCAATTGAATGTAATTCAGATCGGAACCGTTGACATTGAGCGTGCCGTTGTTGTCGTAAGCGAACGCGACACTTTCATATGTGCGACTATTGACGAACGATGCTCCATTGTCCTGATTAACAACGGGCAGACCGCTTGCAGTATTATTCAGCAGATAAGCCGTACCAATATCCTGCTGCGGAAGAATTGGCGCCGCTCCAATTCGCGGCAACTGATCTAGATAATTCTGCCAATAATTTACCGAGAGACCCGACAACGATGCAAGATCAGAACCGGCAGATTGATACACAGCAAGCGTAGGGTCGGCCGTGCTCGAAACGAACATATTCGGATTGAGCGTAATCTGAACCTGCATCGTCGCCTGAGTAACATCGGCGAAGATTGCACCCCGCAAATCCTGATCGTTTTTGACAAACGGGATTTCAAGTTCAAAATCAATTTCCGAGCTAGCAGTCGCCGCAATAGTATTGGGCGCGTACATGACACGATTATTATTGTTGCCGTAGCCAAGTGGCGTGTCAGTTGTATAGGCCGCGCCAAATACAGCGCGACGTTTTGCCGACGAAACAATCGTCAGATGCCAACCAGTCGAATTGATACGCTGATTATTTCCAAGGTCAAAAAACGTGACGTTAGAAACGAAATTGGCGAGCCCCCATTTTGTGAGATTCTGCGCCGACGTTGCACCAGCGGTCACCGTCGCCTTGAACCTCACAATAAGACGTTTGACCAATCCGACATTGCGCAATTGGAAAGTGAGAACCGAACCCGGTCCCGGCGATGACGGCAGAACCGGGTTCTGCGGCTGCCAAACATCAATAGCGGGCGGATAATATACGCCACCAACAACACCGCCGCGAAGAATAAGATTCCGCGCAGCCTGATTTTGCTGGGAAGGCGAAGCCTGTCCAGAGGGCTGCACATTGCTTTTAGCTGCTACCGTAGCCATGGCTAAATATACCTTAAGAGTCTGAGGGTTCGGGCCAAATGATCGACAATAGCACCAGCCCGAATAGTGCCATGATCGCCACAGTTGCCCAATTATAGGGCGACATGATGATTGATGTATTGATGATGGACATTTCAGTAACCGCCTGCATTATTGGCGGTTAAACTCGCGGTCTTTGTCCATCCCAAACCATTCGCGAGTTGCGCGCCAAGCGCATATACAACAATAAGGCTAATTACCATCAGCCAGATTGTAATCATATTTGGCACGCTCCAAGTCAGCAGAGAACGCTCCATAATATCTCCTATAGAAATGAAAATTGGCGAGGCGCGACCTCGCGCAAATTTTCCGCTATCATGCTCGGGTTTGGCACCGGACGCAAGACGGTCGAAGAAAAATTTTTCTTATCGTACCAGTAAGACCAATGCTCCGGCAACGGTCGATCAATTGCCGCGTCCCGTGTAAAACCTTGAATGATTTTATAGTCGCGAACGTCATCAAGCCTAAAAACGCTGATATAATTCGCCTCGCTCCAAACCTCACGATCAACGTTTGCCGGTCTTTGCGAACACGCAATCACCGGGATACGCAATGAACGTCCTTGTCGAAGAATTGCAGAGAAAGCACCGCGAGTTGGAACAAGTGAAACCTCATCAATGAATAGACCGATGTTTCCATGTGACCAAACTCTGCGAAGCCAATCCTCAAGTGCATCATCATCCCATGGCTGAATTTCCATGTGATAAAGGCCGCGTTTACCCGGCATCGATCCAACTTTAAGCGAACGCATGGGAGGCGATCCTACCATGTCCCATAATTCCTCATGCTTAAAATCGACCGCGACCCACGGGCGACGATCAAATCTCTGTTTGGAAAGTAACCACGCGCCAAACACGGTTTTACCCGTGCCTGTAGCTCCAATAACCGCTGTTCGATCCGCCGCGCCGGGAAGTGTAAAAACCACTAGAAACCGCCACTATCGTCAACCGGGCCGGTTGGAACCGATCCACGATTTTCGGGTTGCTTGGCACTCATCGGAACAACCGTAGGTTTGAATTGCTTCGCCTGTTGTTCTTCACGCTCCACACGCCGACGCAAATTATAAGCGCTAATACGAATGCCGGCGATCATGGCAATAACGCCGACGAGCGCGATATAATCGGCACCTTTTTGCGTCGTCTCAATCGAATAATGTCGCAACACATTTTGCGTTGCCGACATTAATTCTTTTGCCTCGCTTTCATCAATCTCGATTTCCGGCACGTCGCGCCATTGTGCAACAGCGGCGGTAAGACCAACAATAACGCCAGCAAGGCCACTTAAATCAAGCGATGATGCGGTCGCTTTTTTGGCGCTGGCGGTTCGGGGGCCTCTTGGCTTTCCTCGATCACTTCGGGGTTTTCTGAATTTTCCGGCGGGTTCTGTAGCGATTGCGTCAACGTTTGCAGGGTCGATAGGATTTCCGAATTCTGGGTTTCCTGCGCCGCTATCCTCGCTTCGATATTCTGTCGCCATTCTTCATCCTCATTTCTAATCGCTTCTACCACGTCGCTGTCATGTTCTTTGACAACATCGGCTTGTATTTCCGCGACTTTCACATCTCTATCGGCTTCAATCTGTGCAACTTCAACCGCTCGATCAGCAATAACTTCTGCCGCTTCCGATGAAACTTCTGGCGTTTCAACAGTCGGCTCCGGTTCTGGTTCTTCTGTATTATCAACTATCGTTACGTCTACCATTCAATTCGCTCCACATTTCAAGACATAGTTCAGTAAGCATAGCAACGTGAAAACTCAACACTTGCACATCGTCACTAATCATACCCGTATCAAGATTGTGGCGAAGAGAGGCTATATAATCTAGCTTCTCGTCGCTGATCGTCACTATCGGTATCGGGTTCAATACCAAGTTTTCTTTCGATCCGTGCAAGTCGCTCATCAAATGTTCTCACTAACTCCACAGTCTCTTTAATTTCTTTGAGAAACTGTCCATCGTTTAGAATGATACGCACCTTATCAATTTCCGGCTCAAGCTTTGCCGCCTTGATAAGAGTAGTGATAAGCATTTCAAGACCGGTTGCCATTATGGTGTCCTATAATAGAGGTTAACAGCCATAACCATGCTTGGCGGTCCCCCACTCGTAACCCACGAAACCTCCAAACCATTTTGAAAACGTAGTCTAATATCTGTCAAATTTGCAAGTACGATATTGTTAAATCCGTTACCAGCGACATACATAAGTCCTTCCCACAAAGAATTACCATCACCATCTTTAATGGTAAATTGCGTTGCAGCGCCCACACCGGATGCCGCCTGTCCCCATCCTGAAATACTAATTCCTTCGAGTGTCCCTGAAACATCGGCACTCACAACCTGTAACGATCCCGATGCGCTTCCAACATTAAGATTGCCAATGCTATAAAAATTCTGTTCTTGCGTCGTCGGAACCGCAACTGGTGCCGGCGATGTATTGAGAATGGTAAAGTTTGAAATATCCTCACTCTGTGCATTCGCACAAGAGATATAAAACTGCGTCTGATTGGTGAAAACCGGAATAATCGCATACGGTGTATATGCTGGAACGCTTACAGTCGTTTCGGTGTCAGGAAAGATAAATTCTACATCAGCACCACAACGCGAATTATCAATAATCAGCGCCCTGATCTTGGAAAAATTCAACGTCGCATTGTTCTGGCAATTCACATATACAGCATTATTAGGACCGCCTTGCGTGCCCCACGCAATCGAACATTGAATACCTTTCGGCCCCTCTATAGGCGAAGACGTCCAGTCGAGGGGAACCGCATTCAAAGGCGACGAATAATTAACCGCATTGGGAACCGTAAAACCGCTCATATATCAATCTCCAAATGGTGCCGAAAACTCGATGTAATCTGGTTGTTCTTCTAACAATTCTCTTGCCGCTTCCCAAGCCTCTTGCCCGCCAGCCTTGAGAAAATCGCGATGCGGCAACGATACTAAATTAGGCGAGCCCGGTTTGATCGCGGTAATTATATGACCATCGCGCCACTCATGCAATCGACGTTTATTTGTATAATCAAACGATATGTCTCTATGATCGTTTACCCATGTCCCCGCCAACTCATGCTTTCCACGAGACAATGCTAATTTCAATCCGATGAAACCGGGAACAGGAACCGATACCTTTGGGAATTCGCCGGACAATATATATTGCTCGCGAGCCATCCAAATATTCCACTCGTTTTCAAACGCGATTGTTCTTTCGGCCTGTTCAAAAAAGTTGCCGGAAAGACCGCGAGATTTTTTCTTTCGTTTGTCGGGTGACCAGTAGAGTCCCGGTTGAACAATGAACAAGTCTTCAAGCTTATTCATTTCCCATTGCCCAAGCTTCTCGCCAACATCAAGCTCGATTGGCTTGAGCGAATAGACTGCATCCGTCGCAACCATGACAATATCGTTTGGCGCGAGCGCAATCGCATTCAATAATTTTGCCCGAGTGAATGCGGTCGTAAGACCGGCCCAAATCATATTGTGAAATTTACCATTGCCTTTGCGTTGTGCAAGTTTTCCATAGAGAGAATTAATGCCAAGCTTGATTGGATAACCCGGCCCCTGCGATCCGATAGACTTGCGATAATCGTAAAGCGGTTCTACCCAATCGAACGGATGACAATCGCAATGTTTTTCATATATCCATCCGTCCTTATATTTTACTTTAATACCAAGTTTTTCCGCCGCGCGAATTTCCGGTTGCCAGTAGATACCGGCCGCCTGTCGCGGCCAATTCAAATGTCCCTCTTTTGTGCGGACAGGCAATCCTCCCAATTGTCCAAAATCACCCCCGACACTTTTTCTTTGAGAAAAGGTAACAGATGTAACGCACAAGTCTGCACTACGCAAATACTCGGCGTTATTGGAATATGACCACTTACCGTGATTGAGGCACGGCAAGAACCGCATTGCATCCGGATAGGCGGAGCAAATGTCATATTCGTAAACTGGCTCATTTATCTGTCCTACTCTCGTTATCTCGAAACGTCCACCATAATACGCCATGTTTGCATAGGACAACACATCGGAAGGAACCGTCTTAGATACATCGTCGCGCTTAATTGTATGGTGTTGTGTATGTAACGCCGACGCGAGTTTACCAGCACCACTCCATGTGCGGGGAACGATGCCAGCAGCATTGCAATACTGACGAAGCTTTTCCATCAACTCGGCAAGAAAAACGCATTCCAATGCACAATAATCACGTTCCTCTTGGTCAATAGACGTGAAGCTAGAACGTCGCGCTTTGTTTTCAGCAATACTTTGGCGTTGTTCCTCGCTACCAATGTCGAAACTTTTGATCGCATTGAGAAAGCTTTTTTGAAAGAAACCAAATGTTTCATAGATAATGCGTTGCGACTTCTCTACAGCAACACGTTTTTCTTTACCGTCGCGATCCCGAATGATATGAACACGCTTAACCTTGAAGTAATTTTTAGGCAGATATTCAATGTTGAAATCTTTATACCATACATACCGCGAACGCTTTTCCTCGAACGATATAGGTTCAAATAACCGTTCTGCCTGACGTTCAGGAAGATCGCGCAAAATCATAGTAGCATCGTATCCGAACGCGAAGCCCACAAGAATAGCATTGCGAGGACTATCACAGATAAAATCAAGCAACTCATACGTAGAAAGAGGTTTTCCAGTATAAAGTTCTCTATCTCCCATTCTGAATA
>Ga0164242_10005537_pt1 | contig 14040 bp, 7 predicted proteins | sample OricomgcompostMG_FD_108783 | JGI IMG/M metagenome (GOLD analysis project Ga0164242, IMG submission 108783) | Miracle-Growth compost microbial communities from Emeryville, California, USA - Original compost - Miracle growth compost (MG) ...
CGCGGCCCGGGCATGGAGCGCAGCGACCTGCTGGAGGCCAACGGCGCGATCTTCACCGCGCAGGGCAAGGCGCTCAACGAGGTGGCCGCCGACGACATCCGTGTCGGCGTGACCGGCAACCCGGCCAACACCAACGCGTTGATCGCGATGAGCAACGCCCCGGACATCCCGCGCGAGCGGTTCTCGGCGCTGACCCGCCTGGACCACAACCGGGCCATCTCGCAGCTGGCCAAAAAGACCGGCGCCAAGGTCACCGACATCACAAAGATGACGATCTGGGGCAACCACTCCGCCACCCAGTACCCCGACATCTTCCACGCCGAGGTCAAGGGTAAGAACGCGGCCGAGGTGGTGGGCGACCAGAACTGGATCGAGAACGACTTCATCCCGACCGTGGCCAAGCGCGGCGCGGCCATCATCGACGCGCGGGGCGCCTCCTCGGCCGCGTCGGCCGCCTCGGCGACCACCGACGCCGCCCGCGACTGGCTGCTGGGCACCCCGGCGGGCGACTGGGTCTCCATGGCCGTCATCTCCGACGGCTCCTACGGCGTGCCGGAGGGGCTGATCTCGTCGTTCCCGGTGACCACCAAGGACGGCGACTGGACCATCGTGCAGGGCCTGGAGATCGACGAGTTCTCCCGCAGCCGGATCGACAAGACCACCGCCGAGCTCGCCGACGAGCGCAACGCGGTGACCCAGCTCGGCCTGATCTAAGACCGACGTGGGCAATTAGGACTACTTATGGGTAGCCCTTACCCTGAAGCGCGTGTCCGAATTGCTTGAATCGATACAGAGTCGCGCCGAGCAGGGCGCGATCACGGACGCCGAGATCTTCGCGGCACACGTCGGCGGCAAGCTGTCGGTCAGCCTGACCTCCCCGCTGGACACCCAGCGCGCGCTGTCGATCGCCTACACCCCGGGCGTGGCGCAGGTCAGCCGGGCGATCGCCGCCGACCACCGTCAAGCGGCGCACTACACCTGGGCCAACCGGCTGGTGGCCGTGGTCAGCGACGGCAGCGCGGTGCTCGGCCTGGGCGACATCGGGCCCGCGGCGTCGCTGCCGGTGATGGAGGGCAAGTGCGCCCTGTTCCAGGCGTACGGCGGGCTGAACGCCATCCCGATCGTGCTGGACACCAAGGATCCCGACGAGATCGTGGAGACCCTGGTGCGGCTGCGCCCCACCTTCGGCGCCGTCAACCTCGAGGACATCTCCGCGCCGCGCTGCTTCGAGATCGAACGCCGACTCATCGAGGCGCTGGACTGCCCGGTGATGCACGACGACCAGCACGGCACCGCGATCGTCGTGCTGGCCGCCGTGATGGGGGCCGGCAAGCTGCTGGGCCGGGACATGAGCTCGCTGAAGGTGGTGGTGTCCGGAGCCGGGGCGGCCGGCGTCGCGTGCACCAATCTCCTTATGGCGATGGGTGTTTCGGACATCACCGTGCTCGACTCGCGGGGGATCCTGCACGCCGGCCGCGACGACATGAACGACGTCAAGGCGGCGTTGGCGCGGCGCACCAACCCGGCCGGCCTGACCGGCAGCCTGGCCGAGGCGATCCGCGGCGCCGACGTGTTCCTGGGGCTGTCGGGTGGGGTGGTGCCCGAGGAGATGATCGCGGCCATGGCGCCGGGCGGGATCGTGTTCGCGCTGTCCAACCCCGACCCGGAGATCCATCCGCAGATCGCGGCGAAGTACGCCACCGTGGTGGCCACCGGGCGCAGCGATTTCCCCAACCAGATCAACAACGTGCTGGCTTTCCCCGGGGTGTTCCGCGGCGCGCTGGAGGCCGGTGCCCGCCGGATCACCGAGAAGATGATGGTCGCCGCGGCCGAGGCGATCTTCTCCGTCGTCAGCGACGACCTCGCGCCCGATCGGATCGTGCCCAGCCCGCTGGACACCCGGGTCGGGGACGCGGTCGCCACCGCGGTGGCGCTGGCCACAGAAGTTTCCGACGCTCCCGCCGGGTGAGAATCGGCAGGCTGGTCGCGCCGCTGCTGACCGCCCTACTCGCCGTCACCGGCTGCACGACCGACACCGGCGACCGTCGCGCCCACGCCGAGGTGGTGGTGGGCTCGCGGCCCGACGCCTCCTCGACGCTGCTGGCCGGCATCTACGTCGCCGCGCTGAGGTCCTACGGTTTCGCCGCGCGGCCCGCGACGGCCGGTGACCCGACAGCCCAACTGGATTCGGGCGCGTTCACCGTCGTCCCCGCCTTCACCGGACGGGTGCTGCAGGCGTTGCAGCCCGGCGCGACGGCCATGTCGGACAAGGACGTGTACCGCGCGATGATCGCCGCCCTGCCCGAGGGCATCGTGGCCGGCGACTACACGACGGCCGCCGAGGACAAGCCCGTGTTGCTGGTGAGCCGCTCCACCGCCCAGGCGTGGGGCGGCAGCGACGTCAGCGCGGACCTGAGCACGTTGCCGCGGCACTGCGACGGCCTGGTCGTCGGGACCGTGGCCGGGCGCCCCGCGCCGCCGGCGGTCGGCAGCTGCCGGTTGGCCGCCCCGCGCGAATTCCCGGACGCCGCAACGATGTTCGCCGCGGTGCGGGCCGGGCAGCTGACCGCGGGATGGACGACGACGGCCGATCCGGGGACGCCCGCCGACCTGGTGGCGCTGGCCGACGGCAAGCCCGCGCTGATCCGGGCCGAGAACGTGGTGCCGGTGTACCGGCGCAACGCGCTCAGCGAGCGGCAGTTGCTGGCGATCAACGAAGTGGCCGGCGTGCTGGACACCGCGGCGCTGGTCGACATGCGCCGGCAGGTGGACACCGGCGCCGACCCGCAGGCGGTGGCCGGCGGCTGGCTGGCCGAACACCCTCTCGGGCGTTAACGCTTGGGCAGCAACCGGGTCACGAACTCCTTGACCCGGCCCATCACCGGGCCGGCCAGCAGCCGCTCGTAGTTGGGGCCGGCCGCCCGCACCAGCAGGTCCATGGCCTTGACGTCGGGGCCGACCAGCACCCGGGCCTTGTTGCGGCGCACCCCGTCCAGGATGAGCTGGGCGGCGCGCTGCGGCGTCGTCTTGGCCTGCTGTTCCTCGAACAGGCTGGCCAGCTCGGCGTGGTCGAGGCCCTCGACACCGGTGGCGTTGCGGGCGAACGCAGTTTTGATGCCGCCGGGGTGCACCGTGGTGACCCGGACCGGGTGACCGGCGCGCAGCATCTCTTGATGCAGCGCCTCGGTGAAGCCGCGGACGGCGAACTTGGCCGACACGTAGGCCGCCTGCCCGGGCGCCGAGAACAGGCCGAGCGCGCTGGAGATGTTGATGACGTGCCCGTCGCCGGAGGCGATCAGGTGGGGCAGGAACGCCTTGGTGCCGTTGACCACGCCCCAGAAGTCGACGTCGACCACCCGCTCGATGTCCTTGAACCGGCTGTCCTCGATGGAGCCGATGAACGTGATGCCGGCGTTGTTGTAGATCTGGTTGACCCGGCCGTAATGCTCGTTGACCGCGTCGGCGTAGGCCAGGAACGCCTCGCGTTCGGTCACGTCGAGCCGATCCGCCTTGACCGGCGCGCCGATCGCGGCAAGCTGCTCCGCCGTCTGCGCCAGCCCCGCGGTGTCCACGTCGCTGATCGCCAGCTTGGCCCCGGCCCGGCCCAGCTCCACCGCCAGCGCCTGCCCGATGCCCGATCCGGCGCCGGTGACCACGGCGACCTTGCCGGCGAACCCTTGCATGCCACACTCCCTCGAGCAGGTTTGACCGCTTGACGGTAATCGCTGCCAGCCATGCTGGCTATAGGGGTCTCGTGATCAGTTGGGCAGCAGCCGGCTCATGACCGGCCCGAACAGCCGCTGGTAGCCCGAACCGGTCAGCCGCACCAGGATGTCGAGCGCCTTGGCGTCCGAGCCGACCAGCACTCGCGCCTTCTTCTTGCGCACCGCGTCCAGGATGATCTGGGCGGCGCGCTGCGGTGTGGTCTTGGCCAGCCGCTTGTCGAACAGCTTGGCCAGCTCGGCCTGGTCGAGGCCCTCGGCCGCGGTGGCGTTGCGGGCGATCGCGGTCTTGATGCCGCCGGGGTGCACGGTCGTCACCGCCACCGGGTGACCGGCCGCGGCCATCTCCTGGCGCAGCGCCTCGGTGAAGCCGCGGACGGCGAACTTGGCCGAGTTGTAGGCCGCCTGGCCCGGCACCGAGAACAGGCCGAACACGCTGGAGACGTTGACGACGTGTCCGTCGCCGGAGGCGATCAGGTGCGGCAGGAACGCCTTGGTGCCGTTGACCACGCCCCAGAAGTCGACGTCCATCACCCGTTCGATGTCCTTGAACTGGCTGACCTCGACGTCGCCGGTGAAGGCGATGCCGGCGTTGTTGTAGATCTGGTTGACCTTGCCGAAGTGCTCCTTGACCGCGTCGGCGTAGGCCAGGAACGCCTCGCGCTCGGTCACGTCGAGCCGATCGGCCTTGTACTGCGCGCCGATCGCCTTCAGCTGTTCCTCGGTGTGGGCCAAGCCTTCGAGGTCGACGTCGCTGATCGCCACCTTGGCGCCCGAGCGGGCCAGCTCGACGGCCAGCGCCTGCCCGATTCCCGATCCCGCGCCGGTGACCACGGCGACCTTGCCGGCGAACCCCTGCATGAGCGGCCTCCCTCGTGTTGGTTCACGTCGAGGCTAGCCGGTACCCGGGGTACCGCTGTCCTCGGGTGCGAACGTCGCCTCCGCCCGCCTCGCCGAGCGTCACGCCAGCGTGGCGCCGGGCCCCGAGCGCCACGCTGGCGTGACACTGAGGACCCGTCGATGCCTCAGGCGAAGGCGGTGTCGATGATCTCCTGCTGCTCGACGGCGTGCACCTTCGACGAGCCCGACGACGGCGCCGACATCGCCCGGCGGGAAATCCGCTTGAGCCCGGTCAGCTTGTCGGGCAGCAGCTCGGGCAGCTCCAGGCCGAATCGCGGCCAGGCCCCCTGGTTGGCCGGCTCCTCCTGCACCCAGAAGTACTCGCGCACGTTCGGGTAGCGGTCCAGCGTCTCGCCCAGCCGGCGCTTGGGCAGCGGGGCCAGCTGTTCGATCCGCACGATCGCCACGTCGTCGCGGTTGTCCTTGTTCTTGCGCGCGACCAGCTCGTAGTAGAGCTTGCCGCTGGTCAACAGCACCCGGCTGACCTTGCCGCGATCGCCGATGCCGTCCTCGTAGGTCGGCTCCTCGAGCACCGAGCGGAACTTGATCTCGGTGAAGTCCTTGATGTCGCTGACCGCGGCCTTGTTGCGCAGCATCGACTTCGGGGTGAACACGATCAGCGGCCGCTTGATCCCGTCCAGGGCGTGCCGGCGCAACAGGTGGAAGTAGTTGGACGGGGTGGACGGCATCGCGATCGTCATCGACCCCTCCGCCCACAGCTGCAGGAAGCGCTCGATGCGCGCCGAGGTGTGGTCGGGGCCCTGGCCCTCGTGCCCGTGCGGCAGCAACAACACGACGTTGGACAGCTGACCCCACTTGGCCTCACCCGAGCTGATGAACTCGTCGATGATCGACTGCGCGCCGTTGACGAAGTCGCCGAACTGCGCCTCCCACAACACCAGGGCATCCGGGTTGCCCACGGTGTAGCCGTACTCGAAGCCGACGGCCGCGTACTCCGACAGCGGGGAGTCATACACCAGGAATTTGCCGCCGGTCGGGGTGCCGTCGGGGTTGGTCGCCAGCAACTGCAGCGGGGTGAACTCCTCGCCGGTGTTGCGGTCGATGATCACCGAGTGTCGTTGCGAGAAGGTGCCGCGCCGGGTGTCCTGCCCGGACAGCCGCACCAGCTTGCCCTCGGCCACCAGCGAGCCCAGCGCCAGCAGTTCGGCGAAGGCCCAGTCGATCTTGCCCTCGTAGGCCATCTCCCGGCGCTTCTCCAGTACCGGCTGCACCCGCGGGTGGGCGGTGAAACCCTCCGGCAGCGCCAGGAACGCGTCGCCGATGCGGGCCAGCAGCGCCTTGTCCACCGCGGTGGCCAGGCCCGCCGGCAGCATCTGGTCGGCCTCCACCGACTCGCTGGGCCCCACGCCGTGCTTCTCCAGCTCGCGGACCTCGTTGAACACCCGCTCCAGCTGGCCCTGGTAGTCGCGCAGCGCGTCCTCGGCCTCTTTCATCGAGATGTCGCCGCGGCCGATCAGCGCCTCGGTGTAGCTCTTGCGCACCCCGCGCTTGATGTCGACGACGTCGTACATGGCCGGGTTGGTCATCGACGGGTCGTCGCCCTCGTTGTGCCCGCGCTTGCGGTAGCACAGCATGTCGATGACGACGTCCTTCTTGAATTTCTGCCGGAAGTCGACGGCCAGCTTGGCCACCCACGCGCAGGCCTCCGGGTCGTCGCCGTTGACGTGGAAGATGGGGGCCCCGATCATCTTGGCGACGTCGGTGCAGTACTCGCTGGAGCGCGAGTGCTCCGGCGCTGTGGTGAAGCCGATCTGGTTGTTGACGATGATGTGGATGGTGCCGCCGACCCGGTAGCCGGGCAGGTGGGTCAGGTTCAGTGTCTCGGCCACCACACCCTGGCCGGCGAACGCGGCATCGCCGTGCAGCATCATCGGCACCACCGAGAAGGCCTTCTCGTCTCCCTGGTCGTCGGCGCCGTGATCCAGCAGGTCCTGCTTGGCCCGGACCAGACCCTCCAGCACCGGGTCGACGGCCTCCAGGTGCGACGGGTTGGCGGTCAACGACACCTGAATGTCGTTGTCGCCGAACATCTGTAGGTACACGCCGGTGGCGCCCAGGTGGTACTTGACGTCGCCGGAGCCGTGCGCCTGCGCCGGGTTGAGGTTGCCCTCGAACTCGGAGAAGATCTGCGAGTACGGCTTGCCGACGATGTTGGCCAGCACGTTGAGCCGGCCGCGGTGCGGCATGCCGATCACCACTTCGTCGAGCCCGTGCTCGGCGCACTGATCGATCGCCGCGTCCATCATCGGGATCACACTTTCCGCGCCTTCCAGCGAAAAGCGTTTCTGCCCAACGTATTTGGTCTGCAGGAAGGTCTCGAAGGCCTCGGCGGCGTTCAGCTTGCTCAGGATGAACTTCTGCTCGGCCACCGTCGGCTTGACGTGTTTGGTCTCGACCCGCTGCTGCAGCCATTCCTGCTGCTCGGGGTCGAGGATGTGGGTGTACTCCACGCCGATGTGGCGGCAGTACGCATCCCGCAGCAGGCCCAGGATGTCGCGCAGCTTCTTGTACTCCGCCCCGGCGAAGCCGTTGACCTTGAACACCCGGTCCAGGTCCCACAGCGTCAGGCCGTGGTTGAGGATCTCCAGATCGGGGTGGCTGCGGAACCGGCTGCCGTCCAACCGCAGCGGGTCGATGTCGGCCATCAGGTGCCCGCGGTTGCGGTAGGCCGCGATCAACTCCATCACCCGGGCGTTCTTGTCGACGATCGAGTCCGGGTTGTCGGTGCTCCACCGGATCGGCAGGTACGGGATGCTCAGCTCGCGGAAGATGTCGTCCCAGAACGCGTCCGACAGCAGCATCTCGTGGATGGTGCGCAGGAAGTCACCGGATTCCGCGCCCTGGATGATGCGGTGGTCGTAGGTCGAGGTCAGTGTGATCAGCTTGCCGATGCCCAGTTCGGCGATGCGTTCCTCGCTGGCCCCCTGGAATTCGGCGGGGTACTCCATCGCGCCCACGCCGATGATTGCGCCCTGGCCGTTCATCAGCCGCGGCACCGAGTGCACGGTGCCGATGGTGCCGGGGTTGGTGAGCGAAATCGTCACGCCGGCAAAGTCTTCGGCGGTCAGCTTGCCGTCGCGGGCCCGCCGCACGATGTCCTCGTAGGCGGTGACGAACTGGGCGAACCGCATGGTCTCGCAGTTCTTGATGCCGGCCACCACCAACGACCGCTTGCCATCCTTGCCCTGCAGATCGATGGCCAGGCCCAGGTTGGTGTGCGCCGGGGTGATCGCGGTGGGTTTGCCGTCGATCTCGGCGTAGTGCCGATTCATGTTCGGGAACTTCTTGATCGCCTGCACCAGCGCGTAGCCCAACAGGTGAGTGAACGAGATCTTGCCGCCGCGGGTGCGCTTGAGCTGGTTGTTGATGACGATCCGGTTGTCGATCAGCAGTTTGGCCGGGATGGCGCGCACGCTGGTGGCCGTCGGCACCTCCAGCGACGCGGACATGTTCTTGACGACGGCCGCGGCGGCGCCGCGCAACGTCTGCAGCTCGTCACCCTCGGCCGGCGGGGGAGTGGCGGGCTTGGCCGGGCGGGTGCTCGCCCCGTTGCCCGGAGCCGCGGCGGGCTGGGGCGCGGGCCGGGCGGGCTGGGCGGTCTGAGCCGGCTGGGCCGTTGGGGCGGGCTGGGCGGTTTGCGGGGCAGCCTGCGCCGGGGCGGACGGGCCGTCGTTGCTGGCCGGGGCGGCCAGCACCGAGTCGCCGGTGGGCTCGGGGTTGTAGTCGACGAGGAATTCGTGCCAGCTCGGATCGACCGACGAGGGGTCGTCGCGGAACTTGCGGTACATCTCCTCGACCAGCCATTCGTTCTGCCCGAATGGTGAACTTATGTTGCTCACGACCGCAGTTCGCCTCAATCCCGTTGTCCCGCAGGGTCACCGCAGCGCTGTCCCGCGGCGCCTGCCCTCTTGTCGGTCCCGGGTGCCCGAGCACCCCACACTGGTGGCGGTCCTCATTGATTCCGCCCTATAAAGGCTAACCTTTTGCCGCCGATCCGCCCACGGAGCCGGGGTTCAGCCGGCTTCGTGGATGGGCGGCACCAGATGCAGCGCCCGCGGCCAGCGCGCGGGCGGCGCGCCGAAGGCCCGGTTGGCGTTGCGGATGATCTTCTTGCCGGCCAGATAGTTGCCGACGGCGCCGACGACGACGCCGATCCCGACCGGCAGCAGTTTGCCGAACAGCAGCGCGCCCCGGCGCAGCGTGTACCTGCGCACCCACGACTTGAGCAGCCGGGAGTTCAGTCGCGACATCGACGACAGCGGCACCGCGGCCAGGCTCTCGGAGACCCAGCCGCCCTGGGTCCGCCCGGGGCCGATCAGCTGGGCGACGGCCCGCTCGCTGTTGTCGCCGACGAGCACGGCCAGCACCAGCGCGCGGCGGCGTTCCCGGTGATCGGCCGGGATGTCGTAGACCACCGCCGCCGCCAGCACGAAGAAGGCGGTGGCCTCCAGGAAGGTCACCGTCTCGGCGGCCGCCGCGGACAGCGCGCTCAGGGTGCCGATCCCGGGGATGGTGGCCGCGGCGCCCACCGCAACGCCGCCGGCGGTAACGATGGCCAGATAGCGTTTCTGCAGCTTGGCCAGGATCTCGGCGGGGCCGGCGTCGGGGTGCGCGTTGCGCAGCCGGGTCACGTACGCCTCGGCGGCCGGGCCCTGGATCCGCGAACTGCGCTCGATCACCTGCGCCAACGCCCGCGCGGACACCTTGGGCCGACCGCTGTCGGTCCGCGCCGCCGCGCTGGACGTGCTGAAAAACCGGTTCGGAAACCTGTTCCGTCGGGCCCGCATATTTTCTCTCCTGCAAATGGCGTTCCTTCAGGCTAACGTGCCGGCGCCGCCTCCCGGCGCGTTATCCGTCCCCGGCGGATCCTTGCCTGCCGGCCCATTGCCGCGCCGGGGATAATGCAGGCTGGATGTCTGCGGCGGCCGGGCCGCCGGGTGCCCTGGTTGCGGCCGGTCGGCCAGCGCGGGCCGATCCGGCGGAAACGGCGCCGGACAGGTTCGTCGGGAGCGAAACGAGGTGGGGTGGATGACCACGGCTACGCCCCGCACGCCGGGGGGTGGGCGGCGCGCGCCGTCCGGGCCCGCCTCGGGCGCCCACCGCTGGGACCTCATCACCCGAAGCTCGGCGCACTCGCAGAACCCGTGGAACCCGCTGTGGGCGATGATGATCGGCTTCTTCATGATCATGGTCGACTCGACCATCGTCGCCATCGCCAACCCGACCATCATGGCCGACCTGCACATCGGCTACGACACCGTGGTCTGGGTGACCAGCGCCTATCTGCTGGGGTACGCGGTCGTGCTGTTGGTGGCCGGGCGTCTCGGCGACCGGTTCGGCACCAAGAACCTATACCTGATCGGCCTGGCGGTGTTCACCGTCGCGTCGGTGTGGTGCGGGCTGGCCGGCAGCGCCGCCATGCTGATCGCGGCCCGCGTCGTCCAGGGTGTGGGAGCCGGCGTGATGACTCCGCAGACGTTGTCGACGATCACCCGGATCTTCCCGCCGGAGCGGCGCGGCGTGGCGGTCAGCGTGTGGAGCGCCACCGCCGGGGCGGCCAGCCTGGCGGGGCCGCTGGCCGGTGGGGTGCTGGTCGACGGGCTCGGGTGGCAGTGGATCTTCTTCGTCAACGTCCCGATCGGGGTGCTGGGGCTGGTCCTGGCGTACTGGCTGGTTCCGGTGCTGCCCACCCAGTCGCACCGCTTCGACCTGGTCGGGGTCGGGTTGTCCGGGGTGGGCATGTTGCTGATCGTGTTCGGGCTGCAGCAGGGCCAGGCCGCGCACTGGCAACCCTGGATCTGGGCGCTGATCGTCGCGGGTGTCGGGTTCGTGACGGTGTTCGTGTTCTGGCAATCGGTCAATGTCCGGGAGCCGCTGATCCCGCTGGTGATCTTCGCCGACCGCGACTTCAGCCTGTGCAACATCGGCGTGGCGATCATCTCGTTCGCCGCGACGGCCATGATGCTGCCGCTGACGTTTTACGCCCAGGCGGTGTGCGGCCTCTCGCCGACCCGCTCGGCCCTGCTGATCGCGCCGATGGCGATCGCCAATGGGGTGTTCGCGCCGTTCGTCGGCAAGATCGTCGACCGCTACCACCCGCGCCCGGTGCTCGGTTTCGGGTTTTCGCTGCTGGCGATCGCGCTGACCTGGCTCACCTTCGAGATGTCGCCGGCGACGCCGATCTGGCGGCTGGTGCTGCCGTTCTTCGCGATGGGTGTGGGGATGGCCTTCGTGTGGTCGCCGCTGACGGCGACCGCGACGCGCAACCTGTCGGCGCAGCTGGCCGGCGCCGGGTCCGCGGTGTACAACTCGGTGCGTCAGCTGGGCGCCGTGCTGGGCAGCGCCGGCATGGCCGCGTTCATGACGTGGCGGATCGGCGCCGAGATGCCGGGACAGCCCGGCGGCGGGGGTGAGGACTCGGCCGGGCCGGTGCTGCCCGAGTTCCTGCGCGGGCCGTTCGCGGCGGCGATGTCGCAGTCGGTGCTGTTGCCGGCGTTCATCGCGTTGTTCGGGATCGTCGCCGCGCTGTTCCTGGTGGGTTTTCGCCCGTGGGCGCACCGCGACGGCGGGACCGACGCGTTCGGGCCGGACGACTACGGCGGCGACTATCACGACGACTACGACGACGATGACGCGTACGTCGAACTCATCCTGGTGCGTGAACCCGAACCCGAGGCGCAGCAACGCGCCGGGCAGCCGCGACGGCCGCAGCCCGCCCCGGCACCGCCCGCCGACGTGCGCCGCCGTGACCCCGTCGAGTCCCGGCGCAGCGTGCTCGACGAACGGCCCGCTCAGGTTCAGCCGATCGGCTTCGCGCACAACGGGTCTCACGTGGACGGCGGCAAGCGGCTGCGCCAGGTGGCGGTGCGGCGCGCGCCCAAACCCGGCCCGCCCGCCGACCGGTTCACCCGGCCGCCGCGCCGCCATCACCCCGGCCCGGCGGGTCACCACTTGGGCGAAGGCGAGTCGCTGCGCGGCCAGCACCACCGTCCCGACCCGGACGACGACCCCACCGGTTACGGCCGGCACTCGTCGGGCAACTAGCCGGTCAGCGCAGATCGGGCTGGGTGAGCGCCAGGAACGCGCCCAGCTCGATCAGCCCCGCCGGCGTGCCGGGCAGGTACTCCGTCAGCGTCGGCGACCGCACGATCACCGCCGCGTACTGGGCCCGGCTCACCGCCACGTTGAGCCGATTCCTGTTGAGCAGGAAGGAGATTCCGCGCGGCACCACGTCCACCGACGAGGCCGTCATCGAGATGAAGACCACCGGCGCCTGCCCGCCCTGGAACTTGTCGACGGTGCCCACCCGCACCCCGTCCAGCCCGGCCGAGCCCAACCGGCGGCGCAGCAGCGCCACCTGGGCGTTGTAAGGCGCCAGCACCAGCACGTCGGAGGCGGTCAACGCGCGGGTGCCGTGCTCGTCGGTCCACGACGCCCCGAGCAGTCCCGTGACGGCGGCCGCGATCGCGTCGGCCTCCTCGGGGCTCTCGGTCGAATTGCCTTGGTGGTCAACCGAAAGCAGCCGCACCCCGGGCGGGCACCCGTCGAGGCGTCGGGCGGCCGTGCACGCGTCGGAATGCAGCCTGCCCTCGTAGGACAACGCGGACACCGCGGCGCAGACGGCCGGGTGCATGCGGTAGGAGCGGTCCAGGAAGTAGCCGCGTTCGTCGGGCAGCGTGCGCTGCCCGTCGACCAGCCAGTCCAGCGCCGACGTGTCGACCGGCTCCGGGTGGGTGCCCTGGCTGACTTGCGGCAGCTGCTGCGGGTCCCCGAGCAGCAGCAGGTTCGCGGCGGCCGGGGCCACCGCGATGGTGTTGGCCAAACAGAATTGGCCGGCCTCGTCGATCACCAGCAGGTCCAGGCTGCCGGGTGGGATCCGGTTGGCGTTGGCGAAATCCCATGCGGTGCCGCCGATCACGCAGCCCGGCGTGTCGGCCAGGAAGGCAGCGTAGGCGTTGCCGTCGATCTCCTGCCAGCGCGGGGCCTGGCGGTCGTAGCGCTTCTTGGCGATCCGCCGCGGATCCAGTCCGGCATCGATCACGCAGTCCAGCAGGTTTTCCACCGTGGCGTGTGATTGCGCGACCACACCGACGCGCCAGCGGTGCTCGGCGACCAGGCGCACGATCACCCGGGCCGCAGTGTGCGTCTTGCCGGTGCCGGGCGGCCCGTGCACCGCCAGGTACGACGAGTCCAAATCCGTTAGCGCGGAGGCGATGTCGGCGACGGTGTCGGTGCTGCGGGGCAGCGCGGCGCCGCTGCGGGTGCGGGGCGCGCGACGCAGCAGCACGTCGACGACGGCGCTGTCGGGCAGCCGCGGCAGGCCGGCGGCCACCGCCGCGACGGTCGCCTCGATCGAGTCCCGCAGCGCGGTGGTGGGGATGGGCGGGCCCGGGGTCAGCGCGAAGGGCAACTGGTGAAAGGGCTTGCCGTCGCTGGTGACTCGTTCGAGGACCACCACCTCAGTGGGCAGTGCCGGGTCGTCGGCCTCGACCACCGTGGCCCGCCCGGCCGCCCGCCGGTCCGGGTTGTCGGTCATGCCGGGCGGCGCCGGCGGGTCGTACAGTGCGAAGACCTCGGTGCGCAGCTCGCCGCGGGCCAGCTCGCCGCGCAGCCGCACCCGGCGCTGCGGCTTGCGCGCGCGGGCGGGGGTCTGCCAGTCGACACACACCGACGCCTGTTCGGCGACGAAAACGTCGGTGTTGTCCGCCCATTCGTCGATGGGGAAGTTCAGCCGGTCGAAATGCGCCCACCAGAAGGGTTTGTCCTCGCGCCGGTGGTAGCCGCGGGCCGCCGCCAGCAGCGCCACCGCGGTCTGCTGCGGGGTGCGCTCGTCGATGCCGGCGGCCCCGGTGAACGCCGACAACGTGGCCACCAACTCGTCGCGGTCGTCGACGGTGTTGCCGTCGCCCACCGGTTGCGCACCGACGGGCAGCACGCCGGATTCGTAGGCGCGCAGCATCAGCCAGTTACGCAGCTCCTGCGTGGACCGGCAGTCGTAGTGGTTGTAGTCCTCGATCTCCTTGAGCACCGCGACCGCCTCGTCGGCGCGGCCGTCGGCCTGCAGTTCGCAGTAGCGCGCGTAGGAGGTGATCGACCCGGCGGCCGTGGTCACCTCCCCGGCGCGCAGCTGGCTGCCCATGTACAGCGGCTCGAGCGCCTTGAGGCTGAACGAGTCCGCGCCCACCCGAATGCTCCTGCGCACCAAGGGATACAGGTCGACCAGTGTCCCGCTGCGCAGCAGTTCGTCGACCTGGTCCTCGCCCACTCCGTAGCGGCCGGCCAGCCGCAGCAACGCGGTCTTCTCGTACGGCGCGTAATGGTAGATGTGCATGTTGGGGCGGCGTCTGCGCCGGTTGGCCACCAGCGCCAGAAAGTCGGTGAGCGCCTTGCGTTCCTC
>Ga0164242_10005538_pt1 | contig 14039 bp, 13 predicted proteins | sample OricomgcompostMG_FD_108783 | JGI IMG/M metagenome (GOLD analysis project Ga0164242, IMG submission 108783) | Miracle-Growth compost microbial communities from Emeryville, California, USA - Original compost - Miracle growth compost (MG) ...
CCGAGCGGAGGGGGACGGCAGCGACGCCATGTACGCCGGCGCGGCGGAGCGGGCGGCGCAGATCGCGCGCGGCGAGGAGCCGATGGCGCATCCCGATCAGCTCATCCACATGGAGGATGGCGGCTGGCGCGCGGTGATGGGCGTCAATCTGGACGGCGCCTTCCATTGCTGCCGCGCAGCGGCGCGCGACATGGCGAGGCGGGGGAGCGCGGGCGCGATCGTCAACATCGCTTCCACCTCGGCCGCTTCGGGGGAGGGGCCGCTGCACTATGTCGCCAGCAAAGCGGCGATCGTCGGGCTGACGCGCGCGCTCGCCCGCGAGTTGTCCTCGCGCGGCATCCGGGTCAACGCCGTCCATCCCGGCCCCACCGATACGCCGATCATGGCCAATGTGCCCGACGAGATGCGCCGTTCGCTCGCCGCCGCCGTGCCGCTCCGCCGCATGGCGCGGCCCGACGAGATCGCCGCCGCAGTCGCCTTCCTCGCCAGCGAGGACGCCTCCTTCGTCACCGGAGCGGTGCTCGCCGCCAACGGAGGCTCCTATTTCTGCTGACCGGCACGCTATCCTGTTCGCGCCGTTCGAGAGCCGCAACCTGCGCCTGCCGAACCGGATCGTCATGTCGCCGATGGGCCGCGCCCATGCCGAGGCGGGCGCCCCGCATCCCGATTACGCCGCTTATTATCGCCGCCGGATCGAAGGCGGCGTCGGCCTGATCGTCACCGGGGCCGCGGCGATCGGGCACGATCTCGCCGATTATGACGGCACCGGCCCGCATTTCTTCGGAGAGGGCGCGCTCGCACGCTGGCGAGCCATCGCGGCGGAGATCCGCCGCGCCGGCGGCAAGCTGATCCCGCAGCTCTGGCACACCGGCATGGAGCGGCGGCGCGAGCATTTCGAAGCACCCCACGCGATCGGCCCGTCCGGCTACGCTATCGCCGATCTGGACGCAGGCTCCGGCCCCAGTGGCCGGGCGATGGACGAGCGGGACATCTCCGCCGTGATCGCCGGGTTCACCGAGGGAGCGGCCGCCGCCCGCGCGCTCGGCTTCGACGGCGTCGAGGTCCACGCCGGGCACGGCTTCCTGCTCGATCAGTTCCTGTGGGCGCGGACCAACCGGCGGAGCGACCGCTATGGCGGCTCCCCTGCCGCCCGGGCCCGCTTCCCCGCCGAGGTCATCGCCGCCGTCCGCGCCGTTGTCGGGCCGGACTTCCCGATCCTGCTGCGCATCTCGCAGTTCAAGATCGGCGCCTACGACGCCCGCATCGCCGACACGCCCGCCGAGCTGGAGGCGCTGCTGGATCCGCTCGCCGAGGCGGGCGTGGACATTTTTCATTGCTCCCAGCGCGAGGCATGGACGCCGGTTTTCGAAGGCAGCCCTCTCAACCTCGCCGGCTGGGCCAAGGCGCTCACCGGCAGGCCCAGCATCGCGGTCGGCTCGATCGGGCTCGGCGGCCTGTTCACCGAGGAGGAAGCGGCCAACCCCGGCCACGCCCTGCCGCCCGTCTCGCTCGATCATCTCGATCGGGTGACGGCGATGATGGAAGCGGGGGAGTTCGATCTGCTGGCGGTCGGCCGATCCCTGCTCGGCGATCCCGAATGGCCCCGCAAGCTGCGGGAAGGCCGCGTGGAGAATATCCGCCCGCTCGATATATCGGCACTCACGACATTGCGCTGAAGAAGAAAGCGGGGTTCCCCTCTCCGCCAAGCGGTTACGGCGCCCTCACTTCGCGCCGCGCATGAACACGCGGCCCTTGCCTATCCGTTCGAATGTCGCACGCGGATGGCGCGCATGCTTCCAGAGGCGCAGCATCGCTCCGATCGGCGCGTCGTAGGGCCGCCGATCGCGTCCCATCAGGCGCCGGAACTTGGCCGCCGCCATCTTCCGTTGATCTTCGATGAGGCTTCCGCTGTTGGTGATGCTGGTCTCGTGCAGGCGATAACAGCTCATCATCTCGTTGATCACGGCGAAGCGCGCTCCGCTCTGATAGAGATCGATCAGCAGCTCGCCGTCCCAGGTGCTGCGGTTCTCGGGATTGAATCCGCCCGACCGCCGGAACGCCTCGGCGCGGATGAAGGTGGAGGGCTGGATCACGACCGCCGCGTTATAGGCCACCATCCGTCGGCTGTAACGCTCGGACCAGACCCTGCGGAGCACCCGATCGTCGCCGTCGGTGACCAGCGCATGTCCGGAAACCACGTCGATTTGGGGATGGTCGCGCAGATACCGTTCGGCCTGTGCGAAGGCGCCGGGCAGGAAAACATCGTCGGAGTTGAGATAGGCGAAAATCCGTCCGCGTGCCTGCGCGAAGCCTTTGTTCAGCCCGTCCGCCGGCCCTTTGTCCGGCGTGTAGATTCGATGGGTGATCGCATCGCCATAGGAATCGATGATCTCTCGGCTGCCGTCGGTCGAGCCCGGATCGCACACGATATATTCGAAGGAAACGCCGGTCTGGCTCAGGACGGAATCGATCGCGCGCCGCAGAAACGGTGCCTGATTATAGGATATGGTGACGATCGAGAGCGTGGGTTCGGATTGGGTCAAGATGTCACTCCATGGAAATCGCGAGCCGCCGGGCCCGATATCGGCGGGGCCCGCCAACCGGGGGCTTGCCTTTAGGCGCAATGGTTTTTCGGCCTAGCCGATCTCTTGCCGGGCGATCGGATTCCGCCGCGGACGCGGGGCGCCCTGCCGGCGAAGGTTACAATTCCGTTGCGGCGCATGGCCTTGCTGCTTATCCTTTTGCCTCAGACCGCCGGTCGTGTCGGCAGGAAAGAGGTATCCCAGCGGAATGGCAAGCCCTGCTTTCAGGCTGGTGTCCAGCGGCGGCAATCCGGTCATCGCCTTGCCTGCCCGATCCCGCGCGGCCCGCTTGCGCAGCACGACGCACATCAATGGCTTCACCCCCAAACGCTGGCTGTTCAAGAACCTGCTCAAGGGTGCGGTCGCGTTGGGGGTGGACCGGTTGCTCACCTCCGCCGTTCGGGATCCTCTCCACGAATATTCGGGGATAGAGACCAGGGCGTTCATCGCGGCGTTGAACCGGGTGCTCGATGATCGGGTCGCCACGATCTCGATCCGCTGGCCATGGCCCGTCTGGGCGGATCGCGGGCGGATTTATGTATATGCCTTCGATCGGCAGGGCAGGGTTCTCGCCTTCACCAAGATCGTGCTCGAGGAGAAGCAGGACCGGCAGCTCCGCAACGAGGCGGAGATGCTGAATGCGCTGAAAGACGGCACGCGGCGCTGTCGGGTTCCGAAGCCGATCGCCTTGGACAGCATCGACGGGCGGCTCTATCTGGTGACGGAGCCGCTTCCCGAAAGGCTGCGCCCGCTCAGGCAGGATTCCGCTTTCCCCGCAGAAGCGGCGGCGGAACTGGCCGGCCCCGTACGCACTGTGCCGGGCGCGGCCCTGTTCGCGATGCCGTGGTGGCTCCGCTTCGAGGAAGAGGCCAGGTCGGTTCCGGGGCTCGCCGCGAGCATGAAAGCGCGGTTCGACGGGCGGATGGCGCAGACTTGCCGGGTGCACGGCGATTTTTCTCCGAAGAATATCCTGCGGGATGGCGGTGATTACTGGATAGTCGATTGGGAAACAGGATCGCTGGAAGGGCCGCGGTTCGCCGATCCTTTATATTATCAGCTCGAGGCGCGGCCCCAGGAGTGCGAGCAAAGGCCGGTTGAGACCCTCGAAGCCCTGTTCCGGCAATACGACACAGGCGAAGAGGGCGGGATAGCGGCTCTGGCTGCGGCTCTGGCTTATCTCTACAGCGTCGATTGCGTGGAGGCCCGGCGCCTCCTCCCCCATTGGCATCAGCTTTCCGAAGGATATCCGGCGTGAGCAAATCTTATCGCGATGTTTTTCAGGATGTCGGGATGGTCAGGAATTATGACGAGAATGTCTATTCCAGCCGTTCCTTCGGAACCCTGATCACCCAGGTCGAACGGGATTTCCTGCGCCGGGTTCTCGAGCGTTTCCCGAAGCCGTCGCAAATCAATTATCTCGATTTCGCCTGCGGTTCCGGCAGGGTCGTCACGTTCATGGAGGATTTCGTCGGCCATGCCCGGGGCATCGATGTCGCCGAGCCGATGCTCGAGATCGCGCGGCAAAAGGCGCGCAAGGCCGAACTCGTCTGCCGTGACATCACCGATCCGGCCGCGGCCGTGGAAGACCGATATGATCTCATCACGAGCTTCCGGCTGTTCCTCAACGCCGAACCCGGGTTGCGCGCCGCGGCCATGCGGGCCGCCTCGGCGCGCCTGAAGGATGAGAGCAGCCGTTTCGTTTTCAATAATCATGCCATTCTGCCCAGCTACAAGCTGCTCAGTTGGGGCGCGACGCACGCCAGGTCTTTGGTCACGGGCAAGCCGCCGACGATGGGCACCTTGACCCACCGGATGGTGAAGAAGCTGGTCTCCGATGCGGGAATGGAGATCGAAGAGACCTTCGATTACGACGTGCTCAGCGGCAAGGCGCTGCCTCTGCTGGGCTATGACCGGCAGTTGCGGATCGAAAGAGGGCTGGCCGGTTCCGCGCTGGCGCGGTATATCGGCGGCGAGCGTCTTTACGTGGTCCGGCGAAGGAGTGGCGCCGTCCCAAGCTGAACAGGCTTGATGAACGGAGTGCCGACTCATGCGTCGACTTGTGTTCCCCGGTGGGCTTCTGGTCGCCGCGGCGCTGCTGCTGCTCTGCTGCGAATCCTCCTGCGATCAGGCCAAGGCGGCGGACATGCCGGTCGATATCCGGCATCCGGCGGCTTATTGGCTGGCCGGGGGTGTGCAGGCTCTCGCGCCGGTCACGCCCGCGGCGGGCCTGGCCGGCCTGCCGCCACGCCAGATCGGCTGGTTTGACTATGACCTGATCATACCCCGGGACGGCTGGTATCGTCTTCTCGTCGAGGCTCCCAAGGGAAGGAACCGCGCCGATTTCCTGCTGGTGCCTTCATCCGGCGCGCCCCGGAAAATCTTTCTCGGCGCGCGAAATCTGTCCGGCCAGCGCCTGGTTACCGGCTGGACCTGGCTGAAAGCCGGACGCGTGCGGCTGCGGGTGCGCGATCTTTTCTGGACGGGGCTTCCGCCGATCAAGGCGATGACGCTTCAGCCCGCGCCCGACAGCCGCACCACGGCCTTCTCGATCGAGCCGACCGACAAGACGGTTTTCCCGCTCGGTCAATGCCCGGCGCTGGCAGTGCGCGCCGGCGGGAGCGGCGTATCCTATCGCCTGAACGTGACCTTCACCCGGAACGGCGCATCGTCGAGCCGCTCTCTCTTCGTCCCCGCATCGGCCACGCCGGTCGATCTCTCTCTCCCACTCGCCTGCGATCAGGCGGGGGATGTCAAGGCGGCGATCACGCCCGCCAAGCCCGAGGCGAATCCGCCGTCGCCCGCCGCGACCTTCGATTACACCGTTGTCGACACCCGGCCCGCGCGGGCGGTGATCGAGCCGGGTTCTCTGGTCGAGGATATCGATACCACGCGGCGTCCGCCCGATTATTCCTCCTGCGACATGTCGGTCGTGGGCGCGGGGGGCGACGCCTATCGGCAGACCGGCGATCAGGGCACGACTCCGTTCGCGCATCGCGGTGAAAAGGGCGCTCGGCCCTGCTGGTTCGCCTATCGGTTGAGCGGGCTCGTGCCCGGCCGCCCCTATCGTTTCGAGATCAGCTATCCGGACGATCAGCCGCGCGTCTTCGTCGCCGCCGTCCGTGACGCCAAAACGCGCGATTACCCGACCAGCATCGGGATCGAAACGGGCGGCATCTGGCCGCTGTCGGGCGGAGAGGCGAGCTCGGGGGCGTATTTCTGGCCGGAGAGCGCCGACGCCCGTTTCATCATCCTCAATATCCATGACGGCATGCGCGCGGCGGCCAGCCGCATCCGCATCTACCAGGCGAATGTCTCCACGCCCGCGCGCCCGACGGCTTCTTCGGGACGCCCCTATTTCCTGTGGTATGAGGAAGGAGGCAATTTCCGCAGCCTCGGCGGGGAGAGCGATCGGACCGACGCGATCTTCACCCCTGTCGACCGTTATATGAAACTCGCGTCCGATGCGGGTGCGAACCGGATCGTGCCGAGCGCGGCCATCTACTCCTTCACCCTCTATCCCTCCGCCTACAACAGCACTTTCTCCACCGGACAGGACGCGCTGGCGGCTTTCATGCTGAGCGGTCAACGCTACGGCATCCAGGTCGTGCCGGAGCTGCGGCCGCGCGGCGACGAGCTGCTGTGGCCGGCCCGTGATCAGGCGCAGGCGCTGACCCGCCTGTCCTTGTCCGGAAGCGGAGCGCGGCATTGGCGCGGTCCCAAGGGCACCATCCTGCGGCCGCCCTATTTCAACGCGCTCAACGATGATGTCCGGAAATGGTATCTGGGCATGATCGGCGAGGTGGCGGATCGCTACGCCTCCTATCCGGCATTCGGCGGAATCCAGCTTCGTTTCGAGCCTTTCTGGCAGAATAGCGGTCTGGATAATCTCATCTCGCTCGATTGGGGCTATGACGCGGCGACGGTGGCGCGCTTCTTCCGCGACAGCCGGACCAGTCCACCGCCCGGCCTCGATCTTGTCACCGATACTCCGGCGGCCGCGACGGCGCGCCATGCCATTCTGACCAGCCGCTATCGCAAGGCGTGGATCGCCTGGCGTTGCGCGCGCATGCGGGATTTCTATCAAAGCATCGTCAACCGCATCCGGCAGGCGCGGCCGGACCTGCACTTGTTTCTCCTGCTCGGGCCTCTCAACGATGCGCAGCACCCATCGACGCTGGAAGGCTATCGGGAGGCGGGCCTCGATCCCGCTTTGCTGAGAAAAATTCCGGGCCTTACCCTTGTCGACGGCCGCTTCAACTACGGCGCGCGCGCTCCGGATATGGCGACCCGTCTCCGTCAGTATCGGGCGCTCGCCCAGCCGAATGACCTGCTCACCTTCGCCAACGCGGATGGCCGGCCCGATCTGCTGCTGTACATGTGGTATCAGGAGATACCCGGCGCCGTTCTCCCCGGGCCCGAGATCGGTTTGCCGGCGGCGGATCGCCAGCCCTGGATCAGCGCGGCGAGCAATCCGCCGGGCCGGCTGGCGCTGTCCCGACTCGCGCTCGCGGTTGGGCTGGGCGATCCGATGGCGCTGGGCGATGGCGGCAACGGCTATGTGTTCGGGGACGACGCCAAGCGCGCCTTCGTCGATCATTTCCGTTGCCTGCCCGCTCTCCCGTTCACGCGGCGGACGGACGCGCCCGCGTCCCTGGCGGTGCGCGAGCGCGGCAATCTCTTCTATATCGTGAACCTCACCGCTTCGCCGCTGGAGGCGGAGCTGCGCATGACCGGCTCGGGCCAACTCGCCCATGGCTGCTCTTCGGCGCCGGTCGCGCTCGATAACGGCGTGGCGCGCATTCGCCTCGCCCCCTACCAGCTTGCTCCCTTCCGCCTTGCGTCGGGTCTGCATCTCGCGGGGGTGGCCGCTTCGCCCTGACAGGCCTTCCCGATTTCGGCCGGAACGGACGACTTCAACCTGCGCGCCGCCTGCCTTGTCCGCCGATCGCGCCCTCGATGAGGCGCATCAATGTGTCGGCCGCGGCTTCCGCCGTGTAGCGGCGCAGGAAGCTCGCCCGCCCCGCCGCGCCCATCGCGGCGCGCGCGCCGGCGCTCAGGGTTATGAATCGCTCGAGCAGGCGTCGGGCGCCTTCGGCCGTATCGCTCTCCACCAGGCCCGCGCCGTCGGCGGTCACTTCGCGCCAGATATTGACCTTGTCGCTGATCAGCACCGGCCGGCCCGCCGCCATCGCTTCGGCCACGACCACGCCGAAATTCTCCTGGTGGGAGGTCAACGCGAAAGCTTCGCAGGCCCGATAGGCCCCCCATTTCGCTTCCCCGCGCAGCATGCCGGGGAAATGCACCCGTTCGGCGAGGCCGAGGCGCGCGGCCTGGCTCGCCAGCTCCTTGGCCAGGCCGACATCGTCCGGCCCGGCGATCACCAGATCGAGATCGGGATCGCGGGCGGCGATGCCCGCGAAGCCGTCGATCAGGAGATCGCAGCCCTTTTTCTCGTGAATGCGGCTGAGGAACAGCAGATAACGCCGCCCCGTAACAGCCGGAACCGTGGCGCGAAAGGCCGCGATCTGCGTCTCGGCGTCTCCAGGGATATCGGCCGTGCCATATCCCACCACATAGGGCCTCACCTTGTAGGGGAAGAAGGCGTCTTCCGCGAGGAGCCGCTCCTCCTCGGTGGTGAACAACACGCCTTGGGCGTGTCGGAGGAGGGCTCCTTCGTTCAGCAGCCACGAAAGCTGCTTGCCCATATTCTTCAGCGGATAGGTGTGCTTGAACCAGGGGTCGAGCATGCCGTGGGTATAGACGAAATAAGGAAGATCGAGCCGGGGCAGCGCCAGCCGCGCCCCCAGCACCGAGAAGTTCCACAGGCCGGAAACGATCGCCGCATCATATTCATGCGCATGGCGTCTGATCCACCCGATCATCTCGGGCGCGAAGCCGTAACGCAGCCGCCGCGCCGGCCATCGCTCATTGCCCAGGGCGATCGTGCGATCCTCGGTTTCTCCCAGAAACGGAGCGTCCGGCGGATCGATCGTCAGCAGATCCTGGGTGTGGCCTTCGCGCCGCCAGACTTCGCCCAGCCGTATGGCCCCTTCGATCGGGCCGCCGCTGCGCGGATCGGCCGTCCGGGTGATGTGGAGTATTCTGGTCATCGCCGGTCCCGAGGTGCGGGCCGGCCGTCTTCATCCGCGTTCGGAATCATCTTGCGGAGGTGCTCCAGTGGGGCATTCCGATCGTCACTCCCTAAGCCGCGGCCGACGATGGGGAATCGGAAGGCCGCTGTCCAGTGCATGCCCGGACAGCGGCCTTCTTACGGTCAACCGTTCGTCGCACGCATCGTCTGGCGAAGCAGATCGGCCCAGACCCTGCCCATCTCCGCATAGCCTTCGGTGCTGGGGTGAACCCCGTCTGCGGATACCAGCAGATCGGAATTGCCGAAGCCGGTGGGCGCGCCCACCTTGCCGTAGCCGGTCAGATAGCTGCCGCCCACCTGGGTCCAGCTTTCGCCGCTCGAATGCGCATATTGCAGGGCGCCGTCGAACAGGCTCTTGTAGGTATTCGAGCCGACCTGGGTGAAGCTCTTGATCTGGATTCGCTCGCGCGTCGCGCCGGAGCCGATCTCGATCGTCGAGCCGGCTTGCGGCACGTTGGTGAGCCGAATTCCGTCGCCTCCGCCGGCGCCTGCCGCATAGCCGGCCGCCAGCGTTCCGCCGATCGGCGTCCCGTTCGCGAAGCTGATCGGCAGTTCGAGCGTATCGATCCAGATGACCGAACTGTCCGCCGCCGCCTTCTTCATCGCGTCCTTGATGGCGAGCTTGGTCGCCGTCATCTTGTTTACCCCGCCCGATGCGGTCGGCCCGGCGAACACCAGCGCATTGGGCAACGCGGCGCGGATCTGGGCATAAAGCAGCGCCGCCTCCGCTCCGATCGCCGTCGGCTTGGTTTCGTAGCTGCCGCCGTCGTCGTTCACCGAACCCTCGATGATGACGATATCGGGGGAATAATTGATGACGTCATGGACCACCCGGCCCCGATAGGTGTGCTGGGTTCCGCTGTTGTCGGCCAGATAGCCGGTTCCGCCCAGGGCCGAAGCCCAGACGTCGTCCCATCCCATCCAGTCCGCGAGCGCGCTGGTCCAGCCATTGGGCTGGGCCTGGGCGAAGCTGTCGCCGAGTACGATCACGCGGGGGCCCCGAACCGGAGCCGGATCGAGACTGTCGTTCGGCCCCACATTCACGCCGTTGAAGGCCGAATTGTAACCGAGGACCTCGATCCGCCGTCGGGCGGAGCCGCCGAAATCATATTTGGCGTAGAATGTGCCGCTGTTCCCGACCGATTGCGGCGTGAGCGTGACATATTCGTCATCCACCTTGACGAGGTAGGATGTCCCGTTCGGGCTGAACACCAATTCCAGGGCGGAGCCGTGGTGAAGGAAGCTCACCCCGAAGCTCGGGCTGTAGAAGGCGGTTCCCGCGAGATTGTTGGTGACATTGTCGAACATGACGGTGGCGCCGGCGCCGACGGTGGGGCTGATGGCGCCCCGCAGATAGGTGAAGCGATCCGCCGGAACGGTGGGGAGGGGGAAATAGCCGCTGCCGTTGGCCGAAGGATAGAAGAAGGCCGATCCCATCGACGAGCTCGTTCCGGTGGTGATGGTCGGCGGATTGGCATGACGGCCATGCCGAACGGCTTGCGCTGGAACCAGCCGAGATGCTGCGCCTCGAGGGCGCCCGCTTTTGCCTGCATGGCGGCCGTGAACGCCGCCTTTCCCGTGATATCGTTCATCTTACTGTCCCATCCAATAGTTGAGGGTTCCCGATTCGAGGGCCGCGTCGATCCAGAGCGTCTGGCCCGCCACATGCGGCGTCTTCACCGCCTCCTCGTTGACATTGCCGGTGTAGGGGCCGCCCCAGGGCTGGCCGCCAACGGTGAGCGGCAGCAGGGTCGCGCCGTCGTCGATCGAATCCTTCACCGTCACATGGCCCGTCCATTCGCCGGACAGGCGCAGTTCCACCGCGCGGCCGAGATCGGGAATGAAAGGCCCGAAAACGCCGCTCGCGCCCGTCATGCCTTGCAAGGGTGTCGATTCGGCCGCGGCCGGCGCATTTCGCACCGGCAAAGGATGCTCCCGGTCGACGAGGACGGCGTCGCCCTGTTCGTCCGCGAACGTCACCGCGCTTTCGGCCACATAGTCCGCAGGTGCGGCTATGGGCCGTGGTTCTTTATCCATACTGGTTCTCCCGATTCGCTGGTTCATGTTTTGTTCTTTCACAGGATCGGGGGTGTAGGAAAGTGAAAAATGGAAAAATCCAGAAGGTCGATACTGCCGGGAGCGGTTGCCGATTCCGCTTCGGGGCGGAAAGGTGGCGATCCAGCCTGGTTATCAGGCTGCGCCGGCCATCGCGCTCCGCTCGCTTAAGCCCAGCAGACTGCCGATCTCGGCGCGCTTGGCCAGCAGATCGGCCAGCGTATAGCCGTCCAGCACCGCCATGAACGCCGCCAGCGCCTCGTGGAGCGCGCCGGTCAGTCCGCAGGCGGGCGCGATCAGGCAGCTTCCGCAGTCGACGAGATCGAAGCCTTCCTCGGTGTGGCGCACCAGCGCGCCGACATTGATCGCCTCGGGCGCGCAGCCCAGCCGGATGCCGCCGCCGCGGCCGCGCGAGCTCGCCACGAAGCCGATATTGGCGAGGTCGTTCACCACCTTCATCAGATGGTTGCGCGAGATGCCGTAGGCATCCGCGATCTCGCCGATCGAGCATTGCCGGTCCGGCCTCGCGCCCAGGTAGAGCAGCACGCGCACGGCATAATCGGTATAGCGCGTCAGGCGCATGGAGCCTCCAGCCAATCGGACCTGTTCGCTCTTATATGCATTCTGCTTGCATCTTTCAAACCGGCGTTATAGATGCGCCTCAGATACATGATTTGGAGTCGAATCATGGGTGAAGCCGAAATCGACGAAGCGAAGCTCCGGCGGCTGGTCCATCTTTTCTACGCCCGCGTGCGCCAGGATCCGGAGCTCGGCCCGGTGTTCAACGATGTGGTGGAGGACTGGCCCGAGCATCTCGAGAAGCTCACCGCCTTCTGGTCCTCGCTGATGCTCGCCAGCGGCCGCTACAAGGGCAACCCGCTGGCGGCGCACACCAGGCAGCGCGATCGCATCACGCCCGAGCTGTTCCAGCGCTGGCTGGCGCTGTGGCGGCAGACCACCGACGAGGTGATGAGCCCCGGCGCGGCGGCGGCGCTCCAGGCCAAGGCCGGGCGCATTTCCGAAAGCCTCCAGCTCGGCATGTTCTTCAAGCTCGGTTCCCGTCCCCAGCCCGGCCACGCGCCGGCCTGACAAGCAAGGAGTGACCAGGATGTTCACGGCCCCCGTCGTCGATCTCGGCATCCATCACAAGCCGGTCGACTTCTCCGATCGCATCGCCCTGGGCTTCACCAAGGCGCTGCGCTTCTGCGCGGACACTTTCTTCGCCAAGCGCTACGGCCATCGCGCCATCGTGCTCGAAACCGTGGCGGCGGTGCCGGGCATGGTCGGCGCCACCCTCACCCATCTCAAGTGCCTGCGCCGCATGTGCGACGACAAGGGCTGGATCCGCACCCTCATGGAAGAGGCGGAGAATGAGCGGATGCACCTGATGACCTTCATCGAGGTGGCGCAGCCCAACTGGTTCGAGCGGATGGTGATCCTGGGCGTGCAGTGGGTGTTCTACCTCGCCTTTTTCGGCCTCTATCTGGTCAGCGCCAGGACGGCGCACCGGGTCGTCGGCTATTTCGAGGAGGAGGCGGTGATCAGCTACACGCTCTATCTCAAGGAGATCGACGAGGGCCGCAGCGCCAACCTGCCCGCCCCGGCGATCGCGCGGCATTACTGGAAGCTGCCGGAAACCGCGACCTTGCGCGACGTGGTGCTGGTGGTCCGCGCCGACGAGGCACACCACCGGGACGTGAACCACGGCTTCGCGAGCGAGCTCGCGGGCCACGGCCCGGCCATAGCGGTCGCGCCCTATCCGGAGCATGCCGCCGACATCCGCATGGCCGCTTGACATGACGCCCGCGCCTTACCGCTCCACCCCGGTCTTCGACGAGGCGAGCCTGCCGGCGGCGCTCCGGGCGCGGCACAGCACCAAGGCCGGGGTGTGGGGGATGATCCGGATGATCGAGGGGCGGTTGAAGCTGACCTATCTCGATCCGCCGTCCGAGATCATCCTCGATCCCGCCACCCCCGGCCTGCTGCTGCCGGAGCAGCCCCATTTCGTCGAGCCGCTCGGGCCCATGCGGATGCAGGTGGATTTCTACGACCAGCCGCCGGGGGAATAACATGAATTAGAATATCCGCCCTTCGAGACGGGCCTTCGCCTCCGCTCAGTCCCTCCTCAGGGCGAACGGATATTTCGGTTTTGCATGATGTGCCCTAGCATCCCGCCATGCCCGAGCCGCCGCCCGTCCACACCGTCGGCCACTCCACCCACACGATCGACGCCTTCGTCGATCTGCTCCGGGTGGCCGAGGCGCGGCTGGTGGTCGATATCCGCACCGTGCCCCGTTCGCGGCGCAATCCCCAGTATAACGAGGACGTGCTGCCGGGCGAATTGGCCGAACGCCAGATCGGCTATCTGCGGATCGCGGAACTGGGCGGCCTTCGCAGCAGATCGAAGGACGTCCCGCCCGAGCTCAACGGCTTCTGGACCAACCAGAGCTTCCACAATTACGCCGATTACGCCCTGTCCGATTCCTTCCACGACGGCTTCGCCCGCCTGCTGGAAGTCGCGGCCGAACGGCGGACCGCTATCATGTGCGCGGAGGCGGTCTGGTGGCGCTGCCACCGCCGGATCGTGGCCGATTATCTGCTGAACGCTGGGCGGGAGGTCTATCACTTGATGGATCCTGCCCGCGCCGAACCGGCGAAGATGACGCCCGCGGCCGAGCCCAGCGACGGCGGGCTGATCTATCCTTCCGCCGAACCGGGTCTTCCGCTCTGAGCGATCACCGCCCCAGCATCGCCTCGGGCCGCACCACGCGATCGAAGGTCGCCGCGTCGGCCAGGCCCAGCTCCAGCGCCGCTTCCTTGAGTGTCTGCCCCTTCCGGTGCGCGTGCTTGGCGATCTTCGCGGCGTTGTCGTAGCCGATTTCCGGCGCGAGGGCCGTCACCAGCATCAGCGATCGATCGACGAGCGCCGCGATCCGCTCGCGATCGGGCTCCAGCCCCTTGACGCAACGCTCGGCGAAGCTTGTCATGCCCACGCTCAGCAGGTCGATCGAGCGCAGGATATTGGCGCCGATCAGCGGTTTGAAGACGTTGAGCTCGAACTGGCCCTGCATGCCGCCGACGGTGATCGCCATGTGGTTCCCGATCACCTGGGCGGCCACCATCGTCAGCATCTCGCACTGGGTGGGGTTGACCTTGCCGGGCATGATCGAGCTGCCGGGCTCGTTCTCGGGCAGCTTCAGCTCGCCGATGCCGCAGCGCGGGCCGGAGCCCGCCAGCCGGATGTCGTTGGC
>Ga0164242_10005539_pt1 | contig 14039 bp, 12 predicted proteins | sample OricomgcompostMG_FD_108783 | JGI IMG/M metagenome (GOLD analysis project Ga0164242, IMG submission 108783) | Miracle-Growth compost microbial communities from Emeryville, California, USA - Original compost - Miracle growth compost (MG) ...
GGCCAGGACGGCGCGTACCTCGCGCAACTTTTACTGGATAAGGGATACATCGTTTACGGCACTTACCGTCGTACGAGCTCCGTCAACTTTTGGCGGATGGAGGAGCTGGGTATCACCAGCCATCCCGACCTGCATCTGGTCGAGTACGACCTGACCGATCTCGGTACGAATATCGCGCTGGTTCAAAAAGTCCAACCGGACGAAATCTATAACCTCGCAGCACAAAGCTTTGTCGGCGTCAGCTTCGAGCAACCGAGCACGACCGCGCAGATCACCGGCGTTGGCGCGCTGCATCTGCTCGAAGCCATCAGGCTCCTCAATCGCAAGATCAAGTTCTACCAGGCTTCCACTTCCGAGATGTTCGGCAAGGTGCAGGCTATTCCGCAGGCCGAGGATACGCCGTTCTATCCGCGCAGTCCGTACGGCGTAGCCAAGCTGTATGCGCACTGGATGACCGTCAACTACCGAGAAAGCTACGACATCTTCGGTTGCAGCGGCATCCTGTTCAACCACGAGAGCCCTTTGCGCGGCCGCGAATTCGTGACGCGCAAGATCACCGATTCGGTCGCCAAGATCAAGCTGGGCAAGCTCGATTGCCTGGAGCTTGGCAACATCGATGCAAAGCGCGACTGGGGTTTTGCCAAGGATTACGTGGAAGGCATGTGGCGCATGCTGCAGGTCGATGAACCCGACACCTATGTGCTGGCCACGAACCGGACGGAAACCGTGCGCGATTTCGCCACGATGGCATTCAAGGGGGCGGGCATCACGGTGGAATTCGAAGGCAAGGCCGAGCAGGAAACCGCGATCGATGTGGCAACCGGCAAGACCGTGATGCGCATCAATCCGAAGTTCTATCGTCCCGCAGAAGTCGATCTGCTGATCGGCAATCCAGCCAAGGCGAAGGCCAAGCTGGGCTGGGAACCGAAGGCCACGCTGGAAGAGCTGTGCCAGATGATGGTGGAGGCCGACCTACGCCGCAACAAGGAAGGCTTCTCGTTTTGAGGATACTGGTTACAGGGGCCAAGGGCTTTACCGGCCGCCACTTCATTCGTGCTGCCGAAGCGGCTGGCCATCAACCGGTGGCATTGACGGCCGATTTGCGCGATACGACAGCATTGCAGAGCGAAGTCGAGGCGGCCGAGCCCGATGCCGTTGTCCATCTGGCTGCGATCAGCTTTGTCGGGCATGCCGATGCGGCTGACTTCTACGGCGTCAATGTCATCGGCACTCTGAACCTTCTGAACATTCTTGCCGGCTTGCCGAAGGCCCCGCGCAGCGTTTTGCTGGCGAGCAGTGCGAACGTCTACGGCAATACCGAACAGTCTCCGATTTCGGAGGCGCAGGCTCCTGCGCCGGTCAATCACTACGCAATGAGCAAGCTCGCCATGGAATACATGGCGCGCACTTATCTGGATAGGTTGCCACTGTTTTTTACGCGGCCGTTCAACTATACGGGGCCAGGACAGGATGAGTCCTTCATCATTCCCAAGCTTGTTGCGCACTTCGCTCGCCGTGCCCCGGCAGTGGAGTTGGGCAACCTCGATGTCGAGCGCGAATTCAACGACGTCCGTTTCGTATGCGAAGCCTACTTGCGCTTGTTGCGGAGCGCAGTACCCGGCGAGGCCTACAACATTTGCACGGGCAAACCGCTGACCCTGCGGTCCGTCATCGATCTGCTGAAGCGCATAACCGGCCATGATCTCGAAGTCAGAGTGAATCCTCAATTCGTGCGCAGCAACGAGATCAAGACGTTGTGCGGCGATCCGGCCAAATTGAACGCTGCCGTTGGCGATATTCCCACTCCTGCTCTGAAGGAAACCTTGCAGCTCATGCTGGACTACGTATCACAGGAAGGATGATGAAAGTTGCTCTCAACGGAACGGCCTTGCTGTCTCCGCTCACTGGATTGGGGCAATACACCTATCATCTGGTAAAGAGCCTGCAGGACTCCGGGCAGGCGGAAGTGGAATTGTTTTACGGCGGCGGGTGGAACCGTGAACTGCGCTCGGCGCCGACGCGCGGTATTGTCACGATGAAGTCCTTGGCGAAGCGCTTTCTGCCGAATCCCTATGCATTGAGCAGGTTTGTGCAGCAGCGGACTTTCAATCGCGGTATCCGCGCGCTGAAGCCGCAGATTTATCACGAGCCGAACTTTCTCGCCTTCAAGGCAGAGATTCCTTCGGTCATTACTGTGCATGACCTGTCGTGGATTCGCTTTCCGCATACCCATCCGATCGAGCGCGTTCGCGCGATGGATACCTATTTTGAAAAGGGCCTGCGAAGGGCGGCTTTGGTTCTGACCGATTCCGTCTTCGTCAAGAACGAACTGATGGAAGTATTCGGTATCGGCGCTGAACGCATTCGCCCCATCATGCTGGGAGTGGAAAGCCTGTTCCGGCCGCAGACTGCGGACGAAACTCTGCCGGTGCTGCAAAAGCTTGCGCTGACGCACGGCGAGTACCTGCTGGCGGTCGGCACGCTGGAGCCCAGAAAGAATCTCAAGGTTGTGCTGCGGGCGTTTGCGCAATTGCCGGCTGCATTCCGCAAACGGCATCCCTTGGTATTGGTCGGAATGAAAGGGTGGCATACCTCCGAGTTCGAAGCGCAGATTGCGCCATTGGTGCAGGCGGGGGAGGTAAGAGAACTGGGTTATCTGCCGCGGGAAGACCTGGCAACGGTCATCGCGGGCGCCACGACGCTGATTTATCCGTCGATCTACGAAGGCTTCGGCTTGCCGCCGCTGGAGGCGATGGCCTGCGGTGTTCCGGTGATTACTTCCAATGTTTCTTCGATTCCAGAAGTCGTGGGCGATGCCGGCATCATGCTGGCGCCCCATGACGTCGATGGCATTGCAGACGCGATTCGGCTGGTCGCGGAGGATGCGGACGTACGCCGTGATCTGGCTGTAAAAGCCTTGCTCAGAAGCGCCGAATTCACCTGGGGAAAATGCGCGGAGCAGACCGTGGAAGCCTATCGTGATGCCTTGAAAGGCGGCGCGGCGGCATAGCGTTGGCCGGCCGGTAATCATGGCATTGATTCTTCGCTTGCTCGGTGCGCAGTGGCTCGCAATCGGCTTCGTCGCCGCGGTATCGCTGGCGATCAATGTCGTAGTGGCGCGCAGTTTGAGCCCCGCGATGTTCGGGGTGTATTCGGTGGTGTTGTCGGGCGGCGCCATTGCCGCCATTCTGCTGGACGGTGGTTTCGTGCGCTTGCTGCAGCGCGAGCACGCACATCCCACGGCAAGCTTGTCGAGCTTCCTTCCCGTATTGCCTCGTGCGGCGCTGACGCACAATCTCATCTCTGCAACTGCTTTGTCCTTGCTTGCTGCGGTGCTCTTTCCCCAGCATGCATTGGCGGTGATTGCTGCCATCTGGTTCTATGCGGCGTCGGTGCTTAATCAGTTCGGTTTGTCCATTCTGCGAGGCGAAGGCCGCATGGTGAAGGACGCTTCCTGGCAGGTCGGCAACCGCACGTTTTCGGCGGTATGCGTGGGCCTTGTCATTCTGCTCGGGGCCAGGCAGCCGTGGCAGATATTCCTTGCGCAATTTATTGGCGCTGCCGCATTCGCATTCCTGATCATGCGTTTCATCCGCGTGCGGCCGTTATGGCATATACCGCCCGCCATTTATGCATCGACCCTGCCTTTCGTCTGGCTGGATTTGGCGACGGTCATTTATTTTCGGGCCGACATGCTGTTGCTGGAATGGTTCGATATCTCGAAGTTCGATGTGGGCAAGTATGGCGTCGCCTATCGGCTGATCGAAGCCGTCATTCTGTTCGCCTCTCCGGTCGGCCTGATGCTGTTCCGCAAATTCAGGTTGGGGAGCGAATCGCCGCGCAGGATGTTGCAGGATATGCTGCCGGCCTTGATCGGTGCGCTGTTGATCGGTCTTGCGCTGATGGCCGGCATCATGCTTTTCAGCGAAAAACTGATCGACGTCGTCTACGGGCCCGCATATTTCGGTGCACATGATCTATTGACGGTACTGGGGGTCGCGCTGGTTTTCATCCTGCCCAATGGCATATTGAACCAAGCTGCGCTGGCGCTTGGCCTGGAGCGCTGGTTTGCCGTTTCCGCCACCATTGCGGCTATCGTCAATCTGACGGGCAATATGCTGGTGATCCCCTTGCACGGAACCCTGGGCGCGGCGTGGATGACCGTTGTGACCGAGGGGGTGCTTGGATGCGCGGTTGGCGCCGGTGTATGGTATCGCTGCCGCATCGGTAACGCGGAAAGGGACGTATCTTGAATCCCTCGGTACTGCATGTGTATCGGACGTATTTCCCTGATCCTCCGGGCGGATTGCAGGAAGCGATCCGGCAGATCGCGCTGGCGACCGGGATGCAAGGCGTCGACAACACGATATACACGCTGTCGCCGCATCCCGAACCCGCGGTGCTGCAGTATCCGGAAGCGCGCGTGGTGCGCCGGCGTTCGTGGATGGCGCCGGCTTCCTGCGATCTGGGCGGCGTCTCGGCCTTCACCGAATTCCATCGCCTGGCCCGGCATTCCGATGTGCTGCACTATCTGTTTCCCTGGCCGTTTGCAGATATTCTGCACGCGGTGACGCGCCCCGATCGCCCGGCTGTGCTGACTTATATTTCCGACGTGGTCCGCCAGCGTTTTCTGGGCGCTGCCTATGCGCCGCTGATGTGGCGCACGCTGCGGCAGATGCGGGTCATCGTGGCAAACTCGCCTGCATATGCGCGCACCAGCCCGATTCTTTCCCATCCTGACATTCGGGACAAGGTGCGCGTGATCCCGCTGGGCATAGAAGAGTCTTCCTATCCGAAGGACGGCGACGACGGCATTTTCGACCGGCTGGGCATCGGCCCCGGCGAACCGTTCTTCCTGTTCATCGGCGTGCTGAGGTATTACAAGGGCGCCCATTTCCTGGTACGCGCGGCAAAGGATCTCGGGGCAAGGATCGTCATCGCCGGCTCCGGTCCCGAAGGAGATTCCCTGCGGGCGCTCGCTGACGAAACAGGCATATCCAATGTCCTGTTCGCCGGCCAGGTGAGCGTCGCGGAAAAGGTGGCGCTGCTCAAGCGCTGCCGCGCGCTGGTATTGCCTTCCCATTTGAGATCCGAGGCATACGGTATGGTGCTGGTCGAAGCGCTGATGTTCGGGCGCCCGGTCGTGTCCTGCGAAATCGGTACCGGCACCTCGTTCGTGAACAGCCACGAGGAGACGGGTTTCGTCGTCGCGCCGGAATCGCCGCAGGAATTGGCGCAGGCCATGACGACGTTGCTGCGGGATCAGCGACTGGCAACGGACATGGGACAGGCGGCACGCAAGCGGTATGAGGCATGCTTTTCCGGGCCCGCGCTGGGAACGGCCTATGCGTCGCTCTTCCGCGAGGTGGCGGCCGGCGGCATGCGCTGACGGTCTGACACACACGTATTCGAACCATGGAAAAAATCCTCGTTACCGGCGCAAACGGTTTTGTCGGCACGGCGCTGTGCCGCGTGCTGCGCGCACGGGGTATCACGTTCGTGCCGGCCGTGCGCAAGGCAGAAAGCGCTGGACAGATCGGCGTCGGCGACATCGATGCGCAGACGCCGTGGAAAGAAGCGCTGTCCGGTTGTAACGCAGTCATCCATCTCGCTGCGCGCGTGCACGTGATGAAGGACGAAGCGACGGACCCGCTCGCGGCCTATCGCCTGGTCAATCGCGACGCCGCGTTGAATCTGGCAAGGCAGGCGGCGGAAAGCGGCATCAGGCGATTCGTCTTCGTCAGCAGCATCAAGGTCAATGGAGAAAGAACAACCGGCAGGCCGTTCACCGCCGCCGATGTGCCGATGCCGCTCGATCCTTACGGGCAGTCGAAGCTGGAAGCCGAAAACGCCTTGCGGGAATTGTCGCAGCAGACGGGGCTGGAAGTCGTGATCGTGCGTCCGCCGCTGGTATATGGTCCCGGCGTGGGCGCCAATTTCCTCAGCCTGATGCGGCTGGTGCGCACAGGCCTGCCCCTGCCGCTCGGCGCGGTCGACAATCGCCGCAGCATGGCGGCGGCAGAAAATCTGGCAGACTTGCTGATTTGCTGCGTGCGCCATCCATCGGCGGCGGGGCATACCTTCCTTGTGTCGGATGATCACGATATCAGCACGGCGGAACTGGTGCGCAAGCTGGCCGCCTCCATGGGGAAGTCGGCACGCCTGCTGCCGGTACCAGGCAAGCTGCTGATGGCGGGCGCCGCCTTGCTGGGAAAATCCGCAGCGGCCGAACGCTTGCTCGGGTCGTTGCAGGTCGATATCGCGCATACGAAATCGGTGCTCGGCTGGCATCCCGCGATCGGCATGGACGATGCGATCGATACGACGGTGCAACATTTTTTGTCCAGGCTTTGATGCGGTCTTTCGATGAAGCGAATTTTTGATTTTTGTCTGGCGCTCCTGGCGCTGCTGATCCTGCTGCTGCCGATCGCCGTAATCGCCGCGCTGGTCAGACTGACTTCCAGAGGGCCGGCCATCTACTGGTCGGATCGTGTCGGGCGCTACAATGCCATTTTCCGGATGCCGAAATTCCGCACGATGCGGGTCGATACGCCTGCGGTCGCCACGCATTTGCTGGATAATCCGCAGCAGTTCCTGACGCCGATAGGATCGTTTCTTCGCAGAACAAGCCTGGACGAACTGCCCCAGCTGTGGAGCATCATCAAGGGCGACATGAGTTTCGTCGGACCGCGCCCGGCTTTGTTCAACCAGGACGATCTGATATTGTTGCGATCACGTTGCGGCGTCGACCGTCTCAGGCCGGGCTTGACCGGCTGGGCGCAGATCAACGGCCGCGACGAACTCGCCATTCCTCAAAAGGTCCGCCTGGACGAGGAATACATGCAACGCCGGAGTTTTTGGTTCGATCTGCACATACTCCTTCTGACGTTTCAGAAGGTTTTTCGAAAAGACGGTATTACTCACTAAATGCGGATGCGCTCCTTCATCGAGCTGCCACGGTTCCAGAAGCAGTTGCTGGCGGCGACTGCCGACCTGGTGCTGTTGCCGCTGACCTTTTATCTGTGCGTGCTGCTGCGCTACGACATCAGCACGCCACAGCTATTCCAGATGTATTTCTGGATGATCGTTTCCGCGCCGCTCATTTCCATTCCGATCTTCATCCGGCTCGGGCTGTATCGGGCAGTGATACGTTTCATCGACCAGAAAATTGTCTATGTCGTCGTGCTTGGCGTCACGCTCTCCGTGGTCTGCATGGCGGCGCTGGCTACATTCACGCACACGGTTCATCTGTCGCGCGGCGTGTTCGGCATCTACTGGATCAGCGCGATTTTGTACGTGACCGCCAGCCGCTTTATCGCGCGCGGTTATCTGTTGAAGATGAATGACAGTGGCAATGCGGTTCGCGTCGCAATTTACGGCGCGGGGCATTCCGGCATGCAGCTGGCCAGCGCATTGCGCGGCAGCCAGGAGTATCGCCCGGTCGCCCTGATCGACGACAACAAGGAATTGCAGGGCGCGACGATCGCCGGTGTCACGGTGTGGCCGCCAAGCGCCTTGCCGCGCCTGGTCGAGGAAAAGCAGATCAGGGAAATCCTGCTGGCCATGCCTTCGCTGCGCAAGGCGGAGCAAAAGGCCATCCTCGAAAAGCTGGAGCCGCTGAAGGTCAAGATCAAGGTCACGCCGCCGATCTCCAGCCTCGTCAATGGCGAGCTGCGGGTGCAGGATATCCGCGATATCGAGATCGAGGACTTGCTGGGACGCGACACGGTGGCGCCGGATGAACGCCTGCTGTCCACCTGCATTACCGGCAAGCACGTGATGGTGACCGGCGCCGGCGGCTCGATCGGCTCCGAGCTGTGCCGCCAGATCGTGCAGCTGCGGCCGGCGCGACTGATCCTGCTCGACATGTCGGAGTACGCGCTGTACTCGATCGAGCAGGATTTGCAGGAGATTCTGAAAGCCAAGGACATCGATGTCGAGGTGCTGCCTTTCCTCGGTTCGGTGCTCGACCGCGCGAAGTGCGAGCAGGTCTTGCGTACCTTCCATATCGATACCATTTATCACGCGGCCGCCTACAAGCATGTGCCGCTGGTCGAGCACAATCCGATCGACGGCGTGCGCAACAACGCCTTCGGCACCTGCGTGCTGGCGCAGGCAGCGATTGCGGCCGGCGTCGGCTGCTTTGTGCTGATCTCGACCGACAAGGCGGTGCGGCCGACCAATGTGATGGGCGCGACCAAGCGCCTGGCGGAACTGATTCTGCAGGCCTTCTCGCGCACGCAGGACAGGACGCGCTTCTGCATGGTCCGCTTCGGCAACGTGCTGGGTTCGTCCGGCTCGGTGGTTCCCTTGTTCCGCAAGCAGATCATGGCGGGTGGGCCGATCACCGTCACGCACCCGGAAATCACCCGCTACTTCATGACAATTCCGGAAGCGGCGCAACTGGTGTTGCAGGCCGGCTCGATGGGCGAGGGCGGCGACGTCTTCGTGCTCGACATGGGCGAACCGGTCAAGATTCTCGATCTGGCCAAGCGCATGGTGCATCTGAGCGGACTGGAAGTGAAGGGCGACAGCGATGCGCCGGACGCCATCGAAATCCAGCACGTCGGCCTGCGGCCCGGAGAAAAGTTGTACGAAGAGCTGCTGATCGGCTCCAACGTGGTCGGCACCCAGCATCCGCTGATCATGCGCGCGCAGGAGACCGAGCTGCCTTGGGACGAGCTGCAGAATCTGCTGGCGCGCCTCGAGCAGGCTTGCAACGCCTTCGACCATGCGGCGATGCGCGAGCTGCTGCTGCAGGCGGTCAGCGAGTATGCGCCGCAGTGCGAGATCGAGGATCTGGTCTGGCGCGAGAAGACGGATGGAAATACCAGCATTGCCAAGGATGCGCACCAATCGTATCTGAAACAGGTGATCTGAACCTAGCCCCGCATGCAGCGCCCTTGCTGCATGCCTGCATGTAGGACGAAAGATGATTCTGGTAACGGGCGGGGCCGGTTTTATCGGTTCCAATTTTGTCCTCGACTGGCTGGCGCGGCACGGCGAGCCGGTGCTGAACCTGGACAAGCTGACCTACGCCGGCAATCCCGAGAACCTGCGGTCCCTGCGCGGCGATGCCCGACACGTGTTCGTGCGCGGCGACATCTGCGATGCGCAGCTGTTGTCTGCGCTGCTTGCCGAACACCGTCCTCGCGCGATCGTGCATCTCGCCGCCGAAAGCCATGTGGACCGCTCCATCCACGGCCCGGCTCCTTTCATCGAGACCAACGTCAACGGCAGCTTCGCTCTGCTGAACGCGGCGCGCGATTACTGGGCCGCGCTCGCCGCGGAAGAGCAGCGTGCATTCCGCTTTCTGCATGTATCGACGGACGAGGTGTACGGCAGTCTCGGCCGGGACGATCCGCCTTTTTCCGAGACGGCTGCCTATGCGCCCAGCAGTCCGTATGCCGCTTCCAAGGCGGCTTCCGATCATCTGGTGCGCGCCTATCGCCATACCTACGGCTTGCCGACGCTGACGGTCAATTGCTCGAACAATTACGGCCCTTACCAGTTTCCGGAAAAGCTGATGCCGCTGATGATCGCCAATGCGCTGGCCGGCCAGCCGCTGCCGTTGTATGGCGACGGCCTGCAGGTTCGCGACTGGCTGTACGTCGGCGATCATTGCGCCGCGATCCGCCGCGTGCTGGCTGCCGGCATGCCGGGCGAAACCTATAACGTCGGCGGCGGGAATGAAAAGACCAACCTCGATGTCGTCCGCGCCTTGTGCGACGCCCTCGACGCGCTGGCGCCTGCCGCGCATGGGAGGAGCTACCGGCAGCAGATCGTGCATGTGTCCGATCGCCCCGGACACGACCGCCGCTATGCGATCGACGCGCGCAAGATCGAACGCGAACTGGGCTGGAAACCGGACGAGACCTTGGAGACCGGCATGCTGAAAACCGTACAATGGTATCTGGACAAGCAGGCCTGGGTGCGCGACGTGCGGTCCGGCGAATACATGAAATGGCTGGAACAGAATTACAGCGAAAGGGAACGCCTGTCGTGAACGAAGGACGGAGCGCAGGACGCCATGGCTGATGCGGTCCTTCCCTGCGCGCGCAAGGGCATCATCCTGGCCGGCGGCGCCGGCACGCGCCTGTATCCGGTCAGCGTGGCGATTTCCAAGCAGCTGCTGCCGGTATACGACAAGCCGATCATCTACTATCCGCTGACCACGCTGATGCTGGCCGGCATCAGCGACATCCTGCTGATTTCCACGCCGCAGGACGCTTCGCGCTTCGAGCAGCTGCTGGGCGACGGCAGCCAGTGGGGCATACGGCTGCGGTATGCGGTGCAGCCTGAACCGGAAGGCCTGGCGCAGGCTTTCATCATCGGCCGCGATTTCATCGATGGCGGTCCGTCCGCGCTGATCCTCGGCGACAACATCTACTACGGACATGCGCTCGACCGGCAGTTGCAGCAGGCGGCGCAATCGGCTGAAGGTGCGACCGTGTTCGCCTATCACGTGCAGGATCCCGAGCGTTACGGCGTCGTCGAGTTCGACCGGCAGCGGCGCGCAGTCAGCATCGAGGAAAAACCGGCCGCGCCGAGGTCGAACTACGCGGTGACCGGCCTGTATTTTTACGATGATCAGGTATGCGACATCGCCGCCGCGATCAAGCCCTCGGCACGCGGCGAGCTGGAAATCACCGACGTCAACCGGCATTACCTGGAGCGCGGCCGGCTGAACGTGGAAGTGATGGGGCGCGGCATGGCCTGGCTGGATACCGGCACGCACGAATCGCTGCTGGAGGCGGGGCAGTTCATTGCCACCATCGAACGCCGCCAGGGCTTGAAGATCGCCTGTCCCGAGGAAGTCGCCTTCCGCATGGGGTACATCGACGCCGCCCAATTGCAAAGGCTGGCCGAGCCCCTGAAGAAGAGCAGCTATGGGCAGTATCTGCAACGTATCCTGAACGACAGGGTGCTGTGAGATGAAGCTCATTCCATTTGCGATAGCCGACGTGCTGCTGATCGAACCGACGGTTTTCGGCGACGAACGGGGATTCTTTTTCGAGAGCTTCAACGAGGCGCGCCTTGCTGCGGCGCTCGGCCGCAGCGTGCGCTTCGTCCAGGACAATCACTCGCTGTCGATGCGCGGCGTGCTGCGCGGGCTGCACTACCAGCTCCGGCAGCCGCAGGCCAAGCTGGTGCGCGTGGTGGCGGGCGAGGTGTTCGACGTGGCGGTCGACCTGCGCAGAAGCTCGCCGACCTTCGGCCGCTGGGTGGGTGCCGTGCTTTCTGCCGAGAACAAGCGGCAGATGTGGATACCGGAAGGCTTCGCGCATGGTTTCTCGGTCATCGGCGCCGCCGCGGAAGTGCTGTACAAGGCAAGCGACTACTGGGCGCCGGAGCACGAGCGCTGCATCGCCTGGAACGATCCGGCGCTGGGCATCGACTGGATGCTGCACGGCGCGCCCATCCTTTCCGAAAAGGACCGGCGCGGTCTGGGCCTGCACGAGGCCGAGGTCTTCGAGTGAAGATACTGCTGACGGGCCGCAACGGGCAGGTCGGGTACGAGCTGGAGCGCGCGCTGCAGGGTTTTGGCGATATCGTCGCGCTCGATCGCGCCGCGATGGACCTGCGCGATCCGGACAAGGTGCGCGAAGTCATTCGCTCGGTAAAGCCCGCGCTGATCGTCAACGCGGCTGCCTATACCGCGGTCGACCGGGCCGAGGACGAGTCGGAACTTGCGATGCGCGTCAATGCGGAAGCGCCGGCGGTCATGGCCGAAGAGGCGGGAAGACTCGGCGCGGGCCTGATCCACTATTCGACCGACTATGTCTTCGACGGAACGAAATCCGGCAGCTATGCCGAGGACGACGTGCCGAATCCGCTGAATGCCTATGGCCGCAGCAAGCTGGCCGGCGAACAGGCGATCCGCGCCAGCGGCGCGCCGCATCTGATCCTGCGCACGAGCTGGGTGTACGGCACGCGCGGGAAGAATTTTCTGCGCATCGTGCAGCGCCTGGCGCAGCAGCGCGACGAACTGCGCATCGTCGCCGATCAGTTCGGCGCGCCGACCTGGTCGCGCACGATCGCGCAGGCGACTGCGCATATGCTGGCGGCGCTGCGGGGGAAATCGCACGGATGCGCCATCGGCGAAGCAAGCTGGCAGGACTTCGGCGGGCTGTACCACCTGGCGGCGCAGGGCCGCACCAGCTGGTACGGTTTCGCGCAGGCGATCGTCGAACGGCTTGACGTGGCGGAGAAACCGGCCGTCGTGCCGATCGGGACGGCGGATTATCCTCTGCCTGCCAGGCGGCCGCAGAACTCGGTGCTTTGTTGCGACAAGTTCATGCGCGCATTCTGCGCACTGCCGGAGTGGGAAATGGCACTTCGATTGTGCCTCGAGGCTTGACGGGGACGCAGTCGCAGTCCTCGATTCACCGCAATTCGGCATCGCGATCAGGCGCACGCTCCTCTGATCTGATTCCACACCCGCGCTTTCGGTGCGGATCTTCCGGCGGCTCGCGAGGATGGCCGATGCCCGCTCCGGATCAGCCGGCCGCTGCATCTCATTTGGCGATCTTTTTCGGAAACCGGTAATCTTGCGGGTTTTGCGGATATTTCACTGCCCCATGCGCATTCTTCCTGCCTTGCCGCGTATTCTTCTGGCGCTTCTCGTATTCCTGCAGGCCGGCTGCTCGCTATTGCATCCGGCCGAATCCGGCGCACCGGCGCCGCAAGCACGGCCGCTCAAAATCGCCCTCGTGCTCGGCGGCGGCGCCGCGCGCGGCTTCGCACACATCGGCGTAATCAAGGCGCTGGAATCGCAGGGCATCGTGCCCGACATGGTGGTCGGCACCAGCGCCGGCAGCGTGGTGGGCGCCTTGTACGCCGCCGGCAATAACGGTTTCGCGCTGCAGAAGCTGGCGCTGAAGATGGACGAGGCGGCGATCTCGGATTGGTCGGTGCCGTTCTTCTCGACCTCCAGCGGCGTGCTGAAGGGCGAGGCGCTGGAGGCCTATGTGAACAAGAGCGTGCGCAACATGCCGATCGAGAAGTTAAAGATTCCGTTCGGCGCGGTCGCGACCGATCTGCACAGCGGCCAGCCCATCCTGTTCCAGCGCGGGAATACGGGCCTGGCGGTGCGCGCTTCGTCGGCGGTGCCCGGCGTGTTCCAGCCGGTGAGGATAGGCGATCACCTGTATGTCGACGGCGGCCTGGTGGCGCCGGTGCCGGTGCATTTTGCGCGCGACATGGGCGCCGATTTCATCATCGCGGTCAACATCTCGGTGCAGCCGGAAGCGCAGATGGCGTCGAGTTCCTTCGACGTGCTGCTGCAGACCTTCGCGATCATGGGCCAGAGCATCAATCGCTTCGAACTGAAGGATGCCGACATCGTGATCCAGCCAGCATTGGGCACGATGAAGGGCAACGATTTCGCCGGACGCAATCTGGCGGTGCTGGCCGGCGAGCAGGCGGCGATGAAGGCGATGCCGGAGATCAGGCGCAAGCTCGCCGAGAGACGCGAAGCAAACGCGAAGTAGGGCGCGGACATGAATGAAGCATTGCACATCGTCCCGATGCTGTTCGGTTAGCGAATGCGAGCGGGGTTTGATCTCGTCGGCATGAAAAAAGCCGGCTCGCGCAATACCGTTCAGTTGAGCGATGGACCTCTTCTGTCATCCCCGCGAAGGCGGGGATCCAGAGAGGTAATGCAGCCGGAACGTTTCTGGATTCCGGTGCGGCCGGCTAGGCCTTCGCGGGAACGACAGACGATTTAACTGATGCTTGTCGTCCTCGCGAAAGCGGGGACCCAGAAGGTATGCGGCAGCCGCTAGCGCATCTCCGGGCTCCCGCTTTTGCGGGAGCGACACAAGGACAATCCTTCGAGGAACGACAGCAGAAAATTGATGGAATGAGTTCCATAAAAAAGCCGCACATCGTGCGGCTTTTTTTATTCGGTCAGTTATTGCTCCGGATCGCTGATGCGGCGGCTGCCGCTGAAGCGCTTCTTCCAGTAGCCGATGTCCATGCTTTCGATGCGCACCTCGCTGCCGGTCGATGGCGCGTGGATGAATTTGTGATCGCCA
>Ga0164242_10005540_pt1 | contig 14038 bp, 11 predicted proteins | sample OricomgcompostMG_FD_108783 | JGI IMG/M metagenome (GOLD analysis project Ga0164242, IMG submission 108783) | Miracle-Growth compost microbial communities from Emeryville, California, USA - Original compost - Miracle growth compost (MG) ...
GCCCTGCAGCCGATCGCCGACAATCTCACCGAGATCGACCCGATCGAGCTCGAGGTCGGCCACCGCGGCTACGACCTCGACCGCATCACCCAGACCCTCGTCGACCTCGCGTACGCCCGCGTCGACATGGTCACGCGTCGCGGCGAGTTCGCGGTGCGCGGCGGCATCCTCGACGTGTTCAGCCCCATCGCCGAGCACCCCTACCGCATCGACTTCTTCGGCAACGAGGTCGACCAGATCCGGTGGTTCTCGGTCGCCGATCAGCGCTCGCTGCCCGAGCCCGTGCACAGGGCGACCCTGCCGCCGAGCCGCGAGCTGCTGCTGTCCGAGTCGGTGCGGCAGCGCGCCCGCGAGATGCAGCACGAGTTCCCGAGCCTTGCGGGCCTGCTCGAGCGCGTCGGGCAGGGCATCCCCGTCGAGGGCATGGAGTCGCTCGCTCCGGCTCTCGTCGACCGGCTGGTCCCGCTCACCGCCTACCTGCCAGAGGGTGCCGCGGTCGCCGTGATCGCGCCCGAGCGGGTCGCGAGCCGCGCCGTCAGCCTCGCCGAGACGAACCGGGAGTTCCTCGCCGCCGCGTGGAGCGCCGCGACCGTCGGCGCCGCCGCGCCGATCGACCTCGACGCCGGCGACTTCCTCACCCTCGAGGCGCTCAGGGCGAGCCTGCCCGACGCCCCGTGGTGGACGATCTCGACGTTCGACGCCGGCGAGGCGGGCGACGCGGTGCGCGTCGCGGGCAACGCCGTGCCGAGCTTCCAGGGCAACGTCTCTGGCGCGCTCGAGCATGTGGGCGACCTCATGCGGGACGGCTGGCGGGTCGTCATCGCGGCCGCCGGGCAGGGGCTCGTCGGCCGCGCGTCCGACGTGCTGAGCGAGGCGGGTCTCGCCGCGCGCGTGGTGGACGATTACCCGACGGATGCCGAAGCCGGGGTCGCCTACCTCGTGAAGGCGGCCGTCGAGCACGGCTTCGAGCTGCCCGACGAGAAGCTCGCCCTCATCGGCGAGACCGAGTTCTACGGCCGCACGATCGGCTACGACTCGCGCCAGGTGAAGAAGCTCGGCAGCCGCCGGAAGAACGTCGTCGACCCGTTGCAGCTGAAGGCGGGCGACATCGTGGTGCACCAGACGCACGGCATCGGCAGGTTCGTCGAGCTCGTGCAGCGCGAGGTCTCGAGCGGCGGCCGCAACGCGGTGAAGACCAAGCGCGAGTACCTCGTGCTCGAATACGCGCCCTCCAAGCGCGGCGGGCCGCGCGACAAGCTCTACGTGCCCACCGACCAACTCGACCTGCTGACCCGCTACGTCGGCGGGGAGGAGCCGGCGCTGTCGAAGATGGGCGGCAGCGACTGGGCGGCCGCCAAGTCGAAGGCGCGCAGGGCGGTGCGCGACATCGCCGTCGAACTGGTGAAGCTCTATTCGGCGCGCATGGCGGCCAAGGGCTTCGCGTTCCCGCCCGACACCCCCTGGCAGAAGGAGCTCGAGGACGCGTTCCCGTTCGCCGAGACGCCCGACCAGCTGCAGACCATCGAAGAGGTCAAGGCCGACATGGAGCGGCCGATCCCGATGGACCGCCTCATCTCCGGCGACGTCGGCTTCGGCAAGACCGAGATCGCGGTGCGGGCCGCCTTCAAGGCGGTGCAGGCGGGCAAGCAGGTGGTGGTGCTCGTGCCGACCACGCTGCTCGTCAGGCAGCACTTCGAGACGTTCTCCGAGCGCTTTGCCGGCTTCCCGGTGCACCTGAGGCAGCTCAGCCGCTTCCAGACCGACAAGGAGGCGAAGGAGGTGCTCGACGGCCTCGCCGACGGAACCGTCGACGTCGTGATCGGCACGCATCGACTGCTCGCGAAGGGCGTCACCTTCAAGGACGTCGGCCTCGTGATCGTCGACGAGGAGCAGCGGTTCGGGGTCGAGCACAAGGACGCCCTGAAGAAGATCAAGACCAACGTCGACGTGCTCGCGATGAGCGCCACCCCGATTCCGCGCACGCTCGAGATGGCGGTCACGGGAATCCGCGAGATGTCCACCCTGGCCACGCCGCCGGAGGACAGGCATCCGATTCTCACCTTCGTCGGCCCGTACAGCGACAAGCAGGTCGCCGCCGCGATCCGGCGCGAGCTGCTGCGCGAGGGCCAGGTGTTCTTCGTGCACAACCGGGTGTCGTCGATCAACCGGGTCGCGTCGCAGCTCGCGGAGCTCGTGCCGGAGGCGCGCATCGCCGTCGCGCACGGCCAGCTCTCGGAGCATGCGCTCGAGCAGATCGTGGTGGATTTCTGGGAGCGGAAGTTCGACGTGCTGGTGTGCACCACGATCATCGAGACCGGCCTCGACATCTCGAACGCGAACACGATCATCATCGACCGCGCCGACAAGTACGGTCTCGCGCAGCTGCACCAGCTGCGCGGGCGCGTCGGCCGCGGGCGCGAGCGCGCCTACGCGTACTTCCTGTGGGACGAGAACAAGCCGCTGTCCGAGACCGCGCACGACCGGCTCTCGACCCTCGCGGCCAACAACGAGCTCGGCTCCGGCATGCAGATCGCCCTCAAGGACCTCGAGATCCGCGGGGCGGGCAATCTGCTCGGCGGCGAGCAGTCCGGGCACATCGCGGGGGTCGGCTTCGACCTCTACCTGCGCATGATCGGGGAGGCCGTCGGCCAGTTCCGCGGCGACGTGGCCGAGGGCCAGACCGAGCTGCGGCTCGAGCTGCCCGTCGACGCCCACATCCCCGAGGACTACGTGGATTCCGAGCGGCTGCGGCTCGAGGCCTACCAGAAGCTCTCGGCGGCCTCGGGCCCGAACGCGCGCGACAACGCCATCGACCTCGTGGTGGAGGAGCTCACCGACCGCTACGGCGAGCTCCCAGAGCCCGTGCAGAACCTCGTCGCCGTCGCGCGGCTGCGCCGTCACGCCCAGCTCGCCGGGCTCAGCGAGGTCGTCACGATGGGCTCGAACCTGCGCATCGCGCCGGCCGACCTCGCCGACTCGATCCAGGTGCGGCTGCAGCGCATGTATCCCGGCTCGCGGCACTTCCAGCAGCAGCGCGCCATCTCGGTGCCGCTCAAGACGGTCGACGGGGCGCCGCTCGCCGACGCCGAGCTCATCTCCTGGGTGGGAGAGCTGCTGAACGCGATCTTCCCGCTGCCCGAGAAGGTGACGGAAGAGGCCGCGTCGGCCTAGCCGACGTACTCGCGGGGAAGGCGCGCGTCGAGGCGCGTATGCAGCTCCTCGCCGATCGTGCCGACCGCCTCTGCCCACCTCGTGGACGTGATCGAGTGCCAGGTGCCGTCGCCGAACACCACGGCCTCGTCGCCGACGGCGAGTTCGGCGTCCGCCGCCGCGATCACGAGGTACTCGGCATCGATACGGATGACGGGGCGGGCGGCCCCGCGCACCGCGACGGTCACCCGGCCGGCGGCGCTCGACGGAAGGCCGTGCCAGGCGCCGACCGCGACGAAGGCCTGGCCGCCCTCGACCGCCGCGATCTGTGCGCGCAGCGAGGCGATGGGCGTGATGCCCAGTTCGTCGGCATCCGGGCCGTCGGCCGGCGCGATGCCGTAGCTGAACGCGCCGATGCGCACGAGGTCGTAGTCGAACTCGGGCCGCAGAGTGCCCGCCGCGCTCGCCGCGAGGTGCCGCAGCGGCGGCCGCAGCCCCGCCTCGCGCGCCTGCTCGACGGCCTCGTCGAAGCGGGCGCGGGCGAGGTCGTCCTCCGCGTCCGAGGCCTCCGAGATGTGGCTCCAGATGCCCTCGACCGCAACCCGGCCCTCGGCCTCGAGCACGGCGGCGCGCGCCACGAACTCGGGCCACGCCTCGCGCCGCACGCCGTTGCGGTTGAGCCCGGTGTCGACCTTGAGGTGCACGCGCGGCACCAGCCCGAGCGCGGCACCCGTGGCCGCGACCGCCTCGAGCACGGCCGCGCTGCCGACGCCCAGATCGATGTCGGCGCGGATGCCCGCCGCGAGATCCTCGTCGGGGGAGAGCAGCCAGGCGAACAGCCGCGGCGCGCGGCCCGCGAAGGCGCGCACCGCCAGCGCGGTGCCGAGGTCGAGGCATCCGACCCATTCGACGCCCTGCGCGAGCGCCCGCGAGACGATGGGTTCGAGACCATGCCCGTACGCGTCGTTCTTGACCACGAGCATGAACCGCGCCGGCGCGACACGCTCGCGCAGCACGGCCACGTTGCGGTCGAACGCGGCGAGGTCGACGACGAGCCGGGCGGTCATGAGCGGTACTCCTTGTCGAAGCGCGAGGCGACGCCGACGGCCAGCTCGGCGGCGTCGAGCTTCGTCGCCTCCGCCCATTCGGCGAGTGACGGCTCACCCTCCGCGGTGCCGAGGTAGAGCACCTCGTCGCCGATCGCGACCGGGGCGTCGCCGATGTCGACGACGCAGACGTCCATCGCGACGCGCCCGACGATCGGGTGCCGGCGCCCGTCGATCATGACGTCGACGCGGCTGCCGAGCGCGCGCACGACGCCCTGCGCGTAGCCGCCCCTGACGAGCGCCAGCCGGCTGTCGGTCGGGGCGCGGTGGATGTAGCCGTACGAGACGCCCTCGCCCGCCCGCACCGGCTTCACGTTGACGACGCGGCCGAGCGCGCGCAGCACGGGCTCGCCGGCGGTGCCGGGCAGGCCGTAGAGCTCGCGGCTCACGAGCGCCCACTGGGTGGGCACGGCCGCGGCGGGCGACGCGGGCACGATCGTCGCGTCGGGGAAGGCGGCGCGCGCGGCATCCGTCTCGGCCGGCGAGACGAGCAGGCCCTGCGCCCCCGCATCGAGCGCGGCGCGCCCGACCTGCGTGAGCCCGTGGCCGAGCGCGTCGTGGCGCACGTCGGCGAGCAGGGGAGCGAGCGCGGATGCCGCGGCCGCGCGCGCGTTGCGCGCGATCGCGCCGAGCTCGATGACGGCGCTCACCTCGACACCGGGGCGGCCGATCGGCATGGCTGGGTCCTTTCGTCTGGGCCCGTTCTGGGGCCAGCCTAGTGAGCGGCCGGGGCATCGACGGTCTCCCTATAATCGGGTGACCCCCGTCGCCCCGTTCCCTTCAGGAGTCCTCGTGAGCCCTCGCTCCGGCCTCAGTGCTCGTTTCAACCAGGTCGTGAGCCGCGCGCGGCGCATCGACGTCGGCTCTGTCGTGCACCGCGCGCAGGAAGCGGCGAAGCAGCACCACAGGTCGACCGCTGTCGTGCTCGCCGACATGCTGTGGCAGGCCGGCTTCCACGAGACGGCGTTCCAGGACTACGTCGACTGGGATTTCGCGATGCTGACCGCCGCCGAGCGGAAGACGTTCATGACGCACCCGCTCTCGCAGCGCCTCTCAGAGCAGTTCGACGCCCCGGCCGGTCGGCTGATCTTCCAGGACAAGATCGCCTTCGACCAGAAGTTCGACGAGTTCCTCGGCCGCGAGTGGCTCGCGGTCGAGCCCGCGAGCGTCGATGAGGTGCGCGACTTCGTGACCCGTCACGGCCGCGTCATGGGCAAGGTGCCGTTCAGCAACTCGGGCCACGGCGTGGAGCGGCACGAGGCGGCGGACGTCACCGACTGGGCGGCGTTCCGCGAGCAGCTGATGGCGAAGGGGCAGACGCTGCTGGAAGAGCTCATCGTGCAGCACCCGAGCCTCGCCGAGCTGTGCCCAGGCACGGTCAACACGACGCGCGTCACCGCCTTCTTCGACGGGCAGCGGGCGCGCATCCTCTCCATGGCGCAGAAGTTCGGCCGCGGCGCGGCGAGCGACCAGCAGACCTTCGGCGGCTTCTACACGATGCTCGATCGCGAGACCGGCCACTCGATGGGCCCAGGCTACGACTCGCACGGGAGCATCCACTACGTCCACCCCGAGTCGGGCGTCTCGATCCCCGACTTCCAGCTGCCGCTGTTCGAGACGGTGCAGCCGTTCATGGACCGGGTCGCGGCCGTCGTGCCGGCCGTGCGCTACGTCGGCTGGGACATCGTGATCGGGCCGGAGGGCCCGGTGCTGGTCGAGGGCAACTGGGCCGTGGGCGTCTACGACAACAAGCCGAGCGTGACCGGCGTCCGCACCGGCAGCCGTCCCCGCTTCCAAGAGGTCATGGGCTTCTAACCGCCGAAGCCGGTGCCGAGCAGGGCGCCGATGCCGAAGGTGATGCCGAGCGCAATGGCGCCGCCGACCACGACCCGCACGGTCGCACGGAGGGCCGGGGCGTCGCCGAAGCGCGCGCCGAGCCAGCCGGTCAGGGCGAGAGCGAGCAGCACCGCACCGAAGGTCACGGGAACCCGCGGCGGCACCGGGACGAGCACCGCGCACAGGAACGGCAGCAGGCCGCCGATGAAGAACGCGACGAGCGAGGCGAGCGCCGCGTGCCAGGGGCTGACGTCGTCGCTCTCGTCGGCCGAGCCGTCGCCGCGGGCGATGCGGGCGCGCACCGCGTCGCGCTGCGAGCTGACCGAGACGTACTCGCCGAGCGCCATCGAGAGCGCCCCGCCGATGAGCGCCGCGGCGCCCGCGAGCAGGATCGGGTGGATCGCCGTGGTCGCGCCCGCGACGCCGATGACGACCGCGGCGACCGAGACGATCCCGTCGTTCGCGCCGAGCACGCCGGCGCGCAGCCAGTTGAGCCGCGAGGCGAGGCTCTCGGGCGTCCCGTGGTCACCGGAGGAGGTTCCCATCAGCGCGCGCAGGGGCGACAGAACGTTGGACACCTCTCTATCGAAGCACCGCGCCGCGCGCTTGGCTAGCAAGGTGAGGCGACCCTAAAACCCTGATCACCCGTGCAGTCCGCGCTCCGGCCGCGCCCATTCGACGTGCCCCGAGACGCTGAGTCCGCCGCCGGCGTCGACCGCGATCACCGTGCTGCCGAACTCCTCGTGAGCCCAGGCGGGGCCGTCCGCGCCCATGGCGAACACGGTCGTCGCGAGCACGTCGGCGACGGTGAGGTCGGTGTCGATCACCGAGATCGATGACCAGTGATCGGATGCCGCGCCCGTGCGCGCGTCGACGATGTGCGCGCCGCGCTCGTAGCCGCCGGAGGTCGCGAGCGCGGCCTCGCCGAGCACGACGACGCCGATGAGGCGCTCGGCGTGCTCCGGGTGACGGATGCCGGCCTGCCAGCGCCGGCCAGGAGCCGGGACCCCTCGCGCGATCACGTCGCCGCCGGCATTGAGGCAGAAATCGGTTACGCCTCCGTCGCGCAGCGCATCGGCGGCGCGCTGCGCGGCCCACCCCTTGACGACCCCGTTCGCGTCGAGCGCGCCGTCGCGCCACACCGAGAAGACGCCGCCGCTCGCGCGATCGAAGGCGTCGGCGAGCTCGAGCACCTCGAGCAGCTCCGCGCTGGCGTCGCCCCGGGGGAGTGCGCCGCGCGAGACCCGCGCGAGCTCGCTCTCGGGGCGGAAGGGGCTGAACCGGGCATCCGCCTCGTCGAAGATCTCGAACGCTCGCGCGACGACGGACTGCGGGGCCTCGCAGCGCAGGTCGAGTGAGACGACCGTTCCCATCGCCTCATGCGTGAGGTTCATCCGTGCGCGTCGAGCGCGGACTGCACGCTCGCGAGGTAGCCCTCGGACGTGTAGGTCGCGCCCGAGATGGTGTCGACGCGGGCCGATTGCGACGCGATCACCTCCTGTTCGAGCAGCGGCGTCGCGTACTGCGTCAGCATCTCGTCGCGGCCACTGCCGCTCGGCGCCTGCAGTGTCGTGACGGCGGTGATCTTCGAGCCGCTGAAGGTCACCGACACCTGCACCGCGCCGAAGCGGGTCTGCTCCACCGCGCCGGTGACGGTGTCACCGGCGGACGTGCTCGAGCCACCGCTCGAGTCGTTGGAGCTGCTGCTCGATCCCGCCGGGGCGGTGGGACTCGCCGTCGCGTCATTGCCGCCCGTACCGATCAGCATCCGCCCCGCCACCGTGGCCGAGACCCCGGCCATGATGACCGCGAACATCGCGGTGCCCTGCCACTTCCTGCTCATGCGAAGCTCAACTCCTCGAACTGCACCCGGCGCACGCCCAGCGCCCCGAGGCTCTCGGCGGTCCGCTCGATCATCGCCGGAGGGCCGCAGACGAAGGCCTCCCGCTGCGCGGCGTCCGGCACGTGATAGCCGATCGATTCCGGGTCAAGCGGGTCGAAGCCGAGCTCGTCGCGTCGGCCGACGAGCGTGATCACGCGGACTTCGGGCAGCTGGGCGAACTCGCCGTAGAACACGAGGTCCTCGGGCCTGCTCACGCGGTAGAGCACGACCACCGAGCGGCCCATGCGGGCGAACTGCTCGGCGAGACCCCGGATCGGGCCGATACCGGCGCCGCCCGCGACGAGCAGCACCGAGCCGCCGCGCCGGCGCCCGACGAAGCCGCCGAACGGACCCTCGAGCAGCACCTTCGTTCCGGGCCGCAGCTCCCGCAGCCGGCCCGAGTGGTCGCCCAGGTCGGCCACCGTGATGCGGACCAGGCCGTCGGCCGGCACGTTCGAGATCGAGTACGGGTGCGCCGTGAGCAGGTGCCCCCATTCGAGGAAGCGGAACAGCATGAACTGGCCCGGCTTCGCGTCGAGCAGTTCGGGCCTACGCGAGCGGATCCAGACGCTCGTCATCCGCGGCGACTCCGGCACCACCGCGGCCACCTCGAAGCGGTGCTCGGCGAAGCGCAGCAGCGGGGTCGCGACGCGCCAGACCAGGACGCAGGCGGCCGTCGCGGCGTACATCGAGATCCACACGGCGCGCGCGAGCGGATGCCCCGCGAAGACCGGCCCCGCGCTGATCTGGTGCAGGAAGGTGAGGAAGATCGCCACGTACGTCGTGACGTGCGTCCAGTACCAGACTTCGTACGGCAGCAGCCTGCGCAGCGCCTGCGCGCTCACGAGCCCCGCGAGCAGCACGAGCCCGGTTCCGATGGTCGCGGTGAGCATGTCCGGGTAGAGATCGAACAGGCCGAGGTAGGCGCCGACGGGGCCGCGGCCGCCCGAGATCCACTGGCTCAGCGTCATGAGGCTCACGTGGGCGAGCACGAGGAGCAGTGTGCTCGTGCCGACCACGCGATGCCACGCCACGAGCCGGTCGAGGCCGATCGCGCGTTCGAGCCAGGGCACGCGGGCGATGAGCAGCAGCTGCACGCACACGAGGTACGACGCGATCATGCCGGCGAGTTCGGCGACGGCCGTCGTGAGGGCGGAGCCCGACGCGGTGACGACGGCGCTCGGCCACCACAGCGCGACGACCGCCAGACCGCCCGCGCCGACCAGGAGAGTCACGAGCCCACGCTTCATGGGGGAAAGCTAGGCAGGCAGCGTCAAAGAACCTTATGAGAATGGGCTGTGCTCGATAACGCGTAGCGCCGGGACCGCAGCGCGACGATCAGTGCGGAGTACGCGATGGCGATCGCGGACCCCGCCAGCACGGCGAGCGTGCCCTCGTCGCTGATGGCCGGTGTGCCCCGGAACGCGAGCTCGTTCATGAGCAGCGACACGGTGAAGCCGATGCCGCCGAGACATCCGACCACCAGTAGATCCGCCGGACTGCGCGCGATTCCCCCCGTGCGTGCACCCCGTCCGCCGAGCAGCCCGGCGAGCACGATTCCGACCACCTTGCCGAGCGGCAGCGCGATGACGATCGCCCAGAACTCGGCATGCAGTTCCTGAATGCCGACGGCCGGGAACGCGACCGCGGCCGCCGCGAACGCGAACAGCGGCAGGACGACCCCGTTGGTGACGGGCTCGAGCTGCGCGCGCATCCGCTCGCCCGGCTGCCTGGCGATGACGAAGCCGAGGGCGACGCCGGCGAGGGTGGCGTGCACGCCGCTCATCAGCACGAACCACCAGGTGAGCGCCGCGAGCGCCCACAGGGCTGCCATGACCGGCCACTGGCGGCGCCGGGCCAGCTGATAGGGCGAGCGCGGGGCGAGCAGCCGGCTCAGCCATGCGAACACGAGCAGGCACGCCGCGGCGCCGCCGAGCCAGGGCAGCCGCACGTCCTGCGTGAAGAAGAAGGCGATGATGAGGATCGCGATCAGATCGTCGATGACGGCGAGCGCGAGCAGGAACACGCGCACCTGGTTCGGGATGCTGCGCCCGAACAGCCCGAGGATGCCGAGCGCGAAGGCGATGTCCGTCGCGGTGGGCACGGGCCAGCCGGTGGGGAAGTCCTTGCCCGCGATCGCGAGGTAGATCAGCGCGGGGGCGATGACGCCGCCGAGGGCGGCGACAGCCGGCAGCATCGCCTTCCGGGGCGAGTTCAGCTCACCGACCGCGAGCTCGCGGCGCAGCTCGACCGACACCGCGAAGAAGAACAGCGCGAGCAGGCCGTCACTCACCCAGTGCCGCGGCGAGAGGTCGAGACCCGCGATCGGCACGTGCGGGTGCCAGTTGGCGAACGCGATCAGCGCCGCGCCGATGCCGGGAAGGTTCGCGAGCAGCAGGCCGAGCGCCGCGGCACCGAGCAGCAGCCCGGCGGCGACGCGTTCCGACCGCAGCATCCGCACACGGCAATACTGACAGCATGACCGCAAGCGAGTTGGATGCCTTCGCCGCCGCCATGTCCGATGTTCTCGACCGCTGCGTCTGGAGTCAGCGCGAGACGCACGAGAGCCTCGTGCCCTACCTCATCGAGGAGAGCTACGAGCTCGTCGAGGCGATCGAGTCGGGCACCCGCGAGGACCTGCTCGAGGAGCTCGGAGACGTGCTCTGGCAGGTCGTCTTCCACGCCGAGATCGCGCACCGCACGCCGGCCGAGGGTTTCGACGTGCAGGAGGTCGCGGCGAACGTGCGCGCGAAGATGGTGCGCCGGCATCCGCACGTCTTCGGTGACGAGGTCGCCGAGACCCCCGAGGACGTGGTGCGGCTCTGGACCGCCGCGAAGAACGCCGAGAAGCGCGACCGCACGAGCGTCCTGGACGGCATCCCGCGCTCCCTGCCCGCCCTCGCGCTCGCGGACAAGACGCTCGGCCGCGCGGCCTCGGTCGGCGTCGAGACGAATGCCGCGGCCGCGGCGTTCTCGAGCGAGGAGGAGCTGGGCGAGCTCCTGCTCGGAATCGTCGCAGCCGCGCGCGCCCAGGGCCTCGACGCCGAGCGCGCCCTGCGCGCCCGGCTGCGCGCCCTCGCGACCGAGGTGCGAGCGGCCGAGGCGAGGAACCGGGGCTAGGCCGCGACCGGCGCCGTGGCATCCGTGCTTCTGCTCTGCTCGCGACGATGCGCGGGCAGGAACAGCACGGAGCCGAGCAGCACCAGGGCGACCACGAAGATCGCGAGGTACACGAGGTGCATCGCGTTCGCGAGCCCCGCCCCCTCCGGCACGCCCGCCGCCGTCAGCGTCACGCGCGAGTTGACGACCGCACCGAACACGGCGACGCCGACGGCCGAGCCCATCGAGCGGGCGAACATGTTGGTGCCGGTGACGGCGCCACGCTCGCGGTACTCCGCCGTGGACTGCGCCGCGATCAGCGACGGCACCGCCGTGAACCCCATGCCGCACCCGATCACGAAGCAGAACAGCGCGACCAGCCAGATCGACGAGTGGGCGCCGAGCGTGAGCGTCAGCGCGGCGCCGACCACAACGAGCAGCGACCCGATCACCGAGGTGACCCGGAACCCCCAGCGCAGGTAGATGCGGCCGGCCTGCGACGCGGCCGCCGGCCAGCCGATCGTCAGCGCGGCGAGCGCGAGGCCGGCGATCAGCGCGCCGAAGCCGAGCACGTTCTGGGCGTAGATCGGCACGTAGGTCGACAGGCCGAGCACGACCACGCCGATCATGAGCGACGCGATGGTCGAGGCGGCGACCACGCGGCGCTTGAGCAGCCCGAGCGAGAAGATCGGATGCCGCACGCGCAGCTCCGCGTACACGAAGGCGGCGAGCAACACGGCCGCGACGAGGAACACGCCGATGGAGGTCGCCGAGCCCCACGCCCACGTCGTGCCGCCCTCGAGCAGACCGAGCAGCAGCAGGGTGGTGCCGCCGGCGAGCAGCACCGCGCCGAGGTAGTCGATCGGCTCGCGCTGGGCGGCGGAGCGCTTCTCGTGGTACGCGCGCCACAGCATCACGACGGCCACGGCGCCGAGCGGAATGTTGATCCAGAAGATCCAGCGCCAGATGCCGAGCTGAGCGAACACGCCGCCGAGCGTCGGCCCGACGACCGACGCGATCGCCCAGACGGAGGCGAGGTAGCCCTGGACCTTCGCGCGCTCCTCGAGCGTGTACAGGTCGGCGGTGATCGTCATCGAGACGGGCATCACGGCGCCGGCGCCGAGGCCCTGGATCACGCGCGCTCCGATCAGCACCGGCATCGACCAGGCGGCGCCGCACAGGATGGAGCCGAGCAGGAACAGCGCGATGCCGAACAGCAGGGTGTTCTTCCGGCCGAGGGCGTCCGCGAGGCGGCCGTAGATCGGCACGGAGACCGCCTGCGCCAGCAGATACACCGAGAACAGCCACGGGACCTGCTGGAAGTGCCCGAGGTCCTTCGCGATGGACGTCGAGGCGGTGGCGATGATCGTGGAGTCGAGCGCGACGAGGCCCGTGGCGAGCATCTGTGACAGCAGGACCGGTCCGCGTTCCGAGCGCAGGCCGACCCCGGCGGATCGTTCGGACATGTCAGCTTCAAGTCACCCCGGCTTCGGGCTTATTCCCAGCAATGGCAGGATTGAGACCATGGCCCAAGACGTGAACCCGCCTCGTGGCATGCGCGATTTCCTTCCGGCGGAAAAGGCGAAGCGGGAGCGGCTTCTCTCGGTCATCCGCGCGCAGTACACGGCGCGCGGCTTCGAGGAGATCGAGACGCCCGTCGTCGAGGACGCGGCGCGGCTGCACTCCGGGCTCGGCGGCGACAACGAGAAGCTCGCCTTCGGGATCCTGAAGCGGGGGCTCGACGCCGACGAGGTGGGCCGGGCCGCGGCATCCGGCGATCTCACCGCCCTCACCGACCTGGGCCTGCGCTTCGACCTCACGGTGCCGCTCGCCCGCTTCTACGCCACCAACCGCGCCAAGCTGCCCGGCGTCTTCAAGTCGATCCAGATCGCGCCCGTCTGGCGCGCCGAGCGGCCGCAGAAGGGCCGCTACCGCCAGTTCGTGCAGTGCGACATCGACATCATCGGCGAGGCGGGCATCCTGGCGGAGGTCGAGCTGATCACCGCGACCGCGGCGACGCTCACCGCGCTGGGGCTCGCCGGCTGCCGCATCCGCATCAACCACCGGGCGATCCTCAAGCACCTGATCGCCTCCTGGAACATCGCGCCCAAGAACAGCGACCGGGCGCTCATCACGATCGACAAAGAGGACAAGATCGGTGTCGACGGCGTGGTCGCCGAGCTGGTCGCGCTCGAGCTGCTCGCCCCCGAGCTGGCCGAGCAGGCCCGCGCCGACCTCGGCGAGCTCGCAGACGACGGCTGGAACCTCGTGGGCGAGAACGCGCCGGCCTGGCTCGACCCCGACGCGTATGCCCAGCTGCTCGAGATCCGCAACGCGGTCAAGGCGGCGGCCCCCGAGGTGCCGCTGATCTTCTCGCACAACCTCGTGCGGGGCATGGGCTATTACACCGGCGCGATCTTCGAGATCCAGCACCCCGAGTTCGGCTACTCGCTCGGCGGCGGCGGGCGCTACGACGGCATGATCGGCCGCTTCGCGGGCACGGATGCCCCGGCCGCCGGCTTCTCGATCGGGTTCGAGCGCATCGTCGACCTCATTCCGGACGACGACGCGGACGCGCCGGACGCGGTCGTGCTGCTGCACGACAGGGACGTTCCGCCCGCCACCCTCATCTCGCTGCAGGGTGCCCTCGTCGCCGAGGGAAAGCGCGTGCGGCTCGAGAAGCGCACGAAGAACGTCAAGGCGCTGCTCGCGCGCGCGGCCGAGTCAGGGTATCGCGCGGTCGCCAACGTGAACGCCGAGACGACGGATGCCGGCCGACTCGAGTTCCGCCCGCTCGCGTAGTCTCACCCCCTCACTAAAGTGAAGACGACCCCCATCAGAAGGAGATAACAGTGGCTGCTATCGAGGCCGTTGGCGCTCGCGAGATCCTGGATTCCCGCGGCAACCCGACCGTCGAGGTCGAGGTGCTGCTCGACGACGGGACCGTGTCCCGCGCGGCCGTGCC
>Ga0164242_10005541_pt1 | contig 14038 bp, 12 predicted proteins | sample OricomgcompostMG_FD_108783 | JGI IMG/M metagenome (GOLD analysis project Ga0164242, IMG submission 108783) | Miracle-Growth compost microbial communities from Emeryville, California, USA - Original compost - Miracle growth compost (MG) ...
ACGATTCCGAATGTGAAAGATCAGTGGAAGCTGGTGAACCCGCAGTGAGCCGGCGCCTTCCAGTCGCGGCGCGTTGAGGCGGGCCGAACCGATGGACATCGTCAACCTCGGCGTCGGCATCCTATTCGACGGCGTCGCCTACGGAATGGTGCTGTACGTCATCGCAGTCGGCCTGTCGGTGACGATGGGGCTCCTCGGCATCGCGAACCTCGCCCACGGGGTGTTCGCGATGGCCGGCGGTTATGTGGCGCTGTCTTTGATGAACAACGCCGGAGCGCCTTTCTGGGTCGCCCTCGTGGCTTCCTTCGTCGCCGTGGCGCTGTTCAGCATTGTACTGGAACGCCTGCTATATCGGCACCTCTACGACGCGGGCGAACTAGAGCAAACCCTGCTCAGCATCGGGCTGATCTTTGTTGCCACGGCGGTTGCGCACTTCGTCTTCGGTCCCCTGCCGCAGCGCGTCGACATCCCACACGCGATCAGCGGGCAGCTGACCTTCTTCGGCGAGACCTTTCCGACCTATAGGGCTTTTTTGATCGTCGTCGGCTTCGTGCTGTTCGTCGGATTGTGGCTTGGGCTCGACCGCACGATGATCGGCGCCCGCATTCGCGCCGCGGTCGACAATCGCTCGATGGCGCAGTGCCTAGGCATCGACACCAATCTTCTGTTCATGCTGGTGTTCGCGTTCGGCAGTGGGCTCGCCGCGCTTGGCGGCAGCCTTGGCGCCGATATCATCGCGATCGCGCCAGGCTACGCCATGGAGCAACTCGTCTATTTCCTGATCGTCGTCGCCGTCGGCGGACTCGGGACGATCCGCGGCCCCTTCGTCGCGGCGTTGTTGCTGGGTCTCGGCGACACCGCCTGTAAGATGCTAGTCCCGCAATTCGGCGCTTTCTTTGTCTACGCCGCCGTACTGGTCGTGCTGCTGTTGAAGCCGGCCGGACTGTTCGGAAAGGCGTGACATGCAGGGCCGTGCTCATACGCTCGCTGTCATGCGCGCGACGCGCCGTTTGCGCGTTATCGAACTCCTGCCGTGGCTCATCTTGATCGGTACATACTTCCTGCTGCCGAGTTATCTGCCGCTCGCGACGCAGATCATAGTCATGATCCTGTTCGCTTTATCGCTCGATTTGCTACTTGGCTATACGGGCGTGGTGACCCTGGGTCATGCTGCCTATTACGGCGTTGGCGCGTACACGGCAGGCATTCTCGCCGTGTCCCACTGGAGCGAGCCAATTTCGGGGCTGTTGGCGGCGACCGTCATGGCGGGCATCGTCGGCCTGGTCACCGGATATATCATCCTGCGCACCAAGGGGCTCACGCTCCTGATGCTCGGCATGGCCGTGACGTTGCTGCTGGAGGCGCTGGCCAATCATTTCAACTCGATCACGGGCGGCGCCGACGGCCTGCAAGGCATCATGATGCCGCCGTTGCTCGGACGCTTCGAATTCGATCTGTATGGCAAGGTCGGCTATGTCTACGCCGCCGTTGTCCTATTTCTCGCCTGGCTCGTGTGCCGGCGCCTGCTCTTGGCGCCGTTCGGACGGTCGCTGGTCGGTATCCGCGAAAATCCATTGCGCATGGCGGCGATCGGCGTGCCGGTTTCACGGCGCAAGCTGATCATCTTCACTGTCGCCGCCGCGCTCGCGGGGCTCGCGGGTGCTCTGTCGGCGCAGACAAATCAATTCGTCAGTCTGAATTCGCTGAGCTTCGAGCTTTCCGGCACCGTGCTCGTGGTGCTCGTGCTCGGCGGGGCAGGGCGACTCTACGGCGCCTTCATCGGCGCGCCGATTTACATGATCGCTCAAGACACGCTCGCCAAGAGCAGCCCGACGTTTTGGCTCTTTTGGCTGGGCCTCATCCTGATCGGCATCGTCATGTTCTCGCGGGGTGGCGTGCTCGGACTCGTCGACTTGCTGCAGAGACAGCTCAAAGAGCGTTTCGGTCGCAACGCCGCCAAGATCGGCGAAGCACTATGATGCCGGCGCTGGAAACCAAGGGGCTGAACCGCCGCTTTGGTGCGCTCGAGGTTGCCGGCGACATCAACTTTCGGATGGAGGCCGGCGCCCGCCGCGCGCTAATCGGTCCCAACGGGGCCGGCAAGACCACCTTCGTCAACCTTCTCACCGGGCAAGTTAAGCCATCGAGTGGCCGCATCTTCCTCGACGGCAGCGACATCACCGGATTGTCACCGGACCAGCGCGTGCAGCGCGGCATTGCCCGTACCTTCCAGCTCAACACCCTGCTCAAGGGTTTGACCGTCCTCGAGAACGTGCAGCTTCCGATCCTTGAGCATCGCAAGGAAGGCGGACTTGTTCTGTCCGGTGTGCGCGCGCAGGACCGCGCCGCCGAGGCAGCGTATGACCTGTTGGAGCGACTAAGGCTCCATGACGATGCGCTGCGCCGTGTATCCGAGTTGCCTTACGGGCGGCAGCGACTCGTCGAGGTTGCCGTGGCGCTCGCGCTCGAGCCGGCCGTGCTGGTGCTCGACGAGCCGGCTGCCGGTGTGCCGCCCGCCGACTCGCATCGCATGATGGACCTGATCGACGGCCTTCCATCGTCGATCGCGGTGCTGATCATCGAGCACGACATGAAACTGGTGTTCCGCTTTGCCAGGGAGATCACGGTTCTCGTTGCGGGTCGGATCCTGACCGAAGGCCCGCCTGACGTGATTGCACATGATCCGCAGGTGCGGGACGTCTACCTGGGGCACCGCAAGCATGGCTAATTCTGGCGCCGCGGAACCGATCTTGGTTTGCGACAAGCTGTCCAGCGGATGGGGCGCGACGCAGGTGATCGATCGCGTCTCGTTGCGCTTGGAAGCGAATGAAACGCTGGTCGTCCTTGGCCGTAATGGCGTTGGCAAGACCACGTTGCTGTCAACGCTGATTGGGCGCGCGGCACAGAAGGGCGGCTCGATCGTCTTCCGCGGCCGGACCATCGACCGTATGCCGCCGCATCAGCGGGCGCGGTTCGGCATAGGCTTCGTGCCGCAAGAGCGCGAGATTTTCCCGTCGTTGACGGTTCTGGAGAATTTGACCATCGCGGCGCGACCCGGTCCATGGGATCTGCGGCGGGTCTTCGAGCTCTTTCCGCGGCTTGATGAGCGCCGTGGGAACGGCGGCAACCAACTCTCCGGCGGCGAACAGCAGATGCTGGCGATCGCGCGCTCCTTATTGGGAAACCCGCAGCTGTTACTGATGGATGAGCCGCTCGAGGGCCTGGCGCCGGTGATCGTCGACCAGATCGTGGCGGTCATTCACCGCATCCGCTCAGAAAGCGATATGGCAATCCTGATTGTGGAGCAGCACGTCGATATCGCATTGGAGTTTTCGCAAAGCGTGGTCGTGCTCGACCGCGGAACGATGATCTACAACAACGCCGATGCGGGCGTGCCGCCCGACCGCACGATCATCGAGAATTTGGTGAGCGTTGGCGGATGACCTCACTCTAATATTCGGCGCCCTTCCGGGCAGCCGCGTCGATCTTTGCAAAGTTGGCGAGGGCGTTTTCGTCCGTGCAGGAGCGGCAAAGCCTGAAGTTAGTTCGGTCGAAGCGTTCAAGCAGGCCATGAAAGTCGCAAAAATCATCGGCATATTCAAATAAAACATTTCGATGCGTGCCGCGCGCGCGGCGCCGGACGGCGAGGTCATTTCCGCTGATACCATGCATCGCGATGCTCCCGTGCGTCTTGGCACGAGAACTATCTGCGCTGTCTCTCTTCGTCCTATGGGAGTCGACGCGGGTTCAGGGCGCGATCATCGCTCTTAGAACGCTTCCTCGCGGCAGTCCAGCGCATTCCAAGCCGCGAACGCGGCGTAACATCCCTGCGGCGACCCAGCGCTGATGGCGGAGCCGCTGGATCTGCCGACGCGCTCTCGGGATGCGAGTCATGCCCACATGACAGATAGCCTTATCTAGCCTTATCCGGCGGCACATTCATTTTAGACACTGATCGAGGACAGTGGGACCGGCTCAGGAAATCGACTGACAAAAGACCACTTTAGATACCCAAACGAACGCTCACCAAATTATCTGCCCATGTCGGCTACCGTGATGTACTATTACGATTCAGGGTTGCGGAGTGCTCGTGCGCGATCTCTAAATGTGGAGCGATAATCCACGACTTACTGGGTCTTCCCAATGGAATTGCGACAACTTAAATATTTTGTCACTCTTGCAGAGGAGTTGCATTTTAGTCGGGCAGCCGACCGCTTAGGTATTGCCCAGCCGGCGCTGAGTCAGCAGATCCAGAGCCTAGAGCGCGAACTCAACGTAAAGCTATTCTACCGCACGAAACGATCAGTAGCATTAACCGTAGCGGGCCGACTGACCTTGGAATATGCACTTCGGACCCTGCAACAAGCTGAGCGGACAGAACTGATAGCGCGACAGGCTGGACGAGGCGAGCACGGCTATATCGAGGTTGGCTACGTAAGTTCTGCAGCCCTTTCTGGAATTTTGACGAGTACAATTTCCGCCTTCCGAGCAACGAACCCCGGAGTTGAGCTTCGGCTTTACGAGCTCGGTATTCGCACCCAGCTAGAGCACCTCGTGAACGGCAGGATTGATGTGGGCTTTATAAGGCGGCCAGTACATCACTGGCCAGTGGGGGTCTCGTCGATCACCGTATTACGTGAGCCGATCATAGCGGCTTTGCCTAATGGGCATCATCTTGCGCGAAAACGTCAACTCTATATCAGCGCGCTGAAGGACGAAGCCATGGTCACGATGCAATTCACAGAAGGGGTCGGATTCCATGAGCAAATACTCGACCTCTGCCGCAAGCGCCACTTTGTCCCCAGGATTGCGCATCGAGCGCAACAGTTTGCGGCTGTCGCCAGTCTCGTTGGCGCAGGGCTGGGTGTCGCCATGGTGCCTTCTTCAGTACGCAACCTTCGTCTAGCTAAGGTGGCTTACCGATCATTCTCCGATGTTCCACGAGAGCTTTCGGATCTTGCACTCATTTATCGGAAGTCGGAGCAGGCACCAGCGGTTGTTTCATTCGTCGAAAAGATTAGACGCGTGGCGCGGTGCTGAGGCGTTCGACACTTATAACCACACCTTATTTATTTGCTCACTCTACTTATTGGCTTGCCCCTGCGCCCGATGCTATTGGTTTTCGATAGTCCCGCGCGCACGGAGACGTAATGCCGGGATTGATCAAGGCGTTGCCGCCATGCACGCTAAGCGGATCCGCTCGCAAAAGGCCGCAGGTTGTTGGCGCCGTAACCCGTGACAATGGAGGCTCGATACCCAGGTCGTCGCGCTGCGTCGTCAGTCGCTTTGGCGGATATCGATCCGTGGATGGCCTGTAATCCTTAGATCACTGGCCGAAAGAAAGAACTAAAATGAGTCAGGGTAATACTTTTGACGTGATCGTAGTCGGATTTGGCTTCGGTGGCGCCGTTTCGGCTCTTAACGCCGCGAAGGCTGGGGCAGAAACGCTGATACTTGAAAAATCTAGAGTTCCTGGCGGCCTGTCGATTTGCTCTTATGGCGCGGTTCGAAGCGCGAAAGATCCGGAGCAAGCCTTTCAATATCTCAAGGCGACCAACGCGGATCGAACCCCCGATGATGTCCTGCGCGTGTTGGCCAGTGGAATGTGCGAGATCGAAGACTATGTCAGGGAGCTTGGCAAGATCAACAACGCAAAGATAGTCACATCGATTGAAGAGGCGGCTGGTCCTGTCGGGACGAGCAATCAGCCTTATATTCATGAGCAGAAGCCGCAGCGACGCAATTCGGCGAACTATCCCCTCCCTGGCACAGAGACGTTCTATCACACGCGCGTGCAGGACGTTCCCGGCTTCGACGCCCGCAAAAGCTACCCGTGGGCGAACGGCGCACCAGATGGGCCTAAGCTATTTAAAATCGTGCACGACAATCTCAACAAATACGGAGTCGAAATACGTCTTGGTGCCGCGGTGGTGGATCTTCTCGCAGACCCCAATACTCGTGAAGTATTCGGAGTGCGGTCATCAATTGACGGAGTGGAGCATGAGTTTTACGCGAGGCGAGCGGTGATTCTTGCGTCTGGCGGCTTCGAAGGAGCCCCTTTGATGCAGGAGCAATTTCTCGAGGGAAAGCCGATTCTCCATGCGGCCGGTCAGAATAACACGGGTGATGGGATCCGCATGGCACAGCGGCTAGGAGCTGGGCTGTGGCACATGTGGCATGTTCACGGTAGTTGCGCCTTTCGACACCCGGATCCGACATATCCCTACGGCATCAGGCTCAAGCGGTTTCCAGACTGGTTCCCCGGTGATGAGGGCAGCGTCAGGCTGAGAATGCCGTGGATATTGGTTGATAAGCGCGGCAAGCGTTTCATGTCCGAGCAACAACCTTATACGCAAGATACGCTGATCCGTCCGATGCAGTACTTCGATCCACTTACCCAGACCTTTCCCCGGAATCCGTCATTCCTTATCTGCGACGACGAAGGCCGGGGGCTTTACCCGCTAGGCAAACCAACCTCGAACGATGAGGGACTTCGCTTCGTATGGAGCAACGACAACCTCAGGGAAGTAGAGCTGGGTATACTTAAGCGCGCGGATAGCTTGCCCGAGCTGGCCGACGTTCTTGGCATTGAAGCAGGGACTCTTGTTGACACTGTGAATCGTTGGAACGCCCTGTGCGAGCAGGGCGAAGATGCCGACTTTCGACGTCCGCCGGGATCGATGATGCCTATTGAGCGGGCGCCATTTTACGGCGCGCCCGTCTGGGCCACGATAACCAATACCCAGGGCGGGCCGGTTCATGATTCGGAGCAACGCATAATCGATGTCGATGGAAAGCCGATACCTAGGCTTTATTCCGCAGGTGAATTGGGTAGCTCCTTTGGCCATCTCTATTTGTCCGGCGGCAATATTTCGGAATGCTTCGTAACCGGCCAAATAGCCGGCAGTAACGCTGCGAAGTTACCGCCGCGTCGCGAGGTGAATCAGAAAATGGCCGCGGCGGTTGCCCGATAAGACGAAGCGTCAGACTTGGATTTATTAGCGGTCGGGGAGGGCCGTACTCATGACGAATCGACGTCGACTGCTGATGTCCGCGTGCTCCGGTTTGCTTAGCCTGTGCGCTTGGCCCGAACTCGGAAGGACGAAGCCGAACTACCCGCTCCGACCGATCAGGTTGGTTGTCCCGTTTGTTCCAGGCGGTGTCGTGGACGTGACCGCGCGTCTATGGGCCGACAAGATGACGGGGCTGCTCGGCACGATCGTCCCTGAGAACAGGGGCGGGGCGAGTGGAATGATCGGCGCGCGCGAAGTAGCAAATGCAAATGCCGACGGTTACACCCTCTTATTTGGAAATACCAGCACTCAGCTTCTTCAGCCGCTTATAGCGCCTAATCCAGACTTCGACCCTAGGCAATCCTTTGCGCCGATCAGCATCTTCGTCAACTCGGCCATTGCGATTGTAGTAAATCCGACCGTGCCAGCCAAACGACTCGATGAGCTCATTGCTTATATCAAGAATAGATCTGAGCAGACCACGTATGGCTCACCCGGAACCAGAACGCTAACAAATGTTGCCGGCGAGCTCCTCAAAAGACTGGCGAACCTTCCACATTTTGTACATGTGCCCTACAAGGGCGGTGGGCAGAGCGTTGTAGATTTGATTGGTGGCCATATTTCCGTTCTCATGATCGCTATAACGCCTGAAATTCTCGAATTGCATCGAACGGGCAAGGCCCGCATTATTGCGACGTTTAACGCTGAACCGTTGAGCTTCGCGCCAGAACTGGGCCGCGTTTGCGAATACATTCCGGATCTTATCGTTACGCTTTGGATGGGTGTATTCGCCCCTGCGCGAACACCGACTGACGTATTGGCCATCGTCGGGGGAGCGCAGCGTAAATTACGGACGGACGAAGCCTTTAAGAAAAGACTTGAAGATGCCGGTTTCGAACCAATCTTGAATGGTCCTGAAGAGGCGCAGCAGTTCCTCGATAAAGATTATGGTAGACTTGCATCGCTCATCCACCGGACTGGCCTCAAGCTTGAATGAAGGCTATTGAATATTGTCGGCTCACGATTCACGGCCCTGCATCCCGCTTGAATTGCGGGACCAGAGCTCTCCGTCGCGACCCCTGTCTATACGGTAATGAAAGATCTCATCACGGCCACCATGTTGCGCCGCGAGAGTAGGTCCACGAAGGCCTCTGTAAACGAGGCTTCCGCCCATTACAGGCCGACGTTAATCTTGAGCTCCCGCCCAAACTGCGGACGCTCCATGATCCGCCTCTGTTATTAAGTGGAGCATGTGCACTCCGCAGGTTGAGGCGACCGGCCTCCACCCGGAAAACACCAAGTGTGGTGTGACAGTGGGACCGGAGGTGGGCCATGGGGCGTTGGAAGCTTACGCGCGCGGGCCAGATGTCACTGCCCAGTTATAAGTGCTTCTTATTTGAGTCGTCACAATGCTTATTGGATTGCCGCAACGGTCTTCCAGTATCGTGTCAACAAGGTTGTGGCCGGCAGGCCGCATGCCGGGCGCCATCGATAACTCAGAATGATCGAATGGAGAGGCGCGGTGGGCGAAAGAGGAGCGCGCGTGACAGGATATCTCCGGGACTCATATCCGTGGTCTGAGCAAGCTCGTGGCCTACCTCTAATCGTCGTGTCCCTGATTGCTTAATGTGATGCCGAATAATGGCTGCAATTCAGCTCGATCTACCGCAATGCGTCAGGGAAAGCGCGCGCTGTGAGCTTCGTTCCCCATTCCGAGGTGCCATGAATAATCTTCCGGCTCGCGTACGCACCTCTTACGATCACTGTATCTATTCGGACGACTGGCGTAATTGGCGCGACCCCGAGGTGCCCCAGTGGATCGACCCCGTGGGGTGGCTGCTTGAGCGCCACCTGAACACGCCGCTTGCTCACAAGCCAGCTATCATCTGCAATGACGAAGTAGTCTCCTATTTGGAGCTGGCTGAGAAGGTCGCGCGATATGCCTCTGCGCTTGCAGGCGTTGGGCTCAGTCCAGAAGCGCGGCTGCTCCTGTTTGGTACCGATAGCCTCGACTATGTAGCGGTGTGGCTTGGCTCCGTTCGGCTTGGAGCGGTGCCGGTCGTCATTTCCGATCTCTACAAGGCGAAGGATCTTGCTTATTTTCTGGCCGACACCGCTGTGCGTCTGCTTTTCATCGACGCTGAACAGTTGCCCAAGCTCATTGATATCGAAGCCGATCTCCCCGCCTCGCTGCAGATCATTCTCGTCCGCGGCAATATGGCCGCGGAGGTAGGTGCGAAGTTTCCGGGCCGCGTGGTGGTTAGCCTGGAATCAGCGCTCTCGGCGCCCGCTCATGCGGTCGCGCCATGCCGGCGCCACGCGAACGACGTTACTTACATGTTCTACTCCGGGGGGACGACCGGCACCGCGAAGGGCATTACTCACCTTGCCCACGACTTCGTGCTGGTTCCCGCGAGGCACGGCCATTTCTGGGAATACAGCTCGGAAGATGTAGTGTTCGCTACATCGAAGAAATATTTCACACACGGTCTGTGGCCCGGATTATTGATCCCAATGTTTTGGGGCGCCACCATTGTGTTGGACCGCCGGCCGCCGACGCCCGACGTTCTGCTAGAGATGATGACTAGGCATAAGGTGAGCATGCTGGTCACGGTTCCGACTGTGCTTAAGAACCTGATCGAAGTCATGAGGAAGGACAAGCGGACGGCTCGGCTTCCGGCGCTGCGGATCGTCATTAGCGCGTCAGAGAAGATGCCGCCGGAAATGTTCGAGCGTTTTTACGAGCTCACCGGCGTCGATATATTGGATTCGATCGGCAGTTCGGAGATCACCTATGAATGGATTGCCAATCGTCCCAAGGAATTCAAGCGCGGCAGCCTCGGCAAGCCAGTGTTTGGCTGCACGATCCGGTTGACAGATGCCGATGGTGAGGAGGTGACCGAGCCGGGCGTCGCGGGCGAGGCATGGGTCAAGAGTGCGACCACCTGTTTCTTTTATTGGCGCAAATTTGACAAATCGCGCGAAACCTTCGTCGGCGAGTGGGCGCGCACCGGCGACAACCTCTGCTTCGACGAGGACGGCTTCTTCTGGTTCAGCGGGCGCAATAATGACCTGTTCAAGGTTAAGGGGCTTTGGGTGTCGCCAATCGACATCGAGGCCGCGCTGACGCGGCATCCGGCTGTCCGTGAGGCGGCGGTGGGACCATGCGACGATAGCGACGGGTTGACTAAGCCACGCGCGTTCCTGGTACTACGCGAGGGCTTTGCGGAGAGTGCAGAGCTGATCGAAGAACTAAAAGCGGCTGTCGCTCCACTCGGTTCCTATAAGATACCGGGGTCGTTCCTCGTCGTTGAACAACTTCCGCGCACGACCTTGCTCAAGATCGACCGTAAAGCGCTACGCGAATTGGATTATGGCGCGTAACGCCATTGCGAAACTCGATGCCTCCGAGGGCGGGGAGAACGCGCAGGCCGATCAGTAGGGCTTGTCAAGCGCGGTAACGGTCGCAGCAATAATTGGAAATTTACACAGGGGTCCAAAATGAAACATTTAGCCGCTAGATTCCCCTACTTATCGGGCAGCACAGTGGGCGCGTTCCTCGCGATCATTCTGGTGTTTGGGCACGCGCACGCGCAGTCCTACCCGTCCCGCCCAATCAAACTGATTGTTCCCTTTCTTGCAGGTTCGGCGACCGACGTAACAGCGCGCCTGCTGTCGAAAAGCTTGCAGGAACGATTGCACACCACCATCGTGGTTGAGAACAGAGGCGGCGCAGGCGGCAACATAGGAACCGACCTGGTGGCGAGGGCCGATCCGGACGGGTACACATTACTTTACTCGACTTCAGGGCCGTTGGCGGTGAATAAGACTCTATTCGCGAGGCTGCCTTACGATCCCGAGAATGATTTCGCGCCGATTTCGTTGATCGCCACGCTGCCAAACGTGTTGGTCGTTAACCCCAAGACAATTCCTGTCAAGAACGTCAAGGAGTTCGTTGCCTATCTTAAAGCGCGTCCAGGAAAAATTAACTTCGCATCGATTGGTAATGGCAGTTCACAGCATCTCGCGGCGGTTCAGTTCGAGTTGGCAACCGGCACGAAAATGACCCATGTGCCTTACGCCGGAATACCGCCGATCGTTACCGACCTCCTCTCTGGCAACGTCCCCGTTAGCTTTATCAATATTCCGTCGGTGCTAGGCATGATCCGAACGGGCCAACTGAAGGTGCTGGCTGTGACTACCAGGCACCGCAGCGAGTTATTGCCTGACATTCCAACCCTGCAAGAAGAGGGCCTTGCGGGATTCGAGTCATACGCATGGTTCGGCCTTCTTGCCCCAAAGGGGACGCCGCAGGCGATTGTACAGCGCCTCAACAAGGAGGTGCTCGCCTCGATGGGTGAGCCGGCGTTGCGCGAACGAATGATCAAAATTGGCACCGAACCTGCCCCGACTTCGCCTGCTGAATTTAAGGCGATGATCTCAGCCGAAGTCACGAAATGGCGTAAAATCATCCGTCAGGCTAACATTCCAATTGTTCAGTGAAGTAGCGGTTGCCATTACTCGATTGAGGGTTCGTATGAGCATAATGTCCGCCGATGTCGACAATGCTGGATCACAGTAAATGTCTCGACATTTCGTCAAGACCTCACACATGCGCAAATCTCGGAAAGAAAATACGATGGGCTTCATGGACCAGCGGCAATGGATGTCCCTCCTAGATCAGCAGGGCGAGCTGCGACGAATCACGGCCGAGGTCGATTGGGACCGCGAAATCGGGGCGGTTACTCGCCGCGTTCTGGAGAAGAAAGGCCCGGCGCTTCTGTTTGAAAACATCAAAGGCTACGCGGGTGGACGCTGTGGAAAGCTCTTCGTCAGCGGGCTCGGTTCCCGGGCGCGGCTTGGTCTCGCTCTTGGGCTTTCGCGTGAGGTCTCCAACCGCGAACTTGTTCAGCACGTGATGAAAATGAACCGGGAGAGTGTGCGGTCGGTGGTCGTTAGCACCGGACCCGTAAAAGAAAACATCATTCGTGGCGACGCCGTCGATCAAACGGAGTTTCCTGTCCCCAAGTGGCATTACCTCGAGGGTGGCCGGTACATTCACACGTTCTCGGCGATCGTGACCAGAGACCCTGAGACAGGTGTAATGAACGTTGGCCTCTATCGGGGCATGATCGGTCAGAAGAACACGACGCCGTTTCTCCTCGTCAAGGGCGGCCAGCACTGGGGCGCCCACTTTGCGAAATGGTCCGCTCTGAAGAAGCCGATGCCCGTGGCATGCGTAATCGGTTGGGATCCCATTATGCCCTTCTTGGCGGGGTCGCCGCTCCCGGCTGGCACGTGCGAGTGGGACGTGATGGGCGCTTATCGTGGTGAGGCAGCCCAACTCGTGCGCTGTGAAACCTCGGATCTGCTTGTGCCGGCGTCCGCCGAGATCGTGATCGAAGGAACGATTAGCGACGATCCAGAAAATTACGAGAGCGAAGGACCGTTTGGCGAATATACCGGTTACGTGTCAGACCTTCCGACGCGACGTCCGACAATGAAAGTCGAGTGCATCACGCACCGGCATGATCCAATTTTTTGCGGTTCATTGGAGGGTACGCTTCCTGGCTCCTACAGTGAGAACAGCGTGATGTCGTCCGTGCAGCGAGCTGCTATCGCCTGGAATATCCTGAACGGCGCCGGCATTCCCGACGTTCGTGACGTTTACGCGCCACCTATCACAAACGGGGTGAACATCCGGGTTCAAATCAAGAAGCATTACCAAGGTCAGCCCAAGCAAGTCGCGGCAGCGCTCTGGGGCAATAGCGCGGCCCAGTATCGCTATAAGCATGTCACTGTCGTGGAAGAGGATATCGATCCGGCACAGGATGAGCAGGTGGAATGGGCGTTCGCGCATCGCGTGAACGCCGGAGAGGGCGGTGTTGTTATCTTTCCGGGAATCTTCGGCTCACCGATCGATCCCAGCACCCCAATGGCAGACCGTGACGTCGCACAGCTCGGGACTGGCCTCTGGAACCGCATGTTGATCGACGCCACACGTTCTTGGAAAAGCCCGCGCAGGCCAGAGTGGGGCGGTGAACGCTTTCCGCCGACCGTCCAGCCGGCGGCCGAAGATGAGGCCCGCGTGCAAGCCCGCTGGGCGGAATACGGTCTTGGCGATCTATGACGGGGCTGCCCAATGCTTAATTTGGAAGCATATCAGCCTCAAAAGGTCGGCTAAGACGTCAGTTGCCATCGTCGGTTTGACCGTCTGAGCCGGCCCATGTCCTCAATTTGGCGAACAAACGGATGTCCCGATGACGGCCGCAAGGATGATGATCAGAGAAGCATCACCTGACGAGATACCAAAAATCATTGAGCTTGATGCCAAGGTTGCAGGCGTCAAGCGTGCTGACTTTTGGCTAGACTTGTCGGATCAGCGCCGTCGTAAGAAGACATTGGCAATTATCGTCGCCACAATCGGCCCAGAGATTGTCGGATACGCATCCGGCGATCTGCTCGCGTTGACGGTCCGCGCGCCGATCTGTGGTTGGATTTACGCGATTGGGGTAGTTGTACAATACCGAGAACACAAAGTTGCTTCGGCCTTAATGGAAGTCATGACAGATCATTTCAAGACAGGAGGAGCTACATCGATCCGCACCACGATTGACGTAGACGAGCATCTACTCATGTGTTTTTTACGCAGCTTCGGGATGACAGTGGGGCCTAGCATCGATCTCGAAGTAAAGCTCGAACACCCTTAGAGGGTTGACGCTGCGCTGAGATTCAGTGCCGGGATAAATAAGCGTAAAAGGCACTTTTTGGAGAGTCCGATGGACCCTCGCACGCGTCTGCTGCTCGAAGCTCCCATTGGTCGCACGATCCTCAAGCTGGCGGCACCGATGTCTTCCCGGTTAGGGCGGACACGAATCGGACCTGGGAGGGCGTGCAATAGAGAATTTTGTTTGCGGTACCACTCCCTCCGCCAGCCTGTCCCGTCCTCTCGTCTCCGATTTCCATTCTTATCCCTTTGAACGGTCCTTTTTGGCGATGGGCCTTCGGACCCTTGTGCGCAACGG
>Ga0164242_10005542_pt1 | contig 14038 bp, 12 predicted proteins | sample OricomgcompostMG_FD_108783 | JGI IMG/M metagenome (GOLD analysis project Ga0164242, IMG submission 108783) | Miracle-Growth compost microbial communities from Emeryville, California, USA - Original compost - Miracle growth compost (MG) ...
GTCCTTCAGCTCGCCGTTGACGCGGATCGCGACAACTTTCCGGTCGGGGAAGAGCTCGAAGCCGTCGGCCACGGGAACACTCCTTTTTCACTGCGAACGAGGGATGCCTCAACTCTAGTGGCGGGCACGGATGCCACTCCGGCCGCCCCCGCGCGGGGAATCCGTCACCTCGCGTTCAACCCGCGCTCTTCCTGCCACCCGTCGGGAGGCCATAGCGTCGGAGCACGACTGCGTCCCGCGGTCGACTCACGCCATCCCCCGACCCTGGAGGTGGGCATCGATGCCCTCTGCTCTCTCGCGGCGATTCGCACTCGCCGCCGCCGCGTCCGCGGCCTGCCTGCTCGCCGCGGGCCTGTCCGCGCCGGCGTTCGCGAACCCGGCCGGCACGGGCCTCGTGATCAGCGAGGCGTACGTCAACGGCGGCTCGAGCGGCGCGAGCTATCTGAACAAGTTCGTCGAGCTGTACAACCCGACCGGCAGCGCGATCTCGCTCGCCGGTGACACCCTGCAGTACCGCGCTCCCACGAGCACGGTGACCCCGAGCGGCTCGCAGGTCTTCGCGCTGAGCGGCTCGGTCGCGGCGCACGGCCACTTCCTCATCCAGCTGCCGAGCAACAACGCGAGCACCGACCCCGGCGCGGCGCTTCCCACGCCCGACCTCGCCACGGGCGGCAGCGTGAACCCCGGCGCGGGCGGCGGGACGCTGTACGTCGCCGCCAGCACGACCGGCGTCGCTCCGACCGATCCCAGCGTCATCGACAAGATCAGCTGGGGCACGAGCAACTCGCCCGAGGGCACGGTCGCGAGCGGCAATTCGCTCACCCTGAGCTACCAGCGCGCGGCGAACGGCGCTGACACGGACAACAACGCGGCCGACTTCACCGCCGCGCCGCCGACCCCCGAGAACTCGGGCAGCGGCACGGGCACCACTCCCCCGGCCGGAGGCGACACCGGCGCCGCCCAGGTGACGATCGCCGAGCTCCAGGGCACCGGCGACGCCTCGCCCTACGCGGGCAAGGCGGTGACGACCGAGGGCGTCGTCACGGCGGTGTACGCGACCGGCGGCTTCAACGGATTCTTCGTCGAGACCGGGGGCGCCGGCGGCACGGCCGCCGAGGACGCGACCCCTGGCGAATCCGACGCGGTGTTCGTCTACGGCTCGACCTCCGCCAACGAGGTGCACACCGGCCAGAGCGTCAGCGTGACGGGCACCGTGCAGGAGTACCAGGGCGAGACGGAGCTCACTTCGCCGACCGTCGCGGAGCTGGCCTCGCCGCTGCCCGCACCGACCCCGGACGTGCTGCCGTGGTCGCAGCTCACGACCGACGCGCAGAAGGAGGCTCACGAGGGCGAGCTCGTCGCCCCGCAGGGCGATTTCACGGTGAGCGACAACTACGACGCCAACTGGTACGGCTCCTTCACGCTGGCCGCGGGCGACACCCCACTGCGCCAGCCGACGGATGCCGGCACCGCAGGCTCCGCCACCGCCCAGGCCGTCGCGGCAGACAACGCCGCCCGTCGGGTCACTCTCGACGACGGCTCGAGCACGAACTTCAGCAGCGGCGCCGCGGCGAACACGCCGCTGCCGTGGCTCACGCCGGACAATCCCGTCAGGGTCGGCTCGGCCGTCACCTTCCACGCACCGGTCATCCTCGACTACCGGTACAGCGCCTGGAGCTTCGAGCCGACCTCGCCGGTGACCGACGACGGGGCATCCGTCGCCACCTTCAGCGACACCCGCGCCGCGAACCAGTCGCCCAGCGCTGTCGGCGGCGACGCGCGCCTCGCGACGTTCAACGTCGAGAACTACTTCGCCATGACCGGCGAGAAGTTCGTGAGCTCGGGCCTCGGCACCTGCACCTACTACGACGACCGGGCGGGCAACCACATCGGCGTCAACACCTGCACCACCACCTCCGGCGGGCCGGGCTCCCGCGGTGCCGCCGACGACGCGAGCTTCGCGCGTCAGCAGCAGAAGATCGTCACCGGCATCAACCGGCTCGGCGCGAGCATCGTCTCACTCGAAGAGGTCGAGAACTCGGCGAAGTTCGGCGAGCCACGCGACACCGCGCTTGCGGGCCTCGTCGATGCGCTGAACGCGGCGGCCGGGGCGGATGTCTGGGCGTACGTCCCCTCGCCCGCGGCCGACCAGCTGCCCCCGCTCGACGAGCAGGACGTGATCCGCTCCGCGTTCATCTACAAGCCGGCGGATGTCACGCCTGTCGGCGCCTCGGCCGTGCTGCTCGGCGACTCAGACCCGGGCGAGCCGTTCTCCGTCGCGCGGGAGCCGCTCGCGCAGGCCTTCACGAAGGCGAACGCGAGCGCCGCGGACGCCTTCCTCGTGGTCGCGAACCACTGGAAGTCGAAGGGCTCGGACGCGAACGGCCTCTACCCCGGCGATGCGGAGGACACATCCTCGCCGGCCGTGGACCAGGGTGGCTTCAACGCGACCCGCGTCCACGAGGCGGAGGACACCGTCGCATTCGCCAAGGCCACGGCGGCGAAGATCGGCACCGACCGCATCTTCCTGCTCGGGGACCTCAACTCCTATACGCACGAGGACCCGCTCGAGACGCTCTACGCGGACGGCTTCACCGACCTCGGCAGCACCTTCGACCCCAGCGAGCAGACCTACTCTTACGACGGACTCGAAGGCTCCCTCGACCACGTCCTCGCGAACGCGGCGGCGCTCAAGATGGTGACAGGGGCGGATGTCTGGCAGATCAACGCGCAGGAGTCCGTCGCCTACGCCTACAGCCGCTACAACTACAACGCGACGCAGCTGTTCGATGGGGCGGACCCGTTCGCGGCATCCGATCACGACCCGGTGGTCGTGGGGCTCACGCTGCCCGCGCCGGCCGCGTGGAGCGCGGGGACCGTCTACACCAGCGGCGATCTGGTGAGCTACGACGGCTCGATCTGGGAGGCGCAGTGGTGGACCAAGAACCAGAAGCCGGGCGACCCCTACGGCCCCTGGGAGCAGCTCGCCACGGCGCCGGACGGCACCGCCCTGTGGACGCCGAGCCGCGTGTTCAACGCCCGGGATGTCGCCGAGTACCAAGGCGCGAAGTACATCGCGAAGTGGTGGACGCGCGACCAGAAACCGGGCGACAAGAACGGCCCCTGGCAGCGCCAGGGCTGACCGCAGTCCTGGGGACCAGCGCCGGCGCCGCGGCTAGTGTCGCAGAGTGATCATCCGCACCGCGACAGCCGCCGACGCGCGCTCGGTCGCGAAGCTGCGGCTCGCATGGGCGGACGAACGGTCTGACGTGAGTGAATCCGTCGAGTCCTATGCAGCAGCCCTGGCAACGTGGATCGCCTCGCACGAGGCGGACGTCGTCGGCAAGCTCGCGCAGCGCGACGACGGGACCATCGTCGGCATGGGGTGGCTGGCGATCGTCGACAGGCTGCCTGTGCCCGCACGCCACGATCGGAGGTCGGGCGACATTCAGAGCGTCTTCGTGCTGCCGGAAGAGCGCAGCACCGGCCTCGGCAGGAGGCTCATTGAATCGCTGGTGGCGGAGGGCCGCGCCCGAGGTCTCGACCGGATCGTGTTGCACTCGAGCGTCGAGGGCGCCGACTTCTATCGCCATCTCGGCTGGACGGGTTCCGAGCTGCTGCTCGAGTTCGCCCCATAAGGAGGGCCATCACCCCGAGATCCCCATATGGCAGGTTGGCTCTCGTGGATGAGACGAAAGGGTCCCCGCCATGACTGAACGACTTGCTGTCGTCACCGGTGCCACGGGTGGCATCGGCCGCGCCATTGCCACCCGTCTCGCCGGCGACGGATTCACTATCGTCGCCCACTACAACGAGAATGAGGCCGCCGCTCGTCAACTCGCGGCGACCATCACCGAGCAGGGCGTTCGATGCCTGACGGTGCAAGCCGATCTCGAGAGCTCCCAGGGCGTCGATGCGGTGGTGCGCTTCGTCGATGACCTCCGAGCCGCCGACGAGGCGCTCAGTGTCGGCGCTCTCGTCAACAACGCCGCGCTTCTGCTCGGCCCCTCGTTCGACACGGCGACCCCGGAGGAGTTCGATCGCTACTTCGCGATCAACGTGCGTGCGCCGCTGTTCCTCGCGCAGCAGCTCTCGCGGCGGATGACGCCGGGCGGGAGCGTCGTCAACATCTCGTCGGCCGGCGCCCACTTCTCCAGCCCGGGAGACATCCTCTACACGATGACGAAAGCGACCATCGAGTCGCTCACGAAGAACATGGCCGAGGCGGTGGCACCGCGAGGCATCAGGGTGAACGCCGTCGTGCCGGGCTTCACGAACAACGGACATCCCGCCTTCGAAAACCCGGCGGTGCTCGCGTACATGTCTGCGTTCGCCCTGCTCGGCGGGGTCGCCGCTCCCGACGTCGTCGCGGACGCCGTCTCGTTCCTCGTGTCCGACAAGGCGAGCCGCACGACGGGCTCGCTCCTCGACGTCACCGGCGGCAGCCTCCTCGGGGTGCGCGGGGAGCGCGAGCACGGCCTCAAGACGCTGCTGTGAGCCGCGAGGTGCGTACTGCTGGCGCCACCCGCGAGACCGGCGAAGTGTCGGCTCCGAGCTGTTCTTCGAATTTGCCCTTCAGGGCTGCCTTCAGTATTCCTACGGAACGATGACTGCTCGGCCGCGAAGCGTCCCGTCGTGCAGCCGGCGGTATGCCTCAGTCGCCTCGTCGAGAGTGAACCGCTCGGTCTCCACATGCACCAGGCCGGCCCGTGCGAGGTTCAGCACCTCCATGAGCTCTGCGCGCGAGCCCCAGTAGGGCGCGCGAACGGTGGCGTCGTACGGCCGTGCCAGCATGCCGACGTCAGCCTTGGCGGCACCGACGCCCACGATGACCTGATCGGTCTCGACGCCGGAGAGCGCGGCGCCTAGGTCGATTGTCGCCTGCGCGGCGACGAAATCGAACACCGCGTTGACCGTTGCCCGCCCGGTCTCTTGCGCGACCGCCGCAGGAGCCTCCGAGTTGGACAGGAACGCGTGATGCGCCCCGACATCCTTCGCCAATGCCAGCTTGTCGTCATTCACATCCACCGCGACCACGATCGCGGGCGTGAGGGCTCGCAGGAGCTGGATCGCGACGTGACCGAGGCCGCCCGCACCGATCACGACCGCCACGCTTCCAGGGCCGAGCTTTCCGAATGAGCCCTTGATCGCGTGGTAGGGGGTCAGGCCTGCATCGGTCAGCGCGACGTTCTCGACCGGATCCAGATCGCCCAGCGGCACGAGGAAACGAGGATCATCGATGATCATGTACTCGGCCATGGACCCGTCGTGCCCGAGGCCCGGCGGCGTGATGCCGAGCTCGCCGGCACGCTCGCAGTAGTTCTCCTTGCCCTGTGCGCACTGGTAGCAGTTCCCGCAGCCCCACGGGCCGTAGACGGCCACGGAGTCGCCGACTGCGACGCTCGTGACGCCGGCGCCGAGCTTGTCCACGATCCCGGCGCCTTCGTGGCCGAGCGTCATGGGCAGGGGGTAGCCGAAGCCCCTGACGTAGTTTTCCTCATCGAGGCCCATCACGAACGAGTCGGAGTGGCACGCGCCCGCGGCGGTGACCTTGAGTCGGACCTGTCCCGGACCCGGCTCGGGAGTGGGAACCTCGCGCACCTCCGGCGGCGCGCCGACCTTGACGTACTGCAGCGCCTTCATCGCATGTCCTTCCAGTCGACGGCACGATAACAGCGCCCATCTTTCCCCTTTCGGGCCGAGGCTGCGCCGAGAGTTGTCGTGGCGCTCGCGCATGGCAGTGCGCGACAAGTCCTTCATTTGTTGCTCGCAGCAACCTCGGATGCTACTCGGCGTAGCCTTGCAGGTGCCGGGTCCCGACGAACTCGTCCAGTTGCGTGACTCAACGCGCACACGGTCCGCCGGACCTGTGCAGAGGAGAATCAACGATGAGTTTTGAAGGCAAGGTCGCAATCGTCACGGGCGGCGGTTCGGGTATCGGCGAAGCGACCGCGAGGGAACTGGCCGGGCTCGGGGTCAAAGTGGTCGTCACCGACATCCGGCTCGACGCGGCCCAACGCGTCGTCGACGGAATCAACGCGGCCGGCGGCGAAGCCATCGCGTTCCAGGGCAACACGGCGATCGCGGATGACAGCAGGAAAGCCGTCGAATTCGCCGTACAGACCTACGGCAAGCTCAACTACGCGTTCAACAACGCGGGCATCGGCGGTGCTTCAGCGCCGACCGGCGAGATGGACATCGCTAGCTGGGACACCGTCGTCGGCATCAACCTGAACGGCGTCGCCTACGGTATGCGGTACCAGATTCCGGCGATCCTCGAGGCGGGGGCCGGCGAGGGCGCGATCGTGAACATGGCGTCGATCCACGGCACGGTCGCCGCCCTTGGCAGCTCGGCTTACACGGCCACGAAGCACGCGGTTGTGGGTGTGACGAAGAACGCGGCTGCGGAGTACGGGCCCGCGGGACTGCGCATCAACTGCGTCGGCCCGGGCTACATCGACACGCCGCTGCTCTCGAACGCTTCCGCCGAGATCAGGGAAGGCCTCGTGGCCAAGCACCCGCTCGGGCGCCTCGGCCGTCCCGAAGAGATCGCGAAGGTCGTTCGCTTCCTGCTCTCCGATGACGCATCCTTCGTCACCGGCTCCTACTACCTGATCGACGGCGGCTACACGACCGTCTGATCGCAGCGGCTGTCACCGGCGTCGTCGCCCGCGTCGCGGGTTCCGGCGCCGGTGCTGCGGAGCCCCGCAATGCAGAAAACCCCCGGATTTCCGGGGGTTTTCGTCTGTGCGCGATACTGGGATCGAACCAGTGACCTCTTCCGTGTCAGGGAAGCGCGCTACCGCTGCGCCAATCGCGCCTGACTGCCACAACTCTAGCCGAGTGGATGGCGGAAAGTGAGTGTGGAGGTGGCGACGGGATTCGAACCCGTGTATACGGCTTTGCAGGCCGCTGCCTCGCCTCTCGGCCACGCCACCAGGCCTGCATGCTTCAGCCGTCCGGTGGTTGCCCACCGACACTGACTCACACTCGAGCGGATGACGAGACTCGAACTCGCGACCCTCACCTTGGCAAGGTGATGCGCTACCAACTGCGCTACATCCGCATTTTGTCTTTCCGGCCCGGTTCCTTTCGGCCCCGCCCCGGCGACTTCTCAACCATAACCTACGTTTTGCCCGGAGTTCAAATCGAGCCGAGGGCGTGCCCGGATTCGTGAAATGGGCCGCTGGTCGGCTACGATCGGAGGGCGCAACACGCGGGCGATTGGCGCAGTTGGTAGCGCGCTTCCTTCACACGGAAGAGGTCGTCAGTTCGAGTCTGGCATCGCCCACCCAAAGTAAAGCCCCCGGTCAACCGGGGGTTTTCTTCTTTTTCGGCGAGGCTTCGTCCGGGCTCCGACAAGCCGGATTTTCCGCGAGGCATCAGGTCAGCGCCGGTCTCGGCGCCTGATGCTCTCGAGGATCGGAGCAAGCGCCGCGGTCCAGACGAGCATCGCGATGATGGTCGCCCAGATCAGCGGACGTGGTGCTTCACGGTCGCTGATCCCCCAAGAGCCGGCGGCACACGCCGCGAGCATGAGAGCGGCCGTGACTGGCCACCAGGGCCAACGCCACGGGTCGAGGCGCGTGCTCCGGGGCATGGGGCCACAGTCTCACGGGTTCCAATCGGCTGCGAATCCCGCGACCGGGGTACACGCCGAATCCGCCGGCGTCGGTGACAGACGAAGGCGACGAGCGCGCCGCACACAGGAAGGAACCCCCGGTGCCCCGGGGGTTCCTCGTGTCAGCTTCGGGCCTGGTCTCTGAGATCTCCTGCGGCGCCCTGCGCTTCTCCCCGCACCTGCTGCGCGGCATCCGTCGCCGACTCCTTCACCGCCTGCGCGGCGTCGGCGGCCGGCTGCTTGAGGTGCTCGGCCGACTCCTTCGCCTGCTCGGTCACCTCGTGCACCAGGGGCTCCGCCTTGTCACGGGCGGTCGCGGCCAGGTCCTTCTCCTTGCCGGTGGGCGGGACGAGGGATGCCGCGAGCCAGCCGATGCCGAAGGCGATCAGGCCGACGGCGAGCGGGTTGCCCTGCGCCCGATGGCCCGCGCGCTCCGCGGCGCTGCGCATGTCGTCCGCGGCGTCCGCCGCGGTGTCCTTGGCATCCGCGGCCGCGCCCATCACGCGTTCGCGCAGGGAACTCATGCGCCCCTTGAGCTCGTCGGTCTTGCGCTGCGCGATCTTCGATGGCGTCACCTTGTCAGCCAGCGCGTCGACGTCATAGCTCAGCTCGCTGCGCGTCGCTTCGATTCCTGCACGGATGTCATCCGGGTTGTTGCTCATCGCTGTTCACCGTCCTTCTTGAATGTCTGAGGGAATTCCTTGAGGGATTCGACCGTCTGCGGCGTGCCGCGGACCGATTTGAGTGCGCCGCGACCGATGAGGAACATGACCAGGCCGATCACGGCCCACACGGCCGCGATGACCAGGGCGGACCAGGCGTTGCCGATCACGTAGCCGAGCCCCCACCACGCGGCCACCGACAGGAAGAACACGCACATGAGGCCGCCGTACGCGGCGCCGCCCATGAGGCCCGCACCCTTCCCCGCCCTCGTCGCCGACTCGCGCAGCTCGGCCTTGGCGAGCTCGAGCTCCTGCCGCATGAGTGTCGACAGATCACTCGTGACCTCGCCGAGCAGGTCGCCGAGCGACGCGTGCGCGGCCTTCTCGTCAGGCGTGGGGTAGTCCGCGGCGCGCGGCGTCGGGTGCGGCGGCGCGGCGCGCGTGGGGTCGGGGAAGTCAGACATTGCCGCCGCCGCCCTCCTCGCGCTTCTCGTCGATCGTGGCGCGGGTGAAGCGCCCGACGAGGATGCCGGCGGTCGCCGCGGCCGCGATGAACAGGCCCGGGCGCCTGCTCGCGAACGCGCGCAGCTCCCCCAGCATCGAGCCCGGGTCGCGCTGCCCGATCCAGTCGGCGACCGACCGGCTCTTGTCTGCGGCCTGCCTGACGAGGTCGACGGCCGTGCCCTCAGTGCCGGCGTTGGCCGCCATCCGGTCGAACTGCTCGCCGACGGCGTGCAGGCCGGTCGCGACGCGCTGCTGCTGCTCGTGCGCCTGCGCGCGCAGCTCCTCACGGGCCTGCGCCATCAGGTCCTTCGCCTGCGTCTTCGCCTCGTCCGCGACGGACGACGCCTCGTCCTTCGCGGTGTCGACGACGTGCCGGCCGGATTCGGCGGCGGCATCTTTCAGGCCGCCGGTCTGCTGCGGCTCCAGCTGTTGCGGCTCCAGGGTCTCGCGATCCAGCTGCGTCTCGAGCGGGTCGCGCTCCAGCTGCGGCTCGAGCGGGTCGCTCACCTGTCGGGGGTCAAGCGGGCCGGGCCCGCCCACGGGGTAATCGCTCATCTCTCGTCTCCTCGCATCGCAACGAATTGCGACCCGGAGGTCGCGCCGTTCGTTGAAGAGACATCCCCGTTCCGCAGGCGGCTAAACGCGGGCGTGCGCGAACCGGCCAGTGCCCTTCGGAGCTCAGCCCACGGTGACGACGAGCGCGACGAGGCAGGCGACGCCGATCGCGAGGAACGCGATACCGCCCGCGACCATCCAGGCGGGCGACTGCGAGCCGAAGGCGATGCGCATGCCGTTCTGGCGCTTCAGCTCCTGCGCGAGCTCCGCCAGCCAGTTGCGGCGAATGATGAGGAAAAGCCCCCAGCTGACGGCGAGGGCGGCCCAGACGAGCGCGAAGATGCGGGCGAAGGTCACGTCAGTCGAGCATAGGCGGCGCGTGCTGGATCTCAGGTCAGTGGGGTTCGCCTCAGAACGCCGGATCGAAGGCGTAGCTCTCCTCGCCGTGCAGCACGTTGTCGACGCCCGCGCTCTCGTCTTCGCTCGTGATGCGGAAGCCGATGGTCTTCTGCAGGGCTGAGCCGATGCCGTAGGCGACGGCGAAGGAGTACGCGCCGACCGCGAGGGAGCCGAGCAGCTGCACGCCGAGCTGACGGAACGACCCGGTGTCGACGAGGCCGATGCCCGCGCCGAAGAATCCGATGAAGAGCGTGCCGATGAGGCCCCCGACGAGGTGGATGCCGACCACGTCGAGCGAGTCGTCGAAACCCAGGCGCCACTTGAGCTCCACCGCCAGACAGCACACGACCCCGGCGACGAGGCCCAGCACGAGCGCCCAGCCGGGCGTCAGCACATTCCCGCCCGGTGTGATCGCGACGAGGCCAGAGACCGCGCCGGAGGCGGCGCCGATCGACGTGGGCTTGCCGTCCTTGAGCTTCTCGGTGAGGAGCCAGCCGATCGTCGCCGCGGCGGGCGTTGCGAGCGTGTTCACCCATGCGAGCGCAGAGGCGGTGTTGACCGCGAGCGCCGAGCCGGAGTTGAAGCCGAACCAGCCGAACCAGAGCAGCGCCGCCCCGATGAGGGTGAGCGGAACGTTGTGCGGCTTCGCCATGCCCTTCGTGAAGCCGATGCGCCGCCCGAGGACCAGCGCGAGCGCGAGCGCCGCCGCGCCGGAGTTGATCTCGACGACGGTGCCGCCCGCGAAGTCGCTGAGCCCGAGACGGGCGAGCCAGCCGCCGTCCACGACCGTCCCGACCGGGCCGCGGGTGACATCGAACACCCAGCTGGCGACCGGGAAGTAGACGACCGTGGCCCACACACCCGCGAAGATCATCCACGCTCCGAACTTCGCGCGGTCGGCGATCGCGCCCGAGATCAGGGCGACCGTGATGATGGCGAACGTCGCTTCGAAGCCCGCGAAGGCCAGGGAGTAGGTGTCGCCCGCGTTGAGGGCTGAGATGCTGCCGTCCGAGTGGATCGGCAGGAAGTCCTGCAGGCCGGCGTTGCCGAACGGATTGAGCAGCCAGTGCGGGATGAGCCAGTCCCGAATCCTCCCGCTGCCGCTCTGCACCCCGAACGACATCGAGTACCCGTAGAGCACCCACAGCACGCTGATCAGAGCGATGGCGCCGAAGCTCATCATCATCATGTTGATGACGGACTTCGCGCGAACCATTCCGCCGTAGAAGAACGCGAGCCCGGGGGTCATGAGCAGCACCATGGCGGCGCAGATCATCAGCCAGAGGGCGTCGATGTTCGCCGTGAACCCGGCGGGGGCTGCGAGGACCGACATTCGCGCTGCTCGTCTCTCTCGTGTTACAGGTGCGTGTCAGTCTGTCGACGCGAGATTTCCCGAGATGGCGACGTGTGTTTCCGGCGCGTTACGCACACGCCGCGCGCGTTAACAGCGTGTTTCGACGGATGCCGGGGCCGGCGCCTCACAGCAGGAAGGGCCGCCGGCGAACCGGCGGCCCCACGCGGAATCCGCTCTCACACCAGCGCGGTGTCGAGCGCGTAGCTCTCCTCGCCGTGGACGACCTGGTCCACGCCTGCGCTCTCGTCCTCGCTCGTGATGCGGAAGCCCATCGTCTTCTGGATGATCCAGCCGATCACGTAGGCGAGCACGAAGGAGTAGATCGCGACGGCGAACGCGCCGACCGCCTGCGCACCCAGCTGATAGAACGAGCCGGTGTCGATGAGGCCGATACCGTTGCCGAAGATGCCGATGTAGAGCGTGCCGACCATGCCGCCGACGAGGTGGACGCCGACCACGTCGAGCGAGTCGTCGAAGCCGAGGCGCCACTTGAGCTCGATCGCGAGGCAGCAGATCGCGCCGGTGATCAGGCCGAGGACGATGCCCCAGCCTGGCGCGAGGATGTTGCAGGCCGGGGTGATCGCCACGAGGCCGGCGACCGCGCCGGAAGCGGCGCCGATCGAGGTGGGCTTGCCGTCCTTGATCTTCTCCGTGATGAGCCAGCCGATCGTCGCGGCGGCGGGCGCCGCGAGGGTGTTGACCCAGGCGAGCGCGGCGATGCCGTCGACGGCGCCCTCCGAGCCTGCGTTGAAGCCGAACCAGCCGAACCAGAGCAGCGCCGCCCCGAGCAACGTCAGGGGGACGTTGTGCGGCTTCGCCATTCCCTTCGCGAAGCCGACGCGCTTCCCGAGCACGAGCGCGAGGGCGAGGCCCGCGGCGCCCGCGTTGATGTGGACCGCCGTTCCGCCGGCGAAGTCGTTGACGCCGAGGCCGAACACGGACCAGCCGCCGTCGGAGTAGCCGTGCTGCCCCCAGCCGCCGGCCGAGCTGCCGCCCGCCGTGAAGTTGAACACCCAGCTCGCGACGGGGAAGTAGACGACCGTGACCCACACCCCGGCGAAGATCATCCAGGCGCCGAACTTGGCGCGGTCGGCGATCGCGCCGGAGATCAGGGCGACGGTGATGATCGCGAACGTCGCCTGGAAGCCGGCGAAGGCGAGGCCGTGCACGTCAAGGCTCTGCAGTCCCAGCTCGGTGCCGCCCTTGAAGTGGATTTCGTTGTGCAGCAGGAAGTCGTGGAACGGGTTGGCGAGCACGTGCGGGATCACCCAACCGTCGCCGGAGGAGAACGACATCGAGTAGCCGTAGATGACCCACAGCACGGTGACGAGCGCGATCGCGCCGAAGCTCATCATCATCATGTTGATGACCGACTTGGCACGGACCATGCCGCCGTAGAAGAACGCCACGCCGGGCGTCATCAGGAGAACGAGCGCGGCCGCGACGAGGAGCCACAACGAGTTCAGGTTCGTCGTGATCGCGTCCGTCGCCGCAGAAGTGAGAACCGACATGACGTCTGGTACCTCTCTGTTCGGGTTGCTGGGAATCGGCCCAGTTTCGCGAGCAGAGGTTTCACATCACATCGCGGCGCGTTTCGGTGTCGTTACGGTGCGCCGTCCGATGTGAACAGGGTGTTTCCGCTCGCCGTGAGCGCGATCATGCGGGAGACGCAGCGCAGGTACTTCTTGCGGAAGCCTCCGCCGAGCATCGCCTCGTCGAACACCTCGGAGAGCGGGATGCCGGAGGCGACGATCGGCAGCTCGGCGTCGTAGGCGCGGTCGATGAACGCGACGAGGCGCAGCGCCTGCATCTGGTCGTGCAGCTGCCGCACGTCGTCGAGGGCGATCAGGTCGACGGCATCCACCATCTTCAGATAGCGCGACGGGTGCACGGTCGCGAGGTGGTCGACGAACGCCGAGAAGTCGTCACGCGTCGCGACGCGACCTGCGGCGCGGGTCGCCTCGACGGCGGCCGTGATCCTTGCGGCATCCGTCACCACCGCAGCGCCGCTCGTCGCGCGCCTGCGATAGTCGAGCCCGTCGATGCGCAGAGTCGTGAAGTTGGCCGCCATCGCGTGGATCTCGCGCAGGAAATCGCTCGCGGCGAAGCGCCCCTCCCCCAGCGCGTTCGGCGGCGTGTTGCTCGTCGCAGCGAACCGGGTGCCGCCAGTGACGAGGTCGCCGATGAGCCTCGTCATCATCATCGTGTCGCCCGGGTCATCGAGCTCGAACTCGTCGATGCAGATGAGCGTCGTCCCCGTGAGCAGCTCGACGGTCTTCGCGTAGCCGAGCGCGCCGACGAGCGCCGTGTACTCGATGAAGGTGCCGAACAGCTTGCGGCCGGATGCCGCGTGCCACAGCGCCGCGAGCAGGTGCGTCTTGCCGACGCCGAAGCCGCCGTCGAGGTAGACGCCCGGTTTCTGTTCGGGGGCCGCCGGCTTCCTGCGGCGCCCCAGGCCGAGGAATCCGCCGCCCTTGTGTGCCGCTGGCGCTGCGGAGAACGCGCGCAGCGCGTCGACCGCTTCCTGCTGGGAGGGGTAGTCCGGGTCCGGGCGATAGTTGTCGAAGCTCGCCCGCGCGAACTGCGCCGGGGGCGTCAGACTGGCCAGCAGCTGTTCCCCCGTGATAGCGGGCGAGAGCTGCGTCAGGCTGGTGAGCGGGGTGGTGCCCAGGGCATCGGTTGTCATGCGGGAGCCAGTCAGATGTCGAAGTCTTACCCGCCGCCGGTGCGCCATTGCACACGCGCGCCTAGCGTTGGGATCGTCATCGCAAGCCTAACTAAGGAGCGCATCATGACCCTCGAGGCAGACCCCGCCGAGAAGTTCGCCACCTACGCCCACCCCGAGCGCCTGGTCTCGACGCAGTGGCTTGCGGAGCACCTGGGTGCGCCCGGCCTCGCCGTCGTCGAGTCCGACGAGGATGTGCTGCTGTACGAGACGGGCCA
>Ga0164242_10005543_pt1 | contig 14037 bp, 16 predicted proteins | sample OricomgcompostMG_FD_108783 | JGI IMG/M metagenome (GOLD analysis project Ga0164242, IMG submission 108783) | Miracle-Growth compost microbial communities from Emeryville, California, USA - Original compost - Miracle growth compost (MG) ...
CGATCTTCTTATCGCGCACGAGTTCAGCGATACGGGTGATGAGGTCGGCCTTGTTGACGCGGAACGGTATGCTCGTGATGATGATGTTCGTCCCCTTCTTGTCCTCGACGATCTCCGCCTCTCCGCGCACGACGACGCCGCCACGGCCGCCCGTATACGCATGCTTGATGTCCGTGGCGTTGAATGCGATGCCGCCACCCGGAAAATCGGGGCCTTTCACGTACTTCAACAGGTCTTCCGTCGTCGCATCCTCATCATCGATGAGATGTATGGTGGCATCAGCGACTTCCCGTAGGTTATGCGGCGGTATGTTCGTCGCCATACCCACAGCAATGCCGAGCGCGCCGTTAAGAAGGAGGTTCGGCACTGCCGCAGGAAGCACGGTCGGCTCCTGCTTGCTGCCGTCAAAGTTCGGTGCCCAGTCTACTGTTTCCTTTTCAAGGTCGCGCAACATCTCTTCCGCGACGCGCGACATGCGAGCTTCCGTATACCGGTACGCAGCAGCAGGGTCGCCGTCGATGGAACCGAAGTTCCCTTGGCCTTGCACGAGCGGGTAGCGGGTAGAGAAATCCTGCGCGAGCTTGACCATCGCGTCGTAGACCGATGCGTCGCCATGCGGGTGATAGGAACCAAGCACTTCACCGACCACCGTCGCTGACTTGCGGAACTTCGCGGTCGGCGTGAGGCCTGTCTGGCGCATCGCGTACAGGATGCGGCGGTGTACTGGCTTCAAGCCGTCGCGTACGTCCGGTAGCGCGCGGCTCGTAATGACCGACATCGCGTAGTCAAGATACGATGAACGCATCTCGCTGGTGATCGGCTGGTCAACGATGTTTTCAGATGCGCGCGGCTCTTCTGCGGCCTGTTCAGCTTTCTTTGGCATATATTATTTAAAAAGGAATGACGGTTGCGGACGGGTTCGTCGTCGTTGCGTCATCGAATGAAGAGCTTGAGTCACCGTCAATGATAGTAAGCGTAGGGTCAGAGCTCGATGCGCCAGTTGCCGCGCTTACCGCCCCAAGGAGTTGCGAGAAGTTGGACTCTACGTTCGTACCGGAAAGGGCGAACGGTTCGTTCCCCTGCGATGACGCACCACCTGCTGCTGCATTATTACCGGTTCCGGTACCAAGCGCGAACGCGCCGCCGCTGGCCATGGTGCCTGCCCAGATGAGCGCAACAAGAGCCGTCGCTCCCACGCTCGTTGCCACCGCGATGCGGCGGCGCACGTGCTCGGGCTTTTGCTTAAGGCGCAAGACGAATTCCTTCATGGTTAGGGAGTTATGACTATGATAGCACCGTCCTTTCCTGCCACGTCCTTTTTCTTGATGGTGAGTTTCTCGACCTTTTCAGCATCCTCACCCTCTTGTTTGATGAATGAATCAAGCGACTTGGGCTCGCCCATACCGCTCCAATGCATGGGAATAACGATTTTCGGCTCGAGCATCGTCGCGAGTTTGTTCGCTTCGGCAGGGTCAAGGACGCCATCTCCGCCGACGGGAACGAAAAGCACATCTATCTCATCGATTGCTTCCTTCGCATCGGCAGGAAGGTTCGTGCCTGACAGCGCGCCAAGGTGCACGAGCGTCATTCCTTCAAGCTTTACGGCATATATCGTGTTCACGGCATCCGCCTGCTCCTTGGCTAGGCCATATTCGCTCTTGGTGAGGAACCCTTGGACGGTAATGCCTTCCTTTTCGTATTCTCCCGGACCCGAGATGATGAACGGCTCTTTTCCTCCGAACGCGACCTCTTCCGTTCCATTCATATCAGGATGATTGCGGCTCACGAGCGCAATATCTGCACCGAAACGCACGGCAGGAAGCGTACCGCCTTTGGAGATAGGGTCGAAAACGAGCGTAAGGTCGCCGAAAGTCACCTTGAAGCACTGGCCGCCGTGATGCGTAATAACCATAGGTACCTTGATTCTATCACGTTCTAGACCTCATGTCGTCTTCATGAATGCGGGGTTTACTATGCACATACGGGCTTAATCCGCATACCGTATTCTCGGAAAAGTGATATGGTAGGTAGGTTGCGTCGACGAGCGTACAGCTTGAACGGCCGCAACGCTTTGAAAAGGAGACGCGTATGGCGCATGGAGGCGGCCACTAAGGCCCGGACACTCCAGAACTGGATAAATTACCTCCCTGGTTAGTATCCAGCGCTGGGTACGAGGGAAGGGACCCCGCATCCCTTCCCTCGTACATCCGCAGACCTATTTGCGCATTCTCCCTAATTCCAAGATCCGCTTATACAGCGGGTCTTTTCCTTTTATCCTATATATGGTAGATTCTGCGCATCGCGAGGACGTATATTAGCCGCGAGCGGGCTATCCCTGGCACCAGTTCCGAAATCCGGAACTACCGCTAGTACCTGCCGCATACAGCGTCCCGCCCCATTACTCATGCCTGAAGAACTCTCGGCTGGAACGCCTACCGTTCCATCCATTGCACCGTCCCTTGGAGTGGATACTGACCATCCAATGGCGAAGCACGCCGACCATATCAAGAACCCGCCGCAGGCGGGAGATGTTGTCGAGGGAACTATCATCGAGCTCGTTCGCGGGCGCCTCTATGTCGACCTCCCGCCATGGGGTGCCGGCATTATTTACGGCCGTGAATACCTCAACGCCGCCGACGTACTGCGCAAGGTGAACCCAGGCGACACCATCACGGCAAAAGTCGTTGACCCTTCGGGCATCGAAGGCTACATCGAACTTTCTCTCAAGGAGGCGCGCCAGGCAGCTATCTGGGGCGAAGCAGAAGCCGCTATCCTGAACGGCACGACCTACAACCTCACCGTCGAGGAAGCGAACAAGGGCGGCCTTATCCTTTCATGGCAGGGCATCAAGGGCTTCCTTCCTGCCTCCCAGCTTTCCAAGGAGCACTATCCACGCGTTCCAGAGGGTGACAAGGACAAGATCTTCGGCGAACTCCTGAAACTCCAGGGCATACCGCTTTCCGTGCGCATCATCACTGCCGATCCGAAGGAAGGCAAGCTTATCTTCTCTGAGAAGAGCGGCGAGGAAGAAACGGAGAAGACAAATCTCATCGACAAGTACCAGGTCGGCGACATCGTCGACGGCGAAGTCACGGGCGCTGTTGATTTCGGCGTCTTCGTGAAGCTCGAGCAGGGCTTGGAAGGTCTCGTGCATATCTCTGAACTTGATTGGGGCCTCGTCGAAGACCCTCGCACGCTCTACAGCGTCGGCGACCGCGTCCAGGTGAAGGTCATCGAAATAAAGGACGACAAGGTATCGCTCTCCATCAAGGCGCTCAAGGAGAACCCGTGGAAGCACGCCGCAGAGACGTACAAGAAGGGCCAGGAAGTGTCCGGTGTCATCATCAAGTACAACAAGCACGGCGCGCTCGCATCCATCGAGGAAGGCGTTGCTGGCCTCGTCCACATCAGCGAGTTCGGCAGCCCTGCGGAACTTCGCGATACGCTCGAGCTCGGCAAGACCTACCCGTTCACCATCGCTCTCTTCGAACCGAAGGACCAGCGCATGACGCTTACCTTCACCGGCGAGAAAAAAGCGAAGAAATAGACAGCCACGTATACAATTCAAGCCCCGCATGAACATGCGGGGCTTGTTTTTGTCTTAGGTGACGAGCGTGACAAGGTGAACGGAAATAGGCTCTATAATGCCCTTCTCGTGCACCGAGCGCCAGAAAGAATAGTACTTCGTGTCAGGGTCGCGATGGCCGCCGCACCAGTAATGCCGATGGTGCAGGTACACTGAGTAGTGAGCGACTTGCCGATACGTCTGGAGCCCTGGGAATTTAGTGGCTGGACCGAAATCCAGCTCAACGCCATGGGCGTTGTCACTAAACCCCACCGGACGTGGCATCCGCGATGTTCGCGGAAGAAAGGCGACCGATTCATCATTGAGCTCGTCCTTTGAGACGATGACGCCCGCCTCTTGGCGGAGGCAGCGTATGATCGTCTCGACCGGTGTCTCGATCGGCACGCCCGTTGCCGGATCCAGGAGCATCTTTTCGCTAAGCGATGATTCTTTCTGTTGTCGCGGCACAAAGAAATTGCCTCTGCGGACAAATTCCACCAGTACGAGCGTTCCGAGCTCCGGATGCATCATCGCGATGCGTGCAGCGATCGGTATGACGCAGCGGACAGCGACATGCACCGATTCGAGACTCGCATCAATGCTGTAGACCGAATCTCCTTCCTGTACTTCTTTCCATATCTTACGACGTTCTTTATCCCCCCACTCTTCGTACGGCACCCCGTACTTTTTCAAGAACGAGAAGAACTCGTGCTTGTCCGAGAATTGAATGACGCACGGAGGCCGTGCGAACACCGGTATATCCGACATCGCCCGTCCTTTCCGTGACAGCGGGTTGACTCTGTCTCCAGAGTACCTCAAATACGCAATTCCACAACTATTTTGTATTCGCCGCAAGCATTGCTGCCTCGATGCCGTCCGTGATGAAAAGCTGGATGGCTTCGTGCGCTTTTTTGAATGTTTTCTTCAATATCTCTTGGTCTTTTGGAGAGAATTTCCCTATCACATGCGAAATGACCTTCTCCTCGCCTGCCGGTTTGCGAAGTTTTCCTTTTGAAGTCGCGGACGAGATTCCCACCTTCAATTGAGCGAATTCCTTTGTCTTTAAGGCTCGCATGACGCTTTCGACACCCTTGTGGCCGCCGCTTCCGCGCCCGTGCACCGTCATTTTGAGCGTACCGAGCGGCAAGTCGAGGTCGTCGCGGACTACAAGCAATTTCTTCGCCGCCTTAACCGACTTCACGAATGGCGAGACTCCCTTCCCCGACTGATTCATGAATACTTCCGGCAGTATCAACTGCACTTTTTCCCCATCGATGCTTCCACTGGTTATCAATGCATTCGCCGCTTTGCGCAGAACGAAATCATCGAAGCTTGCGTATGCCGCATACGCCTCGACAAGAAGCCGGCCTGCGTTGTGCCGTGTCTTCGCGTATTCACCGCCCGGATTCCCGAGCCCTACAATAACGGTTGCCATTACGCATAGTATACGCCAGCACCACATCGCTGCGAACTGTTGACGCGCGAACGTGCAAGCGTACAATGCTTTGCATGAAGCTCCTCGGAAGCGCGCTCAAAGAGATTGCGATCTTCCTCGTGCTGGCGATCATCATCGTTCTCCCTATCCGCTTGTTCGTCGCGCAGCCATTCGTCGTCGAAGGCGAGAGCATGCATCCCACGTTCGAGAGTGGCGATTACCTCATTGTCGACGAACTTTCCTACCATTTCCATGAGCCGCGTCGTGGCGACGTCATCGTCTTCCGGTATCCTGGCGACCCGAAAGTCTTTTACATAAAACGCGTTATCGGTCTTCCGGGCGAAACCGTCAGCATTACGAGCGGGACCGTAACTATCACGAAGACCGATGGCAGCACGCTGACGCTCGATGAACCGTATGTCGTCGACGAGGACGCCACGTATACCCAGAGTACGCATATAGGCCCTGGTCAACTGTTCGTCATGGGTGACAACCGCCCGAAGAGCTCCGACTCGCGCGTATGGGGCCTCTTGCCTGAGAAGAACATCATGGGACGCGCTTTCTTGCGCCTTTTGCCGCCAGGCGAGTTCGGCCTTAATCCGGGCGCCGCTAACGATCCACAATGAATACTACGTTAAAGCCTGAGGACATCTTGAAGCGTGCCGCCGCTGTCGGCAGCTACTACGGCTTTTCCTCCCTTTCTTCCCTTTCGTTGAAAAAGGGAACCTCGCGCACGCCGTATCCTGATGGCATCCACGTTGATACACTCGATCCTGCCGCGCGCGAAGTGGCTGGCTTCTTCAAGCATGTCCGTGATATCGGCCTCACCCCTTCGAGCGCGCAACCGCTCTTTGCATGGCACACCAACGCTGCGCCCGGAAGGCCGTCGCCAAAACAGATATTGATCCAGTTCCATGCTATGGGCACCGAACGCGCGATCGCGGATGCCGTCCTTATGCGTGCCATACGCTCGCTCATGCAGGAACTCACGCGCGACGAGCTCACCTTACGCATCAACAGCATGGGAGACAAGGAGACGCGCAGTCGTTTTTCCCGCGAGCTCGGCACTTTCTTCCGCAAGCAAGGACCCGTGCTACCTGAATCCTGCGTTACCTGCGCGAAGCGCGACGTATTCGAAGCTGCTGAGCTTCTTGCAAGCATGGAGTCAGGGAGTCTTCCTGCTCCTACCGACCATTTGAGCGAGTCCAGCCGCAAGCACTTTGAGAGCGTCATCGAATACCTCGAGGCGAGCGAAACGCCATATGACCTTGCGCCGGAACTGCTTTCCCGCGGCACCGCATGGACCGAGACGTGCTTTGAGATCCTCGGCGGCGACACGGTACGCGCTTGGGGCTCCCGCTATAGCGAGCTCTCACGTCCGTTCTTCGGATCAGCAGCGCCGGGCATCGGCGCAGTCATCCGCATCACTACCGATACTCGCGATACCGTTCCTCCGCTCAAGAAGCATGGGAGCCCCCGGTTCGTCTTCGTCCATATCGGCGACGAAGCAAAGCGCGAAAGCATGAAAATGGCCGATACGCTGCGAAAGGCGCGCATCCCGCTCACGCAATCCATCGGCATCGAATCGCTGACCGAGCAGATGCGGCATGCAGAAACGCTGAACCCTCCGTACCTCCTCATCATGGGCCGCAAGGAAGCGCTCGAGCGTTCCGTCATTCTCCGCCACCGCGCGAGCTATACTGAGACCTTCATTCCGCTCGATTCGCTGGTCGAATACCTGAAGACCGTTTCGTAGCGAAATATAGAAAGGGCGCCCACGAGTCATCGACTCGTGGGCGCGTTCGTTTTGGCTGTTATGCCGCGGAATTCAGAAGCTTTCCTGCCTCTTCCTTCGATACTGCTGCGTAGTCGAAGCATCCGTCCGGGTCGGCAGGGTCGCAGCAGTCGCACGCCTTGGTGCTGTCCCAAGTATAGAACATGCCATGGACGTTCCAGAACAGGTGCGGGCCATCGTGGCCTTCTGTCCGGAGACATGCTCCGTTATCGTTTGCCAGTTCTTCCATAGCCGACTCTGCGCGGGGTACGCATATGCCGCAGGTGGTACGCATAAGATCTCTCCTTACACAGGACGCTTTCGCGTTAGGTCGTTCTGTATCGAGGCTACTACGGCCTCTGCAAAGAGCGCAAGCCCTGCGCAGGAACGCAGGAATGCTAGACATACCGCAGCTCCCTATGGTACGATTCGAACCATTATGCAGAACGCAACCCGTGTAGAAGTTCGTCGCGGAAAGAGCGAAAGCGCCGCTTCGCTTATCCGCCGTTTTTCCCGCCGCTCGCAGGGCCTTGGCCTCGTGCGCGCCATGCGCAATCGCCGCTATTATAGCCGCCAGAAGTCGAAGAATGTCGAGCACATGCGCGCGCTTATCCGCGCTGACCGCATCAACGAATACAACGAGCAGGTAAAGCTCGGCAAAATCGACCCTGCTGCCCGCAAGACCCGCGGCCGCCGTTAAAATAGGCTAAAGATGTCGCTCGACATACGGAACTTCACCCGCCGCGTGCCTGCACGCGGCGTTCCGTTTGCACGCATTGCAGAAGCCGTGCTTCCAGGATGGGACATATCGCTCGTCTTTGCCGGCGAGCGCCGTGCGCAGAACCTGAACATCGCGTTACGGAAAAAAGAATATGTGCCGAACGTACTCTCGTACGAGCTTTCAGAGAGTAGCGGAGAGATAATCATCTGCCCTGCCGTTGCGCGGCAGCAAGCAGCTTCCTATGGCCTTTCTTATACTGAATTCATTGCCTACCTGTTTATCCACGGTCTTCTTCATTTGAAAGGCTACCCACACGGGGCTACAATGGAGAAACACGAACGCGGGTATCTCGCCCGCTTTGGTTTCAAATCACCTTCTTTCACTAATGGCACGACGAATAGCAACCGGCATTGATATCGGGACCCACCAAACGAAAGTTGTTGTCGTAGAGGAAGTCGCTACCCCGGAAGGCTCGCAGGTGCAGATCATCGGAACTGGCGTGGCTCCGACCGCGGGCATGCGCCATGGCTATGTCGTCGACCTCGCTGATGCGACCGGAAGCATCCTTGCCGCGAAACGCCAGGCTGAGTCTGTCGCCCGCATCCCTATCCGCTCCGGCTTCCTGGCCGTAGGCGGCGTATCGCTTGACGAGACCCGCGGGAGCGGCGAGACCGTCATCTCCCGTGCCGACCAGGAGATAACCGATCTCGATATAGAAAAAGTTCGCGAAGCCGCGCGGCGCGCAGCCGAGCCGAATTTCCTGAACCGCGCCCTCATCCACGAGATTCCCCTTGAGTGGAGAGTTGACGGTGCCAAGAGCCTCGGCGAGCCGCGCGGCATGAAAGGCACGAAGCTCGAAGGTGATTTTCTCTACATTACCTGCCTCGCCCAGCACGCCGAGCTCCTTACTACTGCCGTCGAGAACGCCGATATCGAGGTCATCGATCGCATGGCGTCGCCGCTCGCCGGTTCTTATGTGACCCTCACTAAGGACCAGAAGATGAAAGGCTGCGTATTGGCGAACATCGGTGCCGAAACAGTTTCCATCGTCGTGTATGACGAAGGTATGCCTGTCTCGGCGAAAGTATTCCCTGTCGGCTCTACGAATATCACCGACGACCTTGCGCTTGGCTTCAAGATCTCTCTTGAAGACGCGGAACGTATAAAGCTTGGGCGCCTTTCTGGTTCCATGTATCCGCGCAAGAAAGTAGACGAGATCGTCTCGACTCGCTTCCGGACAATGTTCGAACTCATCGACAAGCACCTGAAATCTCTCGGCCGCAAGACCGCGCTTCCGGCAGGAATCGTCCTTACTGGAGGCGGCGCCGGTCAGGGCACTATTAGCGACATTGCCAAGGGATCCCTCAACCTTCCGTCGCGCATTGCCGACATTCGCCTCTCCTCCGATACGAAAGTAAAGGATGCGACATGGGCCGTAGCCTACGGTCTCGCCCTTTGGGGCCTTACGGGCGATACAGAGCCGCAAAAGAAGAGTCCCTTTGCAGGTATCGGGAATTCAATAAAGGAATTCATTGGGCAATTCATGCCGTAGCTAGGCCATATGGCCTGTCCACGGCTTCACGAAAGCACGATTGTACTCAGCGTCAATGTTGCGTCTTTACGTGATTTAGTAGCATAATGCCACCATTAGCCACATATCAGCACCCTATGTCAAAGCGCGTCACCCCTGAAATCGAGACCTTTGCCCGCATCCGCGTCGTCGGCGTGGGCGGTTCCGGAAACAATGCCGTGAACCACATGGTGAATTCGAAGGTGAAGGGGGTTGAGTTCGTCGCGGTGAATACCGACGCGCAGGATCTCCACCGTTCGCTTGCGAAGCGCAAGATCCACATCGGGAAGAACCTCACGAAAGGGCTCGGTGCCGGCATGAATCCTGACCTCGGCCAGCGTGCTGCGGACGAGACCCGCCAGGAAATACAGGAATCTCTCCAGGGCTCGGATATGGTGTTCATCACCTGCGGCATGGGCGGCGGTACCGGTACCGGTGCAGCGCCGGTCGTCGCGAAGATTGCCAAAGAAATTGGCGCGCTCACTATCGCGGTGGTTACCAAGCCGTTCACGTTCGAGGGCGCTCATCGTTCCGATATCGCCGAACAAGGCCTTTCAGCCCTTAAGAAGGAAGTTGATGCCTACCTCATCATTCCAAACGACAAGCTCCTTTCTATAGTAGAAGCCAATACTTCGGCGAAATCAGCCTTTGCGCTCGCCGATGAGATTCTTCGCCAGGCAGTCGAAGGCGTTTCCGACATCATCACGACCCCAGGAGAGATCAACACTGACTTCAACGACATCAAGACCATCATGGAGGGCGCCGGTCCTGCACTCATGGGTATCGGCATCGCTGAGGGAGACAACCGTGCGAAAGATGCGGCCGCACAGGCCGTGAACTCTCCTCTTCTTGACGTTTCTATTGCCGGAGCGAAGGGCATCCTCTTCGTCGTCGCCGGCAATGAAGACCTTGGCATCATCGAAGTCCAGGAAGCAGCGCGCGTCATCAGCGAATCCGTCGATAAATCCGCGCGCGTCATCTTCGGTATCATGCGCGATGAGAAGCTCAAAAAGGGCCAGATCCGCATTATCGTCATAGCTACTGGCTTCCCCGACCAGGCCGTAGACGGCAACGCGAGCGGTTTCGAGCGTTCCCTCTTCTCCATGCCGAAGCCAGAGCAGGAAGAGACGAAGGGCCGCATTTTCAATGACATGCTCGGACGCAGTGGCTCGCGCGACGCTGCTCCTGCGCCCGCACCAGCTGCACCGGAGGAGGAAGAAGCCAAAGAGCCCGTACGCGAGACGCCGAAGCGTGAAGAACCTATCGTCACCGCCACGCCCCGTACCGACAACGCCCGTCCCGTGACCCCACCGACCGTGGATGAAGACGAAGAAGCCTGGGGTGCCATCCCGAGCTTCTTGCGACGCCACAAAAAGTAGCGCAAAAGAAAAAGCCCCGGTACCGGGGCTTTTTCTTTTGCGCTACCGTCGTTACCCACAGTGAGCGTTTACTAGCAACTTCTGTATACTTAAGAGATGAAAGACTTGTTAATTATCGGCGGCGGGCCGGCGGGAGTTGCCGCGGCGGTATATGCGTCAAGAAAATTGCTCCAGTCAGATATTGTCGCGGAAGAGATCGGCGGGCAGAGCACGGTTTCCGAAGGCATCGAGAACTGGATCGGTACGGTGCGCATTCCTGGCGCCGACCTCATCACGGCCTTCAAAGGGCACATGGAGGCGTACAGGGGCGACGTACTGGCCGTGCATGAAGGGAAACGTGTTGAGAAGCTTGAGAAGGTTGATGGCGGCTTCATCGCTTCCCTTACCGGTGGCGAGACTCTTCAGGCACGCGCGGTATTGATCGCTTCTGGCGCGTCGCGGCGGAAGCTGGACGTGCCTGGAGCCGACGCATTCGAGCATAAAGGGCTCACGTATTGCGCATCATGCGATGGACCGCTTTTCGGCGGGACGGACGTCGTGGTGGTCGGCGGAGGCAACGCAGGCTTTGAATCGGCGCTCCAGCTCCTGGCGTACGCGAAGTCCGTCACGCTCGTCCATCGCCGTTCGGACTTCAAGGCCGACGCCATAACGGTAAAGAAGGCGATGGAATACCCGAATTTCAAGGTGCTGACGAATACTGATCCGGTAGAGGTCATCGGCGAGACGATGGTGACGGGCCTCGTCGTGAAGAATAAGGACACGGGCGAAACGACGACCCTGCCGGTCGCGGGCATCTTCGTCGAGGTCGGGGTCGTGCCGAACACTGCCTTCGCAAAGGGCGTGATCGAGCTCGACGAAATCGGCCGCATCGTCACCGATCCGAAGAACCAGCACACGAGCACTGAAGGCATATGGGCTGCCGGTGACTGTACCGATGAGCTGTATCACCAGAACAATATAGCGGCCGGAGATGCCGTAAAGGCGCTTGAGGACATATACGTGTGGCTGAAGACACGCGCATAAGAAAGGCCCGCAACTGCGGGCCTTTCTTTACATGGTACGAAGGTTAGTGGAGATTAAGCTTCAGTTTCAGTGTCATCCTCATCATCTTCCGCACTGTCATCCTCTTCATCTTCGTCACCCCCCTCTATCACTGGTTCGACGATATCTTCATCGCCTTCAGTAGGAGGAATCGGCGGAACGACTTCCGTCGCATCATCATCTCCCATGTCCGCACCCTGTTCATCATTCATTCCTTGTACGTCTTCGTCTGGCATAGTTCGATGTGTTACCAAATAATGATTCGACGGATCGAATCAATTCCAAGTATACTGCTCCAACCTGTAAAACTTATGAACAGCAGTTCAAGGATCCTTGAGTCTCACGTATACTTTCCTTCATGGCACTGAAGCATACCGCCCCATGCGCTGCCTGCGGCAGCGCGCCCGCAAGCCACCTCTCCTTATGGCTCGGCACAGTCGCGGATGCCGCCACGCTCCGGCTACCGATGCATCAGCTTCCATTCTATGCGCCGCTCATGCGCATTGCAGAGAAGGTTGTCGATGCGCTTGGCGAGCTTGCCTACATCATTGGGCGCGCGCTGCATCTCGTGACTCTCTCCTCCGATACGGCCACCGCAGCTTCTACGCGTTCGCAGCTCCTTTGGAAGGAAGCGCTCCGCCGGGGCATATCCATGCGTCAGGTACTCCTGCTTGGCTTGCCCACCGACATCTTCCGCGTGCAGCATGGTCGCGCGAGCGATTCGTTCCGCAGCTTGCCTCTCACACCAGAAGCGGCCGCGCTTCGCATGGATGACAAAGTGCTTTTCAAGAAGACTATGGAGGCGGCAGGCCTTCCGGTGCCGAAGAGCTATGGCGTATCGCGGCTTTCCCAGGCCAAAGAAGCCCTTCAGAGCGTCCGTATAGCCTGCGTAAAGCCGCGAACCGGCTCGAATGGCCGCCATACTTACCCGAACGTGCGCACCGAAGAAGATCTTGTTGAAGCGTTCGCAGGAGTGAAGCAGATCAGCGCTTTCGTGACGGTCGAGGAATACCTTGATGGAAATCTTTGTCGCGCCACCTGCGTCAACGGAACACTCATCGGCTTCTTGGAATCTGCGTACCCCACCATCACTGGCGATGGCGTCTCCGCCATTGAAGAACTCGTGGTGGTGGCGAACGCTGCCAAGCTTGATGCCGTAGATGATATAGAGCTCGATAGCGTGAACGAGAGCTTCATCGCTCGCCAGGGATATTCGCGTACTTCCATTCTGCCGCTCGGCACGACCCTCGCCCTTTCATACCGCGGCGGTACTGGCGCCGGCGGCAGCAACCGTGAGCACGGCCGGAACATCCATCCTTCCTTCATTCCGCTCATTGAAAAGGCGGCACGCAGCACTGGTCTTCATGTCGTCGGTTTCGACCTCATCATTCCCGATGCGCAGCAGCCGCAGGATACACAACGATGGGGATTCATTGAAGCTAATTCACTTCCCTGGATAGACCTGCATGCGCACCCATACTACGGCGAACCGATAGATCTTTCCGCTGCAGTGTGGGACTTGTGGCAGTCGCAGAGCATACGCGCCTGAACGGCCGCTACGCGGCCGCTTCCATATCGCGCACGCGATACTCATTCACGGTATTGTGTGCAAGCCGTGTCTCCTCAGGCAGCCGGTACGTGCGTACTGACGCGGTAATGAGGGCGAGCGAATCTTCAAGCGTGATGCGGTGTCCGGCAGAGATGAACACCGGCTTTACGTTCACTTTCGTCCGCAGCGCGGCGCCTAAGATTTCTGTAGGGTCCTTTGCGTCGTATAAATAGCAGAATTCGCCCGGAACGTTCGGCGGCTCCTCATACACGCCCGTAAGCACGGATTTTGCGCAGCCGATGGTCGGAATATCCAGGAGCACGCCTAAGTGCGATGCGAGGCCGAGCCGACGCGGGTGCGCGATACCGATACCGTCCACTACCAATACATCCGGTTTCTTGTCGAGCCTCTCCCACGCCTTAAGCAGCATCGGTATCTCACGGAACGAAAGGAGACCCGGTATGTACGGCATCGGGATCGTATCCTTCACCACGCTGTGATCCACAATCTCAAGCACAGGATACGTAAGCGTCACAAAACCGGCAAAACCCTCCTTCGCGAAGCGGTTCATGGAAACGTCGCATCCGCCCACGAGCTCAGGCGTACCTACAAGAGGTTCAAGCCGCACCTGCTCGCGCAATTCCTTCTGCAGTGCGATAGCTTCTTTAGGCGTCAGGTTCCAAGCATGCGTGTTCATATGAGAGGCTAGTGATAGAGATATAGCGTAAAATCTTCCGGTGAATAGTCGTGCCGAAGCGTAAGCTTCGGCGTTATGGTCTGGCAGAACGCGAACAACTCGGTCGGATGATATCCCGCGTACTCATCGCTTTCAGTAATAGCATTCGCGTCGAGCACATTGAATGCAACGCCGATGCGCGCAAGCGAGTACATCTTCCGGATATGCTCTTTGTATACCCTCTCATGGTCGTCGATGCGGAACGTGAGCGCGCCGGAAGAAAAGACATAATCAAAGAAGCTACCCTCATACTCGCTGAAATCCGCG
>Ga0164242_10005544_pt1 | contig 14037 bp, 7 predicted proteins | sample OricomgcompostMG_FD_108783 | JGI IMG/M metagenome (GOLD analysis project Ga0164242, IMG submission 108783) | Miracle-Growth compost microbial communities from Emeryville, California, USA - Original compost - Miracle growth compost (MG) ...
AAGTATTAGTGTCTTAAAAGATGCCGGTGCCGCAGCTATTTATGGTATTTCTGGTGGTAATGGAGTAATAGTGGTAACAACTAAAAAAGGCCATTCAGGTAAAACCACTATCAGCTATGATGGTTATTATGGTACTCAAAGGCCCCTTAGTGGTAATGTTTGGAATCTTATGAATCCAACTCAACAATCTGAGGTTGCTTTTCGTGCGGGTGATGCTGCTACCAAGGCACTATATCCCGGTGGAGCAGGAGTGCTCCCGGTATATGGATATCATGGTGCTACTGCCGCTGGTGCTTTTGGTACTTCCGGAGTAACAGATGATCCTGGAATCGAGAAATACTATCATTTTGATGCGTCAAATCCCGGAAACGATTTTCTTATACAAAAATTCAACCATGCCGGTACTGATTGGTTCCATTCAGTATTTAAACCGGCACCTATACAACAACATACTATAACTGCAAGTGGCGGTGGTGAAAAAGGGACTTTTTTATTTTCAGTAAACTATCTTAATCAGCAAGGTACATTATTGAATAATTATGAAAAAAGATACCAAGCCAGGTTAAATACAACTTTTAATGCAAGCCATCACATTCGAATAGGTGAAAATGGATTTATCACCTACAGGGAAAATAATGGAGGTTACAATGGCTCTCAACAACAGGAAGGGGGTGGTATCTCATGGACCTACCGTGAAATGCCAATTATTCCTGTATATGATATAGCAGGAAATTACGGTGGAACTTATGACGTTACTGCTGGCGAACCATTAGGTAACAGCCAAAGTCCTTTTGCATTCCAATCCTACCAGAAGACAAACCAGGCTCATTTTGTAACCGTACAGGGAAATATTTTTGCTGAGGCTGATATTGCAAAATACTTTACAGTACGAACCAGCTTTGGTGGAAACTTATATAACCAGTATTATTGGAATCTTGGTTATAATCCTTACCAGGATTATGAAAGCCATGGCAATGCAAATTCTGCCAGCGAAAATGAACAAATGAGCAGTAATTATAACTGGACCAACACAATAAATTTTAAAAAGGTGTTTGGAAAAAGCGATGTGAAAGTACTTGCCGGCTATGAAGTGAAGGCATCTTCAGGCAGACAATTTTCTGCATCAGCACAAGGATTCTTTTCTCTTGATCCTAATTATGTGCAACTCCAATATGGTACTCCAGTTAATGCCCCTACCAGTGATATTTATCAACCTACTTCGACACAATCTTTTTTTGGACGTGTAGACTACATCTATAATGACAGGTACCTGATAGGTGCAACAATTCGTCGCGATGGTTCTTCAATTTTTTATCCAGGCCATCAGTGGGGAACTTTTCCTTCCGTTTCACTCGGCTGGCGTGTATCTCAGGAAGATTTTCTTAAGAGTACAACCTGGATTAATAACCTAATGTTAAGAGCCAGTTATGGAGAAGCCGGAAATAATGGTAACATTGGCGCTAATAATGCGTACTCAAGCTATGCCTCTGGAACCGGTACTTCTTATTATGGTATAGGTGGTAATCCAACCCAAATTACCCAGGGTTTTTATCAAAACCAATTGGGAAATCCAAATGTTACCTGGGAAACTGATAAGATTACAAATGTTGGTATAGACGCCACATTATTTGATCATTTTGATCTTACAGTTGAATGGTATAAGAAAGCTATAAGCGGTTTATTATTTACTTTGCCTCTGCCTAATACTGCAGGTGGTGCGGCTGCTCCCGTTGTAAACGTGGGTGATGTTGAAAATAAAGGTGTTGATATTTCTGCAACCTATCATGGTAAAGTTGGAAGAGAGTTTAACTTTAGTATAGGTGCTAATATTACAACTTATAAAAGTTTAATTACATCCATTCCGGGTGCCGGATATTTTGACTTTGGGTCTTCCCGTGATAATGATATCGTAAGAAATCAGATTGGTCATCCGATAGGTGCATTTTTTGGCTACCAGGTAACTGGAATTTACCAGGATACTACTTCAGCTAAAAGTGGTGCAACTTATTCCGGAGCTTCAGCAGGTTCCTTTATATATAAGGATGCAAACGGAGATGGAAAAATTGACGCTAATGACCGTACCTGGATAGGAAATCCAAATCCTGATTTCACTTATGGTTTAAACCTTTCAGCGAATTATAAGAATTTTGATCTCAGTATAATCCTTTATGGTTCACAAGGAAACCAGGATTTCAATTATGTAAAATACTGGACTGATTTTTATAGTACATTCCAGGGAGGTAAAAGCCTTGATTTGTATAATAAGGCAGCCATCGTTGTTGATGGAAAAGTAACCAATCCCGGTGCTACTTTACCTGCTGCATCTTATGCACAGGCAATGGGTTCAAGTACCATTAGCTCCTATTATGTTGAAGATGGTTCATTCTTAAAATGCAGGGTTGCCCAATTAGGATATACTTTTCAACCCTCTTTATTGAAAAATATAGGAATTGATAAACTACATCTTTATGTACAAGGTACAAACCTGTTTACCATAACAAAATACACAGGGTTAGATCCGGAATTGGTTCCTTCATTATCAAACAATGGTTCTGGGGTTAATCAAAGTGCCGCCTTTGGTATTGACTATGGTGCATATCCTAATAACCAGAAACAATATATTGTTGGAGTAAACCTAACATTCTAATTATAAAATATTAAAACTATACGAAATGAAAAAATTTCAATTTAAGTATATAGCTTTGATCTTCTCCTTGATGACTGCTACGCTTATATATTCCTGCAAAAAGTTTCTTGATAAAGCACCAGTAGGTTCGCTCAGTGCTGATGTGCTGGCGAGTAAGGCCGGTGTTGATGGACTATTAATCGGCGCTTATTCTATGCTTGATGGTTTTTCGAACTCCAATGGATATACCGGGTGGTATTCTGGTCCTGACAACTGGGCTTTCGGTGGTATTGCTTCCGATGATGCCTATAAAGGTTCAAGTACTACGGATCAGCCAACTGCAGCTCCGATTGAGAACCATTCAGTTGATGCCTCTAATGATTACGTTGGCCAAAAATGGAGCGCCTGGTATAATGCTGTTCAACGTGCAAACGATGTAATAAGGGAGGTGCCACTAATTACAGATGGGTCCGTTTCAGCAGATTATGGCGCACAATTAATTGCAGAAGCAAGATTTTTGCGCGGTGTATTTCATTTGGAACTTGGTAAAGTGTTTAGAAATATTCCCTACGTAAGTGATTCAATAACTTATGCAAATAATAATTATAACCTAAGTAATCCTGGTCCGGTTTGGGATAAAATTGAAGATGATTTTAAAGCAGCTATGGCGGTATTGCCAAAAACTCAGTCACAAGTTGGACGTGCCAATTACTATGCTGCTGAAGCATTTTTGGCAGAAACATATATGTTTGATCATCAGTATTCATTAGCATTACCTTTATTAACCGATTTGATTGATAATGGTGTTACCTCCGGAGGTCAAAAATATGCTTTAGGTTCTTTTTCAGCTAACTTTAATCCTTCCGTTCGTAACAGCCCGGAAGCGGTTTTCCAGGTTCAAATGACAGCTAACGACGGTTCCGGCGGTAACAATGGAAATCCTGGGGAGGCTTTAAATTTTGCAGCAAGTACTCCTCCTTACACCAATTGTTGCGGATTTTATCAACCATCTTATACCCTTGCAAATGCATACAAAGTTGATGCAAATGGATTACCAATGTTCCAAACTGATCCGGCAACAGGTTTTCCAAAGTATAATGACGTGAATTTGAAAAATGATCATGGCCTTAAATCTACCGATCCATTTACACCTACTACTGAAGCAATTGATCCACGTCTTGACTGGACTGTTGGACGCAGAGGTATACCTTATTTGGATTGGGGAATCTGTGGCGGAGAAGCATGGTCAAGGGGCGATATTGTTCCGTACAACCCAATAAAAAATGTGTTTTGGCATGATGCAATGGCTACAACAGCAGATAATTTCCAGGGTTGGGCAACGAATCAGGACGTGGCAAACAATTATAATATGATTCGCTTTTCAAATATTTACCTATGGAGAGCTGAATGTGAAGTTGAGGCAAACCAATTGGATGCTGCGCAGGCAGATGTAAATAAAGTCAGAGCCAGGATGCAAAATACAGCCTATTGGGTTCACACTTATGTGGATAACAATGATCCTTCAAAAGGCTTTACAAGCACTCCTGCTGCCAATTATAAAATTGGTTTATATGGAACACCTGCTTCTACCGGATTTACTGCCAACGGGCAGGCTTATGCCCGTTCTGCTGTATATACAGAGGAACAGCTTGAATTTGCTATGGAAGGTAAACGTTTCTTCACTTTGCAAAGAGCAGATGGCTTGTACGGGGGGCCTGAACCTGCCGGATATATGGCCGGTGTTTTAAATGCTTATATAAAAGCTGACACCCGCATTCCAAATCCTGTTTTGGACGGACACACTTTTACCGCAGGTAAAAATGAACTTTACCCAATCCCTCAACATCAGGTAGATATCTCAGCGGGCCAATTGAAACAAAATCCTGGTTATTAATAGAAAAAATGTTTATAAAAGAGATGATGAGATCAAAATCATCATCTCTTTTTTTATTTATAAACCATTACCTTACCCGTAAATTTAAAGTACCGTTTATATTGATGAGATTTCACTACCTGATCTGCTTCTTTATCCTTTTAGTTGTTATTTCCTGTAATAAGAAAGCAACTGTTTTTGAACAAATTTCTTCCTCATCTTCCGGAATAGAATTTAATAACAAAATCGTTGAAAACGATTCGATTAACCCTCTTGATTTTATTAATATTTACAATGGCGGGGGAGTAGGAATTGGAGATTTTAATAATGATGGTCTGCAGGATATTTACTTTACCGGTAACCAGGTTCCAAATCAATTGTATTTGAACAAGGGGAAATTTAAGTTTAAAGATGTTACTAAGGAGGCGGGTGTCGATGGTGAAGGAAAATGGTGTACCGGCGTATCCGTTGTGGACATTAATAATGATGGCTGGATGGATATTTATGTTTGTGTATCTGCCAATAATGATCCAATGAAAAGGCAAAACCTGCTTTATATAAACCAGGGGCTGAATAAAGACGGGATCCCCGTCTTTAAAGAAATGGCTGCAGAATATGGACTGAATGATACTACTCATTCAAATATGGCTGCTTTTTTTGATTATGATAATGATGGCGATCTTGACATGTATCTTTCGGTCAATGAAATTTTACCCACAAAAAATCCTTCGGTTTTTAGGCCAAAAATTACAAATGGCTCATTCCCGAGCACAGGAAGACTATATCGGAACGATTGGAATCCCGTTTTAAAACATCCTGTTTTTACTGATGTTTCTAAAGCTGCCGGTGTAACGATTGAGGGATATGCGCATGGCGTTTCCATTGCGGATTTTAACCAGGATGGCTGGAAGGATATTTACGTTTCTAATGATTTTAACTCTAACGATCTTCTTTATATTAATAATCATGATGGCACTTTTACGGATAAAGCCAGTTCCTATTTTAAGCACACCTCTTTTTTTGGAATGGGAGAAGATGTGATAGATATTAATAATGATGGTTTGCAAGACATAGTAGAATTAGACATGAACCCCGAGGATAATTACAGGAAAAAAATGATGATGGGTTCTAATAGTTACCAAACTTATCTTAATAATGATTTATACGATTATCAGTACCAGTGGGTAAGAAATACGGTTCAATTAAATCAAGGTCCAGGAATCAATTCAAACGATTCCGTTGGTGATCCGGTTTTTAGTGATATTGGTTATTTATCCGGAATCTCCCAAACAGATTGGAGCTGGTGCCCATTAGTTCAGGATTTTGATAATGACGGTTTTCGGGATATAATAATTACCAATGGATATCCAAAAGATGTGACCGATCACGATTTTACGAGTTTTAGATCCGGAGCGGCACAGATTGCTAGTAAAGATTTTACATTAGCACAAATTCCACAGGTAAAGATATCTGATTATGCTTTTAGAAATAATCATGACCTGACATTTACGAATGTTTCGAAAGAATGGGGAATAAATACGCCAACGTTTTCGAACGGCGCTGCTTATGTGGATCTTGACAATGACGGTGATATGGATATAGTTGTTAACAACATAAACGACCATGCTTCTGTTTATGAAAATACAACGATGAATTCGCCGAAAGGTCATCCTCATTATTTGGCAGTTAAATTTAATGGTGACTCATTAAATCGTAATGGATTAGGATCATGGATTGAATTACATTACAAAGGTCAAAAACAGGTATATGAGCAAACTCCTTATCGTGGTTACCTTTCAACTATGCAAATAGAACCTCATTTTGGATTGGGAAATATTAAGGTGGTTGATACTTTGATAGTGAGATGGCAGGATGGGAAGGAACAAATTCTTACTAATGTAAAAACTGATCAAACGGTTACAGTAAATAAAAAGGATGCAAATCTTTTATATAATTATGCTAATCAAAAGATCGCAAATCCGCTGTTTAAAGATGTCACAGAAGACTTAAATATTCATTACATTGACCGGCCTAAAGATTTAATTGATTTCAGTTTTCAGACACTGCTTCCACATAAATTTTCAGAATATAGTCCTTCCCTTGCGGTCGGTGATATAGATGGTAATGGATTGGACGATATAATTAGTGGAGGATCTGTAAATAGCTCTGCCCGGGAATTTTTGCAACAACCAAACGGAAAGTTTATTGAAAAAACCTTATTAACAGGAAAAGATACAATCAATATAGACAGGCATGATGAAAGTGTTTTATTGTTTGATGCGGATGGCGACGGCGATTTAGATCTTTATATTGCAAGCGGTGGCTTTCACGCTGAACCAAATTCTCCTGTTTACCAGGATAAATTTTATTTAAATGATGGTAAAGGAAATTTTACTGAAGATACGGATGCGTTACCACAAAATTATACAAGTAAGTTTTGTGTAAGAGCAATAGATTATGACAGGGACGGAGACCTGGATTTATTTGTTTCCGGCCGGGTAGATCCACGAAATTATCCAAAGCCAGTTTCCAGTTTTATCTTCAGAAATGACTCAAAAAATGGTAAGATCAAATTTACAGATGTTACTGAACAGGTTGCTCCTGAATTAAAAAACATTGGCCTTGTTTGTGACGCATTATTTACAGATTTTAATAATGACGGCTGGCCTGACCTAATACTTGCCGGGGAATGGATGCCAATAACTTTTTTACAAAACGATAGAGGCGTTTTCAAAAATGTGTCAGACAAAACAGGCATTAATAATAAGATTGGATGGTGGAATACCATCACTGCAGGAGATTTTGATAACGATGGTGATATGGATTATATCGTTGGTAATCTTGGCAGAAATTCATTTTTCCAGGCAAGTGATAAATATCCTGTAAGTGTTATCGCAAAAGATTTTGATAATAATGGAACGTATGATGCGGTGGTATCGTCATTTGTTCCTGTTTCAGAGTCTGACCCGGAGAAAAAAGATTTTCCTTCCGAATCAAGAGATGATATCATTAAAGAAATGCCCGGCTTAAGAAAACGGTATGAAAATTATAAATCCTTTGCACGCGCTGATATGGATTCATTATTTCCTGCTTCTGTTCGAAAAGGGGCTTTGCAATTGCATGCTAATTATCTTTCCTCTGTATTTCTTAGAAATGAGGGCAATGGAAAATTCACATTGACTGCATTACCAATGCAAGCACAGGTATCAATATTAAATGGCCTTTCTGTAGGTGATTACGACGGGGATGGCAATCTTGATGTAATTATGAATGGTAACGATTATGGAACAGAACCTGTTTTAGGCAGATATGATGCCTTAAATGGCCTGTTACTTAAAGGAGATGGGAAAGGGAATTTTAATGCACTTTCTATTTTAGAAAGTGGAATTTTTATACCAGGAAATGGAAAGGCGTTGGTTGAACTAAAAAGTAAAAGTGGTTCACTGCTGGTTGCAGCAAGTCAAAATAAAGGCCCTTTGAAGGTTTTTCAATTGAAAAATAATAAAAAGTTTATTGAATTGAAACCTTTAGATGAAACTGCTATTGTTTATTATAAAAATGGCAAAAAACAAAAGCGCGAAATCAATTATGGTTCTTCTTTTCTATCACAATCAGGAAGGTTTTTAATGTTTGATGAAAATGTTATTTCAATCGAAATAATAGATAATAGGGGCAATAAGAGAATAATCAAACTCTAATTTAAAAATATGAAAATTTTATTTTATGGTTTTCTTTTTCTCTTCATAATTTTCTTTTTCCCCTCTTGTAAAACCTATCAAACCAACAGCACACACAAAAATGTTTCACAAAAAAGTATAAAGAAAGGTGCTGAATTAGCTACAATATTTTGCCAATCCTGTCATATGCTTCCCGACCCATCTTTGCTTGATTCTAAAACATGGGAAAATGGAGTCCTGCCGGAGATGGGTCCGCGACTAGGAGTATTTAATTATGGATTTAAAAAATATCCGAGATCATACGACGCAAATATTGGAGCAAATTATTATCCTTCGGTTGCGGTTTTGACTTTAAACGACTGGAAAAATATTTTAGATTATTACGAATCTACTTCTCCTGATTCTTTGGCTCATCAAAATAGAAAGGAAGCAGTTAAAACTGACCTGGCTCTTTTTAAGATGCAAATACCTAAAGTGAATTATGCAAATTCTGCCACAAGCTATATTCATATTCTTCAAAAGGATTCTTCACAAATAATTGTTGGGGACGCTATAAAAGATAACCTTTATTTTATCAATTACAAGTCAGGTAATATTGATTCAATAGCAACAGGTGGTCCAATTGTAGATATTGATTTTAATAAAAATAATTTTATTGCATGTAATATTGGAATCTTAAATCCTAATAATGGAAAATTTGGAAAGATAGAAGAATTTAATTTTTCTTCTACACTCCAATTAAAAAAAGATTCAATTCCCTTAATAGATAGTTTACAGAGACCGGTTCAAATCACTGCCGTTGATCTGAATAATGACCAAAAAACTGATTATCTCATATGTGAATTCGGATATTTAACTGGTGGATTATCGTGGTTTGAAAATTTAGGAAATGGTCATTTTAAAAAACATTACTTAAGAAATGTGCCGGGAGCAATAAAAGCTTATGTAACAGATTACAACCATGATGGACTTCCGGATTTATGGGTTTTATTTGCCCAGGGTGACGAAAGTATTTTTCTTTTTACAAATATGGGGAATGGGAATTTTCAGCAGGAACAGGTTTTACGATTTCCACCTGTCTATGGTTCTTCATATTTTGAGTTGGATGATTTTAATAAGGATGGTTACATGGACATTCTCTATACATCCGGAGATAATGCCGATTATTCAACCATATTAAAACCTTACCATGGTGTTTATATTTTTATGAATGACCATACAAACCATTTCAATCAAAAATTCTTCTTTCCAATTCACGGATGCTACAAGGCTATTGCAAGAGATTTTGATGGAGATGGTGATCTTGATATAGCAACAATTTCTTTCTTTGCTGATTATGAAAAACAGCCGGAGGAAAGCTTTGTATACCTGGAAAATAAGGGAAATTTAAATTTTACTGCATCTACTTTTCCCGGAAGCAATTTGGGAAGATGGATTACAATGGACGCAGGAGATTTAGATGGAGATGGGAAAATTGACCTGGTTTTAGGAAACTTTTCAATTGGTCCGGTATTAATGCCTCACAAGATTGATTGGAAAAAATCTCCGCCTTTTATTATCTTAAAAAATATAGGAAAATAATTGGAATTAAAATGAAAAGGTATCTTCTACTTTACCAGCTCCTCAATATCCGGATCACCCTGCAGGTTATTCATCTGGCGCATGATCCATGGATACCGATGAGCAACTCTTGAAGAAACAGGTTTTATGGTAAATTCTATTGGATTGGGAAGACAAGAGGCTATCATTGCGGCCTCTTTTCTTGATAAGCTTTTTGCTGGTTTTTTAAAATAGTATTGGGCAGCCGCTTCTACTCCAAAAATACCATCGCCCGTTTGCGCAACATTTAGATACATTTCGAGAATTCTTTTTTTGCCCCAGATCTCTTCTATCATAAAAGTGAAATAGACTTCAAGGGCTTTTCTGAAATACCCGCGATTTTGCCACAGGAAAACATTTTTTGCAACCTGCTGACTAATGGTACTTGCGCCACGCAATGATTTACTTTTTTGGTTATGTTTCATTGCTTTTTGAATACTTTTAAAATCAAAACCATTATGGTCCGGGAATAACTGATCCTCTCCAGCAAGTACAGCTAGCTTTATATTTTCTCCCATTTCATGATAACCGATATAATCTCTTTTGAGGCCTTGTCCCGTAATAAAACTTCCTATCTGCGTAATGGTAATTGGTGGATTTACCCATTTACACAAAACAATATAAATGATGGAAAGAAGAAATCCGTATAAAATAATTTTTAAAAAAGTGCGCCCAAGTCTTCTGAATAAGCCGCGTTTTCTAAAGTAGGGTTTTTTGTCCAACAACAAAGAATTTACTATTTCATTTTAATATATTCAAGCTTATATTTTTTTCCTAGCAGCCTTGTTTTATTTCCCGTTTTCATGAGAAAATAACCAACAGCGGCAAGGGCTGCAGCGCCAATTACCAATTGTGGCCTTGCATAATAGCGGGTATTGGGTTTTGCAAAGATCCACGTGATTAATCCTGCTGTTGTTAATAAAACGCCGCCTCCAAAAAGTGCTGCTCCTGATGAATTCCAATCAAAATTCTTTCTTTTCTTACCAAGGGAAATGATATCATGATAATTGATTCCAAAATGATATTGGGCAACGGTATCTAAAACAAAAACGCCAAGATTTGTATAAACGCGTCTCACATCATATTGAACCAAAAAAACAGAATCTTTTTCAATTGAAGTGACATAAGCTTCATAATATCTTGTGTTTGTTGAAAGATCCATTTCGCTCCCCGGAAAAAATGATTCTACCGTTTTGTTGTTTTTTTTCAGGATCAGCAAATCATTTTGGGCGATGCAATCATTTGCAATAAAAACAGCGATGATTACAACAAATAAAACTCGCATGACTTATAATTTTTTTACAAAAAACAAAACCCCAAAAAGAAGTACAGTGCCAAAGATCACTAAAATCAGTCCTGAAATTTTATTTATTAATCGGATATTTTTTATCGTTAGCTTTTTGCGCAACTTTCCCGCCAGGGACACTTTTACAACATCTGCTGTCATATTTAGAATAAGTGCGGTGGCAAAAATAATAATGCGATCTCTGATCGTATGTGAAACTGCAATTGCTGTCGCAGCCGTTAGCCAGAAAGCAATGACAGCCGGATTAAGGGTATTTAATAAAAATCCCTGCAATACAATTTTTGCGTGATCACTGCTTTTTAAAGGAGGCATTGCAAGATCTTCCGGATGCATGTGTACTTTTTTGAAGAAAATATAAAAGATTCCCATTCCCATTAGAAATGCACTACCTGCAATTCCTATCTGCATTTTAAAATCCATCACAGTAGAAACCAATTCTGAAAAAAGATTACTTAATACCACTAATAGAAAATCGCTGATCCAAACGCCAATAACGAAACTAAATCCCCCGGATCTTCCATTATTTATACTCTGTTTAATAATGGTAAATATGACGGGTCCAACAGATATTACAAGCAATAATCCCATTGCCACTCCTTTGAGTATTGCTTCAGTAATATCTACCATTTAGAAATAAAATGTTTTAATTTTTAATAAAAAAAGGAAGAAAAATTAAGATTAAAGATAGTAAACAAAATTTCGTGTCATTGAATTTTATGCTCTTGCTTCTTTGAGAAATTTTTGCCATTCATCAAGCATTTTTCCTTTTAAAACGCGTGGAAATTTATGTTGGCCGCCTACTTTGCCTTTAAGCTTCATGAATTTCATAAAAGTTTCTTCACTCAATACATCTACGAAAATCTCTTTCAAAGCATGGTTTCTCTCCACCTCATAGTCGTCATTAAGTTCTTTTAGTTTTTTATCAATCAATATTCTCAGTGTTTCTGAATTCACCTGGTCGTCTGTCGAAATATACCAATGATGAGCAAAAGAGTTTCCATAAGGCACCCCGGCAACCGTAAATTCGCCAATGGAAATATTAAGTTCATCACTGACAAGATTAATCGCTTTGTTCATATTGTCAACACTTAAATGTTCGCCAACAAGACTTAAAAAATGCCGTGTACGTCCGGTAATGATGATCTCACATTTGTCTACATCCACAAACTGAATTGTATCTCCGATCAGGTAACGCCATGTTCCTGCATTGGTGCTGATCAGGATCGCATAATTCTTATTTTTTTCTACTTCATGAACCATTAATGTTTTTGGATTGTCAACCATATTTCCATCAATATCGAAATTATTCTGATCGAAAGGAATAAATTCAAAAAAGATATTATTATTGGTTGCAAGGCGCATTCCTTTTGCATTTTGACGGTTCTGGTAGGCAAGAAAACCTTCACTTGCAAGATAGGTTTCAATATAAGTAATTGGTTTCCCAAGAAGTTTATTAAACCCTTTTTTATAAGGTTCGAGCGCTACACCGCCATGAACATAAAATGCCAGGTTTGGCCACATTTCATGAATATTTTTAAGCTTATAACGTTCAATTACTTTTTCCATACATAACTGAACCCATGCCGGAACTCCAACCAAAAAAGCAATATCCCATTCCGGTGCTTTTTCTACAATCTCATCCAGTTTTTTCGACCAATCCGTTTCCTTGGCAATCCGTTTTCCCGGCTTGTACATTCCCTGGAACCAGAAAGGAATATTTTTCGCCTGGATGCCACTTAGATCTCCGGCATAGTAAGTAGCACTTTTCTGAAGATGCGTGCTTCCGCCAAGCATCAGCCATCCTTTGCCCACATATTTTTTAGGTACATTATTGTAACTGGCAAGACTAATTAATTGCCTGAAGCTTGTTAGCGTATTTGACCGGATTAACTCTTTGGTGATAGGAATGAACTTGCTCGATGCCTCACTCGTGCCACTGCTTAATGCGAAAAATTTTATCATCCCAGGCCAACAAACGTCTGGTTTGCCTTCAAGTGCCCTGAACCACCATTCTTTATAAATCTTATCGTAGTTATATGTAGGAACAATACGTTGAAAATTTTTGCCAGGATGTTTGCTTAAAAGGATCTGGTCAAAGAGATATTTCTGGCCGAATTCAGTAAACCGTGCCCGTTTTAATAATTTCTGTAAAACTTTTAATTGCTGTCTTTTAGGAGAACTTGCAGGAATATGCAATGCCCGGTATAATGATCTGGGAAATTTAATATCAATAAATGCCATTCCTTTTGAAAGTTGTTGACAGCAACAAATTTAATGAATAGTTAATCTACAAAAGCCATTAATTTATGAGTGGGTGTTAAATAATAGGCGAAAAATTTCCATTTATGTAAAAAGTGATCGTTTGATTTACAAATATTTTGAATAAAAATACCGTTTAATAACTAAAATAAACCATATACTACATGCGGAAAGCAATTATTCTTAAAAGGTTCACCTTTACGCTCCAATTCTTTCTAATCATTTAAACAAGTAGCCTTCAATAAAATAGTGTGTGGTTTTAACAGGAAATACCCCTTGCCTTTGTGAGGGGTTTTTTAATATAATTGCGGTATCAACAAGGTCGTTTTTGCGTTTATTTTTTTTCCATCATCTGGTCGAAAACTAATTTTTTATAATCATAAAAAAAATTCCATTAATTTTATACGCTTAACAATAAAACTTTATTCTTTAATTTCAGCGCGTCTGTTCCTCCGGATGTTAGCTATTCATCACAAATTAAATCAAAAATTTTTCGTTAAATGTATAATCACATCTGGAAAAAATATTTGCCCATTGTCAAAATTTTAATGAAGAAATCAGTTTCAGGAGAAGATCAGGTTCTTGATCTGAATCGTATTGATTTTGAAAGAGCAGGCACCGGAAGGAAGGCTGGTTATAAATTTAAGATAGAATTTATTGATGGTAAAGTTGGTAATGTAATCAGTGGTTCAACTCT
>Ga0164242_10005545_pt1 | contig 14037 bp, 12 predicted proteins | sample OricomgcompostMG_FD_108783 | JGI IMG/M metagenome (GOLD analysis project Ga0164242, IMG submission 108783) | Miracle-Growth compost microbial communities from Emeryville, California, USA - Original compost - Miracle growth compost (MG) ...
GATCGTGAGCGTCCGGCGACCGCATTTTGTTGAAGGCGCGGTATGAGCGAAACTTCCGTCAGAAGTTATTCATTTGTGATGGAACATTCGGCATGGGTCGGTACGAGGTTATCAGCGGGGTTGAGCGCTATCGGCGCCGGTGTCGCGAAGAGAAGGCGTTGATTTTGCGAGAGGCGTCTGCGCCCGGAGCGATCATCTCGCATGTGGCGCGTCGCCACGAGGTGCGTCCTCAGCAGATCTATCAGTGGCGCCGCGAGCTGCAGGCAGCTGAAGGGCCGATCTTTGTGCCGGTGTCTGTTGGCGCGTCGTTACCTGTGGCCGAAGGTCCTGGTTCTGGATTTGCTGTGACCGTTGAGGTTTTCGTGCGCGGCGGCCGCAGTCTGAAGGTACCCGCCGATCTGGAGCGAGGGCTTTTATCGTCATTGATCGCGTGTGTTGAGGCGTCATGATCGGGCCGTCGGGGAATGTGAAGGTCTACCTGGCGTGTGGAGTGACGGACATGCGCCGCGGGATCGACGGTCTGGCGACCTTGGCGCGCGAAGTGATCAAGCAGGATCCGGGATCGGGCGCGATCTTTGGCTTCCGGGGAAAGCGGGCTGACCGGATTAAATTGCTGTGGTGGGATACGCAGGGTTTTTGCCTTTATTACAAGGTTCTGGAGCGTGGATATTTTCCCTGGCTGACGGCGAAGGACGGAGTCGCGCATCTGACGGCGGGTCAGTTGGCGATGCTGGTCGAGGCCATAGACTGGCGTCGTCCGGCATGGACGTCGGCGCCTTTGCGAAGCGGTTGAAACGCTTATTTTACAAGGGAAATTGGCCTGAAATCATTGGCGTTTTGCCCGCAAATCGGCTAGTGTTGCGGACATGGAAGCCGTGTCCGCCAACGCCTCTGATGAGCTTGCCGCCCTGCGGGCGCTCGTCGCCGAGCAGGCGGCAAAGCTTAGCGAGCGCGAAGCCGAAGTCGCCAAGCGCGACGCCATCATTACCCTGCTTCGTGGTCAATTAGAGCTGCTGCGGCATCGCGATCACGGGGCGTCGTCGGAAAAGGTCGAGCGTAAAATCGAGCAATACGAGCTGATGCTCGAGGAGATCGAGGCGACGCGGGCCGAGGCCGAAGCACGTTCGGGCAAGGACGAGTTGCCGGAGGCGGAAGAGGACAAGAAGACCCCGAAGCGCAAGCCGTTGCCGGGCAATCTTCCGCGTGAAGACAAGGTCTATGAGGCGCCGTGCAACTGTCCGACCTGTGGCAGCACGTCATTCCTTAAGGCGGCCGATAGGGTCGTCGACGTCATGGAGCATGTTCCGGCCTCGGTGAAGGTCGTGCGTCATATCGAAAAGCGCCTGATCTGCAAGGACTGCGACACCACGGTGGCGGGCGAGATGCCGAAGCTGCCCATCACCAAGGGCAAGCCCGGTCCAAGCCTGCTGGCGCACATCATGGTCGCGAAGTTCGATGACCATATCCCGCTCTACCGCCTGTCGGAAATGTACGAGCGGATGGGCATTGATATATCCCGATCCGTCATGGCCGACTGGGTGGGGCGAGTATCGCTTCTGATCGCGCCGTTGGTGACGTTGGTCAAAGCCTATGTCGCCGGGACAGACCGGATCCACACGGACGACACCCCGGTGGATGTTCTTGATCCTGGGCGAGGAACGACAGCGACCGGGAGGCTATGGGTCTATGTCTTCGACGGCAGTGGCTACAAGGATGACCGGCCAAAAGCGGTTGCCTACTATTACAGTCCTGACCGCAAGGGCATCCACCCGGAGGCTCATCTGGCCGACTTCAGCGGTGTAATGCATGCGGACGGGTATGGCGGGTACAAAAAGTTATATGGCAACAAGATTACTGAAGCGGCGTGTATGGCGCACGTGCGGCGCAAGTTCCATGACGTCATCAAGCTCAAAGCCTCGCCCGTGGCCGAGGAAGCCCTGAGCCGTATCGGCGCCCTTTACGACATCGAGGCGCGCATCCATGGCATGACAGCCGACGAACGTCGCGCCTTACGCCAGCAGCATGCCCGGCCGTTGCTGGATAGTCTCAAGGCCTGGATCGAGGCGATGCTGCCGACCATCCCGCAAAAGCAGAAGCTGGCCGAAGCCATGCGCTATGCCTTATCGCGCTGGGGGGCGCTCAGCGTGTACATCGACGACGGGCGTGTCGAGATCGATAACAATATAGCTGAGAGGGCCATCCGCCCGATTGGAATCGGAAAAAAGAACTGGCTCTTTGCCGGCTCAGACAAGGGGGGCGAGCGCATCGCCAATGTGCTTACGCTCATCGAGACGGCGAAAATGCACGGCCATAATCCCGAGACCTACTTCACCCACGTTCTGACGGTGATCAGGGATTATCCGGAAGACCGACTGCATGAACTGCTGCCTTGGGTAATGGCGCCGGCGACACCAGCATCAGGGGCAGGCGCCTAATGCCGCGCGCGACTCGCGTCTTTACCACCAAAGTCGTTGCCGACCTCCTCGACGAGAATATCGAACTCATTGAAGAGATCACGTGCAATCCCGACAATATCGACTACGGCGAGATGCTCCATATCTACGACGGGTCCGAACATGGTGCGACCGGCTTTACGGACCGAGGCATCCAGTGCATCGAAGAAATGCTTGAGGAGGCCCGAAACTACGACGGCGGGCTACACGGCTTCCTCGTGGCAAATCACTCCGAGCCAAAGGCTATCGAGCGCATAATGGCCAAAGAGCACGCTCGAATCGAAGCCCAAAGCCATGAAAAGCCGTAAAATCAGTTCGCCGGACGCTCACGAACGATCCGCGCCCACGTCACTACGTCGTTCTGATCAGGTATCGGCCCAAATATTTTTGACGTCATACAGTTCCGACAGCGTCAGTTCCAAAAGTTGTGCGCGGGAGTTATCACTGTCGATAGCTGATCGCGAAAAGGAAATGTAAAACTCCGGACCGTCTGGGGACCACTGAACCTCTTTCAGGCTAATGACACCAAGTTCGGCAAGGTCACGCATGATCAGGCGGAACGAGGCCGGGACAAAAACCCACCCGTGAATATCGGCGTAGTCTGGACTCGAACTTACCTGGTCATATATCGCTTGAGCTTGGGACACGTCGTGCAGGAGCCTTAACTCGCTATCGTGTTGGGGCGCCCAAATCACCCCGCCGCCTCGCGCTACACCGTAAGCCTGAAAGTCGAAGTGCTTTGAAGGAGGGTGGCGGGTGCGTTTTTCCGCGTGTGCCTGCCAAATTTCTCCCAAGGTGCTGTGCGGACGCATGGCATCGAAAATATACCGCTTATCCGGTACAGCAAGAAGCAGGACGCCGTCCTGATTCAGCAGAAATTCGCAGTCCTTCATGAACTGTATGAAGTCGGGGATATGCTCAATTACGTGGCTGGCGATAATTATAGTCAAACAGCGTTCCTTCCGGAATTGCTGATCGAACCGACCCGCCGTCAGTCACGTAATCGACTTCTTCGACCAGATCGGCATTTGTTGCATCCAGAGACCTGATATGATCTGCTGACGCATAATCGGCGATCTTGACATTAAAGCCATCCCGTTTGGGAACGACGCCCTGACGTCCCGGTCCGATCTCCAGACCTATGCCTTCGACATTGATCATTGATCGCATCAGGGTGTGCTTCTGTATTGTGTGCTCGTTCATAGACTGTCTTCCATTCACTTTACTATAGCGCGACGATCAGGATGAGAAGAGATTGTCGTGACGAGTCATTTTTTGCCCGGTTTAATTGTCGCTGGCAAGTTCGAGTTTCTCATCCTGATTGACGCGGAGCGACAGATCGTCAGCGGACTTAATTGTCACGCAGGTTGGCGGCCGACCAGCCTTGATTGTCGCTGGATGGCGGCACGCCTGCGGTAGCTTTCGACGTTCATTTCGAAGATAGTTGTGTGGTGGACCAGACGGTCGACGACCATGAGCGTCATAGGGGGATCTGGGAAGACTCTCTTCCATTCGCCGAAGGGCTGGTTTGCGGTAATCAGTAATGACCAGCGCTCGTAGCGGGCACTGATCAGCTCAAACACGACCAAGGTCTCTGCCTGATCCTTGGCGTCGTAAGTCAGATCGTCGAGGATCGGCAGGTGATATTTGTCGAGCTTGGCGATCCGAGCTCACAATAGTTCGGTCGCCGCCCTAGGCACGCTAACTAAGTTCACTTGCCCAAGGCTTTGTTACTGATCAGCATGCCGATCCGCCACACGCTACCGGTCCTAATCAACCACCCTCGTCAGCTCGATCAATCGTACGAATTGCTCAAGGTTCTATATCTTTCCACGTATCCGAAATAATTCAAAGGCACCACGTCTTGGAGTATATCTTTCAACAAATCTTCATGTCTTTTAATCGAAAATTTATCTGAACATGCACGCTCAAGCCGCGCCAGTGCCTTGCGCCGCTCCCCAGAGTTGGACAATTTTTTTAGCGTGGCGCCCCAAGCTCCCGTCAGATTTTTGACGCGGTAAACGCCAGATTGTTCGTCCCAGTCTTGAAAACAAGCAACATCAGCAACCACGGGAACCGCGCCCATATATAAGCTAAACAAAAGCTCAGCGGCTGATCTATAATTATCGGCATGAAACGATTGAGGCGGAATGAGCATGACATCGGCACCCCACTCGCACCAGCGATCAAGATTGGAGCCAAAATCACCCTGATTCACTCCAAAACCACCATTCGCTTCGATTGAGCCGAATGATTCCAGCATGCCGCGCCGCAGCTCGATATCCAGTTCGCCAGACCGAACCATTGTGGACAGCTCGCTCTGAATTAACTGATTTAGAGCGATGCCATCCAACACCGCAATGCGTAACACCCTCGACCTGGCCGACGCCGTTTGCGATATACTGCGCTGACGCTTTAGGCGCACCTCGTCGAAAATGGGGCGCGCGACAGAAAATTTCACCTCTGGCAGAAGCTCGGATAACTTATCTCTTAATGCGTCTGATGTAACCAACACAGCACTATAATGCTTGAGCTGAGTACGTATCTTGTCGACGCTCGCACTTTTCCAATGTTCGACGTCACGTCCATTGTATTCCACGGAGACGGTCTTGCGGAAGACACGGCTATAGCCCTACCGGATTCGGAAACAGGGCTGGTTTAGCCGACAATCGGGTTGACATCGCCGCCACCGCCAGTCTCTGCTGTATTGAGGGTTGTCCACGGCGGCGATTGATATATCGCGGCAGAACTTGTTCAGTCCCTGCGATATGAAGTATCAGGCGTCCTTTTGGAGGTTTTTTTGACACCCGGCATTACCATAGATCGTCTGACTTCCCACATTGCAGGTAAATCCTGCGGGTTAACACTCTTGACCCCCGTGCATACGAGCCATGTTGTAAAATGGCGAAGCGACCCTGAAAATTCGCGATGGTTTTTAACCAGCCAGACCATAACCGCCGAAGGTCACGAAAAATGGCTAGCGCAACAGAGTGCCAGTGGCAAGCACTTCAATTGGCTTATTCAATTGAATGACGGGACACCAGTGGGCATGATCGCAGTGTATAATCTGGACACCTCCACCGGCACGGCCGAATTTGGCAGACTGCTCATCGGCGAGCCGGACGCGCTAGGCAAGGGCATCGGCCGCGAAGCGTCAGAGTTGGCGATCGCCCTTTCGGTCTCGGCCGGTCTTTCCGAACTTTATCTATCTGTCCTGAAAAGCAACGCAAAGGCGCGAGCCCTCTATGACAAGCTCGGCTTTATCGTCACAGGCGAGGATGAAACGACGACGGCGATGCGAAAGACGCTGACCGACCTTACCCCGTGAAGGCTTCCGCGCGACCCCGCCCCCGGTTCGCTTTTTGACAGGAAGAGCATCGGTCGCCTTCGGCAGGCAAGCCAACAGCAATCGCCGCCGCAGAATGCTCAACAGGTACTGGCGTCCTTCAGGTCGCCGTGGTGAAACGCGGCCTCATGGACAAGCCAGATCCGATCTCGCCCAATTGGTTTAACGCAGCCCGAAGATCATCTTCCGCAATGGAAAAATCGTCGAAATACGGCATGTCATGCGCTCCCGATAGGTCTCCGAACACCGTCGAATATCTATGCCCCATTACACCGGCCAGGTCCCAATAAAAGGGCTCCATCCACCGGTCCGGCGCAAGATATATAACCTCGGTCCCCGGGGCACAGAATATGGTATTGGTCATCGCGGCCCCCATTATGCCCACAACAATAGACGCTTCAGCAAATTTTTTTACTTGTGTCTGAAAATCAAACTGCTCGGGATCTATAGCAGTAAAACCATTAGCCTCCAAAATAGCTTCGATTTCTTCTATATTAATCAATTTTCTATACCGCGACTGACTTCGTTTGACAAAAAGCCTGGCCTCACCGCTGCCTGGATTTGATAGCGCGCTCAGGATGTTCGCCCGCACGAAATTTTCCGCGCTTGGGTGTTTCACGAACGGATGAAAGCTGACGGGCGTAATATAGATTAAATCTTCAAAATGCAGCACGTCGGATGGTTGGGTGTAAACGATTTCGTACTTAAGCTCGCCCCCCTTTAAGTGCCCCAGCATCAGATCAATCGACTGGGACCTTATCCTGTCGATAGCCTCACCCATGGCCGTAAGAACAAGAGTATACGACCCTTTTTTATCCGCCAAGAATTTGAGCCGCGCTAAGTCGTCGACAAGCCAGTGACCGTAATTTGAGCTGCCGACAGATCCCATATAAATGCAATTGCCATCGACCGATTCAAATCGTCGCGAGGCCGGAGGCGGAGGCGCATCAAATGGCAAGGCTTCCGTCCACGGACGATCATTATTTCGATACGTCTCATGAATGACATCCAGCCCTTCCAGCGCCGAACGATAGATTACGTTCTTAAATACATAGCAATTTTTAATACTATAGGCCACGCAGGCAGGAGAAACAGAAAACTCTTTCCGAATGAATTCGTAATTGGCAGACAATTCTTGCTTAAAATCGTCCGAACTGCCGAAAAAGGAATAACTTGACCGGTTGCAGATCGCGCTATCGAACACATGATCGAAAAACGCGACCGGCGGCTGGTCTAGGTTGTTGAGTACAAAACATGCTTCTATAGGTACTTCCCCGTCATAGTAGCCACCATCGGCATACAATATTTCGGGATATGCAATAAGATGTTTCATAGTTACCTGGATGATCTAATGAACACGTGACCTGTTATGAAAAATAGGCAAGCGGCCGTCAAAGCCTGTTAAACAAATGTCTTCAGGAGGTCGGCCAGCACCCCCGGCGTATATTTTTTCCCCTCAAGAGGAAGATCCTTGATCGCGCCGAATTGAGCACTTTTCCCCACACACTTTGCCGCGGTGTCGATGCCGGCTTGCAATGCGCTCGCAATCTTGGAGGGCGTCACCACATCCAGATTGAAAAAGTTCGATGACCGCCGCGTCATATCCTTGCCGTCATAGGTGTTCGTGATCGTGAAAACGCCGGCCTCCGCCATTTCCAGCGGCGGGTAGCTGGGATGCGGCGAGATCATCAGGGAAATGCCGATGCAAGCCCGGCACAACAGGTTGGCATATTCTTCCAAGGAGACCTTGCCCAACACCTCCAGATTGGAGACGTGCGGCACGCGGCCAATGGGATAGTTCTCGCCTAGGGAAATGATTTTCCATTCTCGCGCCGTCGTCGGATCGTTTTGCTGCCACATTGCCAGACCGTCCATCAATGTTTCGAATGCATTGCGCGCCACAGACGGACGTCCGTAGACGAGAATGATCTTTTCCTTCGATTCATGGCTGAAATTCTCACGAAGAGTGGCATTGACCCGATAGGTCATGCACAGGGCGTCCCTGAACTTATAACGCTTAAGACAAAATGCTGTTAGTTCCTCGGAGTTAATGACGGCGATCGTATCGTTGGGGCGCATATAGGTTGCCTGCGCGGCCGAATATCTCGACGACCAGCCATAGAAGTCCGGCTCGTGATCCTGTATCAGGTAAACGATCGGCGTGTCGACGGAAAAGACCGAGGCTTGCATGTCTTTCAAGCGGAAACCCAGTTCCGCGGTCCACCACGCCGTGGCGATGAAAATTTCATTGCGGCGAACCGGCAGTTCTCCTGTCTTGAAGCCACTGGCATCCATGACAACCCTGGGCAATTCGGTATGGACCGCACCGAGCGCCAGCAGGACAAAGTCCGGCACGGTTGTCATGGCTTTGACGTCAACGGGTTCATTGAGGCTTATAATGCGATAGTCGACAGCCTCCCCGAACTGTTCGGTCATCTCCCGAAATAAGCGAATAGCCGATGAAATTCCACCAAAGACCTTTTCGGGCTGCAGAGTCGGAAGCAGAAGTGTCAGACGTGTGCGTTTCGACGATTCCGGCCGCAATTGGACGTTACAGATTTCATCCATGTATTTTGTCCTCTGTCCAATCGAAACGCGGTTGCCCAACAATCGGCGATAAGCTCGCGCGACCGCCGGCTGAATATCCTGGGGCCAGCGGACTATAATCTGGCGTCCCACCTCTTCTGGATCATCCAGCCCAAGCTTCGCGTAACGCCCCCCCGTAGATTCAACGACATAGAGCAAAGACCGCTCAATGGCATGCGCCAGCGTGCCATCGACCTGACCAAGTTCTTCAGGAAAATCCGCGAATTTCAGCCCTATATCGATTAATGGTTTTAGAGCTTTACTGTTCATCCAGAACATCGACCCTGAAGGAAATTCCAAAATCAAGTCCTTTGAAAACTCAATGCCCATACGCGCCAAGAGCGTTCGCATCAGATCATAGTCGTAGCCGAAATTTAAGGACTGGCGGACCGGTTCGAAATGATCAGGATACAGGCAATCCACATCGCCCTTCTTGAGAGCGAACAGGATTGACGAAACAATCTCCTTGGATCCCAACAAGTGACCGAACGCATATTCGCGCCATCTGAACAAATCGCTGTCGTGGGGTGATTGCTTCGAGTGAATATGCAGGAACTGATCGTACTTCAGTATCTTCGCGCCAAAACCGGCAAAAAACGGCCCGATATCGCGGCCGCGATTTTCGAACACGGAAATGGTCAACCGGCTCTTTGGAAATCCGGCGAGCGCACCCTCGATTTCCCGGGCCTTGGCCGACGTGTCGGTAGAGACGAACAGATCGTATGAGACTGGAATATTTTCCAGCGCCTGCCGGATCTCTCCGGTCAGTTCCGGATAGAATATATGAGCGAATACTGCGACCTTGCAGGCTTTCAGAGCTTCAGGCTCTACCCGGAAAGCGAAAGGGACGACAAGAACATTGTCATAGTTTTTGCGAATCCGATTGGCCGGCAAGGCCCCCCACCGGCCTTCCAGTTTGAGATTTATATCAAAGACGTGATTCATAACCTTGCCTGTGGTGCCTATCTCGAGATCTCGGCCGTGCGCCGACGCTCGTGACTTGATCCCAATCGCTGATCGATGACGCGCTTCAGTTCAGCGTTTCCCGCGGTAAGCGTCTCCCATCCGGACGCATCGACACCGTCTATCTTGTCGCGAAGAAGTTGCACCTTGAGGAAAGGGTATCCTTTTTCGACAAGATCACGCCATATATCAAGCGTTGGATTTAAATCCAGGCCCATTTGTTTAGCGTCAACGGGAAAAATGACACTATGACTAATATTATTGTCTTTATAAAACTTTAGAGAACCTATTTCATATTTATGGATCAGTTTTTCTTTTTCAAAAATACTTTCCATGGAGTTCCAGTAATTTTGTACTGCGCTGCTTTTCAAAGCCGCGCTTTTAAGCATAAAGAAATAGCTTTGAAAGTGATGTGTAACTTGGAAGCTTTCAGTCAGGGCAACATAGTCACCCTCGGAAGCCAACATAGCCTCGTGGACATCCCGCAGCATTTTCAACGACAACGGGCCAAAAACACTGTCATTGGCGAAGGTGATGGAGTTCGCGTTCCACAGACTGGGAATTGCTGTCAGCATCAAGGCCCAGCTGGCAAAATCATAGCCATGATTGTCCTTTATAACGACGGCGCTACACATGTCCATCTGCAGCCCGGAAACGGACAAGGCCCGGTCCGTCGCCGCAACAACCAGTATCTCAAGACCAATCTGGCGCAAATTTCGGATATAGTGAAGGGTTGAGTCCGGGAAGTGGCCGTCCGGTGTATAGGCAGCGAACAAACAGACATTTTTGCCCACATAGTCCGCCGGCTGCTTTAGAAACTCAAAATGAGGGTCGGTGATGCGCGAGGCGTCGACCGTAACACTCACCGCCTTGCTCAGACCGTCCGTGGCCATTTCGAATACATTCGCGACAAATACGTCAAAGCGCAGCGCGCCGCGCTCAACGCCATGGGTCGCGGCGAATTGGTCGAAGACTTCGCCCGGACTTTTCTGAGCCGTTATCCCGGCGCCAAGATAGTGCAGAAATATGTCCGCCGCAAATTGCTGCGCGTTTCCAGCATACTTCTTCCAAGACGCCGGGTCAAACAGCGGGTGCGGCCTGCGTTCGTCTTCCGGCGCAAGCTGCAGATAGTGAACGACGGGGTTTACACCTTTCGCATCACCATATTGCTTCCCATACCACGAAGTGCTGAAGAAAGGTCCAGGATTGCGCCCCTCTTCCCAGCCAGACGAGAGAAAATGCGCCAAAGGTATGAGACCCGCCACAGCGACATCCGGATATTTTTGGGCATACCACTCGCTGTCGAACAACGGATGCACCTTATAGCCGGCTGCCCACCCCTCTCGGATATAGTGGGCAAGCGGATTTATGCCAGAAGGAATATTGTCTCTGCATTGCTTCACATATTCCGAAACATCGAACAGTGGGTTTGGATCAAACCCTTGCGTACATCCTTTTATGACAAAATGGCGTAACGGCTCTTCGTCGGAATTGCTCCCGGCCATGTACCGGTCGCGGTAAAAATCGGTGTCAAATAAAGGGTGTGGCTTCCGTCCTTCGCGCCAGCCATTTTCCAAATAGTGCGCAACGGGATTGATCCCGGCCGCCGCCACGTCCTGACCCATCCATAGATACCATTCGATATCAAACAAAGGATGCGGGGTTCGCCCCTCCTGCCACCCGGAAAGGACGAAGTGCACCAACGGATTGGCACCCGTGACCGCGACATCCTGATTCTTTTCCAGATACCATTGGGGATCAAAAAGCCAATGCGGGTGACGACCTTCGTGAGCGCCGTACTTAATATAATGAACCAGGGGGTTGATGCCTTCGTCACGAACATCGGCATAAAATTCGAGATAGCGCGCGCCATCGAACATAGCATTCGGAGCGCGACCTTCTTTCCATCCGGACTGCAAATAGTGGAGAAGCGGATTAAGGCCGGCGACCGCGACATCCGGATTCTTCTGCAAATACCACGACCCATCGAACAGCGGATGAGGACTGCGCCCTTCTCTCCAGCCACGCATGAGATAATGCAGCCACGGATTTTTACCTGCCTGTTCGACATCGGGATTCGCTTTGAGATACCAATGGGGATCAAAAAGCGGATGCGGACTGCGATTTTCACGCCATCCTCGAAGAAGATAGTGAGTCAGCGGTTCGCGCTTGGAGGACGCCACGTCCGGATTCTCCTGCAAGTACCAGGAGGCATCAAAAAAAGATTTTGGATTACGAAGCGCGTTCCATCCCGCCTTCAGATAATAAATAAGAGGAGGCATGTCCAAAACTTCCAAACTTGCTCCGGCATGCGGCCGACCTTACCTAGGACCGTTCGCCGCATCACCGCTTCCCGCAGATGGTTAAGCGGCAACAACATTTCTAAGGAAGTAAACCGAGTAAAAACAAGGCCGCAGGCTAACTTAGCCGTCCGTTTCCTGCGATGTCAAGCGCTGCGGAAGACCGCTACGCAAAAGGTCCAAAGCCATTGCTAAAGACGTTTGAAATGCTCGCTCGACCGCGCCGTTCCCGCCGAAAGCCACGGATCATGAACGAGACGGTCCCGCCATCTGGAATGGAAAGCGTTCAGCTCGGAAAGGCGGCGCGCCATTTTGACCGGATCCAGGTCCACGCCACGGCTTTCCCCTTCCAGATGAAACGCTTCTGCGCCGGCTGACAAAATGCTCAACCACCCTCGGTCCGATAATTTCATGCACAGATCAACATCGTTGAGTGTCACCGGAAAACGTATCTCATCGAAGCCACCGACTGCGAAAAACTTGTCCTTCGCAACACACAGGCAAGCCGCCGTAACGGCACTGCGTAGGCTGCTGCAAGCTAGTCTGGGCTCGCTGCGCTGTCCCGCCTGCGAAAGACCGCGCCACAAATGGCCGCACAATTGCGTCAGTCCCAGCATGACGCCACCGTGTTGCAGACGCCCGTCAGAATAGAGCAATCTTGCGCCGACTGCGCCAGCCTGCGGCAGCTCGGCAAGAGCCATCATGTGATGCAGCCAGTCGGACCGATGCAAAACGACGTCATTGTTGAGAAACACAAGATAGTCATGCACTGCCGCTTCAGCGCCCAAATTGCACAAGGTCGAAAAATTGAAAGGCATATCTGCGCGGACGATCTTCAGACCTCGATGCGTGTAATGTTCAAACAATGCAAATGTCTCGAGTTCGACAGAACCATTGTCGACCACGATGACCTCATGGGGCCATGACGTCTTGTCGAACAGGCCGTCCAGACAGGCAGCCAAAAGATCGGCGCGATCTCGTGTCGGAATGATGACGCTGCAGGGAAGACGGTCTGTCGGCACCGGATCGTCGACAAAGGCGCACGCCGCGTCCGACTTCGCCAGCGGGACTTCGATGATCGAAAATGCCGCCTGGTTATCAAAAGTGACCTGCGGCGTGACATCGCGTCTATGAGCGAAAGGCGTCGGCGCCCCAGCCGCGTATAATAACGGATCCCAGGCCACACGCGCCGTCGGTTGGCCGTTTACCCATGCGTCAGCCAGAATGACATCGGTTTGCGGCTGGCGCACAATATGCTCCGCGAATTGGAGGAGCGCGTCTGGCGTCAATACATCGCCCTGAGCAAGGCGAACGACGAAATCGTGTGGTCGATCGGGGTTAAGCGTGAATCGGTCATAAACCTGAGTTCCCACGCCCGCCGAAGACGGAGCGTTGCCCGTGGCGTCCCGAATCAGAAACACCGGCCCCTCGGCCAATTCCGCCAAACGGCGCGCATAATCACCGAGTTGGACATCGGCAAGATCGCGCTCCAGATCGGCGGCGCTCATCACGCCGATATCCGACACGTCGGCACCGGCTGCACGCATTCCATAGGTCTGCTTTGACAGAGCTAAGCGAACAAGTTCGCCAATTCGCGCCAGCGACATGCCATCACGCAAAGCTTGGAATAACCGCGCGGTCAATAGTCGAGTACGCTTCAGAAGCGGCATCAACTGGAACCGCACCAAGGTCGTCGGGTAGCGCCCCGGCCGCGCGCCTGGTAGGAGCGACAAATCATACGCGCCCCCGGACAAACGCACATAGGCTGGCGCGCCGCAACTGGCCGACAGCTCAACAAGGTTAAATCGCGACCGATCATACAGAGTCAAAACCATACCCGAGCCATCGGTGCGAAACTCATACCAGCCGTCATCCAGCGAAAATTCGCCCAGCCGGTATTTTCCCCAAGGGATCTCCACTTGGAACCCACCGGAATTAAGCTGCGCGCCGGCCGCTTCGCCCGCCGCGCAAATGAGATCGATCAGTTTCATATGGCCGTGCTTATGCTCCTGCCACGGCGCTACTGCAAGGCGGAAAGTGAGATCGTTCGCCGCCTAGATGTAGCAAATTTAATCTGCCTTAAAGTGGTTGCACTCTGAACCCAACCATACCGGCCCGTTAAAAAGGCGGATCGGGCTCCCGTAACTCAACACTGATTTCCGGGTAGTTTCAGCGTCTTAAAGCCAAGATATGCCAATTTTCTAAGCTATATCAAAGCGTTGCTTGCCGTTACTTTTTGCACATCTGGGCCGATAACCCCAGACTGCAACGACCTGCGGTTAGACGACACACATATATCATATATAGAATACAGTTCCATATATGCCAGTTGTAGGCTATGGTCCCGGCAACCGACCCATAAAAATGCCCGGAGGAACCATGCGTGAGC
>Ga0164242_10005546_pt1 | contig 14036 bp, 11 predicted proteins | sample OricomgcompostMG_FD_108783 | JGI IMG/M metagenome (GOLD analysis project Ga0164242, IMG submission 108783) | Miracle-Growth compost microbial communities from Emeryville, California, USA - Original compost - Miracle growth compost (MG) ...
AGTTCTTTCAGGTTCGGCTACTTTGACCAGACCGTCAACTGGATTGAGATAGTGCTTGTCAATAGCAACGTTGTTAGAGCGTCGGCAACGGAGAACGCAGACCTCTTCAAGGATTCCCCCAACGCGCTTGGAACACTTGGCATCACCACGCTTATGGAGCTGCGTCTTATCAACGCCAAGAAATATGTGAAGATCAAGTATCACCCGACAAGAAGCGTCCGCAAGGCTATGGAGAGGACACAACTTGAGACACAGAATCCAGCTAACGATTATATGGACGAGATCCTCTTCTCAGAAACGCAAGGTACTGTAATGACCAGGCAGCTGACCGACGACAAGCCAGACTCTTCCAAAGCACTTGCCTTCAGCCGGCCCTGGGACCCTTGGTATTACCTCCACGTTCGAGAGAAGATATCCTCCCCCCACGCAACTGACGCCGAGTTCCTGCCCATCGCCAAATACCTCTTCCGCTACGATCCAGGCGCCTTCTAGATCGGTGTCGAGACGTTCAAGTATTTCGGCTTCGTCCCCTTCAACCGCCTGACGCGGTGGTTTCTTGACGACTTCATGCACACGCGCATGCTCTTCCAGGCTCTACACGGCAGTAACGTTTCCTCCTCCGTCGTGGTCCAGGACCTGTCGCTCCCCTACTCCACGGCCGAGGAGTTCATCGCCTCCTGCGCCGGCGACCTCGCCATCTGGCCGCTCTGGCTGTGCCCCCTGCGCGAGATGTCGCCGCCGACCTTCCACCCGTTCACCACGCTGCCGGGGCCGGGGCGGCCGGGCGACGCGCCGAAGCCGATGCTGAACATTGGGCTGTGGGGTCGCGGGGCGAGGAGCGGGGACGCGTTCGTCGCGCAGAATAGGGCGCTCGAGGGAACCCTGGCGAGGCTGGGCGGCCGCAGGGTGTTGTACTCGCACACCTACTACACCGAGAAGGAATTCTGGGACTTGTACGACCGCGAGTGGTATGAGGATCTGAGGAAGCGGTATGATGCGACAACTCTGCCGACGGTGTTTGACAAGGTCAAGGTTGACTCGAAGAGCATCTCGCGGGACGTCTCGTGGGGTAAATGGCTGTCAACTGCGTGGCCTTTCGCGGGTATAGCGGGAATCCGGTCGGCCATCAGGTGTAAGGACTATCTGCTTCACAGGCCAGCCTATCGACATACGACCAAGCTAGTGGCTCAAAAGGAGTGAAGTGTCCAAAAAAGAAAGAAGAAGAAAAAACGCTAGTGTACTTTATAAAACCCGCATTATGCCTTTTTCTTTTTTGAGGGTAGGGTACATCCTAGCCTAGGAATATTATTTCTAGAAATGCTCCGGCCGCGATTACAAGAGTACTGCAAGTACGTACCTGTTATGTTGTAGGTCTGAAGAGCAGCTGCGGTGGGCGGAGAGGAGTGCCCTCTTCCTAGACCATCTTAGTGCTAGTCACCTCGGGTTCGCTCTCGTTTCTCGCTTCTTTTTCCTCGTCTCTCTTTCTAGTTTCTCTTTTCTCGTTTCCCTTTCCTCTATTCAAGCCAATTTAAAGGGTCTGCGCATACATACACGGAACCTGCCGATGGAGCAGGTACGGCAGTTACGAGGCGTGGTCAAGCTACTTGAACATTTTGCATACTTTCCTTTGGCCTCGAGGTTCATGAGAGCTCGGTAGTTGTTCTCTTGCTGTGAGGGCGATGTATGAAGGAAAACACAAGTTAGTTAGGACCTGCATCTGACCTACACATTAGTTGAAATTAGGCAAGTGCTTCCTTAAGAGGATGGATAGGGGGTGAGGGAGGTGCTCTGGAGAGCAGCAGATCGCGGAAGGGCTTTATAGGGTCAGTGTGTTTAGGCCATCCACCTCTCTCTTTTCCCTCTTTATGACCAAAGCATCAATGTAAGTCCCCCTCTCCTCTTGTCTCTTAAGTCTGCTCGCTCTACCTACATGTGTAGGACTTGGCAACTATCGAGCCCCTTGCTAGTTGCATGCTAACTGGTTGTAGAGAATAAAATGTTTTAGGAATTTCTTTTTCTTGGTGTTGTTGCCCTCGGCGCCCGCCTCTTCGCCGTCTGCGACCTCTTCCTCCCGCCACGCCCGCGCCCGCGCCCGCGCCAGGGCCCAGTCAACAACCTCCAAGAGCTCGCCGATCGGCTCCGGGACAATCCTCCTTAATCTCCCTCCAGCCGCCGTCCCAACGGCTGGGCTCCTAAACCCCGACATCCTTGGTTGGCCGTCCTCTCCGACTAGTTCTTGGCAGGGGTCGTCCCCCACCCCCGGCATCAGCGTCTTTGTTTCTGTTTTGTTTTTTTTAGCTTTTTAAAAGTAGCGTTTGGAGTAGCTTGTGTTTTGCATCGTGGCTCCGATATAGTCTCCCCAAACGATGGTGATGTTGTGTTGCTGGGCTCGTGCAAGCCTCCCACAGTTGAACGTCAACAACATGCTGTAGACGGCGCTTCGAATAGCATATACCGGCTTCGCACGTTACCTCTCGATAAAGTCTCTCGGTTTCGGGCGCCTCACCTTTCGACCTGGCTTTGGCGGATATCACGCAGGCAACCCCACCCATTTACCGGCTCGCTAAAACCATGAATGCGTCGAGGAATTCGTCAACAGGCAAGCTCCAACTGTCGAGAAGTTTACACGGCATCTGGAGCCATCTTTCACCAGCACACCACAAGTCCTTGGACCACAATCTCACACCGAACATCAACAAATCGATCCATCATCGTTTGGCTATATCAAAATCAACTCTAGACAAAAGCATGCCACTGAAATATTGGGAGGTTCAACGTTCCTCTCGGTACAACAATCTCTATATTTCACCCGAAATACCTGTGTTCGCCACCTCTGGCTGCCTCTCTCGACAGCGGAGACAGGAACCTACATCCCTATCCCGGAACACCATCCCGGACAATCTTTGGGTGTTAGGAAGCAAGGAGTTAGTGTCGTCATTCATTAGAAGGAGGCATCTTCCATTCGGACCTCCGTTGGAATCTCTCGTCAGAGACCTTATAGGTGGGGAGCTCCGAGGTCTTAGAGTTGAGGTCAGACGTAGATGACATCGATGACGATGTATTGGTGAGGGTCTGGATAGGTAGCTGGGGGTATATAGAGGCCTTGAGCCAGCCACCTAGTCTAGAAGGGCCAGCGATTATCTTGTCTAGATCCTGAGATATCGCTTTGATCATCACCACTTCGTTGCCTCACTTGTTACCTATCGGTTGAGGTGTTGTGTCTCCTCACTCTTCGCTCTGGACTTGACACCACCACTGACATTGGGTTGTAGAGAAAAGTAATGATCCAAGGCTCTTGGCGCCATGTTTTTTAAGAGATATTTGTTCTGATTTATTCCGCCCTCAGACAAGCTCTTGTTACCTCGTCGCTTCAAGACAGGCCAATATGACGCCTTGGACCAGCAGGTTAATGACCCAATCTCCACTCAAGCCTTTGACACAAGGCCACGATGCACCACTGCCATCCGTTATCAATTCCGTTACTGTTGGTACAGGCGTCGTGCGCCATAATCACGATGTTGTGAAAGCCAGCGTATCGCATCCTCCATCCCTTGGAGCGTAGCCGTGGAGCACATAAAAAGCTGGGTGGGTCGACCTATGGAGCGGACCCTGGGGTCGATGCCAAGCTGGTCACGAAGCTGGTCCTCGGAGACTGCGTCGTGGCGATCGACCTTGTTCCCCAGGACCAGGAAAGGGGCCATCGATAACTCTTCTAGGCATAGGAGTTTGTCCAGCTCGGATTTGGCCTCGGCAAACCGCGCGCTCTCTGTAGCGTCGACGATGAAGATGACCGCCTCTACACACACATGGGGAAACTCGTTCTCGAAGAGACCTCTTGTTTGGCCCCTGCCGACAGTGAAGGTTGTGAATTGATTTCCCTTGAGCGTCAACTCTTGAGAAGATGGATGTCGGCCAGGCCCGAGGATACCTTGGGAATGATCTGCGAGCTGGTGCAGCAATGTTGATTTTCCGGCATTTTCAAGACCGAGGATAAGGAGCCTAGAGTTGGCACAGACGAAGCCAAGCGAAATCGAGGCGTCATAAATCCAGAAAATAAACCGAAGAATGAACCGAAGAATAAACTGCATAATATCGGCACTTGATCAGTAGATGTGTTTAGAGGGGGGCAACTACTTGTGTAAGAGTTCTGCGTATGTGGTGGCGAGAAATCGAAGTAATGGGTTGGATAGAAACACCAACACGGTAGCTATAGTCTTGGAGCTGGGTTATTTATAGTATCCTTGTGATTTTAGAGTTTTGTTGAGAAAGTTTGTTGTGGTTAGGGGGTGGGGAGTCTGTATGGCTTATTGGGGCTTGGGGCTGTGGACTGAGAGGTTGAACAGATAGAGTTGAATACTGCGTCAAGGTAATTAGTCAACTGATGATGTTGATGTCTGGAAGGGTTTATAACGAGGGTTCTACGATAATCGGAGATAGGTTCGAACAAGCAGCTAGTGCCTGCATGACATGGCTGATGCAGCGAAATAGATGCTAAACCTATAAGGCATTCTTATAGACCTTTGTCAACATGCACAGACCAATTACAGCCCTTTGTTTATACGGGATATATTTGCAAACCTATTCCAGTCCTTTAAGGCAACTACTGTGCGGCTTGTTACAGTTAACCGCCCCTAAACAAAAACGCGATGTAGGCCGGCAAAACTTTGGGTGAGGTGCAGGTGAGGGTAGCTGTGCCATCGATGGACAACAAACAACAGATGTCTTTTTTGCCCTTTTTATTAGACGTCAGGGTCAAGGTACGTAGCTAGCTATTTCATTCAACCAGTGAAGCGTGCCCTCTCAACTCTGAGGAAGGGCCAGCCTTCGAGCTATTTATCTTCGGCTTTCAACAGTGATCGGATCCTTTCGTTTTGTAATCCTGATCCGATGTCGCCTAGAAACTCCTTCGGTTTAGGGTCGCCGTCAGGGGGGTTTCCAATACTAGTTCCACTTTCAATATCAATGGTTCTAACTATGAGACTTGGAGGTCAAGGAACGTACCTACCTTACCTACTTAGTTATTTATCATTCAACCAGCGAAGCTGTATCCATACCGCTGTCAGAGGGCCCGATTTAACTAGTGAAATGGTGCGACAGATTATCCCTTGATATCAGGGAATAAAACTGTGCGATCCCGGATGGAAACTCCTTTTTACCAGGTTGCAAGGACCTGCCGTCTGACTGTTGTATCAGTACCCGAATCCCTGATTCACTTCCAAGAACACGATAGGTTTGCAAAGTGAGCTAGCTCTGGATGGAATTCTGTCTTCTATTTCTACGCCATTAAACTTGGCGGCTCAAAACACCCTCGAGAAAGAAATAATGCTCACGCCGGCATCTTTAATTTCTAGATTCTGGAAAGCCGCAAATAATAACTCGAAGGCAGTAACTGCGCCTATTTCAACCCAGCCGTACGGTCCGTGGATTGGATCCCGGACCTCAAAAGCGACCGCTTAGTTACAAAGGCACTCAGAGAAGACCGGGGATTAATGGAACGTGTGGGACGCTCAGTAAGCCGCTACAAGAGGCAGCGAGCAAACCAGGGCTCGGATTACGTGGTTCGTTCAGACTTTTCTTGATGTAAGCCCGGCTGATAGGACGACTTACAGAAAGACTGATACCTCATCTGTGAGGATCTTGTCTGTGGGAATCTGACTCGGGAACTATCCCCGGACTTGCACTCGATTATTCAACACTGCACAAATCATCACCGCTTGCTATATTGGACAGCCACAACGTATAACGAGTGTGACAAAGGGGGCGTACTGGAAGTGAAACCGGGAATCGGGTACTGATACAATAGTCAGATGGGCAGGTCCCTGTATCTTAATAGAAAGGAGTCTCCATCAAGGATCTCATAGTTTAGTCCTGCACCGCCCTGCCGTCATGACTAGCAATTAATACGGATCTGTACTAGGTAGTAGGTGCCTCTGCAAGCCCAGCGATTCAACTTGCAAACAAATGAATATCCGAATACGCATCCCTAACGCTCGCCTTTATAATTCACTAACCGGTATCTTTAAACGGTCAACACGGTGCTTTAGCGCCTGCGCAACTGGATTCCTCAGCCCAGAATTAGAGACACGCTCTTGAGGTTTAACTTCTCCCATTCCTCTGCGTCCACCTTCCCGCTTGCCAGGCGATATGCCACGCCTTCTCTCCACTCTATCCAAAGCACCGTGTATCTTTCCATTCTCTCCAGCGGAAGACCTCGGAATCCGCCGCGTGGCTCCTTCTCATCATCCGGCAGCGCTGCGGAATATACCACTGATTTGTACACGGCCACCAACTCGACGGGCAACCCTAGCTCTCCTTCAGCAACAGTCTCCGGAAAGAGACTTAATGATTGCTCATTGTGCAAATGTAGACCGCCTATTCTTTTCCCTGAGCTGTTGCATAGTTTCGCAATGTTACCGTCGCCAGATTGATGCCCCCACAGACACACTCCTCTCGTCTCGCAAAATAAATACGGTGTCTGTGTTGGAGTGAAGGAAGGCGTCGACTCCTGGATGTCCGTGACAGGGAACGGGTAATACCATGTGTCCAGGCCCTCGTCGGAGTCGGGCATGGAGACGTGTTTGAAAACAAAACTTTCGCATCCGTCCGGGTAGAGGTGAGGCGCGGAAGGGGCTGGCTTGTTTACGGGGGCGGGATGGCGCGTCCAACCCCGAGGAAGAGGCTGGGTGAAATCCTTGTAGCTGTCACGGTTCTCGAACCAGGTTGATCTAATTCTTCGTCTCTGGGAGGGAGGGTCACTTGGAGAATAGCCGGTGTACCACTCGGTGATGGGAATCGTTTCCTCGATGTCACGCACTCGATCGTTGACCGGAGTGGCCTCCTGGGAGGCGATAGTTAGTAGGCCTTGCCAGCCAATCCATGACCAGGAGGGGAGGCCCGAGGGGGACAATCGGGTTTCGACGGGTCTGTCCGACGGGGTACGTCGGCGGAGGTTGATGTGGCCCCAGTACGGGTTCCAGCCAAGTGCTCGGTCGAAGAACATTTCCGGAAGCCCATACAGAAAGCCACCGGTGAACGAACGGCTGACTACCGAGAGTAGGCCGGCGATAGCCGGAAGGGCGTCCTCGTCATATCGCAGTTCTTTCTCGTTATAATCGGTGATGATGTGGGCTAGGGATACCAGGTCAGGAAAGCCGGAGAGTATGACTCCTAGTCGCGGGTCAATGTACTGGGGGACTTCAGCATTAATGACCATCTCCTCGTGCCAGACGTTGCACCTGCACTCCCAGTGAAGTTCGCGGTTGTTAAAAAGGATCTTTCTCGGAGACATCTTATACTCCTGATATGTCCACCCTCGGTCGTAGTAGGGATGGCCACTATCCATTGAGAATATTTGGGTGTTCCGAACGATGATCTTGTCATCTCCAAATGGGATAACCCGCTGATGCAGTTCTCGAGGACTGGACGCGCCTTTGAGACCGGCAAGGCCGGTTTGAGAGTCACCATCGGCAGCAATTATTGTCACGACCGCACTAGCGTAAATGGATCCCATCATCCGCAGCTGCTCTCTTGTAACGCTGGGGTCGGTCGTCGTGATGCAGATGGCATCTGACCACAGGTACCGTTCGCCGATGACGGAGGTCCAGTGCATAGCCCGACGGATAATGGGCGGCAGGCGGTTTGAGATGGCGGGTGTATCCAGGGCGTAGGGTTCCTGAAGTGTTGCTAGAGTATCGGCGTCAACGGCGAGCCAGGTATGTGGCCCGTACATGTAACTCAACGCCACATAGTCGCCCGTAACCCCACCTGGAACAAGACATTTCTCCTCAACGTCGATGAGCCAAGCCGGTCGTACAGGCAAGATCTTCATTGGGTTCGCGCATTTCTCGCCATGTGACGACAGGCACAGATTCTTCCACCGCCTAAGCATATCAAGGTCAGCCCAGTCCGGGTCCAAAACGCGTCCGGCCCCGGGGTGGTCTGGAAGGGAATCCCTCTTCACCAAAAGCAAATCCCAGGAGGCGCCTAATTTAGAGATAGATTCGAACACCTCAACGTGGTGGCCCTTCTCAAGTTTGAGGAAACCCATGTCGTCTGAGTGTTTGGCTCGAGACCATTTGTCGGTCCTGGAGCGGCAATGTTCAATGAAACCCTTCACCAACGGTTTGTGGGTTGGACACTGGGTGGAGAGCGCCTCCTCGAAGGACCCGAGGCTGGTTTTATCTAGGGAATCAGGGTCCACGAATTGCCGCCACATGGTTTGACAGGTGGTACAGTCGGTCGGCCAATGCAAAGGTGCCGGCTCTTCAGGGACGTGAGATGGCATTTTCGGCTTCTCCCAAGTTGCTTGGATTTGAATTTTGAATTTGAATTTGAAACTGGTAGAAATACACTCCTGATCTTGATCCTTGATCCTCGATTTCCTCGATCATGTATTGGATTTAATGAACAGTTACGGATACTTTTTCCACCAGAGGCTGCTGCTGCCTAGGGGGCTGAGCCCAGCTTGTCGAGTTGCACAAGTCAGGGCGTTGGGAGAAGGAGGGGAGGAAAAATACCCGGGTGGAGGGGATTGGATGTTGGTTGTCCCTCCGGAAAGCATCATCACGTGAGAGACGCAGGGCCGATCATCTGGGGATCCCTGCCCGGTTTGTTTCCACTTCCAGCACATCCCGTCCGCACCTTTTGTTTCACGGCTCGACGTGGCAAGCGTGGCTCCCTCCCCACCCCCTGCAGGGACCAGCGGTGCCGCGCCCCAATCAGCGACCGCGGGTTCCTGACTAGCGCCTGCTCGGGTACCCGATGGTGCAGACTTTTCCGGGTTTTTGCTGCGAGCTGGCGGTTGGCCCTACCGCAGCCACGCAGCTTCGCTGACAGGGCGGCCAGTGCCGTGTCGAGCTTCGTTCCCACTCGCCCTCGTCTCGTTGGCTTCCAGCCCTTCTACCCTCCCTTCGTGGCTGCCGTTCCCACTTTTTAAAAGACTCAGCTGCCGCCCCCCCAAAGTCCCTCTTTTTCGTCTTTTCCACCCTCCATCGATCCACCATCTTCACTGCTCAACACACCGAGCGCATCCATTCCTTTCCCTCGCTCTCTCACTCTCGCCCGCGACCCGCGACCCGTGGCAGGCCACTCCTTACCTCCAGCCAGATCCGTCTCTCGGATTATGACCTTCATTTGAATCGTCACAAGCAACATCACCATCCCAGCCCATTCAGTGGCCGGACTCCATTCTTTTTTTGACTCAAGTCGCGACGCTTGAGTTACACGCCCATACCGGCAAAACCCCATTCACCCCACCACTTTCATTCTTGAGTGAAACAGCGACGAACGCGAACATGCACGCCTCTCGCTCCATCATCCCCGCCTTCGTCCTTGTGGCCGGCACCGCAGCGAAGTCTGTTTGGACAACCCCCCACGACAGCTACTCGTCCTCGGTCGGCGTCTTGGGCTGTAAGATCAACACCGATCGCGTCGCCTACTGGCCTGGGTCCATCGACTGTGACAACATCTGTGTTAAGCTGAGCTACGGCGGCCGCTCTGTCCACCTCCTGCGCATCGATCAGTCGGGTGGCGCATACGATATCAGCTACGATGCATGGAACTACCTCCAGACCGGCGAGTCGGCTGCCACCGACCCCATCTCCGGCGGCAATGTTGAGATGGACTACGAAGAGGTCGATGCTTCGGAATGCGCCGACCTCATCCACACCCCAGGGTCCAAGCTCCCTCTCAGCGCTTCCAACAGCATGAACTTCCTTACCGAGTGTCTTAGCCAGCCCGGCAGCTATGTTGCCCGTAACCACGTGCTCTACAATATCTGCGACGCTATCTGCACCCTGGGCTATGACGAGGAATGCACCCTTGACCTGGCCACGAGTAACCAGCCCAGCTGCAAACACACCCTCGGTCTGACCTCCCCTCTGACGACCGCGCCTGTCTACAACATCCAGTACGAGTCGGGTGACACTGTTGTCGCCGGCACTGGTGAGAAGGTCGCCCCAGGCGACCGAGTCAACGGGGGCGGTTATGACAGCGGTTCCGGCGCAGGCACGGACCCGTCGCCGGGCGTCTTCGTAGAACAGAAGACCACCACCACCGCAGCCGCCAGCAGCTACGGTGCTGCCAGTGTGGAGCCCTCGAGCTCGGCTGTCAAAGTCCCTACCGCTGTGCCGACTACCTATCAGGCCGTCACCACCGAGATTCCTACCGGCGTGCCGAGTACCTACCAGGCTGCCACCACCGCTGACCAGACCACCCTCAACACGAGTGCGGGCAAACCAAGCACTTACGTTGCCACCACGTTGTCGAAGGCCACGATCTCGAGCAGCCCAACCACTGCTAGCGGTGGTCCCTCCGGCACTCCTACGGGCGAGGTTGTGAACTCCGGCCAGGCCCGGCTCAGTGTAACCGCACTACCACTGGTCTCGAGCATGCTTGTGCTCTTGATTCTCGCCGCATGCTAGTCTGGATTGTGGTTATGGACCATGATGTCACGATTTATAGACTTATCTTTCAATGTATATACCTTTTTTTCTTTCTTTCGCTTTCTCACCAGAGTCTCAAGACTGGGAGAGGCCTAGGGGGCCGAAGTTCCGGCAGGATTTTGAAGATATATACCCGCAAGGTAGTTGGGCCTTGCCCAAAATTGGACTTTCTACACCACCGCATACTGAGCCGATGCTTGCGCATACGGCTGTGCCTTAGTGCAGTGTGAGTGTGCGATCAGTAGTTGCAGGTAGCAGGAAGACGGCCGCTCTACCCGTACTCTGCCAATGACATCCAATACCCCCCATTGAGACTTAATTTCGTTGGCGGCCGACATGATCGAGGAAGAGGAACTTATCCGGTAAGCACAAAAGCAAAGTTACTAGAGCACCGAGGTTACTGTTCTGGGACAATATTGCAGAATAATCTATCTACTAGGGTTGCAAATGGCACTGTGAACGACAGGGAGGGTGGCGGAGGGAAGAGGCAGAGTAACCTGTACAAGACCAAGGTTTCTCGATGCCTAAATAGTATTCTTGCCCCTACTACATCGGATTTCTCTTCTATTGAAAACTAGAGAGATATTTCTCACTATCGAATCCCGAGAGAAGAACACTTTGTTCCAAGTAAGAAGCTCTCTTCTTCTAATATCGTTAACTTATTTGCTAATCCCTTATGTCACTATGTCACAGGATATCTACACAAGTTATCGAGTTTTCCGAAATCTGAGAACTAGCCATGAAAGACTGTACCCTCGTCGCGACACTTGCCTCTCTACTCTACCCCCCTGTTCACGCACTTCCTGCCGTGGACGGATCCGACGTTGACGCTGCTGTTGTGGCCTGTCCACCGCAGATTTATACACCATTCTGCGTCCAAGCCTGCGCCTGCAGCTGCGTTGGGGTCACCTTTGTTTGCGCCCCGAGTGGCATTACCTGTACTCCGGCCAATGCAGAGCCATGCTATTATTACTGTAATTGTGCAAACGGCTGACTTGACGCTTGAGATGGAAGTAATGGAACCCTCGACGGATATTTTCAAAACTTCAGAGCTGGGGTTGCGTTGTTGCTACGGCCTAAAACTGAAACACCTGTATCCAACTACGCCGAATCTTGATTCACATTTTGAACCACTCATGCGCCAGCACCTTCTCGACGCTCGACCGCTTCTAAGCTTCGTAGTGGAACAGACTGTACAGGATATTCGCTAGTAGCCCGTGCTCCGCCTTGGAAGTGGTCAGCGCCTTCCGCGGCCCCCCCTTGTGGTTGTTGCCCGGCCGGACAATCTCCATAGGCTTGCTTAACGCCACCTCGAGTGACCACTCCTCCTTACTATCTCCGCCTTGAAGCCACGTCCCCTGGTCGTCAAAGTAGTCATCCGGCGCTTCCCACTTGTCCCACAACGTCTGAGGCGGTTTGCCGAAGAAATGCACCATTTCTGCCAGCAGGTTGTCCTTGCCAAAAATAATATAGAAGAGTCGAAGCTGTTCCCGGATCTCAGACAGTGTGCACCCAAGCGCCCAGAGATCGCAGGCCCGGCCAATGGCGTTCTCCTGGCTTAGAAGTACTTCGGGCGGTAGGTAGTTTTCAGGCATCCCTAGGTCTGCTGGAGGCGATGACATCTAGTAACATTCGCCGAAGTCAATGACGCAGATTTGGTCAGTTATATATATGTCATCCAGTCGAGAGGTATCGGCAGGAAGTGTCAGGTATCGCGGTGAGGATGCTTGGAGGTCCTCGCCAGACTCGGCGCGCACATAAACCTTCCTAGTCTGGCCTCGGCGGGAGAGCAACTCGTCCTCGGGTAGCTAATTAAGGTTGGCCAGTTTGATAAGGATATTGGAGGGTCGGAAGTCTAGGATATTGTTATTAGCCACTAACAGAGTTATAGATGGGACGATGGAGTGGTATCTACGGGTCCGTACGGGTCCGTACCTCCGTGGCAAATTCCGTGCCTATGTAAGAAGTCCATAGCTAGAGCAGTCTGATAGGCCGCCCCCCGGAGGACTGGCCCAGGATCTTTCTTCAGCCTTAACCACAGACGAGGCGAAACGCAGGGACCGAGGACTGGAAGCACAATGCATTGGTGCAACCCATTTGGCCCTGTAATGGAGAAGGAATCCAGTGCGATGGCAATGTATTCGGCGCCAGGAGCAGATCGATCCAATCGCGTCAAAGCAAGATCTGGAACGGTCTCTGGAGTCACATCTCCGACCATGACCTTGACAGCGACATATCCGGGATCCCGCATGTCCCGACAGAGCCACACAGTACCGAAGCCGCCGTGACCTAGCTTATGAATGACACGGTACCTACAGGATGTGCCGAGCGTGTCACCGAGATGAATGGGGTGGTATCTACCATTTTCATATTCCTCCAAGGGTTCCAGACCTTCATTCATCCCGTCTAGATATGTGCCGTGAGAAGTTTCTAGCGCGTGGTGAAGGACTCCGCCGTATTTGAATGACGCCTCATCGAGGAGCTCGTCATCAATAGTATCCGCACTCTCGGTAGCATGGTTAGACTCGGGGCATCGAGACTCACTCTTGCCTGACATGATTCTCAACGCCGAAGGTCTCCTGGCTGCGAAGGACTCCAGGTAAACAGTTTTATGAGACAACGGGCACAAATTGCCATCGAAAAAGCCACAAGTGAAGAATGCCGGGTTCAGTGGCAGTGGCAGGGCCAGATGAGAAGCCTGCAAGGAGGGACTATAATTGGAATGCGAAGGAGAAAATGCTAGCACTGAAACCGGGCCGCTAAACGATAGGTGTGATGTGGTCTAAGAGTACCTGAACACATCCTGTTTAAAAGAAACAGTAAGTAACCACCTAATTACTACCTAGGTATAACGTGTATCTTGCTTCTGCTCTGTGCATTAATTTCTCCCTTACACAACACCATCTTCTTTCATGGCGAAGATGAATACTTTTCAAGGCTTGAAATTCATCGTCGATGCTCTTGTCACGTTGGCAGGTGCACTTCGAAATCAACCATGCACTTGCGATATATCAAAACCACCTGTGGCTGGAAGCATGAACTAGGCCGTCATCGTGGCCTTCGATGATAGAGCCGAGTGGATATTTCGCTCTCCTCATTCTGGAAGGCGAGCATTTTTTATGAAAAGACTGCTTGGAAGATACCTGCAAGTGAGGTCGCTACCCTCAAATACATCAAGTCGCGCACTACAGTTCCAGTCCCAGAGGTTTTCGCATTTAGGTACAGTCCTCTGCACGGCTCTTCTTATATCTAGCTATCTCTAACGCTGCAATAGTGCTTCACGGGAAAATGACATCGGGGTGTTATACATCCTTATGAGCAAAGCGCCCGGACATCCCCTGGCGGAATACGACTGGCGGTGCCAAGCCTATCAACCGCCGCAATCTTCGGTAGTCAAGCCCCTCCGGTCGCTCTCACCATCAAGTATGGAGAATATTATGAGCCAGCTAGGGGACATCGTGTTACATCTATGGCAAATTCGTCTAGATAAAATCGGATCTCTGTTCCAGGATGGCAACGACGGCTTTGCAGTGGGGGAGTGTCTCTCCCCGTCTCTCACGTGGCAACATAGGGACTCACTCGAAGGAATCGACC
>Ga0164242_10005547_pt1 | contig 14036 bp, 10 predicted proteins | sample OricomgcompostMG_FD_108783 | JGI IMG/M metagenome (GOLD analysis project Ga0164242, IMG submission 108783) | Miracle-Growth compost microbial communities from Emeryville, California, USA - Original compost - Miracle growth compost (MG) ...
CAGGCGAACACGCCCAGCGTCAACGTCGTCACGCCCGCCTGCTCGAACGCCGCGTAGTCCGCGTCCCAGACCTCGCGCGGCCACTGCTCCGGGTTGTAGTCGCCGCCGTAGTGGATCGTCATGCGCCTTCTCTTCGTCGATGTGGTCGCCCCGCGCGCGGCCCATCGTGCCGGTCGGACGGCTCCGATGGCAACTGCTCGGCAAACGGTTGCCGACCGGCGGGCCGACGTCTAGCCTCGGAGGACGAGAGCGCGGCGACGGTGCCGCACGCGAGGGAGCGAACCGCACGTGAGCACGACCCCGACGACGACGTCCGACCAGACCGCCCACGCCGCGCCGGCCGCCGCCGGGTCCGCGAGCCTTGCCGAGCACCACCCCGCCTGGCTCCCCGACGCGGCGTTCGCGCCCGTCGGCCGCCGCGCGATCGCCGTCGGGCCGGACGGCGGGGCGCTCGTCGCGACCGTCGTCGCGGAGGCGCGGCGCGCGACGGAGCGGTTCGGCGGCAGCGTCGTCGTCACCGGCTCGCCGACCGGCGACGGTCCGGCCGGGACGACCGGGCCCGAGCTGGTGCTCACGACCGACGCCTCCGCCGGCCTCCCGCCGGAGGGCTTCCGCGTCTCGCGGGCGGCGGGAGTCACGCGCGTGGTCGCCGCCGACGACGCGGGCCTCCTGTACGGCTGGTTCGACGTCGTCCGCCGCGGCGAGGCCGCGTTCGCGGCGGACCTCGCCCCCACCACGCACGCGCCCCGCACGAGCCTGCGCATGCTCGACCACTGGGACAACATCGACGTCCACCCCGTCATGGGCCAGGTCGAGCGCGGCTACGCGGGCGGCTCGATCTTCTACGAGGCCGGCCGGCTGCGCGACGACCTGTCCCGCGTGCACGAGTACGCCCGGCTGCTCGCCGCGACCGGCGTCAACCACGTGAGCGTCAACAACGTCAACGTGCACCGCACCGAGGCGACGCTGCTCACCGACCGGCTCGGGGACGTCGTGCGGCTCGCCGAGGTGTTCCGCCCGTGGGGCATCCGCGTGCACCTGTCGGTCTCGTTCGCGGCGCCGATGACGCTCGGCGGCCTGCCCACGTCCGATCCGCTCGACGCGGCCGTGCAGGACTGGTGGGTGCAGGCCGCGCGGCGCGTCTACGCCGCGGTCCCCGACTTCGGCGGGTTCGTCGTCAAGGCCGACTCCGAGGGCCAGCCCGGTCCGTTCGCCTACGGCCGCGACCACGCCGACGGCGCGAACCTGCTGGCACGGGCGCTCGCGCCGTTCGGCGGCGTCGTGCACTGGCGCGCGTTCGTCTACAACCACACGCAGGACTGGCGCGACCGCTCGACGGACCGCGCCCGCGCGGCCTACGACCACTTCGCGCCGCTCGACGGCCGGTTCGACGACAACGTCGTCGTCCAGGTCAAGCACGGCCCGCTCGACTTCCAGGTGCGCGAGGCGTTCTCGCCGGTCCTCGTCGCGATGCCGCGCACGCGGGTCGCGCTCGAGCTGCAGGTGACGCAGGAGTACACGGGCCACCAGAAGCACGTGTACCTGCTGCCCGAGGAGTGGGCCGAGATCCTGTCCTGGCGGCCCTGGGGCGAGGCGGGCGGCACGCTCGCGGACGTCGTCACGGGCCACGGGCCCGGCGGGCGCGAGGGCGGGATCGTCGCGGTCTCGAACGTCGGCGACGACCGGTTCTGGACGGGCCACCCGTTCGCGCAGGCCAACCTCTACGGCTTCGGGCGGCTCGCGTGGGACCCGACGCTGACGCCGGAGCAGCTCGTCGACGAGTGGACCGCGCTGACGTTCCCCGACGCCGACCCGCGCGTGGCCGAGGTCGTCCGCGACCTGCTGCTCGGCTCGCGCCGGACGTACGAGGACTACACCGCGCCGCTCGGCGTGTGCTTCATGGTGGGCCCCGGCCACTACGGGCCGGGCGTCGACTTCTACGAGTACTCGGCGTGGGGCACGTACCACTTCGCGGACCGCGACGGCATCGGCGTGGACCGCACGGTCGCGACGGGGACGGGCTTCGCCGGGCAGTACCCGCAGCCGTGGGCCTCGGTCTACGAGTCGCTCGACACGTGCCCCGACGAGCTGCTGCTGTTCTTCCACCACGTGCCGTACTCGCACGTGCTCCACGACGGCCGCACCGTCGTCCAGCACGTGTACGACACGCACTTCGACGGCGCCGCGCGCACCGAGGAGATGGCCGCGCGGTGGCGGGACGTCGAGGGGCTCGTCGACGGCGACCTGTACGAGCGGGTGCGCCTGCTGCTCGCGGAGCAGGTCCGGTCGGCGGCCGAGTGGCGCGACCAGCTGACGACGTACTTCTACCGGCACTCGGGCGTCCCCGACACCCACGGCCGCCGGATCTACTGATCCGCCCGGGGCCGCCGGCGGCGCGAGCCGGTCGCCTGGTCGACGAGCTCGACCAGGACGGCTGGCTCGCAGGTCAGGCGGGCGTGGCCGTGAACCGGTCGCGGACCTCGTCGAGCATGCGGGCGTCGTTGCGGTACCAGAACACGACCCAGACGCCGCCGAGGAGCGCGAGCCCCGCCTCGCTGAGGAACCAGACGACCGCGCCGGCCACCACGAGCAGCGACACCACGCCGAGCGTCACGAGCGGGAACCGGCCCAGGTAGTAGGCCGACAGCCGGACGACGTCGCGCACGCGGAAGTTGTAGAACGACACGATCGCGACGGCGTGCAGCGCCAGCGTCAGCACCACCGCCGCGACGACGAGCAGCACCACCGCGTGCAGCCCCGACACGCCCGCCGCACCCGCGTTCGCCACGACGTACGCCACGATCGCGAGCACGACGAGGGCCGGCACCCAGATCCGCAGCACGTCCGCCCAGTTCTGCCGGTACCCCCGCCAGAACGACCGCGCGGGCGTCAGCCCCTCGGACCGCTCGCGGTCGCGCGTCGCGTACAGGGCCGCCGACAGCGCGGGGCCCACGGGGATCGCCGCGAGGACGACGAGCCCGATGTTCGCGGTCGACCGGTCGAGCAGCGCGGCCAGCACGAGCGTCGGGAGCACGGTGAGCACGAGCAGCACCGTCACGACGACCAGCCAGTACAGGTACGCGGTCAGCCGCCCGAGGATCCCGTGGCCGTAGTCCCCGGGCACGTGCGACCCGGTGGGCTCCCCCGGCCCCCCGGGCTCTGCCGGGACGCCCGGGCGGGTCGGCTCCGCCGGCACCTCAGCCTCGACCCAGGATGCGCGAGTCGTCGACCCAGGCCGGCGTCTCGTCCTGCACGGCGTCGAGCTCGACGAGCGTCACCTCGTGGCGCGCGAGCGTCAGGCGCAGGTCGACGCGCCCGTCCGCGACCGCGAGCGCCCGGTGCGACCGCACGGGCTCGGCGGCCTCGCGCAGCGCATCGAGCTGCCGGGCCGTCGGCGACGCCGGGCGCCCGAGCTGCTGCCACGCGGTGAACGCGTTGCCCGCGTCGTCGTTGACCACGCTGCGGTGCGCGTACGCGGAGCCGTCGGCCCCCGCGGCACCCACCGGGATCGACAGCCGCACCTCGTGACGCTCGGGCTCCGTCGGGTCGTCCGTGCCGCCGACGGGCTGCCACGCGAGGACGGTGACGCGGCCGCGGTCGTCACGCGTCACGAGGTGGTCCTCGCCGCGCGCGAGCACGTCGCGCCCCATGCGGGCCAGGAACGCGTACAGGTGGTAGGTCGGCTTCTTGACCTGCCGGTGGGTGAGCAGGCCGAAGCCGCCGTGGAAGATCGCGTTCGGGATGCCGACCTCCTCGAACGTGTCGCTGAACGTCCAGTAGGAGAACGAGTCGACGAGGTCGCCGCCGCCGGCGAGGACGGGCGCGAGGTACGCCGCGTTGTACGCGGTGTCGTGCACGGGGTTGTCCGGCCGGTACGAGGTGTTGAACTCGGTGACGTGCCGCGGCAGGCCGTCCAGCACGGTGCCGGCGAGCAGCCGCGCCGGCGTGCCGAACTGGTCGAGCAGGCTCTGCGGGCGACGCATCGTCTGGTAGACGCCGAACGGCACGTGCTGCGCCGGGCCGCTCGTGTACGCGTGGAACGAGACGAAGTCGCACGGCAGCTCGCGGCGCGCGACGAAGTCCGCGAACGGGGCCCACCACGCGTCGGCGCCGGGAGAGATCGCGGGCCCGCCGACCTGGAGGTCCGCGTCGACCTCCTTGACCGCGAGCGCGGTCGCCTCGTAGAGGCGGAAGTACGCCTCCTGGTCGGCGCCCTGCCAGAACTCGACGAGGTTGGGCTCGTTCCAGACCTCGACGGGCCACGTGCGGACCTCGTCGAGCCCGTACCGCGCGATCAGGTGGCGCAGCACGGCCTGCACGAGCGCGGCCCACTCGCGGTGGTCGCGCGGCGGCGTGACGTTGCCCCGCCACCAGAAGACGGTCTGGTCGCCGGACGCGAGCCCCGTCGGCATGAAGCCGAGCTCGAGGAACGGCTTGACGCCCAGCGCGAGGTACGCGTCGACGACCTGGTCCACGTACGTGAAGACGTACTGCGTGCCGCGGTGGCCGGCCGCGTCGTACGGGCGGTGCACGCCGACGTCGTCCGTCAGGAGGCCGTGCCCGCGGATGTGCTCGAACCCGATCTCCTCCTGCACGAGCCGCAGCGAGTCCTGGTAGTCCTGCCGCAGCGCGAGGTTGAACCGGCCGGTCCCCACGCAGGTGCGCCACGCGTCCGACAGGACGCCGATCGGCTCGGACGGGACGGTGGCGGTGCTCACGATCGCGGTGCTCCAGAGGTCGGGCGGGTGGGTCTCGCGCCGTGCACCAGGGTGGGGCACGACGGTCCGCGCCGCACCGGGGGCCGGGGCCCTCGAGGCGGCGGGCGGCGCGGGGGACGACGAAGGGCACGCCGGCCGGCAGACGAGGCTGCCGGCCGGCGTGCCCGATGGACGTCAGCCCTGGGTGCGGGCCAGCGCGCCGTTGTAGGTGTCGATGAGCTGCTGCGCACCGAGACCGTCGATCTGCTTCACGTAGTCGTCCCACCCGCTGAGCGGGGTCTGACCGGTGATGAACTTCGCGGTCGCGGCGTACACCGCGTCCTTGATCTGCGTGTCGAGGAGGCCGGTCTGCTCGAGCTCGGACTCGTTGAGGCTCGCGGCCGGCGCGACGGGCAGGACCTTGCTCTTGGCGAGGACGGCGTTCGTCCAGTCCTTGATCTCGTCCGACATCACCGACTGCAGGAGGTCCTTCGTCGAGCCGTTCGCCGACATGAACACGCCGTTGCTGAAGCCGAAGTCCGCGTTGAGCTTCTTGGGCGCGTCAGGGTTGAGCGCGTTCCAGCCGATGGTCGGCTCGAGCGTGCGCTTGCCCGACGAGTCCTTGGTGTAGGTCTGGTCCTTGACGCCCCACTGCGCGAACTCGATGCCCTCGTCGGAGAACCAGAGCCAGTCGACGAACTGCAGGATCGCCTTGAAGTGCGGGTCGTCCTTGGCCTTGCTCGAGATCATGACGCCCGCGGTGAGCTGCCCCGGAGCGAGGTTGCTGCCGGCCGGACCGCCGGGGAGCACGATGAGGTGCATCTTCATGCTCGGCGCCTTGGTCCGGTAGTTCGTGATCTCCTGCGTGTTGCCGGAGATCGCGGCCGACTGGCCGGTCACGAACTTCTGGATCGCCTGGTCGTCGCTCTGCGTGATCTCGGGGTCGAGCGACCCGTCGGACACGAGGCCGGTCGCGTACGTCACCAGCTGCTTGTAGGCGTCGGTCGTGCCCGTCAGCTCGAACTTCTTGCTGTCGGTGTTGAACCAGGTGTTCGAGTAGCCCCAGCCGCCGTTGGTGTTGAAGTTCGGGGCGATGTACTGCAGCATCGCGCCGAGCGGCGTCGAGTCGGTCCAGCGGTCCGACATGGCGTACTTGATCGAGGGGTTCGCCTCCTTGACCTTCTTGAGGTCGGCGGCGAAGTCGTCCCACGTGGCGGGGTCCTCGGTGATGCCGGCCTTCTGCCACATGTCGTCGTTCACGACGACCGAGTACTGCACGTCCGGGACCTCGCGCAGGCCGGGCAGGATGTAGTACTTGCCGTCGGCCTGGCGGTGCGTGTCGAGCTCGGCCTCGAGGCCCCAGTCCTTGATCTTCTTCTCGAAGTTCGGCATGTACTGGACGTAGTCCGAGACGGGCAGGATCGAGCCGCCGGCGACGAACTGCGTCTCCTGGCCGGGGTACGTGACGGGAATGATCTCGGGCGCGTCACCGGCGCCGATGATCAGGGCCTTCTTCTTGTCCCAGTCGGCCAGCGGCACGTCGGTGCGGTCGAACTCGACGTTCTGGTTGGTCTTGAGCGCCGACAGGATCAGCCAGTCGGACTTGATCGGGTAGTTCGGGTGGTCCCGGTACAGGAGCGTCGGCTTGATCGCCTCGGTCGCCTTGAACGTCGTGCCGACCTTGAAGTCCGCCATCGCGCCGACCGAGTGCGCGTCGTCGATCGTGACGCCGGTGCCCGCGGAGGAGGTGCTCTTCGTGTCGCCACCGCCACCGGAGCTGCACGCGGTCAACGTGAGGGCCAGGGTCGCGAGCGCCGCGACCGCGACGGAGGCCTTGCGGGTGTTTCTCATCGTTCTCCTTAGGTTGAACATCGTCGTTCGCCGGGGAATTCGGACGTCCGGGTGCGGTTCGTTGCTCAGCCCTTGACGGAGCCGAGCATCACCCCCGAGACGAAGTACTTCTGGATGAAGGGGTAGAGGCACACGATCGGCAGCACCGTCAGGAGCATCGTCACCGACTGGATGTTCGCGCCGATCTGGACGGCGTCCGTCGAGCCCACCGCGTCGGGGCTGTTCGTCGCCGCGGCGATCAGGTTCCGCAGGTAGACCGTGACCGGGAACAGCTCCTTCTTGTCCAGGTACAGGAAGGCGCTGAACCACGAGTTCCAGATGCTCACCGCGTAGAACAGGACCATCGTCGCGATGACGGCCTTGGAGAGCGGCAGCACGATGCGGAAGAACACGCCGTACGTCGACATCCCGTCGAGCTGGGCCGCCTCCTCGAGCTCCGCGGGGAAGTTCTCGAAGAAGGACTTCATGACGAGCAGGTTGAACACCGAGATCGCACCGGGCAGGACGACCGCCCAGATGCTGTTCCGCATGTGCAGGATGTTCACGACGAGGATGTAGTTCGGGATCAGCCCGCCGCTGAAGAACATCGTGAACAGCGCGATGCCGGTGAAGAACCCGCGGCCCTTGAGCTGCGGCCGGCTCAGCGCGTACGCGTACGTGGTGGTCAGCGCCATCGCGACGGCCGTGCCGACGACGGTGTAGACGACGGTGTTCTTGTAGTTGATCCAGAACATCGAGTCGCCGACGACGTAGTCGAGCGTCGCGAGGTTGAAGCCGCGCGGGACCAGGTTCACCTTGCCCGCGGCGATGTAGCTCTCGGACGAGAACGCCTTCGCGACGAGGTTGATGAACGGGTAGATCGTGATCAGCGTGATCGCGGTGAGCAGGACCGTGTTGGCCACGCGGAAGGCGACGACGCCTCGCGTCGGTTTGACGTGCGCGACCGACGAGGAGACGGCCGTGATGTCCGGGGCTGTCGTCTCGATCACCACAGCCCGGCTCCCACCAGACGGCGCGAGATGAAGTTCGCGCTGAGGACCAGGGCCAGCCCGATGATCGACTCGAACAGGCCGATCGCGGCCGCGTACGAGAACTGCGAGGACTGGATGCCGACCCGGTAGAGGTACGTCGAGATGACGTCCGCGGTCGAGTAGATGATCGGGTTCTGCAGCAGCAGGACCTTCTCGAACCCGACGGCCATGAACGAGCCGATGTTGAGGATGAGCAGCACCATCATCGTGGGCCGGATGCCCGGCAGCGTGATGTGCCAGGTCTGCCGCCACCGGCCCGCGCCGTCGATGCGCGCCGCCTCGTAGAGCTGGTCGTCGATGGTCGTGAGCGCCGCGAGGTAGAGGATCGTGCCCCAGCCCACGGTCTGCCACGCCTCGGAGCTGATGTAGATCGACCGGAACCAGCCGGGCTCCTGCATGAACGGGATGGCGGTGCCGCCGAGGGCCCGGATGATCTGGTTCACGGTGCCGTTGACCGACGTGAGCTGCAGGACGATGCCGGCGACGATGACGATCGACATGAAGTGCGGCAGGTACGTGATCGTCTGCACGATCTTCTTGAACCGCCGCGCCCGGACCTCGTTGAGCAGCAACGCCAGCACGATCGGCAGCGGGAACACGATGAGCAGCGTCAGGCCGCCGAGGATCACCGTGTTCCAGAAGACGTTCCAGAACTGCTCGTTGTGGATGAACATCCGGAAGTAGTAGAAGCCGACCCACTCGTCCCCGAACGGGTTCCCACCGGGCCGGAACCTGCGGAACGCGATGACGTTCCCGATCATCGGCACGTACCGGAAGACCAGCAGGAAGATCAGCGGCAGCACCAGGAACGAGTACAGCCGCCAGTCGCGGCGCAGCGCCTGGCGCCACGTACGCTCTACCGGCTTGGCCAGCACGGGCTTGCTCTGCTTGGCAGGCGCGTGCTTGACGTCGGTCACCGTCATTCGGTCGATCACCCCTCTCACGTCGTCGTGAGCTGTGGCCGGCGCTGCCCGCGTCGTCGCGGTCCGCACCGGTGTTGTCGGTGGCCGTCAGCGCGTCGCGCACATCGGATGGCTAACGGTTGCCACGTACTTTGCCATAGCCGACGGCCGAAGCGCACACCCCGTCTCAAATCGTTATCGAAACTTGCGAAGCGCCCAGGTCGGACGGCACCCGACATCTCGCCGCCGGCGGCTCGGGAACGCGCGCGGGGGCCAGCGCGGACGCGGGGCAGCGCGGACGCGGGGGCGGGGCTCGGGGTCGGGCGTGCCGGTCCGGTCAGCGGTCGACGCGGGCGCCGCCGCCGGCGGCGAGCTTCAGCACCTCGGCGCGCGTCGCCATGCTCGTGTCGCCCGGCGTGGTCATCGCCAGCGCGCCGTGCGCCGCGCCGTACTCGACGGCCGTCGCGAGGTCCGCGCCCGCCAGCAGCCCGTACACCAGGCCGGACGCGAACGAGTCGCCGCCGCCCACCCGGTCGAGGATCTCGAGCGCGGGCCGCTCGGTCGCGCGCACGACGCCCGTCGCGGGCGACCACGCGATCGCACCCCAGTCGTTCACCGTCGCGGAGCGCACCGCGCGCAGGGTCGTCGCGATGACGCCGAGGTTCGGGTACGCCTGCGCGACGCGGTCGATCATCGCCGCGAACGCGTCGACGTCGAGGTCCGTGAGGCGCGCGTCGACGCCCTCCACCGCGAAGCCGAGGGCCGCGGTGAAGTCCTCCTCGTTGCCGATCATGACGTCGACGAACGGCGCGATCGCCCGGTTCACCTCCTGCGCGCGCGTCTGGCCGCCGACGGCCTTCCACAGCGACGGCCGGTAGTTGAGGTCGTACGAGACGACGGTCCCGTGGCGGCGCGCGGCCTGCACGGCCTCGAGCGTCGTCGCCGCGGCCGTCTGAGAGAGCGCGGCGTAGATGCCGCCCGTGTGGAACCACCGCACGCCGAGCTCGCCGAACAGGTGGTCCCAGTCGACGCCCGCGAGCTGCGAGGCGGCCGAGTGCCCGCGGTCGGAGACCCCGACGGCGCCGCGCACCCCGAAGCCGCGCTCGGTGAAGTTCAGCCCGTTGCGCACCGCGCGACCCACGCCGTCGTACGCGAGCCATCGGACGTGCGACGCGTCGACGCCGCCCGCGAGGACCAGGCCCTCGATCAGGCGCCCGACCTCGTTGTCCGCGAGCGCCGTGACGACCGCCGTGCGGAGCCCGAACGTGCGCGCCAGGCCGCGCGTCACGTTGTACTCGCCGCCGCCCTCCCACGCGGCGAACGTGCGCGCCGTGCGGATGCGTCCCTCGCCGGGGTCGAGCCGCAGCATGACCTCGCCGAGGCTCAGCGCGTCGTAGCGGCACTCCGCCGCGGGGCGGATCGTCAGGGTGGCGGCGTCGGTCATCGTCGTCTCCTTCGGTCCGCGCCGCCGGCTCGCGGCGGCTCGGTGGTGCTGCTGCGGTGCGGGTGGAGCCGGTGGTGGTGCTGCGGCGCGGGTGGACCGGCCGGCCGATGCCGGACGGGGGACGGACCGGCGCGGCCGCCCCCTGCGCGCGGGCGCGGGAGGCAGCCGCGCGTCAGGGCGTCTGCGCGCGCGGGCGGACCGCGTCGGCCGCGGCCACCGCGTCGCGCGTGAGCGCGGCGATGCCCGCGACGTCGCGCGCCCGGATCCGGTCGCGCGGCACCATCCACGATCCCCCGACGGCGGCCACGTTCGCCAGCGCGAGGTAGTCGGGCAGCTCGCGCAGGCCGATGCCGCCGGTCGGCACGAACCGCACGCCGCCGAACACCGACGCCAGCGCGGCGAGCGCGGGGGCGCCGCCGTTCGTCGCGGCCGGGAAGAACTTGACGAGGTCGAGCCCGAGCTCGAGCGCCCGCATCACCTCGGTGGGCGTCACGGCGCCGGGGACGACGACGACGCCGTGCTCCGCGCAGCGCTCGACGACGGCGGCGCTCAGGCCCGGGGAGACGACGAACGCCGCGCCCGCGGCGACGGCCTGGTCGACCTGCGCGGGGGTCAGCACGGTGCCCGCGCCGACCAGCAGGTCGCCGCGGTCCGCGAGCCGGGCGATCGCGTCGCGCGCGGCCGGCGTCCGGAACGTCACCTCGGCGACCGGGAGGCCGCCGGCGACGAGCGCGTCGCCCAGCGCGGGCGCGTCGGCCGCGTCGTCGAGCACGACGACGGGCGCGAGCCGGTGGTGGACGAGGGCGGCGACGGCCTCGGTGGGCGCGGCGGCAGGGGTCGTCGTCATGCGGGCACCTGCCCCGCCTCGCCCGCCGGCACCGACGCGAGTTCGCGCGCGGTCGACGCGCTCGGCGCGTACGCGTCGCGGGGGAACCGGTACGCGAGGTCGACGGCCGTCTCGAGCGCCTCGTCGAGCTCGAGGCGGTGCTCGACGACGAGGCGTGCGAGGAAGCCGGCGTCGATGCGTCGGGCGAGGTCGTGGCGCGCCGGGATCGAGCAGAACGCGCGCGTGTCGTCCACGAAGCCGGTCGTGTTGGCGAAGCCCGCGGTGTCGGTGACGGCCTCGCGGTAGCGGCGCAGGCCGTCCGGGGTGTCGAGGAACCACCACGGTGCGCCGAGCCGCAGCGCCGGGTAGACCCCGGCGAGCGGTGCGAGCTCGCGGCTGTAGGTGTCCTCGTCGACCGTGAAGGCGACCATGCGGAAGCCCGGGTGGTGCCCGAACGCCTCGAGCACGGGCCGCAGCCCGCGCGTGAACTCGGCCGCGACGGGGATGTCGTAGCCGAGGTCCGGCCCGAGCACGGCCGCAGCCGTGCCGTCGTGGTCGCGCAGGACGCCGGGGTGCAGCTGCATGACGAGCCCGTCCTCGCTCGACATGCGCGCCATCTGGAACAGCATGTGCGCCTCGAACGCGCGCGCGGCGGCGGGCTCGACGGGCGGGCCGCCGGCGGAGGCGCGCAGCGCGGTCGCGACGACGCGCTCCGCGCTCGCCTCGTCCATGGGCGTCGTGTCCGTGCCGAGGTGCCCGTGGTCGGTGGCGCGCGCCCCGCGTGCGACGAAGTGCGCCCGGCGCTGCTCGAGCGCGGCGACCAGCTCGCGGTAGCTCGTCACCGGCAGGCCGGACCGCTGCTCGAGGAGGGCGACGTCGTCGGCCCAGCCCGGGCGGTCGACGCGCAGCAGCGCGTCGGGCCGGAACGTCGGCACGATGCGCTCGCCGTAGCCGCGGGCCGCGAGCGCGGCGTGCGGGTCGAGCGTGGCGGTCGCGTCGTCCGTCGTCGCGAGGATCTCGATGCCGAACCGGTCGAACAGCGCGAGCGGCCGGTGGTCGGGGCGCTCGAGCGCGTCGGCGATCTGGTCGTAGATCGCGTCGGCCGTCTCGGCCGACGGGCGCACGCCGACGCCGAACACGTCGACGAGCACGTGCTCCAGCCAGTACCGCGTCGGCGTGCCGCGGAACAGGTCCCACCGGGACGCGAACGTGCGCCAGATGTTGCGCGGGTCCGTCTCGACCGGGCCGCCGTCGAGGCGTGGGACGCCGAGCGCCGCGTGCGGGACGCCCTGCGAGGCGAGCATCCGGACGAGGTAGTGGTCCGGCACGACCAGCAGGTGCGCGGGGTCGCTGAACGGCTCGTCCCGCTCGAGCACCTCGATGTCGACGTGGCCGTGCATGGAGACGATCGGCAGGTCGCGGGTCGCGGCGAGGATCTCTCGCGCGACCGCACGCGTGCCCGGGTCGGCCGGGAGCGCCCGGTCGGGGTGGAGCGTCAGAGCGGGGGGCGTCACAGCTGTCCTTCCTGAGGGCGACCGCGATCCTCATCGACCGCGGGTCGCCCCGGCGCGAGCGTCAGGGGACAACTCTCACACCCGGGTCGGTCACATGGCAAGCGCTTGCCGTAATTTGCCGTCTTGCGCCGGGTCGTGCTGAGATTCGTCGGGTGAGCGCCGACGCCGGACCCCGGGACGCACCGTGACGGGCGTGGCGCTCGAGCGCCTGACGGCCGCGCGCCTCGCGGACCTGCCCCCGGCCGTCGCCGCGCCGCCCTACGACCCGCGCGAGCTGACGACGGGCGTCGTGCACCTCGGCATCGGCGCGTTCCACCGCGCCCACCAGGCGGTGCTGACGCAGGACGCGATGGCGGCGTCCGGCGACGCGCGCTGGGGCGTCCTCGGCGTCACGCAGCGCTCGCGCGGCGTCGTCGACCAGCTCGTGCCGCAGGACGGCCTCTACGGCGTGCTGACGAAGGGCGCGGGCTCGTCCTCGCTGCGCGTGGTCGGCGTGCACACCGGCGTCGCGTTCCCCGGCGAGCAGACCGCGCGGGTCGTGGCGGCGCTCGCCGCGCCGACGACGCACGTCGTCACGCTGACCGTCACCGAGAAGGGCTATCGCATCGCCGCCGGTGGCGGGCTGGACGTCGCCGACGCGGACGTCGCGGCGGACCTCGCGGCGGTGGCCGACCCGGCCGCGGACGCCTCCGCCGCGCGGACCCCCGTCGGGCTGCTGCTGCGCGGCCTCGCCGCCCGCCACCGCGCCGACGCGGGGCCGCTCACCGTCGTGAGCTGCGACAACCTGGCGAGCAACGGCCACGTGCTCGCGCGGCTCGTCGCGGACGCGCTCGACCACACCGGGCACGACGCGCTGCGCGCGTGGGTCGAGGCGGCGGTCCGCTTCCCGGCCACGATGGTCGACCGCATCGTGCCCGCGACGACGCCGGCGCACCACGCCGAGGCCGAGGGGCTGCTCGGCCTGCGCGACGCGGGGCTCGTGGTCGCCGAGCCGTTCACGCAGTGGGTGATCGAGGACGCGTTCGCCGGCCCGCGCCCCGCCTGGGAGCTCGCGGGCGCGACGCTCACCGCGGACGTCGAGCCGTTCGAGCGCGCCAAGCTGCGCATCCTCAACGCGGTGCACTCGACGCTCGCCTACCGCGGCGCGCTGCGCGGCCTGACGACCATCGCCGACGCGGTCGCCGATCCCGACCTGCTCGCGGCGTCGCGGGCCCTGGTCGACGAGGACGTGCTGCCGACGCTCGAGGCGCCGCCCGGCGTCGACCTGCGCGCGTACCGCGACCAGGTGCTCGCCCGGATGGCCAACCCCGCGACCGGGCACACGACCCGGCAGGTCGCCTCCGACGGGTCCGCCAAGCTGCCGCAGCGCCTGCTGGGCACGGTCCGGGACCGGCTCGCCGCCGGCGCGGTGCCGCACGCCGCCGCCGGGACGCTCGCCGCGTGGATCGCGTACGTCCGGGCCGTGACCGGCGACGGGCTCGTCCTCGACGGGCGGCGCGTGACGCTCGACGACCCGCGCGCGTCCGCCCTGGCCGATGCGGCCCGCGGGCCGGTGGACGGGCTCGCGGACCGGTTCCTCGCGCTGCACGACGTGCTCGGCGACCTGTCCGACTCGCGCGAGCTGCGCGACGCCGTCGCGGCCGCGTTGCGCGACCTCGGGGTGCGCTGACCGCGGGCCCGACGGGCCGCCGACGTCCCGGAGCGTGCCGCGGGCTCGGCGCGCTCGTATCCGTGCGGGCCCCGGGCGATCCTTGACTGGTGGTCGCCGCCG
>Ga0164242_10005548_pt1 | contig 14035 bp, 13 predicted proteins | sample OricomgcompostMG_FD_108783 | JGI IMG/M metagenome (GOLD analysis project Ga0164242, IMG submission 108783) | Miracle-Growth compost microbial communities from Emeryville, California, USA - Original compost - Miracle growth compost (MG) ...
AGGATGCAGCACGTGCATTGGCGCTCGATTGTAGCTTCGTCCGATGCTGGCCCGTGCGTACCAATGCCGCATTCCTAACGAATCTTCTGGAAGCGCCTGACTTTATCGAAGGAGACATCGACACCGGGTTCATCGATCGTGAACGTGAAGCACTTGTCCCACCGGACTCGCCGTCAGAGGCAGCGCTGCAATCCGCGGCCGAAGTTTTAAGAGATCGGATCAGTGGTGGGAAAGCGGATGCAAGTTGGAATACGTGGATCGATCGCCCTAACACCGCCTGGGCACGCCTAGACGGCTTCCGGATGAACAGCGATCCGGCGCCAGTAACGCTTCGGTTTGCTGATGGAACGGACCATTACGAGGTAACGCTCGAAGCTGGCCATGGCTCGCGCCAGGTAGAGCTGGTGGATGAAGGCTATTTGGTCGATGATCTAGGCCAGACCTTCATCCTTCGGCCGTGGCGAGCAGAACCCGACATGGGTGCATCGCTCAGCGACGGCGCTCTCACCGCCCCCATGCCCGGCCGCATCGTGTCCGTGGAGGTTTCGGCAGGCGAGGCGGTCGCCAAGGGGCAGCGGGTGGTGGTGATCGAGGCGATGAAGATGGAGCAGGCCCTGCTCGCGCCCTTCGACGGGGTGGTGGCGGAGCTTCCCGTTGTGGCGGGCGCGCAGGTGAGCGAGGGGGCTCTGCTCGCGCGGATCGAGGCGGCGGGGGAATAGCTGTAAAATATTTCAGGTGCGGAGCGCCCGCCTTCTTCCCGCGCGCTATCGCTTGACGCTCCGCCCCGCCCGCTCCTATGGGGGCGCACGGCCGCGCCGACGGTTTGCGGCGATCGTAGCTCAATTGGTTAGAGCGCCGGTTTGTGGTACCGGAGGTTGCGGGTTCAATCCCCGTCGATCGCCCCATTCCGCGCGGGTGCGCGCCATGTGATCCGGGGTTTGTGTAAGGCCGGGCTCCCTTGGTCATCCGATGAGGACCGGCCTTGAAGGTGAGCGCAATGGCCCCCTGGGACTATCCCGATTTCGACGAGCATGAAGGCGTCCATTTCTTCCGGGATGCCGCGTCGGGGCTTAGCGCCATCATCGCCGTCCACTCCACCCATCTCGGCCCGGCGGCGGGCGGCTGCCGCTATTGGACCTACAGCCGTTCGGATGACGCCATCACCGACGCGCTGCGCCTGTCGCGCGGCATGAGCTACAAGAACGCCATGGCCGGCCTGCCGATGGGCGGCGGCAAGGCGGTGATCCTGGCGGACCCGGCGCGCGGCAAGACGCCCGAGCTGCTCGCCGCCTTCGGCCGCGCGGTCGAGAGCCTGGGCGGCCGCTATGTCACCGCCGAGGATGTCGGCATCTCGGACAAGGACATGGTGCAGATCGCGCGCGAGACGAGCCACGTCTCCGGACTGCCGGTGGAGGGCGCGGGCGACGCCGGCGGCGATCCCGGGCCGTTCACCGCGATGGGCGTCTATCTGGGCGTCAAGGCCGCGGTGAAGCAGGGCTTGAAGCGGGACGACATGGCCGGCGTGCATGTCGCGATCCAGGGCGTCGGCTCGGTCGGCGGCGGCCTCGCCCGCCTACTGGCAAGGGACGGCGCGAAGCTGACTCTTGCGGACGTGAACGAGGCGCGCGCCAAGACGCTCGCCGCCGAGCTCGGCGCACAGGTCGCGCCCACCGACGCGATCCTGACGGTCGAGGCCAATGTGGTCAGCCCTTGCGCGCTGGGCGCGATCCTGACCGCCGAGAGCATTGCGAAGCTCAAGGCGCAGGTGGTGGCGGGCGCCGCCAACAACCAGCTCGCCACGCCCGAGGACGGCTGGCGGCTGCATTCGCGCGGCATCACCTATGCACCCGATTACGTCATCAACGCGGGCGGCATCATCAATGTCGGCCTCGAATATCTCGGCCACGGCAATCGCGCCGAGGTGGAGAGCCGCATCGCCGAGATTCCCGGCCGGCTTGAGCAGATCTGGCAGGAGAGCGCGGCCAGCGCCGAACCCTCCTCGCTGGTCGCTGACCGCATGGCGGAGCGCCTGATCGGGCGGGGGTAAACGGGGGGCGCGCCCAATCCTATCCGTTCGCCCTGAGGAGCCATTGAGCCTGTCAAAATGGCGTCTGGAAGGGGCCCTTTGAGACGGAACTTCGACAAGCTCAGCCCCTCCACAGGGCGAACGGATGATCTTCGATGTGAGGCTTGCCGATCAGCCCCTTATCCCACCGGCCAGAACAGCATCACAAGCGGCGTGCCCAGCAGGATCACGATCAGCGACAAGGGCGCGCCCAGGCGGGCATAGTCGCTGAAACGGTAGCCGCCCGGGCCCATGACCAGCGTGTTGCACTGGTGACCGATGGGGGTGAGGAAATCGCAGCCCGCACCGATCGCGGTTGCCATCAGGAAGGCGTCCGGCCGCATGTGGAGGTCGGTCGCGAAGCGGGCGGCGATGGGAGCCACCACCAGCACCGTCGCGGCGTTGTTGAGGAAGGGCGTCACCGCCATCGCGGCCACGAGGGTCAGCATCACCGCACCCCAGGGCGGTAGGCTCTCGGCCGCCTGAGACAACCAGTCGGCGATGAGCGCGCTGCCGCCGGTCGTCTCCAGCGTCTGCGCGACGGGGATGAGCGCGCCCAGCATGATCAGGATCGGCCATTCGATCCGGTCATAGGCTTCGCGGATCGGCAGCGCCCCGCTCAGCACGATCAGCCCCGCGGCGGCGAAGAAGGCGACCGCGACCGGCACGAATCCGGCCGCCGTCGAGGCCATCGCCGCCGCGAGGATGGCGACCGGCAGCAGGCGCTTGCGCACGCTGCCCAGCCGGATCTCGCGCTCGGCGAGCGGCAGGCAACCGAGCGCGGCGAGCTGGGCTGGCAGCACCTCCCGCGCGCCCTGGAGCACGATCACGTCGCCGGCGCGCAGCGGCGTGTCGCGCAACGCCTCGGTGATGCGCTGGCCCGCGCGCGAGATGGCGAGCAGGTTGACGCCGAAGCGGCGGTGCAGCCACACCCCACGCGCGGTGCGGCCGACGAGCAGGCTATCGTCGGTAATGACCGCCTCCAGCACGCCCACTTCCTCGTCCGCCTTCTTCGCCTCCCGGATGCGCTCCTCGCCCTTCATGCGCAGGCCGGCCGAGGCGATCGCGCGTTCGAGCGCGTCGGGCTCGCCGCGCAGGCGGAGCGTATCCCCTTTCTCTATCTTCGCCCCGTCGAGATCGATCTCCTTCTCCGGCTCGCCGCGCGTGATCGCGACCAGCTCGACATCCTCGCCCAGCTTTCCGGTCAGCGCCGCGCGGTCCCAGCCGATCGCGGCGGCCTTCTCGGGCACGGTCGCCTCGGTGACATAATCCTCGATGTCCACCGCCTCGGAAAGCTCGGGCGCGCCGCGGCGGTCGCGCGGCAGCAGGCGATAGCCGAAGCGCAGGAAGATGATCCCCGCCACCGCCAGGCAGAAGCCGACCGGGAAATAATCGAACATGCGGAACGGATGGCCGGTGAGTTGCTCGCGCACGCGGGAGACGATGATGTTGGGGGAGGTGCCGATCAGCGTCATCAGGCCGCCGAGCAGCGATCCGAACGACATCGGCATCAGGAACACCGAAGGCGAGGTCTTCGATTTCTTGGCGAGATTGAAGGCGGCCGGCATCAGCATCGCCAGCGCGCCGATATTCTTGACCCCCGCCGAGAGGAAGGTGACGGAGCCGACCAGCAGCAGGATCTGGCTACGCACCTGCCGCGTATGTTTGGCCACCAGCGCCAGCCCGGCCTCGATCAGCCCTGATCGGGAAACGGCCGCGCTCACCACCAGCGCGCTCGCCACGATGATGACGATATCGTCCGAAAAGCCGGTGAAGGCCTTGTCCGGCGGCACGATCCCCAACGCCACCGCCGCCAGCAGGGCGATGATCGCCACCAGATCGTAACGCAGCCGCCCCCAGATGAAGAGGCCCATCATTCCGGCGAGCGTGGCGAAGGACAGGATTTGCGGCGTCGTCAAGCAGGCCCCTCCGTTTCCGGGAGACGCTGCCGATTCCCCCGGCCCGGCTCAAGCGCCGAGGAGGCGATTGGTTCCGTTGGGGCAGAGCGTCGCATGGCCGTCTTCCAATATTGGAAGGGGAGAGGAGGCCAAACCCATTTATGTGAGCTGTGTGCGATCCTTTAACAGAGGATTGTCTCGGGATATGAAGGCTCATGGGCGACAACATACTCCCTCCCATGCACGACTGGACGCTATTAGATGTCAGTTATGATTGGTCAGCCACAGCGGTAACGATGCTTTTCCAAACTGCGGCTGGGCCGATGAGGCTCCTCGCGTCGGAGGTGTCTGAATTGCATATTCCAAGACGCAATTCTTGGGGCCGGAGCGTGTCGGTCAATACCGCCAACTGGGCTGTGCGCACGGAGAACGCAGCTCGCGTCCTGCGAATTGAAATGCAGTCTGGTGATGTCATCAGCATTGAAGCTGCAAAGTTTGAGATGAATTGAGCCTCAGCAGAAGGGGCTTCAGAGGAAGCGAGACCCAGGGTTAAGCCCGGGGTGACGGGTTAGGTTGATGCGGAATGACCGCAATCACCCTCGCGCCGGCTCGAACCTCAGCGCCACGCCGTTCATGCAGTAGCGCAGGCCGGTCGGCCTGGGGCCGTCGTGGAAGACGTGGCCGAGGTGGCCGGCGCAGCGGGCGCAATGGACTTCGGTGCGCTCCATACCGAGCGTGCTGTCCTTCCGCTCGCCGATGGCGTGGGGGAGGGGAGCCCAGAAACTCGGCCAGCCGGTGCCGCTGTCGAACTTGGTTGCGGAAGAGTAAAGCGGCCGGCCGCAGCCTGCGCAGGCATAGATGCCCTTGGCGTGGTTATGATCGAGCGGACTGGAAAAGGGCGCTTCGGTCGCGCCGTGGCGCAGCACCTGATAGGCTTGGGGCGAGAGCCGCCGGCGCCATTCGGCGTCGCTCAGATGGAGCGGCGCGGGCGTGGCGGCGATCGCGACCGACGGGCCGTCTTCGCCCAGCAATCGCCAGGCGACGACGAGCAGGCCGGCCCCTCCGGCGAGCGCGAGAAGCTCGCGGCGATGAAGTGCGAAAGGCGGAGAAGGCTCCTCCATGCGCGGCATGATGAACCTCTGTCGGCCCTTGCGCAATAACGGAGGGGAGTTGGGAGAGCACCGGAGCGACATGCCCTCTCGGTTGAACTCGCCGCGCGGGCGCGCTAGGGAGCGCCGATCGTCCGGGCGGCTCGCCCGGCGCGCCTGACCTTTGCCCGAAAGACCGCCCGTCCGATGCTGATCACCTTCCTTCTCGTCGTCCACGCGATCATCGCGGCGCTGCTCGTCGGCGTGATCCTGATGCAGAAGTCCGAAGGCGGCGGACTGGGCATGGGGAGCGGCCCCTCCGGCCTGATGACGGCGCGCGGCGCGGCCGATTTCCTGACGCGGGCCACCTCGGTCCTCGCCACCCTGTTCGTGCTGATGGCCTTCCTGCTGGCCGGCATCGCTTCCTTCCGCGGCAAGCCCGGCGCGATCGACACCAGCCTAGCGCACCAGCCCGCGCCGACCCCGATCACCGCGCCCACCGCGCCGGCGACGCCCACCGGCAATATCCCGATGATGGGCTCGCCGATCCCGGCCGCGCCGACCACGCCGCAGCCGCAGCAGGCGACTCCGCCCGCCGCCACCACCAGCGCGCCCGCTCCCAAGGCCGAGAGCAAGGCCGCCAAGTCGCCGGAGCATCATGCCGAGGCGGCGAAGCCCGCGCCAGCCCGGATCAGGACCATCCCGGTTCCCACCGGAAACGCGAGCGTCGGCATCAACGGCGTGACCACCGGCAGGGCGTCGTCGGCCAACCAGGCCGCGCCGCGCAAGGCCGCGCCGCCCGTCTTCTCGATCGCGCCCAAGCCGGGCGACGCGCAGTCGACCGCGCCGACGATCGACCTGCCGGCGCCTCCTGTCGGCAACAGCGCCCAGCCGCGATAAGCCGCTGATTTTTTCGATCTTCGCCGCCCGCGCTCCGGCGCGGGCCGCCCTTTGTTGCGTTTGTCAGGAGTCGCCGTCTTGCTTCCCCCGGCCTTTGCCCGCTAAGCCCATATTCCCATGGCGCGGTTCATCTTCATCACCGGCGGCGTGGTCTCCTCGCTCGGCAAGGGTCTCATGGCGGCGAGCCTCGCCGCACTCCTCCAGGCGCGCGGCTACAAGGTTCGCATCCGCAAGGTCGATCCCTATCTGAACGTCGATCCGGGGACGATGAGCCCGTACCAGCACGGCGAGGTGTACGTCACCGACGACGGCGCGGAGACGGACCTCGATCTCGGCCATTACGAACGCTTCACCGGCGTGCCTTCGCGCCAGAGCGACAACGTCACCTCGGGCCGCATCTATCAGACGATCATCGCCAAGGAGCGGCGCGGCGATTATCTCGGCGCGACGGTGCAGGTGATCCCCCACGTCACCGATGCGATCAAGGCCTTCGCGCGCGCCGATACCGACGATCTCGATTTCGTGCTGTGCGAGATCGGCGGCACGGTGGGCGACATCGAATCGCTGCCCTTCATGGAGGCGATCCGCCAGCTTCGGAACGATCTCGGCCGCGATCGCACGGCCTTCGTCCACCTGACCCTGGTGCCGTTCATCGCGGCCGCCGGCGAGCTCAAGACCAAGCCGACCCAGCACAGCGTCCGCGATCTGACCGCGCTCGGCATCCAGCCGGACGTGCTGGTCTGCCGCTGCGAGCACCCGCTGCCGCAGGGCGAGCGCGCCAAGATCGCCTTGTTCTGTAACGTGCGGCCCGAGGCGGTGATCGCCGCGCTCGACGCCGAGACGATCTACGGCGTGCCGCTGCAATATCATGCCGAGGGGCTGGACGCGGAGGTGTTGCGCGCCTTCGGCATCGATCCGGACGCGAGCGTGCCGGATATGCGCCGCTGGGTGGAGATCACCGATCGCCTCGCCAACCCGGAAGGCGAGGTGACGATCGGCGTGGTCGGCAAATATACCGGCCTGAAAGACGCCTATAAATCGCTGCACGAGGCGCTGGTCCACGGCGGCATCGCCAACCGGGCAAAGGTCAACATCCGCTGGATCGACGCCGAGCTGTTCGAGGAGCCGGAGGCGGACATCGCCCGGCAGCTCGAGCCGATGCACGGCATCCTCGTCCCCGGCGGCTTCGGCGAGCGCGGATCGGAAGGCAAGATCAGCGCGGTGCGCTTCGCGCGCGAGCGCGGCGTGCCCTTCTTCGGCATCTGCCTCGGCATGCAGATGGCCTGCATCGAAGGCGCGCGCAACACGGCGGGGATCGCGCAAGCCTCCACCACCGAGTTCGGCGAGACCGAGGAGCCGGTGGTCGGCCTCATCACCGAATGGATGACGCCGGAGGGCCTCCAGAAGCGCGAGGCGGGCGGCGATCTCGGCGGCACGATGCGGCTCGGCGCCTATCCGGCGACGCTCGCCGGCAACAGCCACGTCGCCTCCGTCTATGGCGCGACCGCTATTTCCGAGCGTCACCGCCACCGCTACGAGGTCAACGTCCATTACCGCGAGCCGCTGGAGCGGGGCGGGCTGATCTTCTCCGGCATGTCGCCCGACGGCGAGCTGCCCGAGATCGTCGAGCGGCCCGATCACCCCTGGTTCGTCGGCGTGCAGTTCCACCCGGAGCTCAAATCCAAGCCCTTCGACCCGCACCCGCTGTTCGCCAGCTTCATCGAGGCGGCGCTGAGGCAGAGCCGGCTGGTCTGATCCGAGGATCGAGGCTTCCCACGGCGCGGCTCACCCGCTAGGGGAGCCCGGCATTGGGGCGTCGCCAAGTGGTAAGGCAGCGGCTTTTGGTGCCGCCATTCGCAGGTTCGAATCCTGCCGCCCCAGCCAACCGAGTCCTCAAGATTCTGTTCTCGTATGGTGACTTACGTCAGTTTTCAGCACTTTGTCGGTTCGACCGGGTTGGCCTCGGCTAGACCCGGTTCGACGGCTATTCTGCATGGATTTCTGACGTGTTTTGATCTGCGCCGGGAGCCGACCGGAGTCGGTTATGGCCAGGAAGATTGCACTCACCCCCGCATCGATCGACGCATTGCAGAAAGGATTGCTCGCTGATCTGTTGACTCCCGGCCTCGCGATCGAGGTGCTCGCGAGTGGGAAAAAGCGATGGCGCTATCGCCGGCAGGTTGCCGGCAAGGACGTCGTCGCAGTTCTCTATGGATAGCTCTTTCCCGCGCAGACCATCGCCGCCGCGCGCAAATGGGCGCGAGGGCTGAACGAGAAGGTCGAGGCCGGCATCGACCCACGCGAGGCGTTGCGAGAAGAGAAAGCGCGTGCATCGATGACAGTTGCGCGAACACATGAGCGGTACATGGCCGCTGTCAGGGAGGGCAGGGCGTCGCGCGCCAAGCGCCCCAACAGCCCGCGAACCGTCAAGGACAAGCTCGCCATCTACAATCGCGACATCGCGCCCAAGCTCGCCAAGCGCAGCATTTACGACATTACTGAAGCGGATCTGATCAGGGTCGTCGAGGCCAAGGGCAAGATTGCGAAAGTGCGGGCGAACCGGCTTGCCGCCGAACTCAAGGTCTTTTTCGGTTAGGCGGCATCGCTGCGTGGTCTCGAGATCGGGCTCGAAGTCGATCCGTCGCGCCGCCTCGGCGATCTACGCTTTCCGGAATCGTCACGCTCACGCAAGCTGAGCCTGCTCGAACTGGAGTGGTTCCTGAAGGCGCTGGCCGACGAAAAGCGGTGGGTCCAGCGCGGCATGCTCCTGTGGCTGCTCACGGCGGCGCGCATCTCGGATGTCGCCCACGCGAAATCGGCAGAGATGATCGACGGTGTTTGGACAATTCCCGCGCCGCGCGTGAGGAACGCGCGTCCCCACAGCATCGCTTGGGAACCTTGGGGTTTGATGTTCAGCAATCACGAATGGGCCTTCCCGGCAACAAGGATCGACGGTCCTCGGAATAATTATCGCGCAACCGGGCATCGAGCCCGCTTGCGCGACGCCCTCACCCCGACCCTCTCCCCTGAAGGGGAGAGGGAGTCAGGCCGCCTCCACCGCCGTTCCCGCCTCCACCTCCGGGTCCACCGTGGGCGCGAGGAGGCGGCCGGCGAGGCTGCGGAAAATCAGCAGCACCACGCCCGCGCCGGCGACCAGCACGAAATGCAGTCCCCAGAACTGGAAGCCGCTCAGCACGTTCAGATAGGTGGCGAGCTTGGAGACGATCAGGCCGGCCAGGAACAGGTTGATGTAATAGACCGCCATCATCGTCGATCCGATCGCCTTGGGGCTGGCGCGCGAATAGAGCGCGAGACCCACCGGGAAGATGTTGGCGAAGCCGATGTCGTTGAGGATGTGGAAGGCCAGCCCCCAGGCGAGGCTCACCTTCTGCCCCGTCGCCGCTTCCTGCACGGAGGCGATCGCCAGCGCCAGAGGCCCCAGCGCGGCGATGAAGGTGCCGATGGTGAGCTTGGTGATCTCGTTGGGCTCGGTCCAGCGCGTCGCCCACCAGCGCCAGAAGGCGACCGATCCGGCCATGGTTATGGTCGAGACGATCGCGTCCAGCGAGATCAGGAAGGTGACGGGCATCGTCCAGCCGAAGAAGCTGAGCTGGTAGTTGGCGTCTCCCCACAGCTCATAGGCCGCGAAAATCTCCTGATTGCCGACCGCGGTGAAGGCCAGCACCGGCACCAGCAGCGCCAGCACCAGGATGCGCGTGCCCTCGCCGGGCGCGAGCCCGGGCCGCGGCTCGACGATGCCGCCCTCGACCGGCCTGGGCTCGGGCGGCAGCCATTTGCGGCCGGACAGATAGACGATCAGGCCAATCAGCATGCCGACGCCCGCCGCGCCGAAGCCGAAATGCCAGGCGATCTTCTGGCCGAGGAAACCGCACACGATCGGCGAGACGATCACCGCGATCTGGATGCCGAGCATGAAGATCTGGAAGGCGTCCGCCCGGCGCAGGTCGCCCGGCGCGTAGAGATCGCCCACCTGCGCGGCGATATTGCCCTTGAAGAAGCCGGTGCCGATCAGCAGACAGGCGAGCGCGATCAGGAAGGTCTGGTCGAAGGCCATGAAGAAATGGCCCATCGCCATCAGCACCGCGCCGGTGGTGACAGCGCGGGTGCGCCCGATCCAGCGGTCCGCGATCACGCCGCCGGCGATCGGGGTCAGATAGACGATGCCGCCGTAGAGCCCGGCGATGGCCCCGCCCATCGTGAGCGGGCTGAGCGGCCCGTACATGCCTTCGAGGAAGGTGCGGAAGGGCGCGAAGCCCCAGATGTTGCCGATATGGGCGGGCTGGAACAGATGCTTGGCCCCGTAGAGCGCCAGCAGCGTAACCATGCCGTAATAGGAGAAACGCTCCCACGCTTCGGCGAAGGAGAGGTAGCCGAGCCCGCGCGGGTGGCCGAGGAAGGCGCGATCGGATTGATAGTCCCTGGCCTCGGCGGGGGCGGCGGCGGTCGCGTTCATTCCCAGAAATCCACCTTATCGTAGTGTGCGGGCGGGCCGATGATCTCCATGCGTTCGGAAAGCATGGGCCGGAAGGAGGGGCGGCTTTTCAGGCCCGCATACCATTGCCGGGTCTGGTCATGCCCCCGCCAGTCGATCCCGCCGAGATAATCCGCCACCGAAAGATGCGCGGCCGCCGCCAGATCGGCGAGGCTCAGCACCGGCCCGCCCAGCCAGCGGCGATGATCGAGCAGCCAGTCGATATAATCGAGATGGACATTGGCTTGCCGCATCGCGTCGCGCAGCACCTTGGCGTCGGGCGAGGCGCGGTAAACGATGCGCTTCAGCATCCGCTCGTGCAGCAGCGGCTGAACGACCTCCCCGTAGAGCTTCTCGTCGAACCAGGCGACGAGGCGGCGGATCTCCGCGCGCGCGGGCGCGTCGCCGCCCAGCATCGGCGCCTTGTCGATCGTTTCCTCGAAAAACTCGCAGATCGCGTTGGAATCGCAGAGCGCGAGCTGGCCCTGCACCATCACCGGCGTCTGCCCGGCCGGGTTCATGTCGAGAAACTCGTCGCGCCGCCCCCAGGGCGATTCGCGCACCAGCTCATAGCCCACCCCCTTCTCGCCGAGCATCAGCCGCACCTTGCGCGAGAAGGGACAGAGGGGGAATTGATAGAGTTGCCACATATCCCCCCTGCTTAGGGGCGGGCGGGGCAGGGGGGAAGGGGGATCGCGGAAAGGGAACAGGCGGATGGCTGCTGGAAATGGGCGCAATTTTCCCCGCCGGGTGGAGAAGGAGGATAGCGGCAGGCGCGTTCTCTTGCCGCGCACCCGGGTCGCGGCCCGAACGCAAGGGGCCGCTGGGCGCTTTTCGGGGAGCGCCCGGGTTATGGCGGGACCGCTTGTCGGGTCTACCCGCTCAGGCAAGAGGCGTTTGCTGGCGGTCAGGCCGTTGATGCGGTCAGGCCGTTGATGACGATCGCGAAGTCTCGACTTGCACCGGATGACTCCGCGCCGGGGGTTTGCTTTCTTCCGGTAGTCGCCTCTCGGCTATCGCCCTAAACCTGTCGCCATGCACGTCACCGCCGAAGCCATTGTCTGCGCCGTTCGTCCGCACGGCGAGCATGGGGTGGTGGCGCGGCTGTTGACGGCGGGGGACGGGCTGCTCGCGGGGTATGTGCGGGGCGGGCGATCGCGGCGGCTGAGGCCGGTGCTGATGCCGGGGAATGTCGTCGCAGCCGAGTTCCGGGCGCGGAGCGAGGAGCAGCTCGCTTCGCTGACGGTCGAGCTGACGCACAGCCGCGCGGCGCTCCATGCCGAGCCGCTCCCCGCCCTCGCGATCGAGTGGGCGACCGCGCTCGCCGCCGCGACCTTGCCAGAGGGCCATCCCTATCCGCGCGTCCATGCCGCGCTCGCCGGGCTGCTGGACGCGATCGAGGCGGCGCCGGCGGCGCGGGGCTGGGCCGGGGCGCTCGCCCGCTATGAGCTGCTGCTGCTGGCCGAGCTCGGCTTCGGGCTCGATCTCGCCTCCTGTGCGGGCGGCGGCGGAGCGGAGGATCTTGCCTTCGTCAGCCCCAGGAGCGGGCAGGCAGTATCGCGCGCGGCGGGCGCACCCTACGCCGATCGGCTGCTGCCGCTGCCGCGCTTCCTGATCGCGGGCGGCGAGGCGGACTGGGCGGCGGTGCGCGATGCGCTGCGGCTGACCGGCTTCTTTCTGACCCGCGATCTGCTGACCGGCCGCGCCGCCGCCGCGCTCGCCGGGCGCGAGCGGCTGATGGACCGGATCGCGCGGCTTGCCGGGGCGTGACCCGGCTGGCATGGGCGGCCGCGCCACCAGGACGGAGGAAAAAATCATGCTGATCGCGCTGCTGCCGGGGGACGGGATCGGGCCGGAGGTGATCGCCGAGGCCCGCCGGGTGCTCGATACGGTGTGCGGCGATCGCCTCTCCTACGAGGAAGCGTCGGTGGGCGCGGCGGGCTATCGGGCCGAGGGGCATCCGCTGCCGCCCGCCACGCTCGATCTGGCGAAGCGGGCGGACGCCATCCTGTTCGGCGCGGTCGGCGATCCTTCCTGCGACGGGCTGGAGCGGCATCTGCGCCCCGAGCAGGCGATATTGGGGCTGCGCAAGGAGCTCGGCCTGTTCGCCAATCTCCGCCCCGCGAAGCTGTTTCCCGAGCTGGCCGACGCCTCCGCGCTCCGGCCCGAGATCGCGCGCGACATCGATCTCGTCATCGTGCGCGAGACCAACGGCGACGTCTATTTCGGCGAGAAGGGTATGCGGACCACCCCCGCCGGCCGCCGCCAGGGCTATGACCTGATGAGCTATGACGAGGACGAGGTGGCCCGCATCGCCCGCGTCGGCTTCGAGACGGCGCGGGCGAGGAAGGGGCGGCTCTGCTCGGTCGACAAGGCCAATGTGCTGGAGACGTCCCAGCTCTGGCGCGACGTGGTGATCGAGGTGGGGCGCGATTATCCCGACGTTTCGCTCGAGCATATGTATGTCGACAACGCCGCAATGCAGCTTGTCCGCGCGCCCGGCCGGTTCGACGTGATCGTCACCGGCAATCTGTTCGGCGACATCCTTTCCGATCAGGCGAGCATGTGCGCGGGCTCGATCGGGATGCTGCCCTCGGCCACCCTCGATGCGAACGCCAAGGGATTGTACGAGCCGATCCACGGCTCCGCGCCCGACATCGCGGGGCAGGGCAAGGCCAACCCGCTGGCGACGATCCTCTCCGCGGCGATGATGCTGCGCTATTCGCTGAAGATGTCCGGCGAGGCTGACCGGATAGAGGCGGCGGTGGCGGCGGCGCTCAAGGCGGGTCATCGCACTGCTGATCTGGGCGGGGCGACCTTGACTCATGCGATGGGAGATGCGGTGCTGGCGGCTCTCCGAGGAAGTGAAGCAAATGCCCGTTCGTCCTGAGCGAAGTCGAAGGACATGCCCCAAGCGATTCGCCCGGCGCACGCACTTCGACTTCGCTCAGTGCGAACGGAAGTAAGGCGCTAGCACGAACTTACTCACTCGCTCGCGAACAGCTCCCGTTCGATCGCGCTGACGAGCGCGTCGTCGTCCGGGGCCATGTCCGGGGAGAAGCGGCCCACGACCTGACCGTCGCGGCCGATCAGGAACTTCTCGAAGTTCCACAAAAGCTCCGGCGGCGCGTTCGGCGTCATGCCGTAGCCCGTGAGCCGCTCGCGGAAAGCGTCGCTGCCCGCCGCCTCGGGCCGCGCCTCGACCAGCGCGGCGTAGAGCGGATGCTTGTCCGTGCCCGTCACCGCCAGCTTGGCGAACATCGGGAAGCGCACGGCATATTGCGTTTCGCAGAACTGCGCGATCTCGGCATTGTCGCCCGGCTCCTGCCCCGCGAAATCATTGGCGGGGAATCCCAGCACCTCGAAGCCGTCATCATGATATTTCTCGTAGAGCGCCTCGAGCCCGGCATATTGCGGCGTCAGCCCGCATTGCGACGCGGTGTTGACGATCAGCAGCACCTTGCCGGCGAAATCCCCGAGGCTCGCATCCCCGCCGTCGATCCGCGTCAGCGGAATATCCTGGATCGCCATCATCATCTCCTCTCGTCTCCAAGGATAGGCGCGTGGCGGAGGGCTGCAACCGCATCATTGA
>Ga0164242_10005549_pt1 | contig 14035 bp, 10 predicted proteins | sample OricomgcompostMG_FD_108783 | JGI IMG/M metagenome (GOLD analysis project Ga0164242, IMG submission 108783) | Miracle-Growth compost microbial communities from Emeryville, California, USA - Original compost - Miracle growth compost (MG) ...
GCCGGCCTCGACGAGACGGATCTGATCGCCTTCGGTGGCTACCTCCCGGTCGCGCAGGTCGAGGATGCCGAGGTGCTGGCCACCTTCGTCCCGGACTTCCCGATCTATCCACCGGAGACCTCGTGGATGCGCGAGCCGCGCACCGACGTGCCAGCGATCATCGCCAAGCAGCTGCCGGCGGGCGGTCGTCTGGTGTGGTTGTTGGCCGATCTGGACCGGAGCTATGCCCGTGACGAGCAGCCGGACCACGCCACCATCATCGGCAATGCCGTGCGGTGGGCCATCGGTGATCGTCCGGCCTTCACCGTCGATGCCGATGGGCTGGTGAGCGCGTCGCTGTACGAGCAGCCGGGACGCCGGATCCTGCATCTGACCAACCGGGTCCTGACCTCACGGGTCCCGGGCCGGGAGACGCATCTTGTCCCGGTCGGTCCGGTCGCGGTGCGGGTGCGCCATGACGGCTCGTCCGAGCCGCGGATCACGTCCCGGGTCACCGGGGCGGAGCTGACCGGCAAGGCGGAGGACGGCTATCTCAGCTTCGAGGTCGACAAGATCACCGATCATGAGGTGATCGTGATCGACGACCCGGCGGTGCGGTGACAGTGCCGATCGACCGGCTCGCTGCACCTTTGACGCTGTGCTACCTTCCACGCAGCGTGGATATCGGCCGGGTGCGCCCTTGGAGGCAGTGAGCGGGAGATGGTGGCTACCAGGATTTCGGGAGGAGTCCAGTCGGTCGAGCGAGCGTTCTATCTGCTCGAACTGCTCGCCGACAGCGGGGATCTGTCCTTGACCGAACTGTCGGCCGCCATCGATCTGCCGGCTCCGACCACCCATCGCTTTCTGAAGACCCTGGTCTCCCTGGGTTACGTGCGCCAGCTGCCGAACCGGCGCTACGGGCTCGGACTCGGCCTGGTGCGTCTGGCCGGTCGCGTCGACGCCCAGTTCGGCCCGATCGCCATGCCGCACCTGGACACGCTGGCCCGGGAGACGGGCGAGTCGGCAAACCTTGCCGTGCTCGAGGGCGACCTGGTCGTCTACATCGGACAGTCGCCCTCTCCGCATCCGATGCGGATGTTCACCGAGGTCGGCCACCGGGCGCACACCCATTCGACCGGGGTCGGCAAGGCGATCCTGGCGCAGCTGCCGGATGACCAGGTGGCCCGGATCGTCCAGCGGGCCGGAATGCCGGCCGCGACCGAACGGACGATCACCGACGTCGCGAAGTTGCGGACCGAGCTGAACCGTATCCGCCGCGCCGGGTATGCCACCGACAACGGCGAGCAGGAGAACGGTGTCTTCTGCTACGCCGTCGCGGTGCCGGACGTCCCGATCTCGATGGCCATCTCCATTTCCGGACCGGCCTTCCGGGTCACCAAGGAGCTCGGCAAGAAGGCGGTCCCGCTGCTGATCAGCGAAGCCAAGGCCATCTCGCAGGAACTGCTGGGCGTCCTCGACTGACCCGAGGCACCGGCCCGGCTGCTGGTCAGCCCGACATGATCAGCCCAGCCCGGCCTGATCAGCTCGGCATGATCAGGTAGTACGGCTGGTTGGCCAGGTCTGCTTCGAATCCGGGATGCAGTGCCACCCCGCCATCCTGGTGCTCGGCGATGAAGAAGTACATCAGCGGATAGGTCGACTTGGTGTAGTCGGCCGGGATGCGGCCGGTGAATCGTCCGGACTCCGGTTCAAGATCAACGCTCTCCCAGTGCTCGGCCTGGTTGACATGCCGGTAGTGCAGTCGTACGCCCGTGACCTCGCCGGCCGCGGCGACATCGAGCGCCACGTCGTCACCGGGAGCGTACGACTCCGGCGGCTGATGCTGAAGGCCGGTTGTCGCCGGGCGATCGGCAACGGAGACCTTCGCCGCTCGACCGGGCTCGTCGGCACGGGCCTTGAGCTCGCGTGCCATCGCATCGACATCGGCTTCGATCGCGGTGAGCCGGTCGGCCCAGTTGCCGTGCTCGTTGCGCTCCGGTCCGAAGCGCAGATTCGACTGGTAGATGCCCTCGCTGGCGTCGACCAACTCGATCCAGGCATCCCGCGCCTCCCGGTTCGCGGCCAGGGCCGATTCCAACCGGCCGCGGTCGCCGGTCTGCTGATAGATCGCGTAATCGGCCGCCGAGCGGAACCGGGCCGCGAAGAACCTGCCCAGGTAGGACAAGATCACCGCATCGACGGCCGTACGGCGTAGTTGCGGATCCGGCTCCGGTGCCGATCGCAGGGTCTTGACATGCTCCTCGGCCTCGGCGACAAATCCGGAGATCCAGTCGGCGACCTCGAGCGGCGTGTAGCGACCGTCCAGCCGCCCGGCCAGCGCATCGGCCGCCCATTCGTTGATCACGTAGAAGGTCGTCGGGTCGAAAGGACTGACGGTCCCCCACATCGGCGGCGCCTCGGTGTCCTTGCCGTAATGACCGGGGTCGACACCCTGGGTGACCGGCAGGCTGGTGTACATCTCCGGCCAGTTGCCGTTGTTGGACCCGCCGACACCGTGGACGACCGTGACCAGCGGCAGGATCCGACTCAGCGGGGCCAGCGCCTTCTCGACGGCCTCGGCATAATCGCCATAGGTCTGCCGCAGATAACCGCGCCACTCGTCGGCCGGCGCGTCGGGGTTGTAGAGCTTGCGGCCCCAGAGCCGGTAGGTGTACTTGTACTTCGTCCAGTCCGCCAGACCCAGCCGAAGATCGTCGGCGATGTAGGGATCGCGTCGGCCGGGCACGCCACTTCCCTTGCGTCCCTTGAAGAACAGCGGCTCGCAGACGTCGATCCCGATCGCGCCGGCGAAGGTCGACAGCCGGCCGTAGCCGGCCGCCAGTGCCGGATCGCCCCAGAGCAACAGCTTCTGCGTCCCCGGCCAGACCCGGAAGATCAGGTCGGTGCGCCGGTCGGTGTTGAGGAAATCTCCGTAGCCGTAGCGGGTGAACCGCCGCGAGAATTCCGTGATCGCAGTCAGCTCATGGCCCGGCGGAACGGGCTTGGACTCCTCCATCCTGCGGATCGATGCCTGGTGATACGGCAGCCCCTGGTGCTCGGCCCAGTACTTCGCGCCCAGCACCGGCTTGAGCCCGGGCTTGTCCACCGCATCGAGCAGCGCGTCGTCGACCCCTTTGGCGTGCATGTCCACCTGGAGCGGTTTGCCGGTCGCCGACAGCGCGTCGAAAACCTTTCCCCAGAAGCGTTCGTGGCCCTCATCGGGGATGCCGCCCTCGTAGTGCACCCGGAAGGAGAAGCCGTCGATGTCGGGGCACTCTCGCAGCAGTTCCGTGATCGCCGCAGCGCAGTAGTCGGCGTGGGTGTCGGGTGTCAGCCCGGTGATCGGGAAACGATGGACCGAGTTGCGGCCGTAGTCGTAGGCGTGGTTCCACAGCCCCATCTGGAAGTCCATCCCGCGACGCTTGGTCTCGGCGATGATGAATTTCAGGATCTCCAGGTTGCGCTCCCGTTCCTCGTCGCTCACGCCCTCGGCACGGACATCCCAGCCCGGCACGTCGAGGAAGAACGGGTAGGCGAAGCAGAGGTAGTTGTCCGTCGCGCCGTTGAGGTCCGCGCCGTAGTTGTACTGCATCCCCAAGGTCAGATGGAACCGGCTGAATCGTGCCTGCGCGATCCAGTCCAGGTAGTCGACCCAGAATTCGCGGCTGGTGAACCACCCCAGATCCTCATCGACACTGGAGAACGAGCGCATGATTCCGCGTACGGGCATGGCAGCCGCAGCACTCTGCCCGTCCAGTCCGGCGAAGGCCGACCGAAGATCACCGGCAAGATCCAGCTGATCAGCGAGCCCGACCAGTCCGTACGACGCACCCACCACGTCGGTTGCCGTGATCAGCAACCGATCGTCCGAGGCGGCATACGCATAGCCCTGCGGGCCGACGTCGCCGGCGACCAGCTCCACCGACATCCCGTCGGCCGTCCCGCCGGTGCGTCCGGCCAGGATCTCCGCTGCCCACCGAACCGGCGGACCGTCGAGCTCAGGGGCAATAGTCAACGTCAGTGTTGTGTCGCCTGCCATGTGACCACTTTCGAATCGTGGAACTCCACTGCCAGATATCGGACTCATCATCGCATGACTGTGGCCTGTCGGCAAGGTATGCGCACGGCGACGCCAGGAGATCCGGTGACGCTGAGGACGAACCGGGCTCACGCCCTCGCGGTGACGGTGAACGCGTTGTCATGTCCCGGGACGACCACAGCGGCCGTAGCGGCGATCTCCTCGATGCAGCGGCGCGCCGCCTCGCGGTCGGCGGTGTTGAAGAACACCTCCCGGGCGGCCAGGAAGTCCCGGGTCATCACCGCGTCGCCGGCGATGATCACGGTGCCCTCGTCGGCCTCCAGCCGGATCGAGCTGTGTCCCTCGGTGTGTCCGGGGGTGGTGATCACCCGGACGCCTGCGCCGAGTTGGTCCGGTGCCGGTTGCAGCCGGGTCCGCAGCTGTGCCTCCGCCGGGTCGGAGTCGGCTTGCGCCGCATTATTGGCCCAGCTGTCCAACTCGGCGGCGGCCATCCACCAGGTGGCGCCTGGGAAGGCGTCCAGGCCGACCCGATGATCACCGTGTCGATGGGTGATGAAGACGGCGTCGACATCGTCGGGCCGCAGTCCGGCCCGCTGATCGAGCACCTGCGCCATCGCGTCGGCCGGAAGGCCCGGATCCACGACGAGGGTGAGGTCCCGGGTCCGGACCAGGGTGCTCGTGCACCAGGCCGGTCGCACCGCATGATCATCCGGCTCACCCCAGAACCGGTTTCGGCTGAGGTTGCCGATGTTCAGCACGTCCCAGCGCAGTCCGGTGTCGCCTGGGCTCACTCGGCATCCTCGGCCTGATAGATGTGTGCGGTCATCCGGGGCATCTCGGCAAGGTCGAAATCGGGCTTGAACGACTCGACCAGGTCCACATTGAGATCGACCTCGTCCGGCCAGCGCATCCCGACGATCGGCGCGTGCACCCGTGAGTCGGCCAGGACGAATTCCAACGCCGTGCGGTACACGTCGCGCGCCTGCGCCCACTCGGGCGCCAACTGACGGACGGTCCGCTGCAGAATCCCGGAGGTCATGGTGCGCATGGTGATCACGCCGACGTTGTGTTCCCTCGCGGCATTGAGGATGTGCCGGGCTGCGGATTGGTAGATCAGGTTGTAGGCCAGTTGGTAGACCTCGATGTCGGGCTCGCTGAGGAACGGCAGTGCTGTCCACGGCTCCTCGGCGGTGATGCCGATGAACCTGATCACTCCCTGCTGCTTGAGCTCTCGCAGTCCCTGCAGCGGCCCTCCGCTGACGATGTGATCATGATCGGCAGGGGTGTAGAAGCCGCCATGGAACTGGACGATGTCCAGGTGATCGGTCTGCAGCCGGTCGAGGCTGGCGTGGACGCTGTCGATCACGTCCCGACGGGACCGGCCCTCCCAGTTGACCTTGGTCGCCAGCACGCACTCGTCGCGACGGGTCTTCATCACCTCGCCGATGATCGACTCGCTGTTGCCGGCGCCGTAGCTCGGAGCGGTGTCGATGTAGCTGATGCCGCGGTCCAACGCGTGGTTGACCGTGCCGATCGCCGTCGCCCGCCCGGCGGCCGACCAGGGATCCCAGTCATGGGCGCGATTCACGCCTCCGAAGGGGTAGCCGCCGAGGATGAGCCGGGAGACGGTGAGTCCGGTCCGGCCGAGGGTGATGGTCTGCACAGCACTCCTTCACATTCGTCGATGATGGACTGCCGTCGGCGGCCCATCGGTAGCTGCGATCCGGCAGCGTCAGCCCAACTGCAGCTCGCGCAGCGCGGCCCCGACGCCGGACAGGTTGTCCAGTCGCATCTCGGAATACTTGCGGCTGATCACCACGCCCTGGGCGCCACCCTCGAATGCTGCCAGGGTCGCCGCCTTGACCGACTCCGGGGTGCACTGGGTCAGTTGATCACCCGAGTCGAGCCGGGTGCTGATCCCGCTGGCGTCTGCGGTGATGTCCTTCTGCCTGCCCTGGGAACCGGCCCGGCCGACGGGGATGTCCACGTCGATTCCCGGCCAGATGTCGGCCCGACCCTCGACGCCGGCGACCGCGCGCTCGGTCTCGCGGCGGACATAGTCGGCGCTGAATCCGGTGCTCGGCAACGACTCGTACGCCGCCTCCTCCAGCCCGAGGATCTTGAGCACCAGAGGGTAGACCTCCTCGGGCGTCGCGTCGGCGAACAGGCCGTGGCAGATGTTGTCGATCCAGGTGTGGAAGCGCGGGCCGGCACAGTTGTCGTAACTGACGACCTTGATGAAGTCGGAGAAGTGGCTCATCGCCGAGTAGTCCTGGTCGGCCCGGTAGAACGGGCTGAAGGAGATGTTGTGATACACGTGCCAGCCGACCTGCACCTCCGGTCGGGCGGCCTTCACCGTGCCGTAGATGTCGCGATACATCTGATGCTGGCTGTCGGTCCACAGGCTCTGCCAGTTGATCAACTCCGGGTATTGCAACAGCAGTCTCCAGAAGGAGACGAAGGCTCCGTCCGAACCGGTGTCGCCGACAGCGACCCGGGCATTCCAGGCCACGAGCTTGCGGTAGCCCTCCTGGGCCCGGCGCCAGTCGATGTTGCGGTCGGCGGCAATCTCCCGGCAATAACGGCAGAAGCACGTCACCAGGCCCAGCCCCTGCGCCGTCGGGCCCTGTATCAACATGGTCAGCGGCCCGGGGCGCTCCGAACACCAGGCGAGTCCGTCGATCTCGTAATGGGTGAGATAGTCCTCGACGATCGCCAGATGCCAGTTGCGATAGTCCGGGTTGTTGAAACAGGGCCGCCGCGCAGGCTTGTTCCAGATGTCGACTTCCATGGTGGACAGGAAGTTCGGGTAGCGCCGCAGCTCATCGGCGTAGCTACTCTCCTCGATCCAGGCGAAGCTCTGCATCCCCCGTCGTTTCGCCTCGGGGATGACGTCGCCGAGCAGGTCGAAGTCCGGATGCTCCGGTGCCCGGCCGGCGGGACCGATGGCCGTACGCCCGTAGTGCTCCGGATGCACCGTGGCGTAGTTGCCGCCGACCCAGTCCAGGTCGTACTCCTGTTTGCCGTGATCGGGCAGCGGGAAGCCGGGCACCTGACGGCCACCGGTGCCGCGGGTCCAGGTCGGCGTCGCGAGGAAGAGAGCATTCACCCCGGCCCGTTCGCTGACCGTGTCGAGCACCTCGGTCACTCCCTCGTCGACGAACGATACGGCGCCGACCTGAAGGGCAACGACGGGATCAGGCATGGATTCTCCTTGTCTGCGGGAAACATCGATGGGACTTGCCACGGTGGAGGAACGGACTTCATGATCACGCCGGGTGGCGCTGCTGGCCAAGAGGGTCGAGGATGTGGCTGCTACACGGTTGCGATCGCACCCTCGGGCAACTCCGGATCGGGCACCCGGCCACGTACTCCGAACCAGTAGGTGAAAGCGGCCCCGACCACGCCCAGCGCGCCGACCAGCAGGGGCAACACAAATCCGCCGCTGAGCTGCAGCAAGAAGCCGGTGGCGACCGGACCGACGCCGGATCCGAGAAAACCGCCGAAGTCCCAGATCCCGCCGACCGATCCGACCCGGGAGGCCGGCGAGACGGCCTCGATCGTGGTCCAGGCATTGCTCGATGAGAAGGGCCCGAAGAAGCCGGACAGGGTCAGGAAGATGACCGAGATCAGCAGGCTGTGGCTGAGCAGCGCCGGGACCACCAGCACAGCGGAGATGATCGCACCGCCCGCCAGGCCGATCTTGCAGCTGGTGATCCGGTCCAGGCCGCGGCGGGTGAAGACATCGGGGAACCGTCCGCCGATGACTGCGCCGAAGAATCCTGCCAGGTAGGGCAATGACGCCAGCACGCCGGTCTCGGCCACCGACACCTGTCGGCTCACCTCGAAGTACTGCGGCAGCCAGGTGATCAGCGTGAATCCCTGGTAACCGCCGAGGAAGGCGCCGATCGCGAGGAACCGGGCCGACCGGTGACGGAAGATCCGTCCCCACTCGGCCGGGTTGATCTTGTGGCTGCTGTCGACATGCACTTCGCGCACCTGGCCGTCGACCACGGCCAGCGGCTTGCGTTCGCGGTAGTAGACCAGCCAGACCACCGCCATCACGCCGCCGATGATTCCCAGGGTGACGAACATGCCGCGCCAGCCGAGCGCCAGCATCAGCGGAGTGAAGAGCAGCGGGGCGATCGCCGGCCCCAGAGCCGAGGTGGAATTCCACAGCCCTGTCGGCAGCCCCTGCTCCTCGTCCTTGAACCACATCTTGGTCGCGCGGGCGGCCGAGGTGAAGCCGGGTGATTCACCGACGCCGAGCAGCACCCGCAGCACGAAGAACTGCCACACACCGGTGACGAATCCGGTCAGCAGCTGCGCTGCCGAGAAGAGCATGGTCCCCAGCGACAACAGCCACCGGGAGCCGAAGCGATCGACGAACGGCCCCATGATCAACAGGGCGATGGCGTACGGCCAGGCGAAGATCGAGGAGATCGCGCCGTACGTCACCGGGTTGAGGTGGAACGAGGCGCGGATCTCCGTCGCACCGACAGCCAGAGCACTGCGATCGGAGTAGGCCAGGCTCAGAATGATCATCAGGAGCACGATCGCCGTCCAGGCCCGCCGGCGACGCCTGCGCTCCTCGTCCGGTGTGGTGTGCAGCAACAGACGCAGTGCCTCCTGGCTCTGTGTCGCCGACTCGGCCGCACCGGCTGGATCCGGGAGCTCGGGTTCGGTACTCGAAGCACTCATCTGGTTGACGTCCACCTCTCCGTGGTCCGACTAGCCCAGGACAGCATTTCCCTAATGTGAAACTTCGCTTCTGATTATCGGACAACATAAGCACGGCCGTGAGCGCTGTCAAGACACCGGAGAAAGATCACATGATCTTCAAGGCCCCAGCTCAATCAGGTCCTTCGAGCCGACTACTGCGGACCTAGGCCGAGGTTTGCAGAGGGTCTAGGCCGAGGTTTGCAGAGGGTCTAGGCCGAGGTTTGCAGAGGGTCTAGGCCGAGGTTTGCAGAATCGAGTCAGCCGTCGAAGCGGTAGCCCATGCCCGGTTCGGTGACGATGAACTTCGGATGGGCGGGATCGTCCTCGAGCTTGCGCCGCAGCTGCGCCGAGTAGACCCGCAGGTAGTTGGTCTCGGTGCGATAGCCCGGCCCCCAGACCTCGGTGAGCAACTGCTGGTGGGACACCAGGCGCCCCCGGTTGCGGACGAGCACCTCCAGGAAGTGCCACTCCGTCGGGGTCAGCCGGATCGCTCGACCGTCCCGGACGACCCTGCGGGCAGCAAGATCGATCTCCAGCGAGCCGGCGGTGACGACCGGCTCGCTCGCCTCGTCCGTCGGCTTGGAGCGACGGAGGTTGGCACGCAGCCGGGCCAGCAGTTCGTCCATCCCGAACGGCTTGGTGACATAGTCGTCCGCGCCGGCATCCAGCGCGGCCACCTTCTCGTCCGAGTCATGCCGTGCCGACAGCACGATGATCGGGACCCGTGACCAGCCGCGGATGCCCTCGATCACCTCGATGCCGTCCATGTCGGGCAACCCGAGATCGATGATCGCGAGATCGATCGGCCGTTTGGCGGCTGCCTCCAATGCCGCCACGCCGTTGCTGGCGGTGATCACGTCCCAGTGCCGGGCCCTCAGGTTGATCGACAACGCCTTGGCCAGCGCCGGTTCGTCGTCCACGATCAGCACGGTCGGCCCGGTCACGGGCGCTCCCCGCTCAGCGCCTCGTCGGCGACCTCGGGCATCGCCGGGTGCAGGCCCGCATCCGGAGCGGTGTCCGACACCGGCAGGCTCAGCACCATCGTCAGTCCCCCGCCCGGCGTATCGCGGGCCGTCAGCGACCCTCCGACCGCCTCCGCGAATCCCCGCGCCACCGCCAACCCCAGCCCCAGACCGCTGCTCTGCCGATGATCACCGACCCGTTGGAAGGCGTCGAAGATCCGCTCCTTGACATGATCATCGACACCGGGACCATGATCGATGATCTTGATCTCGATCACCTGCCGTTCGGCGGAGTCGCCCGCGAGTCCGGCCCGGAGCGTGATCGTGCCGGGTGCGTACTTCAGCGCGTTCTCCACGACATTTCCCAATGCGCGTTCGACAAGCCCCGGGTCGGTGTCGAGCAGCGGCAGGGTCTCGTCCACCTCGACCCTCAGCCGGTCCTGCGGTAGGTCGGCGATCGCCGGCCAGACGATCTCGTCGATGCTGGTCGGCTGCGACAGCGCCCGCGCGGTCCCCGACTGCAATCGGGACAGGTCGAGCAGGTTGTCCACGATCCGCTCCAGACGTACGGCGGCATGCTGCACCATGTCCAGCAACTGTTCCCGATCCTGCGGGCTGAAGTCCACATCCGGCTGCTGCAGACTCGTGACACTGGCCTTGATCGAGGCCAACGGGGTGCGCAGATCATGGGACACCGCCGCCAGCAGGGTCCGGCGCATGGCGTCGCCGGCCTCGAGCTTGCGCGCCTCCTCGGCACGCTGCTGGAGGCGTTCACGTTCCAAGATCACCGAGGTCTGGGCGGCGAACGCCTCCAGGACCCGCCGCGATCCGGCATCAAGATCAGGTCCGCAGATCGCCAGTCCGAGCGTCGGGCTGACCCGGATCTCGGTATCGGCCTCGGCCGGTGTCCGACAGACCGGATCCCCTGCGTGCTGGACGATCTGCCAGGCCGATCGCTCGTCCTGGCGTTCCAGCAGCGTCACCGAATCCAGTGCGAAGGTCGTCCGCAACTGCTCCAGGATGGCGGCGACCGTGTCCTGGCCGCGGATCACGCTTCCGGCCAGGATCGACAGGGTCTCGGCGTCGGCGTTGGCCCGGCGGGCCTGCTGGCTGCGTCGTGCCGCGGTGTCGACCACCGAGGCCACGGCCGCGCCGACGATCACCGTCACGACCAGTGCCAGAGCGTTCTCCGGTGCCGCGATGGTGAACGTGTGCACCGGCGGCGTACGGAAGAAGTTCAGCAGCAGCGACCCCCACACCGCCGCCAGTACCGCCGGCCACATCCCGCCCAGCAGCGCAACGCCCACGGTCGCGGCCAGCGACAGCAGTGCGTCGGTCGCCAGGCCGAGCGACAGCACCGGCAGGTTCTCCAGCAGTACCAGGGCAGGCGGCACCAGCCCGGCCGCGATCCAGCCGAGCACCTTGCGGCGGCGGCTGAGCAGATCCTTGCGTCGCGGCAGGCTGCCCCGGCGGGCCTGTTCGTGGGTGACCACGTGCACGTCGATCACGTCGCCGGCGCCGCCGACCACCGCACTGCTGACACTGCCGACCAACAGCGACTGCCAGGGCCGCTTGCTGCTCGCGCCGACGACGATCAAGGTGGCGTTGGCGCCGCGCGCGAAGTCGGTGATCGCCTCTGCGATGTTGTCACCGACGATCCGGTGGAAGGTGCCGCCGAGTTGCTCGGTCAGCGCCCGCTGGGCCTCCAGGGTTCCGGCCTGCCGGGACAGCAGTCCGTCGCTGCGGCTGACGTGTACCGCGATCAGCTCGCCGCCGACGCCGCGCTGGGCGATCCGCGCGCCGCGGCGGATGAGTGTCTCGCCCTCCGGCCCGCCGGGCAGCGCGATGACGATCCGCTCCCGCGCCGGCCACGGCTGGTTGATGCCGTGTTTGCTGCGATAGCTCGCCAGACCGGCATCCACCCGATCGGCGACCCAGAGCAGCGCCAGCTCGCGGAGCGCGCCGAGGTTTCCGGGCAGGAAGTAGTGGGACAGCGCACTGTCCGCCTGGTCCGGCGGATAGACGTTGCCGTGCTCCAGCCGCTTGCGCAACGACTCCGGCGACATGTCGACCAGTTCGATCTGGTCGGCGGCCCGCACGACGTCGTCGGGGATCGTCTCCTGCTGGCGAACGCCGGTGATCTCGGCGACCACGTCGTTGAGCGACTCGAGGTGCTGGACGTTGACGGTGGAGATCACGTCGATCCCGGCGGCCAGCAGTTCCTGGACGTCCTGCCAGCGTTTGGTGTTGTGGCCGGGCTCGACCGCCGGGATGGAATGGGCGAGCTCGTCCACCAGGGCGACCTCGGGACGCCGCTGGAGCAGCCAGTCCAGATCGAGTTCTGAGTAGCTGCCGCCGCGGTGGTCGATCATCCGCCGCGGCGCGATCTCCAGTCCGTCCAGCAGTTCGGCGGTGTGTGCGCGCCCGTGGGTCTCGACCAGGCCGACGACCACGTCCGTGCCGCGCGCCTGCCGTCGTCGTGCCTCGTCGAGCATGGCGTACGTCTTCCCCACCCCGGGGGCGGCACCGAGGTAGACCCGCAGCGCACCGCGTTTCATGCCTCCATTGTCCGCCGCCGGCCGCGGCCGGGGTCGCCGCTGCAGCGACGCCCCCGATCTTCTTGACGCGTTCTTGACGGACCGGCGCGTCCGTACGTCCTTCAGCCGGTCACTGGACCGGGAAGAGCACGTCCAGGCGGTCGGCCAGGTCGGCGGTCCACTCGACCTGGGTGGCCTCGTGGATGCCCTGCCACTGGGAGTCCTTGCTCGGCCCGACGATCGGCGCGGTGACGCTCGGGTGGTTGACCAGCCAGGCGAGCGCGAGTCCCGCCGGCGAGACACCGGTCTCGGCGGCGAGTTGGTCGAAGGCCCGGACCCGTTCCATCAGGTCCGGGTCGTCGAGGTAGGAGTCGGCACGCGACGCGACGCTGGCACGGCTGCCCGCAGCCGGGCGTTCGCCGTTGCTGTAGCGGCCGGCCAGGACGCCCGTCGCCAGCGGCGAATACGCCTCGTACGCCAGCCCTTCCGCCACCGCGATCGGGAGCACGTCCGTGTCGTCGCCGCGGACCAGCAGCGAGTAGGAGTTCTGGATGATCTCGGGCCGGGCCAGCCCGAGCCGGTCCGCGGTCTCCAGTGCTTCGGTCAGCTGGGCTGCGCTGACGTTGGACAGTCCGTACGCCTTGATGGTGCCGGTCTCGACCGCCTTGCTGAACACCGGCAGCCAGTCCTGCATCGGGGTCGTGGTGTCGATCTGGTGGGCGACGAAGAGATCCACATGCCCGAGGACCGCGATGCTGTGATCGAGCTGGCGCTGCACCCGCTCGGGGCTGAGGTCGGGCCCATTGGGAGTGATGCCGGTCTTGGTCTGGGTCAGCACGTCGGTGCCGGCATGCTCCCGGTTCCAGGTGCCGACCACGCGTTCGCTGGTGCCGCCGGTGTAGACGTCGGCGGTGTCCAGGATCTTGAAACCCTCACCGACCGCCCGGTCGATCAGCTTCAGTCCGTCCTCCTCGGACAGGCCCAGCCCGGGGCCGGTCGCGGCGGCGATCCCACCGATCCCGCCCGTGCCGAGCAGGAAGCGCCCGAACTGCTCCCGGCGTTCCTGGTGGGTGGATGCGGTCCAGGTCATGGTGTCCTCCTGTGCCCTGCGGGCAGTTGGTACGAAAATCGAACTCACTAGGTGGTGAGAACGTACCAGGGTGAGTTCGGAAACCAAACTCACCCCGAGAAGGCCCGGCTCACCTCACAGGCGCGGCGTGCCGCTCACCCCACTGGCGCAGGGCGATCAGCACCGGGGCGATGTCGCGGCCGGATTCGGTCAGGTGGTATTCGTCCCGAGGCGGGTGTTCGGAGTATTGCCGGCGCTCGACCAGCCCGGCTTCCTCGAGTCGTTTGAGCCGGAGGGCGAGGGTCTCCCGCGGGGCCCCGGTGTTGACCTGGATGTCGGAGAAGCGACGGACGCCGAAGTCGAGCTCGCGGAGCACGAGCAGACTCCACCGCTCGCCAACGATCGACAGTGCGTCGGCGATCGGGCAGACCCGCGGCCCACCGAGATTTGTCGGTCCAGAATCCTGACTCACTCGTCGAGGGTAGCTCGGGTCCGATGCCGCGGCCGGTACGCGACGGGTCCGCGATAGCGTTCTTCGCGGCCCGGCGAAGATCACCTTGTTGCCGCGCCTCTCCACGGTGTGACCAGCTGCGGCGCCCGGCGCCCAGGAAGGAACCATGCACGACGATCACGTGCTGCTCGAGAACCGAACCCGTCGCGTCCTGCTGGACCGCATCCTGCCAAGCGTGCACAGCACGATCGGCCAACTGCAGGTCGAGGCCTGGAA
>Ga0164242_10005550_pt1 | contig 14034 bp, 4 predicted proteins | sample OricomgcompostMG_FD_108783 | JGI IMG/M metagenome (GOLD analysis project Ga0164242, IMG submission 108783) | Miracle-Growth compost microbial communities from Emeryville, California, USA - Original compost - Miracle growth compost (MG) ...
ATCACCTGAATGGCTGTAAACGAATGGGTTGGAATTAGCATTTGATTCAATAGAATTACAAGCTACTTCATCCATATCACAGTAGGAAGATTTCTACAACTAAAGGTAGTTTCATAAGTAAATGAGCTGAGGACAATAAGTTATTTAAATACGCAATCTGTTATCTTTTTAACAGCCTTCAAATAGAAAAGTTGTTTGCAAGTTAATGGGCGAATTAACGCAGATGACCTCAAGATTATAAAGAAGTTGAAAAGTCCAGCTCTCCCCAATTTTGTCATACAAACAAATATTATCTCCATTTCTGATCGAAACATTATTTTTTGAAATTCGGGGCGCTTTAACTGCAAATTTGTTAATGTATGATAAAATTTTGCCGAAAAGCCCCCCTTTTATTACCATTTTACCCCTTAAATGTTAAAATCTGACTGTTAATTTTGGCTTAACGATTAGGGAATGGAAATTGAATAAGGTAACAGAACGATTGCAATTTCTCCTAAAAAGAATCACACTAAATCAAATCAATGCTCAAAATGATTAATGGCAAGGCATCACTTAGGAGGCTGTTCATTATTCATATTTCACTTCTAATTGTTTCAGAAATTAAACTGATTTCTGATTGTTCAGGGTTAAAAACTTTTATTTTTTAAACTTCAATCAATGCTAAAAAAGAATGCACGGCCACAAGACAAGATGTTTTGTAGGCTTTTTAAGCGTCAAGGCTACTATTATTTGGGGAGCCTTTTGGTTTTTCTTTTAATCTCTGTAGCAGGGATTTCCCAGTCAAGGATGATTGCAGGTCAGGTAATGGATGAACATGGTGTTCCCATTGCAAGCGCATCTGTAAAGATTGCCGGATCGCCGGGTGGTTCTGTGACAGATGATCTGGGTAAATTTGAATTGAAATTATCACCTCCTGCAACGCTTATAGTTTCCAGTCTGGGGTATGTTACTCAGGAAATTAAGGTTACTGATCAAAGTGAGTTGGAAATTCACTTAAAAGCAAACGATGATAATAAGCTAGGAGAAGTAATCGTGGTCGGATATGGCACTCAGAAAAAAACAGACGTAACTGGGGCAGTCACCTCTGTTTCTGCGGACAGGTTATCGAAAATTCCAGTTACGAATGTTATGCAGTCGGTGGAAGGAGCGGTTCCTGGGCTGACCGTGACCTCGACTTCAGGTGTTCCGGGAAGTTCACCATCATTATTAGTAAGAGGGCAAAATTCCATAACCGCAGGTTCAGGTCCATATATTATAGTGGACGGGATTCCATTAATCAAAACTGTCGGTTCTTCTTTGAATGATATCAATCCAAATGATATTGAATCCATAGTAGTCTTAAAAGACGCTTCTGCCACAGCGATTTATGGAACTCAGGGCTCCAATGGAGTAATCCTTGTAACTACAAAAAGAGGCAAAACTGGCAAGCCGCAGATTCGATACAATGGATATACAGGCATTGAGAATATCGCCCATGTGCTTCAACCCAGGGATGGAGCGTCCTATGTTCAGAAATATGCCGATTATATGACAGCCACAGGTCAAACTCAGACCAGCCCGGTCCCGAATTATGGTGAACTAGATAATTATAATAATGGTACAACAACAGACTGGATCAAAGAAGCAACTCGTACAGGAATTCTTCAGGATCATAATCTGAGCGTTTCTGGCGGGACGGATAACGTACGCTATTATTTTGGTGGAGAATACCTGAAACAAAAGGGAGTTGTGGAAGGATATCAATATCATAGAGCCAGTTTCCGGTCTAATCTGGATGTCAAAATCACCGATTTTCTCAAAGTAGGAACCTCCTCTTTTTTTACAGCTAATGATTATGGTGGTGGCCGTGCCAATTTGCTTAATGCGACGGCAATGAGCCCATATGGCAATGAATATAATGATGACGGAAGCTATGCTATATTCCCGATGTATCCAGAGTTATTGTATACCAATCCATTAGTAGGTCTGACTACTTCAAATATGAGTAAGACTGTAAATATTAATGCCAATGCTTATGCTGAAGTTGATTTAGGAGGGCTGCTCAAAGGTTTAAGGTATCGACTGAATGCAGGGTATATTTATTTCCCTGAAAGATATGCAACCTATACGGGTAGAGCGGCAAATGATATGCTGGGTACTGCTAGTGTGACAAATGCACACACCTCTAATTATACAATAGAAAACCTATTGTATTATAATGCTGATTTTGGGAAAAATCATTTAGACTTTACGGGTCTTTACAGTGCACAGCAACGAAAATACATGACCACTACAGCAGGAGCTAAGGGTTTCGTCAACGATGTGCTGACATATAATAATCTTGGGGCTGGTGCAACTCAGACCAGCTCATCCTATAGCGACAAATATGGCTTGAATTCACAAATGGTCAGAGTTAATTATAATTATGACAGCCGCTATCTGCTGACACTTACTGCTCGCCGTGACGGATCTTCAGTATTTGGAGCCAATACGAGCAAATATGGAATATTTCCCTCTGCAGCTTTTGGCTGGAATATTTCTAATGAGTCATTTATGAAATCCGTTGATTTTGTAAACAATTTAAAGCTGAGGGTTTCCTATGGTAAGACAGGTAACGAGGCGGTAGGTGTGTACAAAACCATTACCACTGACAATTCCATTCGGCAACCATTTGACGGAATCAGTACGATTGGCGTTGTTGCAGGAAATCTAGGCAATGATAATTTGCATTGGGAATCCACCAAAACCTTTAACCTGGGATTAGATTTTAGCTTATTCAATCACCGAGTAGATGGAACCATAGATTACTATAATAATAAGACTTATGGCTTACTTTTAAGCCGCAGCCTGCCAATTATTACCGGATACAGCTCCGTGCTTGACAACATTGGCAAAACATCAAATAATGGTCTGGAAATCAGTTTGAATACTAAAAATGTAGAATTGGAAAAGTTTGGCTGGGAGACCTCCCTTTCTTTTTCCACTAATAAAAATAAGATTGTTGATTTATATGGAGATGGAAAGGATGATTTAGGAAATCGCTGGTTTATCGGCCATCCAATTGGGGTTATTTACGATTATAAATTGGAAGGAGTATGGCAGGAAGGTGAAGATCCATCTAATCAGGATCCTGGTGCTAAACCCGGTGACCTGAAATTCGCGGACCTGAATGGAGATCATCAGATAACAGCAGAAGATAAATCAATTCTTGGCCAGACGACTCCTAAATGGACTGGAGGCATGACCAATACCTTTCACTATGGTAATTTCAGTTTAAGGGTTTTTATACAGACCGTACAAGGAGTATTGAAAAACAATCCTGATCTGAATTATGCAGATGAAACAGGAAGGCGTAATACGCCCGAGGAAGTTGGCTATTGGACACCTGAAAATAAGAGTAATACGAGGCCTTCTTTGGCTTATAATAATACGCGGGGATATGGGTATCCTTCCAATGCGAGCTATACCCGCTTGAAGGATGTAACGCTTAGTTATGTCTTTTCACAGTCCTTGTTAGATAAATGGAATTTGGGAGGACTGACATTTTATGTAAGTGGAAGGAATCTGATTACCAATACAGATTGGATTGGCTGGGATCCGGAATCCAATTACTCAACAAGAGGCTCAGGAGACTGGGTAAATAATTATCCAGTGACCAGGTCCTTTGTATTCGGAATGAATATCTCTCTAAAATAAATAGCGTAAAATCATTATCATGAAAAAATTATTAATCATATTCGGACTGACGGGATGCATTTTTAGCATGTGGTCATGCCATAAAAGTTTCCTTGAGGAGACACCTCAGTCTTCTTACACTCCTGTTACACTAAAGGATTCTCTGGGTTTTCAGGCGGCTTTGGTTGGTTTATACAATCAACTTGAAAATTATTATTCATGGTCGTCCAGACAAGGTTGGCCAAGTGTCTGGCAGGTGGGGACAGATGTAGCCAATGCCACAGCTAATCAGGAAGGAGTAGAGATACCCTATTATAATTATGGAGAACTTACTTCTACTGATGTAGCTTCACAGCATATCTGGACCTTAAATTATCAGATGATTAATCTGACAAATATTATTCTTGATAATGCGGAAGCATCTGATTTAACAGGTATATCAGAAAATAATAAAAAAGCCATTGAAGCAGAAGCAAAATTTTTCCGTGCCTTCGCTTATAATTATCTGGCTACTTTATACGGAGGGGTACCTTTGGTCACACATGCGCTTGCCGGGCCTAAAACCGATTTTACAAGAGCAAGTCTGGATTCAGTAAATCAGTTAATAATTGCTGATCTGGAATATGCAAAGGTGAATTTGCCGGATATTGAAGATGTTCCAAGTAATACCAATGGAAAAATGTACGGCCGGGCCAATAAGTTCATGGCTATGCAATTATTGGCGAAGGTGTATTTACGTTCAGGTCAGCCCGCCTTAGCAGAAGAAAATACAAAAGCTATCATTAATAGCGGAAGATTCAGCCTTGTAACCAAGCGCTATGGGGTTAAATCAGAACAAGCGGGTGACCCTTTTTCTGATATGTTTGTATATGGCAATGAGCGCAGAAACCAAGGTAATACGGAAGCCATCTGGGTACTAGAACTTGAAAATCCAAGTTCAGTTGTTGGCGGAGTATCGGATAATCCACAACAGCGCAGGGTCTGGGGAGCAGCCTATTACAATATAAGTGGGATGGTTATTTGTGATTCATTAGGAGGTAGAGGGATTGCTAGACTTCGTTTGAGTAATTGGGTGTTATATGGCCTTTATCAAAATGAGGATATGCGAAATTCTCAGTATAATATCCGCAGACGTTATTACTATAATGACCCAACAAATGCAAATTATGGAAAGATGGTTCCCTTTACAGGACCAGATACTTTATTTAAGATCTGCCCAAGCACCACCAAATGGGGGCAGTATGATCCAAATGATGATTTTGGTTATGCAATGATCAAAGATTTTATTTTGATGAGATTAGGAGAGACCTATTTATTACAGGCTGAGGCACAATTTGACCAAGGAAAATTAGCAGATGCTGCAGCGAGCATCAATGTACTTCGAGCCAGAGCTTTTGAAGATTACCCCACAGAGGGCAAAGTCGCTTCAGGTGATATCACCATGGATTTTATTCTGGACGAAAGAGCCAGGGAATTGATAGGTGAGGAAAATAGAAGAATGACACTCATGCGAACCAAGACATTGGTAGAGCGGGTGAACCGATTGAACCTTAATGATGCGCAACACCCAGTTACCGGTGTTAGTCAAACGAACCTCTTGCTTCCGATTCCTTTAGATGAAATTCAGCTAAATAAGGATGCCGTCCTGGATCAAAATCCAGGTTACAATTAATATTATGGGATAGATTTGAAAATTTTTGTTTACAAAGAATAGTCTTAATATTTATTTGTAATTCAATCAGTTATTCGTTTATAAACGGTTTAATTAGAGATAAAATAAGGATTGCCACATATCTTAGGTATGTGGCAATTTTTCATTACAGTTAAATATTTTCAGGTGTTCAGTTACAGATGAAACTCTATGTATTTATTTATTTTTAATATATAGTGTGTTTTTTATAAGAATACTATCATTGTATTTAAATGGAAATGTATATATTTTTTTGTTTTTATTTTAAATATTTGTCAATTGTACAAATATTGTCTATCTTCGAAATCGCGATGAACCAAAATTGGCTATGCTGATTTTAAGCTGCATAGACAACCATCAAAATCAGGTAAAATACGCGACTGTGGAAAAAACGGTTGATTAACGAAGGCAATAATGAGATTTTTGATTAAAAATCATACCACAGAAAAGCGGTTAAATCAAATTGTGTTTATCGCAAACTATTGACATTTAATTAATTGTATTGAATTTTGGCTGGAAATTTCTTGTAGAAATTATCTGCCAGGGCTTATTTGAGATTCATTAATATTTGTCAATTGTACAAATATATTGATCTTTTGAATGGAGGAACAATATGTTTGAGGCAGTTAATTGATTAATAAGGGCAATCAACAAAAAATGAGAAAATACGTAAGGTTAACGGCAATTTTAATTTTATGCGGCTGGCTGAGCAGCCTGCGTGCACAAACGGATTTTAAATCATGGGCCGGGACACCCCCTATGGGGTGGAATAGTTGGGATGCATATGGCCCGACGATTACCGAACCAGAGGTAAAGGCGAATGCGGATTATATGGCTAGCCATTTAAAAGCCTCCGGCTGGCAATATATTGTTGTGGATATTCGCTGGTATGTATCCAATGATAAAGCAGGCGGATACAATCAAACGGATCCTATTTATAATCTGGATAAATATGGAAGATATATACCTGCCGTAAACAGATTTCCATCCGCAAAAGATGGAAAAGGGTTCAAGGCATTGGCTGATTACATTCATGCTAAGGGACTAAAGTTTGGCATTCATATTATGCGTGGGGTACCTAAAGAGGCTGTTGCAAAAAAAATGCCTATTAAAGGTACCAGTTATACGGCGGATCAAATCTATAGCCCGGAAGGACAATGTGAATGGCTGAAGGATAATTATACCATTGACAGCACAGCTGCTGGAGCCCAGGCTTATTACAATTCCATTTTGGAACTTTATGCCAGCTGGGGAGTGGATTTTATCAAGGTAGATGACCTTTCCAGGCCTTATCATCAGGCCGAAATTGAGATGATTAGAAAAGCAATCGACAAGACCGGCCGGCCCATTGTATTTAGCACTTCTCCCGGAGAGACACCTATATCGGCAGCTATTAATGTCGGACAAAATGCCAATATGTGGCGCATGGTGGATGATGTCTGGGATACCTGGCCACATATAACCCATTTAATGAAAGTAGCAGAACAGTGGTATCCTTATATTAAACCCGGAAACTGGCCGGATTGCGATATGATCCCCCTGGGGAGAATCTCTATCAGAGGAGAAAGAGGAGCGGACCGAATGACTCGCCTGACTAAGGATGAGCAGTATTCTTTGATGAGTTTCTTTTTGATTTTCCGATCTCCTTTAATGTTTGGTGGGGATTTGCCAAGCCTTGATACATTTACCTCCGGCCTTTTAACCAATAAGGCTGCGCTTAAAATGCACAAGGAAGGTACTCAGGTCAAAGAACTTTATCAAAAAGATGGCCGTTTGGCTGTGACTTCAATTAATAGTAAGACCGGAGAGCGCTACCTTGCTCTATTTAATATCTCTGACAGTGTAAAACCTTTGACACTGTCCGTTAGCTTGGCAGATCTGGGCCTGAAAAAAGCCACACTGACTAATATCTGGACAGGTAGAAAAGAAGGAAAAATTATTAAAACCATACAGGTCAGTCTGGCTCCTCACGCCTGTAAATTATATAGCTTACAATAATTAAAAAGAAATGCGCTTATTTAAGAAATTAGCATTTGGGTTAATAACGTGTATACCTTTAATGGCATGGCCTGGGAATTCTCATGCCCAAAATGAACCTGCTCGTGAAAATAAGCCCGATGCAGGTTACTTATTTGCCTATTTTGAAGGCAAAGGTACCAATCAGGAAGCCTTGCGTTTTGCGGTAAGTCAGGACGCTGTTCATTGGAAAGCACTGAATAACAATAATCCTGTGATTGGCTCTGATTCGATCTCTGCTACTGGAGGTATCCGGGATCCGCATATATTAAGAGGAGAAAAGGCGGATGGTTATTTCCTGGTGGCCACAGATATGAATACTCGGAAAAACGGTTGGGATTATAATCCTGGCATTGTTATGCTTCATTCAAAAGATTTATTGAATTGGAGTCATAGCAAAATAGAACTTTCCAAGCAATATCCTAAGAAATTTGCAAATATCAAATGGGTCTGGGCTCCGCAGACTATTTTTGATCCAAAAGTCAATAAATACCTGGTGTATTTTACAGTTCGGTTTAAGGACAACGAAAAACTGGATTTTTATGCCGCCTATGCCAATAAAGACTTTAGCGGATTTGAAGGCACTCCCAAATTGTTATTCAGTCCGGAATTTGGAGGCATAGATGCTGATATTATATACAAGAATGGGCTTTATCATTTTTTCTTTAAAGGCAATACCAAAAATGCAGCGGGCAAAGAAATTAAAAATGGCATTAAGCAGGCGACTAGTCAGAAGCTCTGGGGACCTTGGAAAGAATTACCGGGCTATATAGACGCTTTTGCTGATAAAGATACCAGTGTTGAAGGGTCCAGTGTTTTTAAACTAAACGATAAAGACTCCTATGTGCTGATGTATGACCTGTATGGAGTGGGCAAGTATGCCTATCAGACATCGGCTGATTTAAACAATTTTTCAAAGGAACCAGCCTATTTTACCAAAGACTTTAATCCAAGACATGGCAGTGTTATCTCTATAAGCAAAGCAGAAGCTCGCCTACTGCAGTCCAAATGGAAAGGAGTGCCTGCTGATTTATTAAGACCCAATGAAACCGGTGATCTTTATCATTTTACTTCGAACGGAAATCCTATTGTTACTCATGAATTTACAGCTGATCCGGCAGCTTTGGTAACAGGAGACACGATGTGGTTATTTACGGGAAGGGATGCAAATGGAGGTCAGACCGGATATCATATGAGAGAATGGCTGGCATTTTCTTCGACAGATATGCATCACTGGACAGAATACCCAACGCCCATGAAATCAGCTGATTTTGACTGGGCAAAGAGTAAGGCCGCCTGGGCGGGTCAGGTAATTCCTAGAAATGGTAAATACTATTGGTATTTCTGTACCAATTGGTCTGGAATCGGGGTAGCAGTGGCAGACCGCCCTGAAGGCCCGTATAAAGACGCCATCGGTAAGCCATTATTGACTAATAAGGATTGTTTTGCCTCTTCTCACGGATGGGCTTGCCTGGATCCGAGTGTTTTCATAGACGATGATGGACAGGCCTGGCTCTTTTGGGGGAACAGAGAGTGTTATTATGCCAAGCTAAAGAAAAATATGACCGAAATTGACGGTCCGGTCAAGCAGATGATGTTTCCTGGTTTTGAATTTACGGAAGCGGTCTGGATGCATAAGTATAAAGGGAAGTATTATCTGAGTTATTCTACGGGATTCCCTGAGAAAACGGCCTATGCCATGGCGGATAATATTGAAGGGCCATATGTTTATAAAGGGATAATCAATGAACTGGCCGGTAATTGTAACACAAATCATCACGCAATCCTGGAATTTAAAGGGCAATGGTATTTTATTTATCATAATGGAGGTGTGGAACCTGATGGTGGCAGTTTTAGCAGATCAGTCTGCTCTGAATTTTTGAATTATAACCCAGATGGAACTATCCAGAAGATTCAAATGACGACCGCTGGTACGGATCCCGGATTTGTACCCTTTGATAATAAGAATAATCCGGTATTAAAAGGATTTTATGCGGATCCGGATATCATTTATTCTTATAAGGATAAAAAATATTATCTCTATCCGACAAGTGACGGTTTTACCGGCTGGAGTGGAACTTATTTTAAAGCTTTTAGCTCTGACAACCTGAAAGAATGGAAAGATGAAGGTGTTATTCTGAATTTGAAAAAGGATGTATCCTGGTCCCATACCAATGCCTGGGCACCCACTATGATTGAGAAGAAAACCGCAAAGGGTTATCAATACTTTTATTATTTTGTAGCGGGTCAACAAATCGGTGTAGCGAGTTCAGATAGTCCTACCGGTCCGTTTAAGGATAGTGGTAAGCCGTTGATACCCAAGGAAACCAAGGGTGGGCAGGCTATTGATCCTGCCGTATTTCATGATCCGGTAAGTGGTAAAGATTATTTGTATTGGGGCAATGGCTATTTAAAAGTGGCTGAACTAAGCGAGGATATGGAAACCTTAAAGGAAGGAAGCCTTAAGGTGATTACCCCTGACCATACTTTCAGGGAAGGAGCTTATGTCTTTTATAGAAATAAAAGGTATTATTTTATGTGGTCGGAAAATGACACCAGAAGTCCGGATTATAGAGTACGGTATGGTTATTCGGATAGCCCGGATGGTCCCATTACCATTCCTAAAAATAATCTGATTTTACAGAAAAGTCCGGAAAACGGTATTTATGGAACCGGACATAATTCTGTAATCCAGGTGCCTGGTAAAGATCAGTGGTATATCGTCTATCACCGGTTTCACAGGCCAACCGGAATACATATGGGAGACGCTGCAGGCTATAATAGAGAAGTGTGTATTGATGCATTGGAATTTAATCCGGATGGTAGTATAAAACCTGTTATCCCAACTTTGTAGATTAATTGCTAATGAATAGTTTGTTGTGTATAGCAATTGAAATCACGTAATGGAACCTAAAAGAATCTATATATTATATTCGTTACTGCTCTTTTTCGTGATATTGAGCAGTGTTAGCCATGTATATGCACAGCCAAAGCCTTTAAAGGACGGGAATATCCAAAAGCAGGGAATTGGCGTGGATACTTTGTCTTTTGAGAATATTGGTGTAGAGGACGGACTTTCCAATAATGCTGTAACTTGTTTGATGCAGGATCACTATGGACTCATTTGGATGGGTACCTATGATGGCCTCAATCGTTATGATGGTGCTAATTTTGACGTATTCAGAAACAAACTCAGTGATAGTTTTTCTGTCATAAATAATCACATTACTGTATTAAAGGAAGGTAAATCCGGCATTATTTGGGTTGGGACTCAAATGGGTTTTGCTCAATTTGATTATGCGGATTTTAAGTTTCATACTGCTTATTATAGGCCATATGGAGAGAATAGCGCATTAAAAACCACAGCTAGAGTAAAGGATATATTGGCTGATAGCCTGGGTAATGTACTTGTCGCCACGGAAAATTACGGACTTTTATTTAAATCTTCCAGACAAAGGATTTTTAGTCAGGTGCTGCTCAATGGGAAATCAAGTTTAAATATAACTGCAATCAGTCCTTTTAGGAATAACAGTTATTTAGTGTATATAAAGGATCAAGGACTCTTCAGGTTTGATGGGGATAAATGTAGTTTAACCCCGATGGCAATTAATATGCCGGTTGCTACCAGATTACTTTATGAGCCGGAAGAAGGACAATTGCTCATTGGCTCAGAAGAAGGGTTATTTAAGTACGAATTGGCCACAAAAAAAATTAGCCTTTATTGTCAAGCATTATCAAGATCGAATATTACACATCTTTTAAGGGATAGGAAAGGTGTGTTATGGATATCAACTGACGGCAACGGGGTGGCGGTATTATCAAACGTAAATAATCCGGATAAAGACCTACAGTTTATTAAGGCTGGTCGGGAAAAGAATCAGTTAAAGAGTGCAGCGGTTTATGGTGTTTTTGAGGATCATAAAGAAAGAAAATGGATAGCTACTTTAAGAGGCGGTGTCAGTTTATTGAAAACCGGGAGTTCCGCGTTCAAAACATTCAGCAAAGATGATTTTAATCCTGCTTCATTAGTCAGTAATTTTATTCTTTCATTCTGCGAGGATAAAGCTCATAATGTCTGGATTGGTACGGATGGTGGCGGTATTAGTTATTGGAATCCGGTTACCAACCAGTTCAAAAATTATGTTCATAAACAAGATGATCCTGGTTCCATTAGTGGAAATTATATTGTCAGTATCATAAAAGATTATAAGAATGACATATGGATTGCCTCTTTCAATGGAGGTATTGATCGGTTAACACCAGGTAGCAATCAGTTTACACATTATGTCTGCTATAATCCTTATAAAAACAGTTACGCGAAGAATTTTTGGAAACTCTTTGAGGATAGTAGGCACCGTATATGGTTGGGCTCCACATTGGGTGATGTTTTATTTAAATTTAATTCGGAAAAAAATAAATTTGAAGTATTTGATACAACGTTGATCAATATTCATACGATGTATGAAGATACAAAAGGCAATATCTGGCTGGGGAATTATGATCAACTGATTAAATTGGATACACTTCATAATAATCATGAATATATACATGTAGGTTTTCCCGTCAGGTCTATTATTGAAGATGATCAAAATAGACTTTGGGTAGGTACAGAAGGCGGTGGGTTAATGTTGTATGATGCTAAAAATGAAAGTTTTAAAAGTTACACAATGGACGACGGCTTTTCAAGCAATTCCATTTTGAACCTACTCAAAGATAAAAAAGGAAGGATTTGGTGCAGCACCTATAACGGGCTGAGTGTGTTTGATCCGAAAAGTAAATCTATATACAATTACCATGATCATGATGGCTTGCAAAGCAATCAGTTTAGTTATAACGCGGCCCTTGCCTTGAGTAATGGAAATTTTTTATTTGGAGGAGTTGCCGGGTTTAATGAATTTACACCTGAAGAGGTTAATAAAGTAGCTCCTTCGGTCCGGGTATTGATTACCAGTTTTAAAGTCAACAATGTGCCTGTGGAACAAAGTGGTTTTTTGCCTAAGGGCAGTTCTGCTGTTGATTTTACTTCTATTACAACACCTTTTAATCAGGCAAGCTTTCAGATTCGCTTTGCGGCCTTAAATTATGATGCACCAACTAGTGTACAATATGGATATTATCTGGAAGGTTGGGATAAAGCCTGGACATATATTGGTAATAACCACAATATATCTTATTCCAGACTAAATGAAGGCGAATATATTTTGCATTTAGCAGTACTGCAGCCAGATGGAAAGCCACTTCTTTCGACAGAAAGAATTCTAGAAATTCGAGTCTTGCCACCGTGGTATCGTAGCTGGTGGGCCTATCTGATTTATTTACTGGCAGTTGTTGGTTTAATTTACGCCTATCAGAAGTATAGACAACGACGTACAAAACTTTTATATGAAATGAAGCTCACCCGCATGAACGCCAATGCGGAACGGGAATTGAATGAAAGAAAAATTGCCTTTTTTACTAATATTTCGCATGAGTTCAGAACGATGTTGACACTTATCATTAATCCTATAAAGGAGTTAATGGAACATGCGGATGAAACAGGACAGCCCGAAACGGTAAGAACTGCCTATAAAAATTCAAGAAGAATGCTGGGACTTATTGGCCAGTTATTGTTATTTAGAAAGGCAGATAGAGAAGAAACGCAACTCCATATTTCTAAACTGAATCTAGAGGAATTGTGTAGGGAAGTGTTTGATAGTTTTGCTTATCAGGCAAAAAGCCAGCAGATTGATTATCGATTTGAAGTAAAAGAGTTGTATCCTAATAAAGTTTATGAAGGTGATATAGCTAGCGGTCTTTTTGAGCGAGATGCCTTGGAAATTTATGGGGATCAGGAAAAAATAGAGATTTTATTATTTAATTTGATTTCCAATGCCTTTAAATATACGGCCCCCAAAGGACGAATTATTTTGAGCTTGGAAGAACGTGCAACAGATGTTTTAATAAAATTAGAGGACACTGGCAAGGGTATCGCAGCTCAGGAAAAGGAAAAGGTGTTTCAGAAATTCTACCAACGTCATGATAGTGGAGAAAGAGCCAAGCCAGGTTTTGGAATTGGTTTGTTTTTGGTAAAGGAGTTTGTTGGATTACATCATGGAACTGTCACTTTAGACAGTGTCGTTGAAAAGGGTACATCTTTTATTATAGGACTTCCTAAAGGAAAAGATCACTTTGCAGGAGAAATGATTCATGAATCTGTGGAACAAAGTAATGGCCTTGCAGAGGATATGCTGGATAAGGAAGCGTTGTTAGACTTTGAACAACAACAACAAGGCCCATCTTTATATGTTTCAAAGGAAAACAGTACTTCTTTTAAGGATAAAGACGAAAGCCAGGTAGAGCTTGTGTCTGATCGTCAAAGAATTCTGATTGCAGATGATAACAGAGAAATTAGGACCTTTGTTTCCAGTCTTTTCAAAGGCTATGAGGTAATGGTTGCTGAAGACGGAAACAGGGCCTGGGAATTGATTCGGGATAAAATACCTGATTTAGTCATTTTGGATCTTATAATGCCTGGAATGACAGGGGATAATATCTGTAAATCTTTAAAATCTGATGAAAAACTCAGTCATATTCCTGTTGTTATTCTTACTGCGGAGGAGTCTTCTGATATAAGGCTAAGATGTGTGGAAGCAGGGGCGGATGACTATATTACAAAGCCATTCGAGAAAGAATTA
>Ga0164242_10005551_pt1 | contig 14034 bp, 13 predicted proteins | sample OricomgcompostMG_FD_108783 | JGI IMG/M metagenome (GOLD analysis project Ga0164242, IMG submission 108783) | Miracle-Growth compost microbial communities from Emeryville, California, USA - Original compost - Miracle growth compost (MG) ...
GCGATCGCCGTCGTGGGCGAGACCAACCGGGCGCCGTTCGACCTGCCCGAGGCGGAGTCCGAGCTGGTCGGCGGGTTCCACACCGAGTATTCGTCCTTCAAGTTCGCCATGTTCTTCCTGGCCGAGTACATCAACATGGTCACCGTCTCGGCGCTGGCCGCGACGCTGTTCCTCGGCGGCTGGCGTGCGCCGGTGCCGATCTCGCTGTGGCACGGCGCGAACTCCGGCTGGTGGCCCGTCCTCTGGTTCGTCATCAAGGTCGTCATCGCGCTGTTCGTGTTCGTCTGGCTGCGCGGCACGCTGCCCCGCCTGCGCTACGACCAGTTCATGGCGCTGGGCTGGAAGACGCTGATCCCGATCAACCTGGTCTGGATCCTCGCGGTCACCGCGATCCACGTGCTGCGTGACCGCGGCTGGCCGGCCTGGCAGGCGACGCTGCTGCCGCTCGCGATCGTCCTGCTCGTCGTGGTCGTCCCGGCGCTGATGATCTACGAGGGCGCGGCGGCCCGGAAGCAGGCCCAGCGCGTCGCCGACGACGAGGACGCCGCCGCCGAGCTGCCGACGTTCCCGATCCCCCCGATGGACCTGGTGGTGCCTACCGCCCGTCCGAAGGCGATGGCCTCTGCACCGGCCTCTGCCTCGGCCCGCACGCCCTCGGCACTCGAGGAGAGAGACGACAGCGATGGCTGAGAAGACTGGACCGGGCTCGAACGAGCCGGTCGGGACGATCAGTGGCTTCGGTCAGGGCTTCGGCCTCACCTTCGCCACGATGTTCAAGAAGACGTTCACCTACCAGTACCCGTTCGAGGTGCGCCCGACCGCGCCGCGCTACCACGGCCGGCACGTGCTGAACCGCCACCCGGACGGGCTGGAGAAGTGCGTCGGCTGCGAGCTGTGCGCCTGGGCCTGCCCGGCCGACGCGATCTACGTCGAGGGCGGCGACAACACCGCCGAGGAGCGGTACTCGCCGGGTGAGCGCTACGGCAAGGTGTACCAGATCAACTACCTGCGCTGTATCTTCTGCGGGCTCTGCGTCGAGGCCTGCCCGACGCGGTCGCTGACGATGAGCAACGAGTACGAGCTCGCGCTCGACGACCGGCAGCAGCTGATCTACACCAAGGAGCAGCTGATGGCTCCGCTGCTGCCCGGCATGGAGGCCCCGCCGCACCCGATGCGCCTGGGTGAGGACGAGAAGGACTACTACGCCGCCGCGTCGCAGGCCCCGCTGCAGCAGGGCGAGCCGATGAGCACCGCGAACGTCGCCGGCCGGCCCATCACCGGTACCGCGATCGAGGTCGGAAGGCACCACGGATGAGCAACCTTCTGCTCGCCGCCGGCGAGCTGCACAACGGCCAGGTGCCGCTGGGCGAGGCGATCGCGTTCTGGATCCTCGGCCCGATCTCGGTGCTCGGTGCGCTCGGCACGGTGCTGCTGCGCAACGCGGTGCACTCGGCGCTGTCGCTGGTCGCGACGATGTTCAGCCTCGGTGCGTTCTACCTGATCGAGCAGGGCCCGTTCCTCGGCCTGGTACAGATCATCGTCTACACCGGCGCGATCATGATCCTGTTCCTGTTCGTGCTGATGCTGATCGGCCGCGACTCGTCCGACTCCTTGGTCGAAACGCTGCGCGGCCAGCGGTGGGCGGCGGCGCTGTTCGGGATCGGGTTCGCGGTGCTGGTCGCGGTCACGATCAGCCGCACGTTCATCGGCATCAAGCCGGTGAACCTCGACGCGGCCAACGCGCACGGCAAGAACGTCCAGTCGATCGCGCAGTTGCTGTTCACCCGCTACCTGTTCGCGTTCGAGCTCACGTCCGCGCTGCTGATCGTCGCCGCTGTGGGCGCGATGGTGCTGGCGCACATGGAGCGCGACGAGCCGCGGCCCACGCAGAAGCAGCTGGCCCGCGAGCGCATCAAGTCCGGCCGCCCGCAGCCGCTGCCCGGCCCGGGTGTGCTCAGCTCCGGCAACTCGATCGGCACGCCCGGCCTGCTGCCGGACGGCTCGATCCTGCACGAGTCCCTGATGGTCGGCGCGCCGCCCAAGGAGTTCGCGCCGTCCGAGTACGAGCGTGACCGCGAGCAGCGCGAGCTGGGCCCGCGTCCGGTCGTCGACGGCGAGGAGAGCTGACCATGTCTCCCACTTACTACCTGGTGCTGTCCGCGCTGCTGTTCACGATCGGCGCAGTGGGCGTGCTGGTGCGCCGCAACGCGATCGTCGTGTTCATGTGCGTCGAGCTGATGCTCAACGCGGTGAACCTGACGCTGGTCACGTTCTCGCGCATCAACGGCAGCCTGGACGGCCAGATCATGGCGTTCTTCGTCATGACGGTCGCCGCCGCCGAGGTCGTCGTCGGCCTCGCGATCATCATGTCCATCTTCCGAACTCGCAGGTCCGCATCGGTCGACGATGCCAACCTGCTGAAGTACTAGAAGGGATCTCGGTGGAGACGACTGCGACTGGTATCCAGTCGGCAGCCTGGCTGCTGATCGCGATCCCGGCGATCTCGGCCCTGATCCTGTTGACGGCCGGCAAGTACGCGGACAAGTGGGGCCACTACCTCGGCGCTGTGGTGCCGGTCGGCCTGTTCGTGTTCTCGCTGTTCCTGTTCTTCTCGGTCAAGGGCCAGCACAACCGGTTGATCGACGACCACCTGTTCACGTGGATCAACGCGGGACGGTTCCAGGTCGCCGCGGGTCTGTTGATCGACCCGCTGGCGCTGACGTTCGTGCTGCTGATCACCGGCGTCGGTGGGCTGATCCACATCTACGCGCTCGGCTACATGGCGCACGACCCCGGGCGACGCCGCTTCTTCGGCTACTTCAACCTGTTCGTCGCGGCGATGCTGCTGCTCGTCACGGCCGACGGCTACCTGCTGATGTACGTCGGCTGGGAGGGCGTGGGTGTCGCGTCCTACCTGCTGATCAGCTACTACTTCGACCGCAACTCCGCGGCGACGGCGGGCAACAAGGCGTTCTACTCCAACCGCGTCGGTGACGTCGGGCTCTCGCTCGCGATCATGCTGATGTTCTGCTACTTCGGCAGCACGTCCTTCGGTTCGGTGTTCAGCCACTTCGGCGCGCACGGCAACGCGACGACCGGTGTCGCCGCCGCGATCGGCCTGATGCTCGTGCTCGGCGCGTGCGGCAAGTCCGGCCAGTTCCCGCTGCAGACCTGGCTTCCCGACGCCATGGAGGGCCCGACCCCGGTCTCGGCCCTGATCCACGCGGCAACGATGGTCACCGCGGGCGTCTACGTGATCGCCCGCTCGGCGCCGATCTTCGACGCGTCCCAGGCGGCCCGCACGGTCGTCGTGATCATCGGTGCGGTCACGCTGCTGTACGGCTGCATCTGCGCGTTCGGCCAGGACGACCTGAAGAAGGTCCTCGCGTACTCGACGGTCAGCCAGATCGGCTACATGTTCCTGGCCGCCGGCCTGGGCAAGGGCGTGTACGCGATCGCGATCATCCACCTGCTCGGCCACGGCTTCTTCAAGGCCGCGCTGTTCCTCTCGGCCGGTTCGGTCATGCACGCGATGAACGACCGCATCGACATGCGCCGCTTCGGCGGTCTCGGCAAGGTCATGCCGATCACGTTCGGCGTCTTCGTCTGCGGCTACCTCGCGATCATCGGCTTCCCGCTGGCCACCGGCTTCTGGACGAAGGACAAGATCATCGAGTCCGCGTTCGACAAGGGCGGCGCGTCCGGCTGGATCCTCGGCCTGTGCGCGCTGCTCGGTGCCGGCCTGACCGCCGCGTACATGACGCGCGCGCTGGTGATGACGTTCCTCGGCAAGCGCCGCTGGGAGGACGACGTCCACCCGCACGAGGCGCCGTCGACGATGACGATCCCGATGGTGATCCTCGCGGTGCTGGCTCTGGTCGGCGGCTTCCTGCTGATCGTCAACGGCGGCGTGCAGCACTGGCTCACCCCGTCGGTCGGCGGCTCGATCGAGGTCGGCACGCACACGCTGAACAAGTGGGTGCTCGGCGCCATCACGCTCGTCGTGGTCGCGCTCGGTGTCGCGGGCGGCTTCCTCGCGTTCCGCGAGGTGCCGACGATCCAGCCGATCGGTTCGCCGGTCACGGTCGCGGCCCGCCGCAACCTGTTCGCCGACGCGTTCCAGGAGGCCGTGCTGATGAAGCCCGGCCAGTGGCTGAGCCGGGCGCTGGTCTACTTCGACAGCCGCGGTGTCGACGGCGTGGTCAACGGCGCCGCCGCCGGATTCGGGGGCAGTTCGTCGAGGCTACGCAGGATCCAGAACGGGTTCGTCCGTAGCTACGCCTTGTCCATGCTCGGTGGCGCCATCGCCGTCGCCGCTGTCCTTCTGGCGGTGCGATTCCAGTGAGCACTCCTCACGACGTGACGCTGCTGATCCTGCTGCTGATCCCGCTGGTCGGGTCGGCGGTCGTGTTCTCGCTCGGCAACGAGCAGGGCAAGCTCGCGAAGCAGATCAGCCTCGTCGTCTCGCTGATCGTCCTCGTCTACACCGTCGTCGTCGCGTTCCGGTTCAAGACCGGCTTCGGTGCGAAGCGGTTCCAGTTCGACGGCACGTGGACGTGGATCAAGAGCTTCGGCGCGCACATCGCGTTCGGCGTCGACGGCATCGCGCTGATGCTCGTGCTGATGTCGGTGATCCTCGTGCCGGCCGTCATCCTCGCGTCCTGGAACGCGCTGGACAGCCGCGCCGGTGCCGAGGAGGCCGTGGCCGCGCCGACGCCGGACGGCCACCCGGTGCGCCGGCGCAGCGTGAAGAACTACTTCGGGCTGCTGCTGCTGCTCGAGTTCTTCATGATCGGCGTCTTCATCTCGATGGACGTGTTCCTCTTCTACGTCTTCTTCGAGGCGATGCTCGTCCCGATGTACTTCATCATCGGCAGCTTCGGCGGCCCGCGCCGCCAGTACGCGGCGATGAAGTTCTTCCTGTACTCGCTGGTCGGCGGGCTGCTGATGCTGGCGAGCGTCATCGGCCTGTACGTCACGACCGGGTCGCGGACGTTCCTGATCGCCGACCTGATCGGCAAGGTGCCCAACGACGCGACGCAGAAGTGGCTGTTCCTCGGCTTCTTCATCGCGTTCGCGATCAAGGCGCCGCTCGTGCCGTTCCACACCTGGCTGCCGGACGCCGGCGCCGAGGCCCCGGCCGGCGGTGCGGCGCTGCTCGTCGGCGTGCTCGACAAGGTCGGCACGTTCGGCTTCCTGCGCTACTGCATCCCGCTGTTCCCGGACGCCTCGCACTACTTCGCGCCGACGATCCTGATCCTGTCGGTGATCGGCATCCTGTACGCGGCGTTCCTCGCGATCGGCCAGCGCGACATGAAGCGGCTCGTGGCCTACACGTCCGTCGCGCACTTCGGCTTCATCGGCCTGGGCATCTTCGCGTTCACCACGCAGGGCGGAACTGGAGCCGTGCTGTACATGTTCAACCACGGTCTGTCGACCGGTGCGTTGTTCATCGTGGTGGGCCTGCTGATCGCGCGCGGCAAGAGCCGCAACGTCGCCGACTACGGTGGCGTCGCGAAGGTGACCCCGCTGCTCGCCGGGCTGTTCCTGCTGACCGGGCTCTCGGCGCTGGCGCTGCCGGGCATGAGCACGTTCGTCAGCGAGTTCCTCGTGCTCGTCGGCACGTTCACCCGGCACAAGGGGCTGGCGGTGCTCGGCACCACCGGCATCATCCTGGCCGCGATCTACGTGCTGTACCTGTACCAGCGCACCTTCCAGGGCCAGATCAAGGACGGCGCGCGTGACCGCATCAGCAAGTTCCGGGACGTGAGCCCGCGCGAGATCCTGGCGGTGGCCCCGCTGCTCGCGCTGATCATCTTCCTGGGCATCTACCCGAAGCCGGTCCTGAACGTGATCGACCCGGCCGTGAAGGCGACGCTGCACAACGCGCACGTCCAACACGATCCCGCGCCGAAACTCGGACCCGTGGCCGGAGGACTCAAGTGAGCGCGCTCGCCGTCGCCAGCATCACGACGCCGTCGGTCGCCTACGGGGCGCTGTCGCCGATCTTCATCGTGCTCGGCGCCGCCCTCGTCGGCGTCCTCGTCGAGGCGGTCGTCCCGCGCAACGAGCGCTACCCGGTGCAGGTGTTCGTCACCCTCGCCGGGCTCGTCGGCTCGCTCGTCGCGGTCGGCCTGATCCACGGCGACCGGCTCACCACGCCGTCGCCGCTGGGCAACGACTCGCCGTTCGCGGGCTCGCTCGCGATCGACGGGGTCGGGCTGTTCCTGCAGGGGACGATCCTGGTGCTCGCCGTGCTCGCGACGCTGCTGGTCGCCGAGCGCACGGTCGACGTCGGCAGTTCGATCGTCGCGTCCGCCGCCGTGGTCGTCGGCTCGCCGGCCGACCGGGCGCTGTCGCGCACGAACCGCATGCAGACCGAGGTGTTCCCGCTGCTGCTGTTCGCGGTCACCGGCATGCTGATCTTCCCGATCTCGAACAACCTGATCCTGATGTTCGTCGCGCTCGAGGTGCTGTCGCTGCCGCTGTACCTGATGGCCGGCCTGTCGCGCCGTCGCCGCCTGCTGTCGCAGGAAGCGTCCATGAAGTACTTCCTGCTCGGCGCCTTCGCGTCGGCGTTCTTCCTCTACGGGCTCGCGCTGCTCTACGGCTACGCGAACACGGTCGACCTGCCCGGCATCCTCGCCGCGCAGCGCTCGGGCACGCACTCGGACGTCCTGCTCTACCTCGGTCTGGGCCTGCTGCTCGTCGGGCTGCTGTTCAAGGCGAGCGTCGCGCCGTTCCACAGCTGGACCCCGGACGTGTACTCCGGCGCCGCGACGCCGGTGACCGCGTTCATGGCGTCCTGCACGAAGGTCGCCGCGTTCGGCGCGCTGCTGCGGGTGCTCTACATCGGCTTCAGCGGCTCGGCGTGGGACTGGCGCCCGATCATCTGGGGCGTCGCGATCGCGTCGATGGTCGTCGGTGCCGTCCTCGGTCTGACCCAGACCGACATCAAGCGGATCCTGGCGTACTCGTCCATCGCGCACGCCGGGTTCATCCTGGTCGGGCTGGTCGCGCTGACCAAGCAGTCCGCGGCGAGCGTGATGTTCTACGTGCTCTCCTACGGCTTCACGACGCTGGCCGCGTTCGGGCTGCTGATGCTCGTGCGCGACGCCGACGGTGAGGCGACGCGGCTGTCGCAGTGGTCCGGGCTCGCGAAGAAGTCGCCCGTGGTGGCCGGCGTGATGACCGTCCTGCTGATGTCGATGGCCGGCATCCCGCTGACGGCCGGCTTCACCGGCAAGTTCTACGTGTTCCGCGCCGCGTGGCACACCGCCGGGCCGCTGGTCGTCATCGCGCTGCTGTCGTCGGCGGTGGCCGCGTTCTTCTACCTGCGCATCATCGTGATGATGTTCTTCGCCGACCCGCCCGAGAACGCGCCCACGGTGGCGATCCCGGGCTGGGCGGCGAGCGTCGCGCTGACCGCCGGCCTGGTCGTCACGGTCGTCCTCGGCGTGTTCCCGCAGCCGATCATCGACCTGGCCACCAAGGCCGCCCATCTGGTGGGGTGACGACCCCCTCCATGGCGGGCGAGACGCCGTCGCTGTTCGAGGTCGACTACGGCGACCCGGCGCTCGAGGCGGCGGTGCGCGCGAAGCTGACCGAGGTCGAGGCTGCCCTCGGTAGCGCGACCACGACGAAGGACCCGTTCATCGCCGAGGCGGCGGGTTATCTCGTCGAGGCGGGCGGCAAGCGGTTCCGTCCGCTCGTGTGCGTGTTGGCGTCGCACTTCGGTGATCCGGACCGTCCCGAGATCGTCCCGGCCGCCGTCGTCGTCGAGCTGACCCACCTCGCGACGCTCTACCACGACGACGTGATGGACGAGGCCGCCGTGCGCCGCGGCGTGCCGACGGCCAACGCGCGGTGGACGAACACGATCGCGATCCTGACCGGCGACTTCCTGTTCTCTCGGGCGTCCGACCTGCTCGCCGACCTCGGGCCGCACGCGGTGCGGCTGCAGGCGCGCACGTTCGAGCGGCTGGTGACCGGGCAGATCCAGGAGACGATCGGTCCCGCCGAGGGCGCCGACCCGATCGCGCACTACCTGCAGGTGCTCGCGGACAAGACCGGATCGCTGATCGCGACCTCCGCCGAGTTCGGGGCGATGTTCGCGGGGGTGCCCGCGTCGTCGGTGGCCGCGCTGCGGCGGTTCGCGGCCGAGATCGGCGTCGCGTTCCAGCTGTCGGACGACATCATCGACATCGCGTCCGAGTCCTCGGCCTCGGGCAAGACGCCGGGGACGGACCTGCGCGAGGGGGTGCCGACGCTGCCGGTGCTCTACGCGCTTGCGTCGTCGGCGCCGGCGTCCGAGCGGCTGCGCGCGCTGGTGTCGCGCCCGATCGTCGACGACGACGAGCACGCCGAGGCGCTGTCGCTGCTGCGGGCGTCCTCGGCGATCGACGAGGCCCGCGCGACGACGCGTGCGTACGCGGACCGGGCCCGCGCGCTGCTCGCCGACCTGCCGGACGTCCCCGCCCGCGCCGCCTTCGACGCCCTCTGCGACCTGGTCGTCAACCGCGCCGGCTGACCAGCGTTCCGCTCGCTCGCGCGCCGCTCGCGCGCCGCGGTGGCGCGCGAAGTTGACCTTGAGACGTTGCCGGTGCGCGAACACCGTAGATGTCTCAAGATCAAGATGGGACGGGCGTGCGGAAACGCGCGCGCGGACGGGCGCGCGGGAACGGTCAGGTGAGGCGGAGCCCGCGGCGGACCTGATCCGCGACGACGGCCTCCTCCTCGCGCACGATGACGGTCGGGAAACGCAGGACGGTCCGCCCGCTGAGCGTGATCTCGTTCTGGCGCAGCTGGTCGTCCCACCAGCGCCGGACCATCAGGTGCAGCGCCCCGTCGACCTCGACGACCAGCGGTCGCCCGACGGGGATCGGCCACTCCGCGTCGAAGTACCGCCGCCGGCCGAACGAATCGAGCCGGACGGCCTGGCGGATCGGCGTCGGCAGGCCGTGGCGCCGGCACAGCCGCGCAAAGTCGATCTCGCTCAGCGCCTCGGCGCCCATCCCGATGTCGGCGACCGCGGCGGTCATCGCGGCATGGTGCCGGCACCGCGGCGCCGCGCGCAGCGCCGCCATCAACCGATCCGCGTCGAGCAGGCGCTGCTGCACACCGGCGGCGAGCAGCCCGCACGCCGGACGCGCCGTCGCGAAGGTTCCGGCCGCGAGCACCAGCGCCGGAGCGAGGCTGTGCAGGTCGCGCGCGTGCCGCTCGTCCCGGCTCGGCCACGCGGTCGTGCGGTGCACGCGCACCGGGATGCCGGGCGGGCGGCGCACCCGCGATCCGGCCGGGACGAGCACGTCCACCGCCTCGCGGCGCCAGCTGAGCAGGCCGTGCTCCTCGGCCGCGGCGAAGCCGGTCAGCAGCGCCCGCGGACCGCAGTTCGCCAGCGCGATGCGGCGGATCTCGGCGTCGGTGATCGGCCCGTTGTGCCGCACGACGGCGCGTCCGACCCGCTGCCACCGCCCCGCGTCGAGCTGCGCGGTCACGGCGTCGGGCGTCCACCCCTCGCGGTACAGCCGGCGCCGCGTGGCGACGGTGTCGAACTCGTTGGTGCGATCGGGAAGTGCCGCGCGCACGGCAGAAGCGGTGACCATGCCGCCACCGTCGCGCGCCGCGCCGACGCGACACGGGCTAGGCGGCCGGGCTGTGGACGACGCAGAGCCCTGTGGACGGTCGCGCGCCGAGTCGATCTTGAGACATCGCCAGTGCTGGGACACCGGGAATGTCTCTAGATCAGCAGCGGAGCGCCGCGCGATGTTGACCTTGAGACATCGGCGGTGCTGGGACACCGGGAATGTCGCAAGATCGCGGCTGGGCAGGCGAGACCGCGGCGGGGACGGTCAGGTGTGGGCGTGCTCGGCGTGGGTCAGGCAGAAGTCGCCGGCGCAGGACGGGCAGTGGTGCCGGGCCCGGGCCTCGCAGTCGGGCGATTCGCAGTATCCGAACAGCGGCGTGGGTCCGTACTTGGCGGCGGGCTCGGTCCGCGGCGCAGGGGCGGGCGCCGACCGCTTCCGCACGCGCGGCCGCGCCGGCGCAGCCACGCCCGAAGCCGCAGCCACGCCCGAAGCCGCAGCCACGGCAGCACCCGCACCCGAAGCCGCAGCCACGCCTGAAGTGGTGCCGGCCGGAACGTCCGCCGTCACGACGCGGCCCCGTCGCCGCCGCAGGCCACCAGCCGCCGTCCGTCCCCGGATCGCGGCGGTACCGGCAGCTCGTAGTGGACGAACAGCGCCTGCTCCTCGTCGACCGGCAACCGCTCGCCGGGACGCACCGACGGCGCCCGCCGCACCAGCTCCTTGCCGCACCGCACGGTCACCGACGACGGGCCGACCGTCGCCTCGGACAGCGACACGAACACCAGTCGCCGGCGTCCGCGCCGCAGCATGTGGACGCCGCCGAACATCACCCCGCCCGTGCGCGCGTCGGCGTAGAGGGCCGCGAGCGGACCGATCTGCTGTCCGAGCGCGTCGAACACCGGCTGTCCCAGCGCGGTCGCGTCCAGGTGGGCTCCGGGAGCTGTGCCGCCGGGCATGGCGCGTCCCTTCGAAGATCGACCGGCGCGCGGGCGCGCACCGAGGCCGTGTCGATGACGGGAACCGTCAGCGTCTGCAGGAATCCCGCGCGCCGCGACGTGAAGGACAAGTGCCAACCGCGTTCACCGTAACACCGATAGACGTCCGGCGACGCCGGGCGGAACCGCGGCCCCCAGCACCGCATATGCCTCGAAACCGGACGCCCGACCTGTTAGATTCTTGTGATCCGAGACGAGCGAAGTGAAGGACGCGCATGTTCGGCGGCGGAGCGCTCGTGTACGACCGCGCTCGCCCGGGCTGGAGGGCCCGGTTGCGACGCGCGTGGCGCCGTGCCGTGGACGTCCTCGATCCGACGCTGATCCTCGCGGTGCTCGCCAAGCACGCGTCCCCGGACGAGGACCGGCTGAGCGGCGAGCTGACGAACGAGCTGGACGGGCTGTCCGCCGAGCAGAGCGAGAACGCCGACAACGGGGAGAGCTGACCCCGAAGGGCCGGCTCTCCCCGTCGAACAGACGAACAGAACGAAGAGAACGAACGGACCTACTTCACCGCGAAGTACAGGAACAGGTTCGTGTCGATCGGGCCGACGACCTTCTTCTGCTTCTCGAGCTTCTGCACGTACGCGTAGGACTTGTGCGCGTCGATCGCCGCGTACGTCTTCGCGCTGGTCACGCCGATGACCTTGACGTCCCACCACTCGGCCTTGCCGCCGTTGGCGGTGGTGACGAAGTGCTGGTGTCCGGGCGTCATGTAGTTCTTCAGCGCCGCGGTGAGCTTGGCCTTGGGCAGTCCGAAGATCGGCTGCAGCGCCGGCTCGAGGCGGGTGAGGTCGATCGTCTTCGGATGGTCGACGCAGGTGATGCCGGACGGGCAGTCCATCGAGCCCTTCGGCGTGAACCCGAGCGGCACGGTGATGTACAGCGGGTCGAAGTCCTTCGCCGGGGTCTTCGTGTAGTTCGCCCCCGCCTCGCAGCCCGTGGACGCCGCGGACTTCACGCTCGTGTCGCACCAGAAGCCCTTGGTGTAGGTGAAGTTCAGCGCCTTGCCGCGGAAGTACGCGTGCGTCATGCCGAACAACGCCGGCCCGCGCTTGGCCCGGCTCATCCGCATGCCCGCCATGCCGGACGCCGACGACGCGGACGTCCCGGCCGCCGCCGCCGACGACGACGCCGACGCCGACGACGATGCGTGGGTGGCATTGTGCGTGGCCGCGACGCCGATCCCGACGCCGCCCGCCACGATCGCCGCCGCGGCCAGGACGGTGAAGCCGACCCGACGCGGGGTGTTGCGCTCGTTGCTCACGTTTCGCTCCTCACTGGCGCCGCCCCCTCGGCGACGTCTCTGGCAGGGAGTTCGGCGCGCGGGCGCCCGCCGGTTCCACCGATCGCGAGATACGTTGAGTCGCACTGGACGAGTACGAGCGAAGGACGGGCATGAGAACACTGCGACTGCGCCTGGTTGCCCTCGTCGCGGCGGTCGCGGCGGCGGCGCTGCTGCCGGCGGCCAACGCCGACGCGCACGCGACGTCCGGCACGAGCACGCAACCGCTCGCGGTCACCGGCTACCAGCAGTCCAGCGACAACCCGTCCCGCATCGACGCCGACCGCGGCGCGCTGACCGACGTCGGCGTCGACGGCATCACGCTCGAGCACGAGGGCGGCACGGTGTCCGCGGTCAGCGCCGGCATGCTCGTCCAGTTGGCGAAGGCGCACGCGGACGGCCTGCGCGCGGAGTTCCTCGTGTCCAACTGGTCGGACAAGCTCGGCGACTTCGACGAGGTGCTCGCCTCGAGCATGCTGCGCAACGCCGCCAAGCGCGCGAACGTGATCGGCGAACTCGTCCAGGACCTCACCGACCAGCCGTGGGACGGCATCACGATCGACCTCGAGTCGCTGAACCGCCGCGACTCCCAGCCGCTCGCGGCGTTCCTGCGCGACCTCAAGGCGGCGATGCCCGCCGGCCGCACGCTCGACATCGACCTGATGAACTCGACCACGCTCGGCGGCTTCGAGCGCTGGGGGTACTGGCTGGGCAAGATCGCCGCCGCGGTCGACACCGTCACGCTGATGGCCTACGACCAGCACGGCCCGTGGGAGCCCACGCCCGGACCGGTCAACGCCCTGCCCTGGCAGCGCAAGGGGCTGGACGTCCTGCTCACCAAGATCCCGCGCGCGAAGGTGAACCTGGGCGTCGCCGGCTACGGCTACGCGTGGATGGGCAAGGGCAAGCCGATCCGCACGGTCACCGACGCCGGCGCGCGCAGGCTCGTCAAGCGCCACCACGCGACCGCGCACTGGAACGCCCGCGCCGGCGAGTGGACGGCCAAGTTCGGCACAGCCACCGTCTGGTGGTCGGATGCGCGCAGCTACCGGCTTCGCGTCGCGCTCGCGACGAAGTACCGCCTGCACGGGCTGGCGATCTGGTCGCTCGCCCAGGCGGACGTCCTGCCCGCACGATGAGCGGACGGGATCAGACGGCGGGCAGGACGGTCAGCGTCGCGGTGTTGGTCGTGACGTCGAAGGACTGCGTCGGGTCGGAGTAGACGCAGGTGATCTGGTAGATCCCGGGCGTGGTGTGCGTGCCCGCGACTCCGCAGACGACCGGCAGGTACTTCGGGTCGGACGAGAACGGCTGCCCGCCGGACACCGTGTAGGTGTACTTCGGCTCGGTGCCGCCGGAAGTCATCGTCTGGTCGGCCGGCGTGATCGTCACCGGCGCCTTCGCGAGCGTGATCGTCTTCGTGGCGGACGTGCTGTCGCGCCAGAGGTTCTTCTTCTTCGAGTTCTGGACGCTCAGGTACTTGGCCGTCAGCGAGAACGTCCCGGCCCGTGCCTTGTCGCTGGTGAACGTGTACGTGCCCTTCTTCAGCCCGACCGTCGCGGTGAACGTCGTGTTGGCCGCGACCAGCGTGAACCGCACCGCCCCGCGCGGGACGGACTTGTCCGCCGCCTTCACCGTCGCGCGCACCGTGATCGGCGTGTACGCGGTGCCGGTGTCCGACACGGTCAGCGTGGTCGTCGTCCTCGGCGCGCCCTTGACCGCGGCGGCCGACGCCGGCCCGGCGGCGGCGACGAGAGAAGCGGACGCCACGACGCCGAGGGCGAGCGCAGCGCCCGCGACGGCGCGAAGACGGATCGGACGGGTCATGCGTGCCTCCACGGGAAACGATCTCGCTGCCGAAACCGTAACTTCCGCACGCCGCCCGCGCGAGCGCGTCCCTCAGCTACGCGGCGGCGGGGACGTCCGCGCGCACCCGCATCGGCATCCGGAACACCAGCGCGAACGCGACGGCCAGCGGCACCAGGCACGACCACGCCGTCACCTCGAGCGCGTGCGGCGCGACCGCGGGACGGAACGAGGAGAAGAAGATCGTGCCGAACACCGCGACCCCGAGCGCGGTCGACAGCTGCTGCACGGCCTCCATGACTCCGGACGCCGAGCCCACCTCGTCCATCGTCACGCTGGTCAGGATGAAGCTGAACAGCTGTCC
>Ga0164242_10005552_pt1 | contig 14032 bp, 9 predicted proteins | sample OricomgcompostMG_FD_108783 | JGI IMG/M metagenome (GOLD analysis project Ga0164242, IMG submission 108783) | Miracle-Growth compost microbial communities from Emeryville, California, USA - Original compost - Miracle growth compost (MG) ...
CAAAAAAAAAATTACAACAAAAAAAGTTTGGTATTAAAAAAATATCAAAAAATTCATATAAAAATAACCCAAAACATTTAAATTGAATGAAAGGGCAAATTTTTTATATAAAACGACGATGTTTTGGTCATTGAGGATGACGTATTAGACGGTTTATTAAAAAACCTTTAAAGCGAAAAAAATTTAAACGTTTTAAAAAATTAAATTGATTATTTAAAAATAATATTAATATTATTTTTTTTAAAAGTGCAAAACCAATTATTACAAAAGTTATAAAATTTAAAAAAGAATTATGCTTATATAAAGATAAAAATAATGATATAAAAATAAGTAAAAATTTTAAGCTATATAATTATATTTAATGATAATAAAACGTAGATTAAAATTACAAAGTAAAAAGTATGTTAATAAAAAATTACAGTACAAATTTAATAGATTAATAAAAAATGATAAATTAAACAAAAAAATAAAACGTACATATGGTTATTATTTTTATCAGTATTATAATAAAGTTTGAAAGCAAAAAATTAATTGAAAGTTTAAGTGAAATACAAAAAAAAAAAATTGAAAAGGTCTTTTTAATTATAACTACTATAATAGAAAAATACAAGAAAAAAATCAATTATTTTTAAAAAATATGGTTATTAAAAAATATTTAAATAAAAAAAAATCAATTATTTTTATAAAAAAAAATATTAGTCAATTTTCAGAAATGTATAATAAGATTAAAATGACTCATCGTTATTTATCAAATTGACGTAAAAAAAATAAACTAAACTGATATAAAATAAAATATAAACGTAAATTTATAAATCAATTTGTTTTACTTCTATCACAAACCAAATATAACAAAATCAAATTTAAACAAAAATCAATTATTTTTAAAAAACGTAACACTATTAAAAATAATGATCTAAAAATAATACAAAACATTAAACCAAAATATAAACAACATTATTATAAAAATATGATTATTAAAAAATATTTAAAATATAATAAAAAAAATATAAAATTTTCAAAGTTTATTATATATAATAAACAAAATAAAGGAAGATGAAAACCGTATTGAACATATGCAAAAATTTATAAACGACGTAGATATTGAAAACCTCATAAAAATCGTGTGTGACAATATAGTATTAAACGAAAATTTTCAAAAAAATATATAAAAAAAATAAGAAAGTTTTTATTTAAACATTTAATAAAAAAATACACAAACAAAGCAAATCTAAAAAAATACATAATAAATCAATATGGTATAAAAGATAGTAGAGCTTATTATAGAAAAGAAAAGAAAAAACAACGAATACTAAATGCAAAATTAAAAAATAAATGATATCAACATAGAAATAAAAATAAGATATGATTTAGACGTTATTATCAATATATGATGTTTGATAAAATAAAAAGTAAATTACGAAATAATTACTTAATAGCAAAAAAGTTAATAAAATTTATAATAAATGTTAAAACAGACCATAATTTATTAACTTTTAAATCACATAAAAAAATCAAAGTAAAAAATTTATTAAATATAAAACAAATAAGTTTATTAAAGGTTAAAAAAAATTTAATAAACTTATCAAAAATAAAATCTGCACAATTATTACCAATTATAAAATTATCATTTTACAACTTATCAAAAATAAATAAAAATAAACAAAAATTAAAAAAATATAAAACAGTTAATATTTTAAAAACTAAACATATTATACAAGAATTAAAACAACTTAAATTTTGATCAAAGATAAATTGAAAAATAAAAAATAAAAAATTTTATGATTTTAAAAACTCGAATAATAACCTATTTAATTCACTAATATTACTAAAACAAAAAAAACAAATTTTATATTTAAATAATCTATTACCAAATTCAAATAATTTATTTTATAATAAAAGAAAAAATAAAGGTTTATTTATAAAAAAAGTAAAAATATTAAAAAAAATATATAAAATTAAATTATTAAATTATATAAAAATTACTAAAGTATTAAAGAATAAAATAAACAAAAATAAACAAAAATTAACAAAAGTTTCATTTATAAAAAAAGTAAAAATATTAAATACAATAGGAGTATTAAATGCACAAAAATTAAAAGTGCAACGATTTGTGAATTTTTATAAAAGTAAGCTAAAAAATAAAATAAAATGAGTATTTATAGATGCCGAACGTTACGCTTCTAAAGCTAAAAAATATAACAATTTTATTTTAAATAAAAAATTTAAAAATTTTGTGCTAAGTAAACAAACATTAAATTTAATAAAAAATAATGATTCAAATAATAATAAACTTAAACTTTACTCATATAATTTAAGCAAGCATGTTGATGATAATAATAAATGAATGAATTATTATATAAAAAAATCATTTAAATGAAAGTTTTTTAAAAAACGCTGACATTATAGATATTCAAAATGAAAAAAATTACTATATTTTAAAAAATTAATGAGACGTGCTAAAGATTCATATAGAAAAATACAAAAAAATTTTATATTCATAAAACTTTTTAGAACAAATTTTAATAATTTTATGGGGATAAATGAAGAAGAGGTAATAAATAAATGATTTAAATTACGTCGTAGCAACAATAACAATGATAACACAAATATCGTAGCAAGATTTAATCAAATGCTACAATTAAAATTAGATGGTTTAGTAATATTTTTAGGTTTATCTCCATCTCGCTTTTTAGCTCAAGAGTTAATTAGATGTGGTGGTTTACGAATTAATGGGATCATAATAACAAATAAAAATCATTTTTTAAATTTAAATAATATTTTACAAGTAGATTTACAAGTAAAGGAAGATTTAAAGCTTTTTTATTCATTTAATCATTGAATAAAAGTTAAAGCTCGTTTAAAATATGTTGAATTTTTACAAGTAATGTGACCTATGATGATGTTTATGCTTATTCGTTGACCTTATAATCACGAGTTATACGAAGATAGTGTATTAACAAGTAGATGATTAAGATTTTTTATAAGATATTTTCCAATAAAAATATCAAAATATAAAAAACTAAAAGTAAAATGATATAAATTTTAAATGATAACTTTTTTAATAAATTATTCAACAGTTTATAATTTTAATTTTATAACTTCAAAGCTAGTTTTAGATAGTTATTCTTATGTTAATAATATTTTAATAACGCTTATATTAATTTCATTAATTTTTACTTTCCATTCAAAAGGAACAACTGTTCATAAAGTATTAGGATTACTTTTACTAAGTATTTTTGTAGTATTTCTTTGAATTTTACAAACTCAATTTTTATTTATTTATTTAGTATATATATTAGCATTTATTAGTGCAGTGTTAATGCTATTTTTAAGTGTTGTTTTAATGTTACCAATTAGTACGTTTAATCAGTCATCAGCAAGTTTTAAAAATAACATAATATATTTATTACCAATACTTAATTCTATTGAAATAAATGTTATTTTATCATTTTTATTATTAAGCATTATATTGTTTACATTAATTTATTCATGAATAATAACAAAACAAACAAATTTTAGTCTAATATCTTTAATAAAATGTATAAAAAGCTTTAAACTGCAAACGTTATTAAATAGATATTTAACAAATACTTATTTATTTAGTAAGCAATTTTTTTATAATATTACTAAAATTTCATTTTTAAAATATAGTAAAATAAATACATTTTTATTAATTTTTAAGTATTATATAAAATTAATAAATATATTTATTAATAATTCACTTATAGTTATTATAGAAACAATTATTCAAATTGTACTTTATTGTAGTTTATTTTTTTTAGTTTTAGTTCCTGTATTTATAAAACAAAATTGATTTTCAACAACAATAGATATAAATTTTGATATTAATTTAGGTTTAGGTCAATTAAAATCATTACTATATGGCGATTTTAGTTTATTTTTAGTGCTTAGTACAGTTGTTTTATTAGTGGCTTTATTTGGTGCTGCTATTATGACTCGAACAGAAAAATAAATAAGCAAAATTTATGATAAGGTGTCTGAGTGGTCAAAAGAGGTAGACTGTAAATCTATTGCGTAAGCTACGTGGGTTCGAATCCCTCCCTTATCATTTAGATTAAAATATATTCGTGCTTCGTTAGCACAATGGTAGATGTATCGGGCTTAGAATCCGAGGGTTACAGGTTCAAGTCCTGTACGAAGCATACTTTATAGTAAATATAATATTAAGGAGCTTTCATCTAATGGTAGGATACCACCCTTTCAAGGTGGGAGTATCGGTTCGATTCCGATAAGCTTCATGTTTATTAAAAGTCTGAGGTAGAAGTAATATGGTATTACATTGGTCTTGAAAACCAAAATAAGTGGGTTCGATTCCCATCTACCTTTTGAAATAAATACTATAAAATAATAATGTTAGAAAATAAAATGAATATAACAAATAATCAAAATAATGATAATCAAACATTTTTAAAATTTTATTCGCTGAACTTCGGACCTCAGCACCCATCAGCTCATGGTGTTTTACGATTAGTATTAGATTTATATGGTGAAGTTGTAACAAAAGCAGATCCTCATATTGGTTTATTACATCGTGGTACAGAAAAATTAATGGAATTTAAAACAGTTTCACAAAACTTACCATATTTAGATAGATTAGACTATGTATCAATGATGGCGCAAGAACATTGTTACTCTATGGCAATTGAACAATTAGTACAGATAAATGTTCCTTTACGTTCACGTTATATTAGAGTACTCTTTTTAGAAATAACGAGAATTTTAAATCATTTAATGTCATTAACAACTCATGCCATGGATGTGGGTGCTTTAACACCATTTTTATGAGCATTTGAAGAACGTGAAAAATTAATGGAATTGTATGAACGTGTTTCCGGTGCGCGTATGCATGCAAATTATATTAGACCCGGTGGTGTGTCGCAAGATTTACCACTCGGAACACTAGAATCAATTTCAACTTTTACTCATCAGTTTGCTTCACGTATTGATGAAATTGAAGATATGCTATCTGATAATCGTATTTGAAAAGAACGATTACAAGGTATTGGTATTGTTACACCACAAAAAGCATTAGTTTGAGGATTTAGTGGTGTCATGTGTCGTGGTTCTGGTTTATTGTGAGATTTACGTAAAACAACTCCTTATGAAATTTATAATGAATTACAATTTAAAATTCCTTTTGGTAATGGTGGCGATTGTTATGATCGATACTTAGTGAGAATTCAAGAAATGAGAGAAAGTTTAAATATTATTAATCAATGTATAAATAATATACCAAACGGTGAAGTTCATTATACTGATGAAAAGTCAGTAGCACCATCAAGACAAAAAATGAAAGATAGTATGGAAGCACTAATTCATCATTTTAAATTAGTGTCAGAAAATAAAATTTTACCTAATAAAGAATTATATATGCCTGTTGAAGCTCCAAAAGGAGAATTTGGATTATATATTAGTTCAAATAATAGTAATTATCCGGAACGTATAAAATTAAGAGCGCCAGGTTTTTATCATTTACAAGGACTTCGTTGTATGGCACCTTTACATTTATTAGCAGATGTGGTTACAATTATAGGTACTCAAGACATTGTATTTGGTGAAGTTGATAGATAACAATAAATTAAATGTCTCATGTTATAAATCCTACAGGTTTCCGTGTTGGTAAAACATTTTTATGAAATAAAAATACATTTTTAATTCAACAAAACAATAATAATTTAATTAATAAAAATATAAATTTATCAGTTGGCTTAGAAGAAACTTTAGATAAAATTTTAAATAAAAATAATAATTTTATAGTAAAGTCTTCATTAAAACAAAATAATAATAGCGGTATTCCAGTTATGAAAATTTTATATTATCCTAATTTAAAAGCTAATTTAAAAGAACAAATTGTACCAAAATATAATACAAATCGTAGATTATTAAATAAAGCATTTTTTTATAATATAAACTTTAAAATTTTAATAAAAAAACTATGAACTATAAGAAAACATGAATTCAAAAATCGTTTTTTAAAAGTAAAAAAACGTTTAAATATAACAAAATGACTAACAAATAATATGTTTAGAGGTAGTAAAATTACTTCAAGACAATTTAAAAAAATAAATACAATAAAAGAATTTAAAATAAAAAAGATTAATAATATTTTGCAAATAAATGATTGACGAAATAAATTTTTATTAAAAATAAAAACAAAAAACAAAAAATTATTAATGCATTATACAAGCCGAAATTGAAAACGTTGATCAACAAACAATAAAAAATTAGCTATAAATAATAAACAACTTTCTAAACAACTTTCTAAACGAATTGGTACACGTATTGAAGTCAATGCAATTAATATTTTTACGTATTTATTTAGGAAAAAAACAAAGTTTAAATTAAAACATCACCAAGATCATATTTGAAATAAAAACTATAGTTTTCATAAAAAAAATTATCAAAGCTATTTTGATATTGTAAATAGTTTATATATTTTAGCAAAAATACCTTTTACCGAAGATTTAGTAACAAAAATAATACAATATAACTTATTACGAATGCATAAAAGACGAAGATTAAAACCAAAACCTTTTTTTTATTTTTTAGCATCAGTTTTAAAAAGCATGCGAGCATTAAGATTAAAATTTAAAGCTTTTAGAATTATAATAACAGGTAAGCTACAAGGTGGTACTTCACGTACAAAATCATTTAATATAGGGTTTGGCACAATCCCTGCTCAGTCAATAGATAAAAATATTAGATATTCATTTAAAAATTTACATTCAAAATATGGTTCATTTGGTATAAAATTATTAACATGACGAAAATCTAATCATGAATTATCTTGTGATCGAAAAACAATAAAAAATATGTATTTTAAATAAAATTATTTTATAAGCACTTATAGCACAACGGTAGTGCAACGGTCTTGTAAACCGTAGGTTCTGGGTTCAAATCCCAGTGAGTGCTTAAATTCAATAACATTTATTAAAGGGGAGATAGTTCAATGGTAGAACATGAGTTTTCAAAACTTGAAATGAGGGTTCGATTCCTTCTGTCCTTGTTTTTAATCTCTTAATTAAATGACTTTACAAAATATAAATATTTCAACATTTAGTGATATTTTTTATTTAAATAATAGTATTCCTCAACTAATTTCTGATTCATGACATACTTTCTTTATAAACACTTTAAATACAGTAAATTTATCTACAGTAACAACTGTTAATTATTTATATATGTATTTATTTTCCAATAATATAAATTTTTTAAACTCAGAATTATTAAGTTATTATTTATTAACAGCTTTTACGTTAATATTTGGTTACTTATATATAAAACCGAATATTCGTTATTCAACATATAATTTATTAAATATTTCAGAATCAATTTTATATATTAGTATTTTTTCATTTTTATTAATATTAATTAATAAAAAATCGTTAACTTTCATGTGAGTGGATAATTTTTTTAATATTCATATCAATATAAATACAAAATTTATAATTATTTTACTTTTACTAACAACAATTATTTTTTCAAGTCTTATAAATACTTTAAAAAGTCAACAAATTAAAACAAGCTCAGAAGTTCTAATTTTAATATTTCTAGTAATTTGTTTTGGTTTTTCATTACTTGAAATAAGTAATTTTGCTTTATTTATAGTTTGTTTAGAAGGTTTTAGTTTAACTCTTTATATTTTAGCAACAACAAGTCGTGTTTATGGTAGTATTGCAGCCTCTATAAAATATTTTGTTTTTGGTACTTTAGGGTCAATATTATTTTATTGAGGTAGCTTAATTATTTTTGAAATATCTGCATCTATGGATATCAATATTATTTCACAAATATTTGAAAATAAATTTGATTTAGTAGACAATAATATTGTTTTATCTAATGAACAATATATAAAAGCAACATTTGCATCAAGCTTAATAATTATTGGATTTTTAGTAAAATTAGGAGCCGCACCTTTTCATCAATGAATTCCTGATGTTTACGCAGGCGTTAATATGTTTGTAACAGCTTTTTTTGCAATTGTTGTTAAAATAATTTTATTTATTTTATTTTTAAAGTTTGCATTAATTTTTATAACATTAAAAGAAATTGAGTATGCATCATTACTTTCAATTATTATTGGTTGTTTTGGTACAATTAGACAAACAGAACTTAAACGATTTTTAGCGTATGGTTCAATAACACACACAGGTTACTTATTAATAGGTGATTTAATATCTACTTACATTTATTTAATAACATATATGATAGCTTCTTTAGTATTATTCTCTATTTTATTAAATATAACAATAAATGGTAAAGAATTAGTTTACTTATCAGATTTACGTTATTTAGGAAAATCTATGAGTACTTTAGATAGAACAGTTTTTGTAATTATTTTAGCATCTATGGCAGGATTACCACCTTTTGCAGGATTTTATGGTAAAATGTTAGTGTGAATGAGCTTAATTGAAGATATTTATTTATATAATGATTATTGAAGTTTTATTTTATTAGTTATTAATCTTATACTTGCTCTTTTTGTTATTTTTTATTATATGCAAGTGTTATGTTTATTATTTATAAATAATGAAAATGAAAATAAGTTTTTAATAATTTCTGAAAATTTATATTTTTCCAGCACAAAAGAAAACAATTTAATTTTAATATTTAATCAAAATATTCGAACAAAAGTTCTACAAAGCTTTGGAGCATTAATTTTAACATTTAGTATTTTTATGTTACCTTATTTTTATAATATTATTTAAATATATTATTTAGCTTAAAATTAATTGATGATGTGCACCATATTTGGTATAAATTCCGGTTTTATAAACAGAAATGCACTTTAAATACAAGCTGGATCAAAATCATAATTTTAAATAATAATAATAATAGCTTATATAATGTTAGGCTAAGTAGCATATTGGTTATGCAACAGACTGCAAATCTGGTTTATGTGAGTTCGATTCTCATCTTAGCCTTTTGTTTTAATATTCAAACTTAAAATGAAATATTTTTTAAATTGATAAAAGCTATAATTAAATACATATTTTAGTGACATATATAATTTAATAAGTATTTTGATAAAGATTTCCAAGATATTTTGGTTCAATAATTTTCCTATTTTGTTTTAAATATTATTTATATGTTATTATTGTCACAACACCTAATTATAATGATTGAACTTTTAATAACTTTTTTATGTGTATTATTAGCAATTGCCTTTTTTACAATCGCGGAACGTAAGGTATTAGCATCAATTCAACGCCGTAAAGGTCCTAATGTAACAGGTTTTTGAGGTACATTACAAGCTATTGCAGATGGTTTAAAGTTAATTTTTAAAGAAGTTGTGATTCCAGTTCGTGCTAATTGAATGTTATTTTTAGCAGCTCCAAGTATTACATTACTTATTGGTCTACTAGTTTGAGTTTTTATACCATTTTCAGATATGAATTATTTAACAAATTTTGATTTTAGTTTATTATTTGTATATGCTATTTCATCTATTGGTGTTTATGGTGTTATTGGTGCAGGTTGATCAAGTAACTCAAAATATGCATTTTTAGGTTCACTACGTTCAGCAGCTCAACTAATTTCTTATGAAGTGTTTATTGGTTTACTTTTATTACCGATTGCAATTTGTGCGAATTCTTTTAATTTAATTGAAATTGTTAATCAACAAAATTTAGGTACATGATTTTGTTTACCTTTATTACCAACTTGTATTGTTTTTTTTATTTCATTATTAGCAGAAACTAATCGAGCTCCGTTTGATTTACCAGAGGCTGAAGCGGAATTAGTAGCAGGTTTTAATGTAGAATATTCAGCAATGACTTTTGCATTATTTTTTTTAGCAGAGTATAGTAATATGTTATGATTATCTGTAATTATGGCAATTTGTTTTTTTGGTGGTTGACTCTCTCCAATCACATTTTTACCACACTCATCTTTTTGATTAATTGTTAAATCAATGTTTGTTTGTTTTTTAATAATTAAAGTTCGTGCTAATTATCCACGTTATCGTTATGATCAATTAATGAACTTAGGATGAAAAAATTTTTTACCATTTAGTTTAGGTTATCTATTTTTTACTGTAGGCGCTTTAATTATTGTTTAAATGTTAATTTTTAATAATCTTTTAGCACATGATTTCAATCTGTCAGAAAAATTAAATAATTTAATTTATATTTATGATTTATTACCACTTGCATTATGTATTTTTTTAATCGGCTTTATTGGTTTCATTGAAAGTAGAAATTTTTTAACATTATTAGTAAATACAGAAATTATAATGTTGGGTATTAATTTTTATTTAATAACATTATCATTAATCTATGGCAGTTATGAAGGACAAGTTTATGCTTTATCCTATTTAGCCATTACAGCAGCTGAAACAGCAATTGGTTTAGGTTTATTAATTCTATTATACCGTAGTAAAGGCCAGATTACATTTGTTGAATTTTCTTCTATTAAAGGCTAATGATTATGATTGAAAGTAAATTAATAGCATCTGATAATGCTGGTGCAATTACATTTAAATGTATAAAAGTATTTGGAGGCTATAGACGTAGATATGCAAGATTAGGTGAAGTTGTAGGTTCTATTGCAGCTACTAGACGAGTTTATGATATTAATATGGATAAAAAAATTCTTGCAAAAAAAGTAAAAAAAAAACGTAAACAAAAATCAAAAAAAGTTAAACCGAATATTAGACCATATTTAACTTTATTAGTAGCAACAAAAAAATCAACTAATCGTAAAGATGGTTCATACATAAAATTTGATGAAAATAGAGTGTTAACATTTTCTGAACCAACAAAATTTGGACCTGCTGGTAAATCAACAATGATACCTAATTTTTTAGGAACACGTGTTTTTGGTCCAATATGTAAAGAAGTTCGTGCAACGAAGTGACTTAATGAAAAGTATAGATCAATTATTCAAAAATCAAAAGGGGTCATTTAAAAGCACAATGAACAGATACCATAAATATAATCATTTAGTGCAAAATTATCAATTATCAAAATTTAATATTTATAACAAAGAAAAAACAATTAATATAAGTGAATTGGAAATAAATGCAGGTCATTTTAAACCAAATAGTTTAAATGTTGAGCATGGCTTACTATTATCAAATGTAACAGGTTTATTACCACAAATAGTATTATTTAAACATGGTAAACGATTAAAAAATACAGTTCTTTTAAAAACAAAAATATCAAGCATTAATAAATGAGAAATAATAGATAATTTTTTAAATTTATTTATTCCTTTAATTGGGGATTTAAAGCAGCCTTATTTAAAACGATCAAAATTTGAAAGCTATAAATATAGTTGAAGAATTAGAAATTTTTTTGAATGAGAAGACTCAAATATTTTATTATCAGAACGTGTATTAAAAAAAAATATTTTTTTACCTTTATTTTTTAATATAACACTTAAACAAAAGCATAATATGAAAAAGTATAATTTTATAGCTGAACAAGTATTACGTATGTTTAGAATTCCTATAAAATTATATAAAAAAAACAAAAGAGTAATATAATTTTATAGTTTAAATAAACAAATAATTATAAAATCAATGATATTTTGTTTTATGTAAATTTCCTAATTATTAGGTTAAAATTAAAAAAGATTTCGATTTAACTATATAAGGGAAAGGCCTTTTTACATAGAAAGACAACTAATTTAAAAGAGCAAAATATATTAAATTAATAAATTTAATAAATAATGGTTCGAATCCATTGTTGTCTCGATGGTGGAAGTGTTCACTGGTTGCACATGGGGCTCATTATCCCAAGGTTAAGGTTCAATTCCTTACTACCATCCACCTGATCACAAATATAAGTTACAATAAAAATAAACAAATTAAAATTTATATTAAAATAGTTTTAAAAAATAAGCACGAGGTGTCTGATCCTGACGCTTATTGAACGCTATGCGATTGATCTTAACACATGCGAGTTAGAACGTTTGAATTTTATAACAAAACGTAGCGAACGGGTTCATAATACATAGTTTTGAAATATTATATCTACCTTTTAGACCAGCATAAAACTTACGAGTTAAAATACTGGATAATAAAAAAGAGTAAATCGCTAAAAGATGATACTATGTGAGATTATATGAGGAAAAGATAATTCTTTTTATCGTAGATGATCTATAATTAGTCTGGGAGGAAGGCTAATAACACTAGAATTGAGAAAGGTCTAGACTTCTTTAGAGGGCTGCAGTGTGGAATATTGGACAATGGACATAAAAGTCTGATCCAGTTACATCGCTCAAGTGATAAGACGACAATAGTCGTAAAGCTGTATGACTTTTAACCCTAATCATGATTTTAGAGGGTTTTAATTAAGTTAAATAGTTCTGGGCAACTCTGTGCCAGCAGCCGCGGGAATACAGAGAGAGCAAGCGTTAATAATCTTAACTGGGCGTAAAGGATGCGCAGATGGATATTTTGAAAAGACTAAGTTGTTAATTACTGTAAAGTAGATATGATATTCTTAGTACCTAATATCTAGAGATATTATTAGGTTTATAGTATGTCCAAGCTAAAATTTGGTAAATTTTTAAACTTGTATTATATTTTATAAGAAAGCTAATTTGTAGTGTAAACTACAGATATTATAAAGTATATGATGGACTACCGACGGCGAAGGCATTAAACCAAATTATTCTGACATTCAAGCATGAAGATACGGGAGCAGAACAGATTAGAGACCTGTGATTTAGTCGTATCAACAAACGATGTATATTAAAGTATATATGAATATTTCATGTTATTAAAGTTAACACGTTAAATATACCGCCTGGGGAGTAAGGTTGAAACCTAAAGGAATTGACGGGAGTTTAAACCAGCAGTGGAGCATGACGTTTAATTAGATAATACGCAAGAAACCTTACCAGTGTTGATGAGTATTAGATTTATAATTTATATGGTTGAAAAATCATTTTATAAATTATTCATGCATAAAAAATAATAAGTTTTTTAATAGTTTACTATTTAAAATTGTATGATTCTATCACTCGGTGTTGCATGGTTGTCGCAAGTCCGTGTTGTGAGGTGTTAGGTTAAATCCAAAACAAGTTCAAAATCAAAACGGGCGAGACCTCTATAATTATAAGTTGACAATATTATTTTATAATATGCAGAACTTATTAACGGTCCAAGAAAATTGGAAGGAAGGTAGAGATTAAGTCAAATCATCATGGCCCTTAACGCTGGGCTACATGTCGTGTTACAATGGGAATTACAATAAGAAGCAATGATGTAAATCAGAGCAAATCTATAACAATTTCCTCAGTTCTGAACATTTTCTGAAACTCGAAAATGTAGTAAAGCTGAAATTGCTAGTAATCGCGTATCATCACAGCGCGGTGAAAAAGTATATAAACTCTGTACATACCGCCCGTCATGGCCTGGATCAAGGTTAGTTTAAGAAGTAAGATAAAGTTTATAACATTTAATTAAATGTTATAAATTATATTTTATGACCGCTGATCATTGGTCTGGGTCAAAGTCGTAACAAGGTAGTTTCAGTGGAAGCTGAGGCTGGAGAATATGACAATTAATAATTTAATTTATAAATAGTTTAGTATAAACAATATTTTTAACTATTATTGATCTCATAAGACCTCAAATACTAATGGTTTTAATAGCGTAAATATTCATATTTAAACTTAAATAAGAAAATCACGTTTAATCTAAATTTAAAGACTTGTTGGCGCAATGGTAGTCGCGGCAGACTTAAAATCTGTAGGTTGCAGGTTCAAGTCCTGTACAAGTCACTTAATATTGCATTATTAATAATAAATAATTTTTCATAATAAATTGTTTTATTTAAAACATAATATAATGACAACTAAAATTAATAAAATAACTTATATTTATAGAAGATTTTATAATATTGCAAATAATTATATTTCAGAATCACATGAATCAAGTACTTTTGAAAGTTTTAAAGCTTATTTTTACTCAAGTAATAATTTATTTACAAAAAAACTAAGAAAACAAGGTATGGCTTTATCAGCACAAGCAGTCATAAATCAAATTTTTAGAATTAAA